>WNFO01006750.1_pt1 | contig 10141 bp, 3 predicted proteins | sample 5400251 | NCBI WGS metagenome assembly WNFO01 (sample SAMN13153354, study PRJNA577476) | soil metagenome | isolation source: 100 cm saprolite under Madrone tree | place: USA:California | collected 2016-06-14
GCGCGGGGAGCAATGGGGTGACCAACTCCCAAGGTGACACACCTGCGGCTCGGTTCGGCCGCTCGGGCGGCTCGGCGATTTCCGCGAATGGATTGCGGTCCGGGAATAATAACTTTTCGCTGGATGGCGTGGACAACAACGAACCGATTTACGGACAAATCGGCGTTTTCCCGAATCCCGACGCGATTCAGGAATTCCGCGTCGATACCAGCTTGGCGAAGGCGGAAGCAGGCCGCGGCGGTGCACAGATCAATACAACCTACAAGTCTGGCACGAATGACATTCATGGAACTGCCTCCTACTACGGACAGAACACCGCACTAAATGCCATTAATCCCGGTATTGGGGCAGCCCGCGCGCTGTCGATTCAGGGAGGCAACACGCCAGCGCAGGCTAGAGCCCTTCTGCCGAAAACAGTCACACACATCAACGAATTCGGGGCAACGGTCGGTGGGCCGATCATTAAGAACAAGCTTTTCTTCTTTGGCGATTATCTCGGTCAGCGCAATTTGATCCCCTCTCAATTTACGACCGCCGTGCCGACACAGGGCGCGAGGAATGGCGATTTTTCAGCTTTCACGCAGCAACTGGTGGATCCCAAAACGGGAAACCCGTTCCCCGGCAACATTATCCCGAACCTGACCAGCCGGCCCGACTTCAGCCCCGTGGCACAAAAATACTTCAACGAGTTTCCGCTGCCTAATATTCCGAATGTAATTAATCCCAGTAGGGGAACTGTCCCCAATTATGTGGGAGTGCGGCGCAATGAGGAAACCATTAATTCTTTCGACGTCAAAGGTGATTACCGGTTCTCCGATAAAAACACTCTCGCGGCCCGCTACACGCGAGACAACCAGACGCGCGTGAGAGCGAATTTCTTCCCGGTTCTGCCCACGGCGGGTTTTGGCGCAGGCAATGAATTGGGAAACACCCGTCAGGTGGTCGTAACCGACACGCACATTTTCAAACCAACTTTGCTGAATGAGCTTCGGTTTGGCTATACCTCTGTGGAGTTGGGCATCTTCAACTGTGGGGTAGAAGGCGCCTGCGGCATCAGTCCGACGTGGTGCAACGATATCGGCATCCCGAATTGCAACAAGGGTACGCCGGCCACGACAGGCGGGGCCTTGATCGGCTTCGGAGGCGGCAATCCGCCAGGCGAGCTTGAGTTCAGCGGTGACGGTGGCATCTTCCTTGAAAAGTCCAAGAGCTACTATGTGGCTGACTCCGTGACGTACATTCAGGGCAAGCACTCCTGGAAGGGCGGCGTCGAAATCCGGCCTCGGGAGATTGACCAGCTCGACTCCGGCGGTTTTGGCGATCTGAAGGGCGCATTTGCATGGGGCAATGGAGGCGTGGGATGCGCCACTGCAACGAAAGTCTGTGCGGGGCACACAGGCGTGAATCAAGCCGATGCCCTTCTTAGCGTTCCCTCCGACTTTCAGAACAGCGGTACCGTTGGAGGGGGAAATAATCCATTCGTTCTGAAATCCACGGAGTACTCCTTCTTTGTCCAAGATGACTGGAAGGCAACAAACGATTTAACGTTGAACCTCGGCGTTCGCTGGGATGTATTCCCGCTCTACGGGGAAGATACTGGGCGAATTGGCAATTTTGATCCGGCCACACTGACTCTAAACCGCGCGAAAGGCAGCGGAAATAATCTCTCCAGTACTCGCCACAACAACATCGCACCGCGAGCTGGTTTTGCCTATTCCTTTGGCGGTAAACGGCAATACGTCCTTCGTGGCGGCGCGGGGATCTTCTATGCTCTGGAGGGGTTCGGCGGCGATTATCCCCTCATCCTCAACCCGCCCAACGTGAATCAAACTTTCTCAGGACCGTCAAACTTTCAGATTGGACCGCCGGTAGCCACGGTGACTGACCCACCCGTACTTTCGACGGGAACAACACTCTATACGATCCCGTCGAACTTCAAGAACGAGACCATCTACGAAGGGAATCTGAGCGTCGAGTATCAGTTTGCGAACAACTTCCTCCTCGACGTGGGATACGCCGGAAACCGCAGCCGGCACCTGTTGGCCGAGCGTCAATTGGGAACGGGGCTCAGCAACGGCCAGGGGGCCGGGAACGGCCTGGGGGCAGTAAAGACCACTAGTGGCAATTTTGGCTGCACAAACCCGACCTGTTTCTTCGGTGACGTGCGCACCTTTGAAGGACGTGCCAACGCGGATTACGACTCGCTACAGGCAAAACTGGAAAAGCGCTACTCGATGGGAATCGTGTCGACCGTGGCATACACTTTCAGCCACAATCGTGACAATAGCACTGGTTTGTTTGGAAATCCCGGCGATCAGCGTGGCAATGTGGGCGGGCCACTCAATGCCTTGAACTTGAATGCGGACCGGGCAGATTCCGCCTTGGATCACCGACATACATTTGTGGCGAGCATGCTCTGGGATTTACCGTTCGGCCATGGCAAGAAATATGCTTCCAATATAAGCGACCTGGCGGACAAGTTTGCCGGTGGGTGGCAATGGAACGTTGTCTTCAACGGGACGACGGGCCAGCATTTCACCGTTGTTCAGAACGGACGCCCAGCAAATCAAGTTGGCCCTGCCTATTTAAATGGGGCCCTTAATCCGGCTTCGTTCACCGACGGATCCAACCCTGTTAACCCGGGATCGGTCTGCTACAACAACCTTGCGGGGAACCAGTTCTGCTACGGGAATTCTGGCCGCAATCATTTCACCGGGCCGGGATACTTCCGTACGGATATGTCCATCTTCAAGAACTTCACGATCACCGAACGTGTGAAGGCGCAGATCGGCCTGGAAGGATTCAACATGTTTAACCAGGCGAATGCATTGGTTCCCAATAATGACCGAGGTGGAGGGAACTTCGGCATCTTCCAGAACACCTGGCTGCCTGGGCGCCTCGTTCAGTACCGCGGAAGGATTATCTTCTAGGTCAAGCGCGACGCTTAACTCTTTCTTCTTTGGCCAGGGCGACCGGGCAGTTGCCCTGGCCAAACTTTTTTGAGCATGTGTGAGTGCCCTAATCCGCTTGTTAGAATGAAAGGCGCATGGGCTCGCGCGAAAACTCGACACGATGGAGGCTGATTGCTTTTTTCTCCGCGTTCCTCGCGCCAACGTGTGCGCACGGCCAGAATCAGGCAGAGCCTTCTCACCAGGAGCGATTCGCACCCCCCGCCAAAGCAATGGAGAAGGCCGAGAGCGATCTGACGGCGCAGTTGGCTGCAAGTCCGAATGATGCCTCCCTGTTGAGCGCCCGTGGATTGCTTAGGCTGCAGTTGAATAGAATTCCGGACGGCATGGCGGACCTCCAACAAGCGGCGGCAGCAGCGCCGAGTGACCCTCAATGCCACCTCAACCTGGCTTACGGACTTCTCGTCAACACGAGCCCGAATGAAAGCATTGCCGAGACGCGCAAGGCACTCAGCCTGGATGAACGGAGCTTTGCCGCGCATGCCTTGCTCGGGCGCATCCTGATTTCTCACGGCGGTGACCCCAAGGAAGCTATCGAACATTTGCAACGCTCCTTGGAAATCAATCCCACCCAGCGCGATCTGCGCTTCGACTTGCTCGCAGGGCTTCGCAAAGAGAAGGATTTCGTGGCGGCCGGAGTGCAGCTCCGCATCCTAAAGGACGCATTGCCGCCCGGCGATGCCCGGCTTGAATACGCGCAGGGCATGTTGTCTGCGGACCTAGGTTATCCGGAAGCAGCGGCGGCAAGCTTTCGGCGAGCTGTGGCCAGCAACCCGAATTTTCTTGCGGCGCGGCAAGATCTGGGGGTCACCCTTGTGAAGATGGGTAAATGGAAGGAGGCGGCGGAGATCCTGGGACCTTTGGCGCAGGTCCAGCCGAATTCCTACACTGTGGCCTACATGAACGCACTCGCGCTGCAAAACTCACAAAGAAAGAAAGCAGCGGAAGGTGAGGTCCGGCGCGCACTCACTCTTGATGCGAAATCAGCCGATGCGCACATTTTGCTGGGGATCATTCTTTCCTCGCAGGGCCAGTATCAGGAAGCAATCACGGAATTGAGCAGCGCGGCGACATTGGACGCGAACTCCTTTGACGCTCACTTCTATCTGGGAAGGTCGCGATACGCCCACAGCGACACTGGCGGCGCGGCGGAGGCCCTGCAAAAAGCGGTGGCCTTGCGCCCCGATAACCCTGAAGCACGGTTTTTCCTCGGCACGGTGCTGGAAGTGGCAGGCGATCAGGAAGGGGCAATGACACAGTACAAGGAACTGCAGCGGATTGGCCCCGAAGACGCTCGAGGGTACGTTGGACTCGGCGGCATCCTCGGCAAGACCGGCAAGACGGAAGAAGCATTGGCTCAGCTCCGCCGGGCACGCGAGCTGGACCCCTCAAACTTCGAAACCAGCCTGTCGTTGGGACGCCTGCTCGCGAAAGCCGGGAACATAGCGGAAAGCATTGGGTTTCTTCAGGAGGCTGGGCGGGAGTCTCCGCAAAGCCCAGAAATCCATTATCAGCTGGCCCTGAGCCTCCAGCGCGCCGGACGCAAGGTAGAAGCGGCCAAAGAGTTCGCGGAAGTAGATCGCCTGAATCGTGAGCGCCGTGGAGCGGGAGACATGGGCGCGGCCCAGCCAAAACCCTGACATCATGCCCACCACGCAAAAGAGGATGCCGTGCAGAAGCGTTCTCCGGATCGCGACGGCTTGCCTGCTCAGCATTGCTTGCGTTCCTCTGGCGCCGTCCGACGGCCCGCAACAAAGCAAGCCCGATTTGCCAAAACCGCAATCGCCTCCCCAATCCGGTGGCGCATCGACAGGAGGCGTCTTTGCTCCAGTATTGGACGAGAAGCATCGCCCAATCACCGCCGGAGGATTTGTGGATGGCGCACCCGTCGTGTTTGTGGATGACACCAAGAAATCAGGCTTGGGAAAATTCAATCACATCTCTGGAACACCGGAGAAAAAGTTCATCCTGGAGGCGCCCGGCTCCGGCGTCGCAATCATCGACTACGACAACGACGGCTGGCCGGACATCTATCTTCTGAACGGCTCTACTTTCGAAGCGCTGCGCGGCAAGCAGACGCCTCCGCGAGCTGCACTCTTCCACAACAATCACGACGGCACCTTTACCGACGTGACTGATAAAGCCGGGGTTGCCAACGAGCGCTGGGGCTTCGGCGTGGCCGTCGGTGATTTTGAGAATGACGGCTGGCCGGATCTCTACGTTACGAATTACGGCAAGAACCGCCTCTATCATAACAATCACGATGGGACTTTTACTGACGTGGCGGAAAAGGCGGGCGTGGCCCTGGGTGGCTGGTCGTCCGGCGCGACCTTTGGAGATTACGATGGCGACGGCAAGCTTGACCTTTATGTCACCGGGTACGTGAAGTTCGACCTGGACAATCCGCCCATTCCCGGCAGTGCTGCGACCCAATACAGCTTCTGCCAATATCGCGGCAAACCGGTGATGTGCGGACCGCGCGGATTGCCTGGAGAGCGCAATCATCTTTTCCACAACAATGGGGACGGCACTTTCACCGACGTAAGCGAGAAGGCAGGAGTAGCCAATGAGAAGGGCTACTACGGATTTGGCGTAGCCTTTGCAGATGTCAACGATGACGGCAAGCTCGACCTGATTGTGGCCAATGACTCCGTGCCGAACTACGTGTTCATTAACAAAGGCGACGGCACATTTGAAGACATGAGTTACCCATCCGGCTTCGCGCTGAAGGATGATGGGCGTGAGCAGGCTTCGATGGGGCTGGGAATTGGGGACTACCAAAACAGCGGCCATCTCTCGCTGTACGTAACGACGTTTTCGGACGACTATTTCGCGCTTTACAAGAACGAGGGCGACGCTAATTTTACGGATGTGAGCTTCCTCGCGGGCGTCGCGGCGGTGACCATCCCATTTCTGGGCTGGGGCACGGGTTTTCTGGACTATGACAGCGACGGACGGAAAGACATCTTCGCCGCCAACGGCCACGTCTATCCGGGGGTAGACCAGAACGACTGGGGCATGACCTACGCGCAGCGCCCGCTGCTTTTCCGTAACCTCGACGGAAATAGGTTTCAGGTGGTGCCGGCGGCGACGAACAGCGGCCTGGCTGTGGTGATCTCCGCCCGAGGCGCGGCGTTCGGAGACCTGTTCAATGACGGGAAGATCGACGTAGTGCTGAACAACATCGATGGCCCCCCAACTTTGCTGAGAAATGTCGTCAACAACGGAAACAACTGGGTGGAGCTGAAGCTTGTCGGCAGCCCAAAAGGCCCGCGGGATGCCATCGGCGCGAAAGCATTCCTGACGGGCAACGGGGTGACTCAGCGCAACGATGTAATCAGCGGCGGCAGCTACTGCTCCAGCAGTGATTTAAGGCTGCACTTCGGGCTTGGCAAAGCCAAGCGAGTGGAAAATCTGGAGATTCGCTGGCCCGACGGAACCCGCGAAAACGTCACCCTGCCCGGGATCAACGCTATCTTCACTATCGTCGAAGGGCAAGGCCCCAAGGAAGGGCAACCGAAGTGAGGGTTCTACTCAAATTAATTCTGGCTGCCGCGGCAATCGCTTTGGCGGCGGGCAGCGGTGTCGCGCTGCGAGAAAAAGCTGCTGCCGCACCCGCACAGGCGGACCCTGCCACGGAGAAAGCCTTGCGTTCAGCGGGGGATCTTGTTCAAAGCGGAAAATTTCAGGAAGCGGAACCGCTCGCGAAGGAAGCTGTAAAAGCCGCTCCTTCCTCGGCGGTCGCTCATAATCTGCTGGGCTTTGTGTACGAGCAGCTCAAAGAACCAACATCCGCGGAAGCACAATACCGTCAGGCTGTTCGCCTCGATCCCCGCTTCGCTGCAGCGCACGGAAATCTGGGGAACCTTCTTCTCCAACAGGGGAAGTTGTTGCCAGCGCGGAAAGAATTAGAGCTGGCCCTCAAACTTGACCCCAATAACGCGCGAGCGCACTACAACATGGGCATGGTGCTGGCCCCGCTGAAGGAATACTCCGGGGCCGCTGATGAGTTTGACGCGGCGCGTAAACTCCAGGGTGATGACCCGGCGATTACATTCTTGTTTCTGCGCGCGGCCCTCAAGGCGAACCGGCTTGACCAGGGATTGGCAGCCGCAGACGAATTAGCCAAAGCCAATCAACAAAATCCTCCCCTGCTCTTCAATCTCGCGCTCGTCCTGGCGGACGCGGAGCAGTACGAGGCTGCAGCCGAGCTGTTCTCGAGGGTAAACCAGCTTCGCCCGAAAACCCCCGAAGTGCTGTATAACCTGGGCGTCGCTTATCACAACCTGAAGCGCCTCGACAAGGCCGCTGACGCATTGTCCGAGGCAGCGGACTTGAAGCCCGAAATCCCAGAAGCGCATTTTCGGCTTGGGCTCATCGCGTCCGAGCGCCTGGATCACGACAACGCAATTCTTGAATTCAAACACGCGACCGCCCGCGCTCCAGACCGCGCTCAGTATCATTTCGTGCTGGGACGCGAAGAGTTTGCGATTGGCTATTGGGAGTTGGCCGCGAAAAGCTATAGACGCGCCGCCGACCTCGACCCAAAGCAAGCGCTCTACGCCCTCAGTCTGGGTGACGCACTGTTTCGAGCGGAGAACTACGCTGAAGCCACCGCCGCGTTCGAATCCGCGGCAGAGCTCGATCCCGCGACCGAAGATATTCAGTATTTGATCGGATACTGCTATCGAGCGCAGGGGCAGTTTGACCTGGCGAAAGAACATCTTCAGGAGCAGCTCCGGCTCGACCCGAAACATGTCAGGGCGCGCGCGGGATTCGGCTTTATCTTGCTTGAAGAGGGTGACCTCCCAGGGGCACAGAAGGAGCTCGAACAGGCGGTTACGCTGGACCCCGAAAACGTGGACGCGCTTTTTGACTTAGCCCGCACATACGCGAGAAACAAACAGAATGACAAAGCGATGCAGTACTTCGAACGAGTCCTGAAATTGAGCCCTGATAACACACAAGCTCACTATCAACTTTTTCTGTTGTACATCCGGAGCAAGCAGGCAGAGAAGGCCAACGCGGAATTGGAACGCTTTCATCGCCTTGAGGAGTTGGAAAAGATGGTCCGCCGAGAGGAAAGCACCATCACCAAGACGCGACGCGCGGAGGCCGAACAAGCGGAACATTCATCCACAAAAGAGACCGCGCCTCCAAATACCAAATTGAGATGAGGCCCCGCGAGGAATTCTCCACTCGAGAGGTGAACGAGATGTCTTTCCGAAGATCGTTGCTTCCCGCGTTCGTCCTGCTGGCGCAGTTGCTCCCGACCATGGTCCAGGCGCAGACCGCCCCTGGCGGGCCGGGAACGCCGCCGACGTGGACGCCCGGGAGCAAGGAAGCTGTGGGCACCGCGACTTCCACGGAATCGCGAGTTTGGTTCACTCTCCAGGGCGGAGTACTGACGGAAGTCTACTATCCGCGTCTCGACACGGCGGATGTGCGCACACTCGAATTTGCCGTGAGTGACGGCAAGACAGTGTGGACGGAGTCGCGGGATCTGCTGCATTCCATAGAGTGGATCAATAAGAATGCGCTGGTCTACCGGCAAACTAGCCGCGATCCGGAAGGTCGGTTCTCGCTGACGAAAACGTATGTCACGGATCCGCAGCGTGACACTTTATTGATTGATGTGATGTTTTCCGGGCGCCCAAGCGACTCACTGTATGTTTTCTACGCTCCTTCACTCAAGAATTCCGGCTTCGGCGACACCGGATACACGCAAGAGGGGGCATTGATTGCACAGAAAGAAGATATCGCAACCGCACTCGTCAGCAGCCGGGGATTCGCACAAATGTCCAGCGGGTTTGCTGGCTCGAGTGACGGCTATACCGACTTGCTGCTTCATCATCGGCTCGATTGGAGCTATGCGCGGGCGGAGAACGGGAATCTGGTGCAAGCGGCCAGGATTTCGCCGGCGGCGCATTTCACGCTCGCCCTGGGATTTGGTTCCTCGGCATCCGTGGCTCTGGAAAACGCGCGCGCGAGTTTGCAACGGGGCTTTGCCGCAGTCAGCGCGGAGTACGTTCACGGTTGGACCCAGTACTTGAGCGGGTTGCGCACCGTGAAGGAACGTTATCGCAGCGAATTTCAGCTTGCGGCGATGGTCTTGAAGGCACATGAGGACAAGACCTATCGCGGCGCAATGATCGCTTCGATGAGCATTCCGTGGGGCTTTGCGGTGCTTGCGGATAAACCAAATGTCGGCGGCTATCACCTGATTTGGGCGCGCGATCTCTACGAGGTGGCGACAGCGTTGTTGGCTGCCGGTGACAAGGCTGCTGCTGAACGAGCGCTGAATTATCTGCTCACTGTGCAGCAGAAATCCGATGGCAGCTTTCCGCAGAACAGTTGGCTTGACGGGCGCCCTTACTGGACGGCCCTGCAGATGGATGAAGTTTCCTATCCCATGATTCTTGCGTGGCAATTGGGAAGGACGGATCGCGACACATGGGAGAAACACATCCGTCCGGAGGCCGAATTTGTGGTAGCTCACGGCCCGGCGACGCAGCAAGAGCGCTGGGAGGAGGTGTCCGGATATTCACCTTCGACGATCGCGGCAGAAATTGCCGGGCTGGTGTGCGGCGCAGAGATCGCTCGCAAGAATGGCGCGAATGATGACGCAGATCGTTACCTCCGGACCGCGGATGAATGGGCAGGCAATCTAGAGAAGTGGCTCGTTACCACGAGCGGGCATTTAGGCGGGCCGCTCGCTTCGCAAGGCTACTACATGCGCATCAACAACAACACGGACGCGAACGACGGGTACAAGCTCGACGTCCACAATGGCGGGGGCGTTTGGGATGAACGTGACGTCGTGGATGCGGGTTTCCTCGAACTGGTGCGTTTGGGGATTCGACGGCCCGACGATGCGACGATTGCGCGCTCGCTGCAGATCATCGATGCCACGATCCGTATTGAGACGCCGAATGGCCCCAGTTTTCGTCGCTACAATCACGACGGATACGGCGATACTTTTTTCGGCGGGCCGTGGCTCGGCGAGGGCGTGGGCCGTCTCTGGCCGATTTTCACCGGCGAACGTGGCGAATACGAAGTTGCGGGCGGGCGGGACGCGAGCCTCTACCTCGATTCGATGCTGCATTTCGCGAATGCCGGCGGGATGATCCCGGAGCAGGTGTGGGATCGCGCCGAGCCCACGCGGGCGAAGT
>WNFO01006751.1_pt1 | contig 10140 bp, 9 predicted proteins | sample 5400251 | NCBI WGS metagenome assembly WNFO01 (sample SAMN13153354, study PRJNA577476) | soil metagenome | isolation source: 100 cm saprolite under Madrone tree | place: USA:California | collected 2016-06-14
CCTCCGAGTAGCCGAAAAGTTCGGCTTCGATCAGGCTGTCTGGAAGTGCTGCGCAATTGACCGCGACGAACGATCCCGTGCGCCGGCTCGCCGCATGGGCGTGGCGTGCCATCTGCTCCTTGCCGGTGCCGGTCTCGCCGCGAATGAGGATGGGCATCTTGCGCGCGGCCGCGATTTCGACCCGACGCAGGATCCCGGCGGTTGTCGGGTCGGTGGAGATGAAAGACGCCGCGATCGCTTTTGGCGTGGGCGCCGGAGGCACGGAGACTCTTTGTACCATCGGAAACTGACGGGAGGTTTCAATTGTCGCAACGAATTGACTCCCGACATCATCCTCGAGCCGCTGCCGCTCCTTGCGTCGCCCCTCATCGACAAATGCACCGAACGTCGCGCGGAAGACATCGCTGAACAAGCGGCCTGCCGAGGCCGGCAACCCATGCAACAAAACGCGCGCGGCGCGGTTTGCGGCGAGAATCTTGCCTGCATTGTCGACAGCCAGCAGGCCTGCGCTGAGCGTGTGCAAATATTCGCCGCGATTGTGGAAGGCGACCAGGATGTTGCCGCGGTGTTGTTCGCGGAAAAGTCCGTTCTCGATCTGGGTCGCAGCCATCGCGACGAGCGCCTGGGTGTGGGCCTGGCGGGACATGCAGTCCGACGAAGCGTCGAGTATCCCCGCCAGTTCACCGTCGGGGGCGAAGATCGGCGCCGCCACGCAGGTGAGGTTGTTGTAGCGCGCAAAAAAATGCTCGCGTCCATGCGCGACAATGGGTCTTTTGAGGTAAGCGGCGGTGCCGAGCCCGTTGGTGCCGCAGACTTTCTCCGACCAGATGGCGCCTGCGCGAATGCAGGCTGCGTCCGACGCATCGTTGAAGCTGGAGTCGGATATGATATCGAGCAGCAGTCCCTCAGCGGTCGCAAAAGCGATCATGAAATTGGAGCCGGCAATCTGCTGGTGTAGCGTGTGCATCTCCGCGAGCGCGAGGCCGCGCACGAGCGAGCAGCGCTGCTGTTCCTGCCGCAGGACGGCCGGACTGACAAATTCGGGCGAAGGCGGGCGTAAGGTGTCGAGGCCGAGCGAAATGCAGCGCATCCAGCTGTCGTAGATTTCGGCCGACAAAAGGTCGGCCGACGGAGCGCCGCGCTGCTCGAGAGTCATCCAGGCATTTTCGATGCGCCGGCTGGCAGGTAGCATCCTCCATCCTCCCGGACGTTGCCTCAGCGATTTCCCCGTGGTCGCGGCCGGCTTGGCGGTTCTTGGTGTGTGGCCGGCTCTCTTCTCATCATAGAGCAATCGAACAAGAATCCAAATTACGCGCGCCGATCCGAACTGTCCCTTCGCGTCGCGGAAACTGTTCCGTCTCGGAACACTTGTGCAATCATTGTTGATCCGCGGCGGACCGAATGAAGAGTCCGGAGCTCATGAGAATATCAAAAACATCAGCTCGTTAGCATCGTGGCACAGCTCTTGCTCACCTCTGGACAAACCATGAAGTCGCTCTTCGGCTTCGGAACAAAATAATTTTTGGGGGGAGAGATAGATGAAAGCCGCGGTTCTCCACGCATTCGATGAAAAGCTGACGGCGAAGGAGTTCGTCAGATACGAGGATGTGACGGACCCCAAGATTTCGCGGCCGATGGACGTCATCGTGCGCATCGGCGGCGCGGGCGTCTGCCGTACCGATCTGCATATTGTCGAAGGCATCTGGCGCAGCAAGGTCGACGTCAAGCTCCCTTACGTCATGGGCCATGAGAATGCGGGCTGGGTGGAAGCCGTTGGGCCCGGCGTCGAAGGTGTCAAGGTTGGCGATAGCGTCATTTGTCATCCGCTGGTGACCAGCGGCCATTGCCTGGCTTGCCGGCGCGGCAACGACATGCATGCGCTCGACAGTTCGTTTCCCGGCATCAACGCCAATGGCGGATATGCGCAATATCTGCTGACGGGCCAACGCTCTCTCATCAAGTTGCCCAAGTCGCTCGCGCCAAAAGACGTCGCTCCCTATACGGACGCGGGTCTGACCGCGTATCGCGCCGCCAAGAAGGCGTCGCGACATCTGCTGCCTGGCGAGTACGTGGTGGTGATCGGCGCCGGCGGGCTTGGCCATATCGGGATCCAGGTTCTCGCGGCACTATGCGCGGCAGAGATCATCGTCGCCGACCGTTCCGAAGGATCGCTCGCGCTCGCCAAGGAATGCGGTGCGCACCACCTCGTGAAGGCCGATGGCGGCGAAGTCGATGCCGTGCTGGCGTTGACCGGCGGCCGCGGCGCCGAGGCGGTGATCGATTTCGTGGGCGAGGGCGACGCCATCGCCAAGGGCCTGGCGATGACCGCGAATGGCGGCTCCTATTACGTCGTTGGCTATGGCGGCAAGATCGACCTGCCGACTATCGACATGATCACATCGGAAAAGACCATCGTCGGCAATCTCGTCGGCACATATGCCGAACTGGTCGAACTGATGGCGCTCGCCGATCGCGGCCTCGTCGATCTGCACACCAAGGAATACAGGCTCAGCGAGGCCAACGACGCGCTTCACGACCTGCATAATGGGCGCATCCATGGGCGCGCTGTTCTGATCCCGTAGGACATGCGCCGCCAGATGTTCAGCTTCAGTCCAGATGATCGAACGAGAGTAGCGCGAGTGACAGGTGCCAGCGGACGCGGCCCACAAATTACCGCAGAGGAAGCGGCGGAATTGGAGCACGCCCGGGAGCGGATGATTGCTCGGCACAAGCTGATCGAAGGCATCATCCGCAACAACGAAATGCAGCTCCGGAATGAGAGCGCTCGCGGCGGCGCCGAGATCGAGCTCGCGTGCGCGAAACGCGATATCGCGCGCCCCGGCGGCCGGAGCGGGGTGGAAGCCGAATTCAAGAAGGCGCAGCAACGCCTGAGTGCTCTGCAGGACGAGCATGCGCGGCTCGTCGCCGAGCGCGAATGGCTCAATGCAGCCTTGCTGGATTTCGACAACGCCGCTTCGGATCACGAACACAAACGCTCGGGACACGCATGATGAGCAAGATCGATGTGAACAAGATCGACATGAGGAAAGTCAAGGCAACGGTATCGGCAGCGGCGCCTCGTGACGCGCAAGCCGCGCCGGAGCAGACCGAGCTGAGCGAGGATGACAGGTCGAAAGATGCCTTCTTCGTTCAGGTCGCCGAAATGGCGGATGCGATGATCGTCCGGCACGGCAAGGAATTTGCCATCGGTACGCTCGTGCTGGCGGCGAAATTCATCGCCGAAGGAAGGCTGCTCGTCAATCGCGACAATAAAGATGGAGAGGCGTCGAAGATCGCAAAACCTGTCTGAATCGAAAAATGGATTTCGGGAATCAAAGTCAATTTTCTGGACTTGAAGTTGATTTGCAGAGGTGAATTTCAACAACGGATCGCAAGAGCCGGGAGGTGAACGGTCTTCCGATCAGGCGACCAAGGCGTGAATGCAGAACTGAAAGCAACGTTCAAAGGAGAAGGAAATGGCTGCAAGTCTGACACTCAATAAGATTACGGCCCAGAAAGGCATCAGCATTGCCGAGGCGGCAAGCCGCGTCGCGGATCTTGGCTGGACCCCGAGCTACGTGCAGGAGGCAATGACCTTTCCGACCGACTACAAGATCTCGAAGACGCCGCGCGACCCGATGAAGCAGGTGCTGCGGTCGTACTTCCCGATGCAGGAAGAAAAAGACAACCGCGTCTATGGCGCGCTGGACGCGGCGTTACGCGGCGACATGTTCCGCAACGTCGAGCCGCGCTGGGTCGAATGGATGAAGCTGTTCCTCGCCATCATTCCGTTCCCGGAGATCTCGGCGGCGCGTTCGATGGCGATGGTCGGCCGTCTGGCGCCGGGCGAGGAACTGCGCACCGGGTTCACCATGCAGATGGTTGACGAGTTCCGGCACTCGACGATCCAGATGAACCTGAAGAAATGGTACATGGAGAACTATATCGATCCGGCCGGGTTCGATATCACGGAAGCCGCGTTTGGCAAGTGCTACGCCACCACCATCGGCCGGCAGTTCGCCGAGGGTTTCCTGACCGGTGACGCCATCACCGCTGCCAACGTCTACCTGACGGTGGTCGCCGAGACCGCCTTCACCAATACCTTGTTCGTGGCGATGCCGTCGGAAGCCGCGCGCAACGGCGACTACGCATTGCCGACCGTGTTCCTGTCGGTGCAATCCGACGAATCGCGTCATATCGGCAACGGTCACTCGATGCTGATGGCGATGATCAACGATCCGTCGAACCACCAGTTGCTCGAACGCGACCTGAAATATGCGTTTTGGCAGAACCACGCGATCGTCGACGCCGCGATCGGAACCTTCATCGAGTACGGCACGACGAACCGTGACAAGAACAAGGAGTCCTACGCCGAGTTGTGGCATCGCTGGATCTACGAGGATTATTATCGCACCTACATGCTGCCGCTCGAAAAGTACGGCATCAAGATCCACCATGATGATGTGGCGGCCGCCTGGGATCGGATCGTCAAGAAGAACTATGTGCACAAGACCGCGCAATTTTTCACGGTCGGCTGGTCGGCGAACTTCTGGCGGATCGAGGCGCAGACCGAAAAGGACTTCGAGTGGTTCGAGCATAAATATCCGGGCTGGTACGCCGAATTCGGCGATTTCTGGAAGTGGCATGCCAAGCTGAGCGTTCCCGGCGAAACCAACATCCTGTTCAACAGCGAGGTTGGCTACGTCTATCCGCATCGGTGCTGGAGCTGCATGGTCCCTTGCCTGATCCGGGAAGACTTCGTCTGCGACGAGGTGGACGGCAAGCTCTACACCTATTGTTCGGAAGGCTGCCGCTGGACCCACAAGGTGGCTTTCGCTGCCGAGTACGAAGGCCGTGCCACGCCTGCAATGGGCCGCTTCAGCGGTCGCCGTGAGTGGGAAGACTGCTATCACGGCTGGGACATCGCCGATGCGATCAAGGACCTCGGCTTCGTCCGTCCAGACGGCAAGACGTTGATTGCCCAGCCGCATCTGCGTTTTGACGCCAAGGACATGTGGACGCTGGATCATGTCCGCGGACACACGCTCGGCAGCCCGCTTCGCGGATTCCGAGCGCTTTCACCGATCGAGCGTGAAGTCGCAATCGCCGACTATCGCAAGGGCTTCAAGGTCAATCCTTGCCACTAGAGCATGATCCGGAAAAGTGGATACCGGTTTTCCGGAAAGATCATGCTCAAACAAAAAGAATAGAGCGAGATGACGATTCGAAGAAAAGTCATCACGCTCTAAAGCCTGCGAATCGGGAGGGAGCCGCTCGGGTGGCTCCCTCCCACCGCCGGGACAGTTTCGTTCCGGGAAGTGGCCCACGCATCGCTGCGACAGGATCAAGATGATGACGGACGCGCAAGTTCACAAGGTTCGGTTCGAGCCTGTGGGCATCGAGATGGAAGTCGAAGAAGGCGAGACCGTGCTCGACGCGGCGTTTCGGCAGGGCATCTCCCTCATGCATGGCTGCAAGGAAGGCCAATGCGGGAGCTGCAAATCGAAGCTTGTCGACGGTGACATCGAGCTCTTGAAATACTCGACCTTCGCCTTGCCGGACTATGAGAGCGAAACCGGCCACGTCTTGCTGTGCCGCACGCATGCCTATAGCGACGTCAGTTTCGAATTGCTCAATTATGACGAGGACCTGCTCAGCCGCTCGATCGCCGTCAAGGCGTTTCCGGGGCGCATCGCGGCGATTACCGCGCTGACGTCGGACATCAGGCTGCTCGAAATCGAAATCGAACGGCCAATGAAGTTCTGGGCGGGCCAATATGTCGACCTGACCGTCGGCGACGGCAGCATCACCCGCGCGTTTTCGATGGCGAACGCGCCAAGCGACGGCACGAAGCTGTGCTTCATTATCAAGAAATATCCCAACGGCGCGTTCTCCTCGCAGCTCGACGGCGAGCTGAAGGCGGGCGACGCCCTCATCGCCAAGGGGCCTTACGGCACCTGCTTCCGCCGCGAGGAGCGGCCGGGCCCTATGCTGCTGATCGGCGGCGGGTCCGGCATGTCGCCGCTCTGGTCGATTCTGGCCGATCACATCGAGAGCCGCGAACAGCGGCCGGTGCGGTTCTTCTACGGCGCCCGGACGCGCGCGGATCTCTGCTACCAGGACGAACTGGCTGCGATCGGTGCGCAGCTCAAGGATTTCAAATTCGTGCCGGCGCTGTCGCACGCCGCAGCCAATGACAAATGGGATGGCGAAACCGGTTTTGTGCACGAGGTCGTGTCGCGTCATCTGCGCGAGGAAAAGCTGACCGGCCCGATCGATGCCTACGCCTGCGGTCCGACGCCAATGATCGACGCGGTATTGCCGATCCTTCAGGTCAATGGCGTGGAGCCAGACCACATCTTTTTCGACAAATTTACGCCGGCGGTGCGATGACGGCGTTGGAGAATTCGTCGCAACGAGAATACCAACAGGGAGGTTATCATGAGTGTACAAGCTAGCCGAGCCGCCGCGAAGCCGGAAGCCATCAAATCCGGAGCGGCGGGAGCAGCGGTTTTTCCAGGCTCCGACAGTCGCAAGTACAATTACTTCGAGCCCAAGGGCCGCAAGGCGACCCACTACGAGGACATGACGGTCGACGTTCAGCCGGATCCGGAGCGTTATCTGCTGCAGGACTGGATCATCTCGTTTCCCGACGGAACGCCGACCTATTCCAAGGACTGGACGTCGGCGAAAAGCTCCAACTGGCACAAGTTCCGCGCGGTCGACCAGGAATGGGAGCGGACGCATTACCAGCGGCAGTCGACGATTTGCGGCATGGTGCAAAACACGATCGAAAACGGCAGGAAGTCCGGTGCGCCGGCGCGGTTCGATGCGGCCTGGGTGAAGATCCTGCAGAACCATCTCGGCGCCTACAAACATGCCGAGTTCGGCCTCGGCACCTCGACCATGCAGGCGCAGCGCTACGGCTACACGCAGATGGTCAACAATGCGATCCTGACCAACTCATCCTACAAATTGCGCTTTGCCCAGGACATCACGCTCTATCTGAGCGAGGTCGGGCTCGACCTTCCCGGTTTCGACATCGGCGCGGGCAAGAAGCACTGGCTGGAGGATCCGATCTGGCAGGGCGTGCGCAAGTCGATCGAGTCGGTGATGGGATCGAACGACTATCTCGAGCAATATTTTGCAACCAATGTGGTGTTCGAACCGCTGGTCGGCGAACTGTTTCGATCCGGGTTCCTGATGCAGGCGGCCTCGGCCCAGAACGACTTCATCACTCCTGCCGTGGTTTCGGCGGCGGAGGCCGACTACGAGCGCAATCTCGCCAACACGGTCGAGCTCTTCCACATCCTTGGCACCGATCAGACCTTTGGGACGCAGAATATCGCGCTGTGCAACAAGTGGCTGGCCAAGCATGCAGACCTTGCGCTCGACGCGGCCAACCATCTGCAGCCGATCTGGTCGCAGCCGCGCGTCAAGGTCGCATCATTCAGTGAGGCCCTGGCACACGCCAAAAACCGCATCAAAGGTATCGCCGCCGAACTTGGCCTGAAGGTTCCGGCCAATCTCGCGTCCTGACCGAAACTCACATCATCCTCTTACCAATCCACTGGAGATCGACATGATGCACGAAGCCGATAACATCTTCAAATCGATGAAGGATATCAAGTTCGAAGACACGGTGTCGCATCAGTGCGGAGTCACGATGAACGACAGCGTGGAGGCACGCGCGATCGCGGACGTGATGAGCCGCCATGACCACATCACCGTGACCTACATGCCTGCGATGATCCGCATCGACGGCATCGGCAAGATGGAGTTCAAGATGGACGAAATCTCGGAAGAGCTTGGCCGGGTCATGACGCCGCATCTGTTCGAGATTTCGACCTCGACGCATTACGGCCGGATGGTGATGACCGACGACAACACGGTCATGCTGTTCGGCGACATGAACGAGATGATGAAATACATCGTCTGACGACGCCTGCGAGCGATGCCCGGCCGGCCTTGATGCCGGCCAGGCCGACCGGCTGCGCCAGTGGCGAGCCTCACAACACTCTATTCGGGAGCAGGAGAAACGCCATGTACAGGACAGCGAAGGGCGAAGAGATTTTCGTGATCGACGGGCATACCCATTTCTGGGACGGAAGCCCCGCCAACCAGAAGAACATCCACGGCAAGCAATTCATCGATTGCTTCTATGCTTATCACGCCAATCTCAGTCCGCCGTCGGAGAAGTGGGAAAAGGACAAGTTCGAAAAGTACGACGCAAAGACAATGTTCGAGGACCTGTTCGTCATCGGCTATGACGATATGGCGATCCTGCAGCCGACTTATCTCACCGATTTCTACAAGAACGGCTTCAACACCACCGAACGCAATTCGGCAATGAAGAAGAACCATCCGGATCGTTTCATCCTCAACGGCGCGTTCGATCCGCGGGACGGCAGCAAAGGACTGGAACAGCTGCACGCCTTGTCCGAAAAACACAAGCTCAAGGGCGTCAAGCTCTACACCGCGGAATGGCGCGGCGAATCCAAGGGCTACAAGCTGACCGACAAGGAGTCCTACAAATATCTGGAGGCGGCACAGAAGCTCGGCATCAAGAATATCCACGTCCACAAGGGCCCGACCATCATTCCCTTGAACCGCGACGCGTTCGACGTCGCCGATATCGATGACGTCGCGACCTCGTTCCAGGACTTGAACTTCATCGTCGAGCATTGCGGGTTGCCGCGGCTGGACGACTTCTGCTGGATCGCGACCCAGGAGACCAATGTCTATGCGGGTCTCGCGGTCGCGCTGCCGTTCATCCATTCGCGCCCCGGGTATTTTGCCCACGTCATCTCGGAGCTGTTGTTCTGGGTCGGGCCGGACAAGATTCTCTATGGCAGCGACTACGGCATCTGGACGCCGAAATGGCTGATCGACAAGTTCATGGCCTTTGAAATTCCGGCCGATGTCACCAAGGAGACCGGCTCCGTCCTGACGATGGAGACCAAGACCAAGATTCTGGGTCTCAACGCCGCGCGGCTCTACGGCATCGATGTCGAGGCGCAGAAGAAGAAGATCAGGGCGGGCGGCGGATATGCCCATTTGCCGGAAGCCGTGCACGCGCCGCGGTGAGTGTCATGACAGGGCACCTCGAAATGGCGGTACGCGATGACAAGCAAGCCCAGGTATGGGCTTGCCTGCAGGGTGTGACGGATCCGGAGCTCGATGAGTCGGTGACGGAGCTGAACTTTGTCACCAGGGCCGATGTGGATTCGACGAACCGGGTTCACATCGAATTCCGTCTGCCGACCTATTGGTGTGCGGCCAATTTTTCCTTTCTGATGGCTGACGACATGCGCCGGGCCGTCAGCGCACTGGATTGGGTGGAAGGGGTCAGTGTCGTGCTCGGTGAACATATGTACGCCGACAAGATCAACGCGGGCCTCGCCAAAGGTCTCTCCTTTCAGGAGACTTTCGGCATGGAGGCTGACGGTAACCTGGACGATCTGCGTCAGACATTCCTCGTCAAGGCGTTCCAGCGCCGTCAGGTTGCGCTGATCAGTCATTTCACGAGGGTCGGACGTCCGCCTGAAACCATCGTCAGTCTGACGTTGGCGGAACTCGGCTGCCTGCCGGTCGACGATGAGGGCGGAAAGCTGGTGCGCCGCTATCTCGAGCGGCGGGCCGTCGTCGGGCCGGTGAGCGACGATGCGCCTGCCTTCGTCGATGCCGCGGGAGCGCGGCTCAAGGCCGATGGTTTCGCAGCCTATGTGTCGGGACTGCGGCGCGTCGGCGTGAATGCCGAATTCAACAGTGCGCTGTGCCGGGGTTTGCTTTCGGTGCGTTTCGACCTCGAGACGCCCTTCGTTCCCAGATCTCACGCCTCGCCGCCATCGGCGGGGGCAACGCACGTGCTGCCGCCGATCATGTCGGCGACGAACGTTCAGTCTAGAGCGTTTTCGAGCGAAAGCCTGCCCCGGACTTGATCCGGGGTGGACACCGGTTCGCGTGAAGAAAACGCGTCAGAACAAGAAGCTAGTTAGCGGATGAGGAAAACCAATGCCGAAAATCATGCTGCATGACGAGGCGGCGCGGGCCGCTCTGGGACGCGGCGTTGCAAAGCTCGCGAAGGCCGTGCGCGGCACTCTGGGTCCGAAGGGAATGAACGCGATCATGGACCGGCCG
>WNFO01006752.1_pt1 | contig 10140 bp, 6 predicted proteins | sample 5400251 | NCBI WGS metagenome assembly WNFO01 (sample SAMN13153354, study PRJNA577476) | soil metagenome | isolation source: 100 cm saprolite under Madrone tree | place: USA:California | collected 2016-06-14
TGGTGCAGATTGACGAGAGCATAGCCCGCTACCTCTCAAGGCGATCGTGTCTCTCTCTGACGCTGTGATGGTCGCGCGCGGTGATTTGGGTGTCGAGATGGCCCCCGAACAGGTCCCGCCGATCCAGCGGCAAATTGTTCGGGCATGCCGGCTCGCAGGTAAGCCAAGCATCGTGGCAACGCAAATGCTGGAGTCGATGATCGAAGTCCCAACGCCCACACGCGCCGAAGCTTCCGATGTGGCCTCGGCCATCTATCACGGCGCCGACGCGGTGATGCTTTCCGCTGAATCGGCATCCGGGAAATTTCCACTAGAAGCGGTGACGATGATGGATCGCATCATCAAGGCGGCGGAAAACGATCGCGGTTATTACCGGCCGATGAGCGATGCGGCCCGACCCGCGCCCTCCGCTACCATTCCGGATGCGATCTGCGCAAGCATGCGGTTGGCAACTGAGCTACTGCCGATCGCCGCCGTCGTGACCTACACGGCATCGGGATCGAGTAGCTTGCGTGCCTCCCGAGAGCGACCCGCCACCTCGATCCTTAGTATGGCCGCAAGCGTGGGGACGGCGCGCCGCCTCACACTGGCTTGGGGCATCCATTCAATAGACGTGCCTGCGATCAACACACTTGACGAGATGAGTACCTTTGCGTGCGAGACCGCGCTCAAAGAGGGCTTCGCCAAAAAGGGTGACACCATCGTAGTCGCCGCTGGGACCCCGGTCGGTGTCTCGGGAACAACGAACATGCTCAAGATTCTGAGCGTGTAGCCCCGCGAAAGAGGAAACAATCGTGACCGAAATCACTAACATCGCTGCCCGCGAAATACTGGACAGTCGTGGGAATCCAACCGTTGAGGTCGACGTGACACTCGCCGATGGAGCGACAGGCCGAGCCGCAGTGCCCTCCGGCGCCTCGACAGGAGCCCACGAGGCCGTCGAGCTTCGCGACGGCGATCGCAAACGGTTTCAGGGCAAAGGCGTTCTGAAGGCAGTCGAAGCCGTTCGCAGCGAGATTGCAGATACTGTCCGCGGAATGATCGCAACAGACCAAGTCGCCATCGATAATGCGCTCATCAAACTCGACGGAACTCCGAACAAGGCTCGGATCGGCGCGAACGCGATCCTCGGCGTGTCGCTAGCAGTGGCGAAAGCGGCAGCACAGTCAACGGGACTGCCGCTCTACCGTTACGTCGGCGGAACGCAGGCGCGGACGTTACCCGTACCGATGATGAACATTATCAATGGTGGCGCTCACGCGGACAATCCGATCGACTTCCAGGAATTCATGATCGTGCCGGTCGGGGCATCGACTGTTGCCGACGCCGTCCGGATGGGATCGGAAGTATTCCACACGCTGCGCAAGGCGTTGAGTGATGCCGGACATAACACCAACCTCGGCGACGAGGGAGGCTTCGCGCCGAATTTGTCGTCCGCCGAGAGCGCTGGACTTTATCATGACTTCAATCGAAGCCGCCGGCTATAAGCCCGGCGACGATATGATGTTGGCGCTCGACTGCGCCGCGACGGAGTTCTTCAAGAACGGGGAGTACCACTATGAGGGCGAAGACTTAGTACGCGGGCCGCAAGCCCAGGCCGAGTACCTCGCCGACCTGGTTGGCCGCTACCTAATCATGTCAATCGAAGACGGGATGTCTGAAGACGACTGGGAGGGTTGGAAACTCGTGACCGACCTTGTGGGCCGGCGATGCCAACTCGTCGGTGACGATCTTTTCGTCACCAATGTGAACCGGCTATCCACTGGTATCGCCAAGGGCGTCGCCAATTCCATTCTCATCAAAGTAAATCAAATCGGCTCGCTGACCGAGACGCTGGCCGCCGTCGATATGGCGAACCGAGCCGGATACACGAGCGTGATGTCGCATCGCTCAGGCGAGACCGAAGACACCACCATTGCCGATTTGGCTGTCGCCACCAACTGCGGCCAGATCAAAACGGGATCGCTATCGCGCTCAGACCGCCTAGCAAAATACAACCAGCTAATTCGGATCGAAGAAGAACTCGGCTCTGCAGCATTTTATGCTGGGAGGAGCGTCCTCCGCGGCGGCTAATTACAAGTTTCGCGCGTGGAGAACGTTCTACCTTTGCACGGTGGCCATCACCAAACGCCTTAATGATGGTTAAAACCGCGTTTACCTCGGGTCTCCGCTTTTCCCGACCCTGCGCGGCATGATGACCTTACCCGACGTGCTCCAGAGGTACCACGAAGACCATCAAGGCGGTGTCCGTGTCGCGCCAGCGGCAGAAAATCGCTGGAGGTCGTGCCCAAGGCCGCCTTCAGTCGGTCCCACCAGCGCTTTTCGTCACCGTCCGGTCTCGGTGGGGAAGTGGTCCTTCCGGTCCTAAACCGGTGGGTTCGAGTCACCTTCGCCCAAACCGGCCGATCGATTGCGCACACCCGAACTCCGGACGGCACTTTCGATGCTACGAACGTAGCGTTTACTGTTACGCGCGTTACTTTCTGGCCCCGGACAGTCTGACTCATTCCCTGGGCCCGTCGTCCCCGAAGCTATCAAACACCTGGTCTGGCAGGATACGTCGCTGTTACTCAAAAATTTTTAACGTGTCTCACTGTTCCGTATCGAATCGGTGTTCCACTAAACGATCACACCTTTCGGCCGAATCGCAAAGCCGTCGCTCACTGTCCAGCGCAACATATGTAAAGTTGCCATCGGTAACGAGTAATCGGTGGTCAGGTTGCGTCGAATGACCCAGGCCTCAACGTGGACGGTGACCGAGGTGTTACCGATCCGTATAAGGCTTGCAGTTGCAAGGCGTTGGGCGCATTAGAAGAAGGCCAGCTCCTTGGCACGGATCCTGCCAGACCTGGCAAAGCCCAAGTGGAGGACCAAATGGAACGCATGCAGGATCTTGACCCAGTCGAAACTGGTGAATGGGTCGACTCGCTGCGTGCAGTTCTCCACCATGAAGGCTCGGTTCGCGCGACCTACCTGCTCGAGATGCTGGCCGAGGAGGCACGGCGCGCAGGAATCGTCCAGCCTTCAACGCTGAACACGCCCTATGTGAATACTATCCCGCCGGAGCGCGAGGAACGTGCCGACTGGGACCGCGACATCGAGCATCGCATTCGGTCGATCATCCGCTGGAATGCCATCGCCATCATCCTGCGGGCCAACAAAGAATCGTCCGAACTGGGCGGCCACATTGCCAGCTTCCAGTCAGCGGCAACCCTCTACGATATCGGTTTCGGGCATTTCTGGCACGCGCCGTCGGCCAATCATGGGGGCGATCTGATCTACATGCAGGGGCACTCCGCCCCCGGCATCTATGCGCGTGCCTTCGTAGAAGGACGGCTCAGCGAAGAGGCGTTGCTGGCGTTCCGACAGGAGGCTGGCGGCCAGGGCCTGTCGTCGTATCCGCATCCCTGGCTGATGCCCGACTTCTGGCAGTTCCCCACCGTGTCGATGGGGCTCGGGCCGTTGATGGCGATCTACCAGGCGCGGTTCCTGAAATATCTGCACGGGCGCGGCATTGCCGATACCGCCGCTCGCAAGGTCTGGGCCTTCATGGGCGACGGCGAGATGGACGAGCCGGAATCGCTCGGTGCCATTTCGCTTGGCGGCCGCGAGCAACTCGACAACCTGATCTTCGTCATCAATTGCAACCTGCAGCGGCTCGACGGCCCGGTGCGCGGCAACGGCAAGATCGTGCAGGAACTGGAAGGCATGTTTCGGGGCGCTGGCTGGAACGTCATCAAGGTGCTGTGGGGTTCAGGATGGGATCAGCTGCTCGCCAAGGATGCGTCCGGCATGCTGCGCAAGCGCATGGAGGAGTGCGTCGACGGGGAATACCAGGACTTCAAGTCGAAGAACGGCGCGTACGTGCGCGAGCAGTTCTTCGGCAAGTATCCAGAAACCGCCGCGCTCGTGAAGGACATGAGCGACGACGATATCTGGGCGCTGCGCCGCGGTGGCAGCGACCCGGTAAAGGTCTATGCTGCTTATGCGGCGGCCGTGAAGCACGCGGGACAGCCGACCGTGATCCTCGCCAAGACCGTGAAGGGCTATGGCATGGGCGAGGCGGGCGAAGGCCAGATGATCAGCCATCAGCAGAAGAAGATGGGTGTGGAGGCGCTGCGCAAATTCCGTGACCGCTTCGCGATCCCCGTCACCGACGCCAAGCTCGAAGAAATCCCCTTCCTGAAGCTGGCAGAAGGCGGCCCGGAGCAGAAATACCTGCAGGAGCGTCGCCGGCTGCTAGGCGGGAGCCTGCCGCAGCGGCGGCGCAAGTCGGCGTCCCTCGAGGTGCCGGAGCTTTCCGCCTTCAGCGCGCAGCTAGCTAGCACCGAACAGCGCGAAATCTCCACCACGATGGCGTTCGTGCGCATCCTCAACACGCTCCTGCGCGACAAGGCGTTCGGAAAATTCGTCGTGCCAATCGTACCGGACGAGTCGCGGACCTTCGGCATGGAGGGCATGTTCCGCCAATTCGGCATCTTCTCGCAGGTGGGCCAGCTCTATAAGCCTCAGGACGCCGACCAGCTGATGTACTATCGCGAGGACAAGTCCGGCCAGATGCTTCAGGAAGGCATCAACGAAGCCGGCGCTATGTCCTCATGGATCGCGGCCGCGACGTCGTACAGCACGAGCAACGCGCCGATGATCCCGTTGTATATCTACTATTCGATGTTCGGTCTGCAGCGCGTGGGCGATCTCGCCTGGGCGGCAGGCGATATGCGCTGCCGCGGATTCCTGCTGGGCGGCACCGCCGGACGGACCACCCTCAACGGCGAAGGACTGCAGCACGAGGATGGCCATAGCCACCTGCTCGCCGCTACCATCCCCAACTGCGTCTCATACGATCCGACGTTTGCCTATGAGGTCGCGGTCATCATCCAAGATGGGCTGCGGCGTATGTTCAAGGATCAGGACGACGTCTACTACTACATCACGTTGATGAACGAGAACTACCCGCACCCGGCGATGCCGAAAGGCGCAGAGGAGGGAATACGCCGCGGCATGTACCTGTTCCGCGAAGGGGCGGGAAAGAAGAACGCGCCGCGCGTCCAGCTTCTCGGGTGCGGCACCATCCTGCGCGAAGTCATCGCCGCCGCGGAGCTCCTGCAGAACGACTTCGGCATCGCAGCCGACGTCTGGAGCTGCCCGAGTTTCAACGAACTGCGCCGGGACGGCCTCGCGGCCGAGCGGTGGAATCTGCTTCATCCATCGCAGACGCCGCGCAAGAGCTACGTAGAGGAATGCCTCGACGGTCGCCAGGGGACGGTCATTGCATCGACGGATTACATGCGCGCCTTCGCCGAGCAGATCCGGCCGTTCGTGCCGCAGCGCTATGTGTGCCTCGGCACCGACGGTTTCGGTCGCAGCGACTACCGGGTGGCGTTGCGGAAGTTCTTCGAGGTCAACCGCCATTACGTGGTGGTCGCGGCGCTCAAGTCGCTGGCCGACGAAGGGGTGGTGCCGAAACCAAAGGTTGCCGAGGCGATCGCCGCCTATGGAATTGATCCGGAGCGGCCACCGCCCTGGACCATGTGACGGAGACACCGGTGGCGCGGACAAGGATGCCGCGCCGCCTTTCGCAACAGAACGCACCCGTGGGGCGTTACGATGGGTGAAACCAGGCAGGTCCTCGTTCCCGACATCGGCGACTTCAAGGAAGTCCCGATTATCGAAATTCAGGTGAAGCCCGGCGATCGCATCACCGCCGAGGCGCCGTTGATCACGCTGGAGTCCGACAAGGCCTCGATGGAGATCCCCTCCCCGTCAGCGGGCGTCGTGAAGAACATTGCGGTGAAGCTCGGCGACCGGGTGAGCCAGGGCGCGCCGATCCTCACGCTCGAGCTCGACGGGGCCGGTGCCGCCGCGGAAGCGGCGAAACCAGCCGTCACCGCGCCGCCGGCGCCGACCAGCGCCCCGGCGGGGGTCGCCGAGGTCCGGGTACCGGACATCGGCGACTTCAAGGACGTGCCGATCATCGAGGTCATGGTCAAGGCCGGCGACACGGTCAAGCCGGAACAACCGCTGGTCACCCTCGAATCCGACAAGGCCTCGATGGAAGTGCCGTCTCCGCTCGGGGGCGTGGTGCAGGACCTCAAGGCCAAGATCGGCGATCGGGTGAGCGAAGGAACGGTCATCCTCACGCTGCGCACCGGCGCCGCGGCGGCGCAAGCGCAGCCTGCAGCACCGGCCGCGGCCGCAGCGCCGGCGAAACCCGCGGCACCTGCAGCCGCGCTACCACCGGCCGAGCGGAGCCTGTCGGAGATGGCGGCCGACATCCCTTATGCCGGGCCATCGGTCCGAAAGCTTGCGCGCGAGCGTGGCGTCGACTTGCGTCAGGTGAAGGGAAGCGGACGGCGCGGCCGCATCCTCCCGGAGGACGTCGCCAATTTCGTCAAGGCTCCGGCCGCAGCGGCCGCGGTCGCCGCACCGGGCAGCGCCGCGGCGGACGGAGCCGCTCTCGGCCTGCTGCCGTGGCCGAAGATCGATTTCGCCAAGTTCGGGCCGGTCGATACCAAACCGCTGGCACGCATCAAGAAGATTTCCGGCGCCAACCTGCACCGCAACTGGGTGATGATCCCGCACGTCACCAATCACGACGAATGCGACATCACCGAGCTCGAGGAATTCCGCAACCGGCTCAACAAGGAGAACGAGAAATCCGGCGTGCGAGTCAGCATGCTCGCCTTCATGATCAAGGCGGCGGTGGGGTCGTTGAAGAAATTTCCCGAGTTCAACGCCTCGCTCGACGGCGACAATCTGATCCTCAAGAAATACTACCACATCGGGTTCGCGGCCGACACGCCGCAGGGGCTGGTGGTACCGGTCATCCGCGACGCAGACCACAAGGGCGTGATTGCGATTGCCAAGGAGATGGGCGACCTCGCCAAGCTCGCTCGCGACGGCAAGCTGAAGCCCGACCAGATGCAGGGCAGCACCTTTACAATCTCCAGCCTGGGCGGCATCGGCGGCACCTATTTCACGCCGATCATCAATGCGCCCGAGGTCGCCATCATGGGAGCCTGCCGGTCGTTCCAAAAGCCGGTGTGGGACGACAAGCAATTCGTGCCGCGCCTGTTCCAACCCCTGTCCCTCTCGTGGGACCACCGGGTGATCGACGGAGCAGCGGCCGCGCGGTTCAACGCGCATTTCGGCAGCCTGCTCACCGACATGCGCCGCGCCCTCGTATAGGGGAATAGACGATGGCCCACCTCATCGACGTCAAGGTCCCCGACATCGGCGAATTCAGCGACGTGCCGATCATCGAAGTACTGGTGAAGCCGGGTGATCCGATCAAGGCCGAGCAATCGCTGATCACCCTCGAATCCGACAAAGCCTCGATGGAGGTGCCCTCCCCGGTCGATGGCGTGGTGAAGGAGATCAAGGTCAAGGTCGGCGACAAGGTATCGGAAGGCACCCTCATCCTCACGGCAGAAGCGGAGGCAGCTCCGGCCGGCGTTGTCCCCAAGGAGAAGGTGACTGGCGGTGGCACGGCGACCGGCGAAGGCGCGCCGGTTGCCGACTACGGCGCGGCGGCCGGCGTCTACGAGGTGGTCGAGGTGCGGGTACCCGACATCGGCGACTTCAAAGACGTGCCGATCATCGAGATCGCGGTGAAGGGCGGAGACAAGGTCAAGCCCGAAGACCCGCTGATCACCCTCGAGTCCGACAAGGCGTCGATGGAAGTGCCGTCGCCCACGGCCGGCACCGTGAAGGACCTCAAAGTCAGCGTCGGGGACAAGGTCAGTGCCGGAAGCCTGATCCTGACATTGGAGACCGGAGTCGCCGGCGCAGCTCCGGCCGCGCCCTCGGCAGCACGCGGGCCGGCGACCGCGCCAGCTGCGCCGATCCCGCTTGCGGCCAGACATTCGGGCGACGCCGACGTCGAATGCGACATGCTGGTCCTCGGCGCCGGACCGGGCGGCTATTCGGCGGCGTTCCGTTCCGCCGACCTCGGCATGACGACGGTTCTGGTGGAGCGCTATCCGACGCTCGGCGGCGTCTGCCTCAATGTCGGCTGCATCCCCTCGAAGGCACTGCTGCACACCACCGCCGTCATGGACGAAGTCAAGGCAATGGCCGCGCACGGCATCGCCTTTTCGGAGCCGCAGATCGACATTGCCAAGCTGCGCGGTCACAAGGAGAAGGTGATCGGCAAATTGACCGGCGGCCTGGCCGGCATGGCGAAGGCGCGCAAGGTCTCCGTGCTGCAGGGCGTCGGAAGATTTCTCGACCCCTACCACCTCGAAGTCGCCGCAAACGACGGCGCCGGGCGCAAGGTCGTAAAGTTCGACAAGGCGATTATCGCGGCCGGCTCGCAGGCCATCAAGCTGCCGTTCATTCCGGACGACCCCCGCGTGGTGGATTCGACCGGCGCCCTGGAACTGCGGCAGATTCCCAAATCGATGCTGGTGATCGGAGGCGGTATCATCGGACTCGAAATGGCGACTGTCTACTCGACGCTCGGGACGCGCATCGACGTGGTCGAGATGCTCGACGGACTGATGACCGGTGCCGACCGCGACCTGGTCAAGGTGTGGGAAGAGAAGAACGCGGGCCGCTTCGACAAGGTCATGTTGAAGACCAAGATGGTGTCGGCAGAGGCGACACCGGACGGCATCAAGGTCGGCTTCGAGGGCGAGAAGGCACCGGCTGAGCCCCAGCTTTACGACATGGTGCTGGTCGCGGTCGGGCGCAGCCCGAACGGCAAGAAAATCGACGCCGAGAAGGCGGGCGTCGCGGTGAGCGACCGCGGCTTCGTCGCAGTCGACAAGCAAATGCGCACCAACATGCCGCACATCTTTGCCATCGGCGACATCGTTGGCCAGCCGATGCTGGCGCACAAGGCCGTGCATGAGGCACATGTCGCGGCCGAAACCGCGGCTGGCAAGAACAGCGTGTTCGAGGCACGCCAGATCCCTTCGGTCGCTTACACCGATCCGGAGGTGGCGTGGGCGGGCGTGACCGAGGAGCAATGCAAGGCGCAAGGCATCAAGTACGGCAAGGCCGTGTTTCCGTGGGCCGCATCGGGTCGCGCGATCGCCAACGGGCGCGACGAGGGATTCACCAAACTGCTGTTCGATGAGGCCAATCACCGCCTGCTCGGCGGCGGCATCGTCGGCACCCATGCGGGCGACCTGATCGGCGAGGTCTGCCTCGCCGTGGAGATGGGATGCGATCCGGTCGACGTCGGCAAGACCATCCACCCGCATCCCACATTGTGCGAATCGATCGGCATGACGGCGGAAGTGTTCGAGGGCGTGTGCACCGATCTGCCGCCCGCGAGGAAGAGATAGCGAGTTGCGCCTGCGCGACGAGAGAGACAGTGGAAGGACATGATGGAAGAACAGCTGCGCCGCGACGCACTGGAATATCATCGCGTGCCGACGTCGGGAAAAATCTTCGTCACGCCGACCAAAAGCCTGGTGAACCAGCGCGACCTCGCGCTCGCCTATTCGCCCGGCGTCGCCTACGCGTGCCTCGCTATCCGGGACGACCCGAAGGAGGGGGCCACGACGTCGCGCGCCAACCTGGTTGCGGTAATCACCAACAGGGAAAGAAGACAATCGCTCTCGACTTGAAAAGCGGAGCGAGAAGGTAGAGAATAAAGCTTCATCAGGTCGGTATAGACTATGCCGATTCAGATACACAGGTCGGCGCCATCACCTCAGCGAGGTCGCTGTTACCTCGCCGCGCCACCCTCATCTGCTCAACGCGCAAATGGTTACCATGCCGGCCTGGTAAACTACTTATCGCAGGTAGCCGATTGGGGATTCCATCGGCGATACCTTTAGACTGGAGCCGACCAAGGGAGGAAGGCCATGTCGGAACACGCACTCTCAAATTCTGAGCTGCCGAAGCGGGCACTATCTTGGCTGATATGGACGGGTATAACCGCGCTGGGCGCATTCGCACTTGCTGGCATCGCGCTCAATCGCAATGAGCCGATTAGCGCGGCCTGGCTGGTGACCGCGGCTATCTGCGTCTACCTCATCTCCTATCGTTTTTACAGCAAGTTCATCGCCGAGAAGGTCTTGCAGCTGGACGACACGCGCATGACGCCGGCCGAGCGCCATAATGATGGCCTCGACTACGTTCCTACCAACAGATACGTCGTCTTCGGTCATCACTTCGCGGCCATCG
>WNFO01006755.1_pt1 | contig 10139 bp, 10 predicted proteins | sample 5400251 | NCBI WGS metagenome assembly WNFO01 (sample SAMN13153354, study PRJNA577476) | soil metagenome | isolation source: 100 cm saprolite under Madrone tree | place: USA:California | collected 2016-06-14
GACGAGCCCACCGAGTACTGGCGCGCGATCGCCGCGGACGTTCGCGCCGGCCGGCGGGTGCTCTTCGCCGCGGGCGAAGTGGACGGCACCGCGCAGCTCCTGCTGCAGGTCCCACCCAACCAGCCCCACCGGGCCGAGCTGGCGAAGATGCTGGTGCACCGGCGCGTACGGCGCCGCGGCGTCGGGCGGGCCCTGTTCGCCGCTGTCGAGGAAGAGGCGCGCCGGCGCGGCAAGACCCTGCTCACTTTCGACACCATGGCTGGCGGCGATGCGGAGCGGCTGTACATCGCCTGTGGATGCACGAAGGTCGGGGAGATTCCGGGGTATGCGCTCTTTCCCGACGGGCGGCCGGGGCCGGCGACGATCTTCTTCAAGGAGTTGCGCTGACCGGCCTGATCCGTCGCGCAGACTTCACGAAAACTTACGCAAGCCGGCATGGCGCCGCGCAACACGCTTCCACAGAATCCGCCGAAAGAGGAGGAGATATGTCCGGGTGGCGGGAGACGGCGATCGGATTCGTGCTGATGGGCATGCATCTGCTCTACTTCGCGGCGGCAGTGTCGCTGATCCTCGTGCCGGAGCATCCGTAATCTCTGGCGAGCGCGTCCAAAAACTTTGGCCATGGCTGGCGGCAAAGTACTAATGGGTCGCGTCCGCCCAGGAGGCGACCATGGCCGACGAACGCTGGGAAGAGCAGTTCAAACAATTCCTCCGAAAAACGGGCGACGACTTTCGCCGTGCCGGAGAGGACGTCAAGACCGAGGCGCAACGGCTCTTCGATGCCGCCGTCGACCCGCAGAAGCAGCAGAAAGTCCGGGATCGCTTGAAGGAGCTCACCGGGTGGGCTCGAAAGACGGCGGACGATGTGGCGGGGATGGTGGAGACGGCGGCCAGCAAGGCCGAACAGGCTTTCCACCGCGCCACGGGCAAAGTGACCGAAGCGACGGAGAAGGTCTCGCCCGCGGCGCGCAAGCCCTCCGGGAGAGCCAGCAAGAAGACGGCCGGAGGGAAAGCCAAAGGCGGCAAGCCAGCCCAGAAGACCATCGGCAAGCGGAAGCGCTAGGAGCTGCGCCCGTCGTCACGGCGCTCCTGCGCTATGAGCGAGGCACTCCTTGCATGCGGGTGCGTGCGGGGCGGTGTCGTCCACACCTCGACGTGAAGTTTCGGCGAGCGGACGGCTTGCGCTACCGTGATCGGGGGATCACGAGAGGAAGCGCTCATGAAACGCATCGCGCTCTTCATCGCCCTCTGCATCGTCGCCGCGGCCGCAGTCGTGGGCGTCCATGCATGGGGGTGGCGCGAGCGAAAGCTCAAGGAGGACGAGCGGATCCGCGCGCAAAGCGAAGCGGAGCAGGCGGCCGCGGGCCGGCTCGGCCTCAAGACGCAGCCCCTGCCGCCGGACCCCCTCGAGCGACGCCTCGCGCTCGATGACGCTCTCCGGCTGAGACCCGATCGCAGGTTCCTGCTCGCGGCGCGGGAGTTGGCCGGCGCGGAGGTCGCGGCGCGCTTCTCGGACCGCCGTTGGATCCTATCGCTCGGTGAGCGCGAGATCGGACGCGTCGCCGAGCTGCCGGACTTCGCCGAGTTGATGAACGCGCTCGCCCCGCTCGCCCGGGAGTGGGTGGCCGCGGCCAAGGTCACTGGGAAAGCTCCGCGGATTCGCGCGGTGCGCGGGCACAAGGAAGCCTTCGCTGCGATCCGCGAAGCGCAGACGCGATGGTCTCGAGGCGACCATGGGGCAGCAGTCCTCCACGACGCCGCTTCGGCCGCCGCCGCCCTCATGCTCCAGGTGCCGCGAGCGTTCGACGTGGACGACCATCTCGACGCGCACGCCATCGCGCTCTGCGCGGCCGATGCAGCGGCGGGAGCCGACGCTCGCGGCCAGCAGGCAATGCTCGCACTCGCCCTCGGGTACGCCGGGGCCGCACGCGCTCTCGCCCCCGCCCAGGACGAGCCGGCGCTCCACGCGTTCGTGACGCTCGATCGGCGCAAGCTTGCCGATGCAGCGCGACGCAAAGACGCCAACGCAGGCGACCGCCATCTGCTCCTTCGCTGGCTGATGCAGGATGCGAACGAGCAGGCTTTGCGCCGCTGGATCGGCGCCTCGCGCGACAACGAGCACGTCTCCGTTCCCGCGGTCGGCCAGCTCTTGCTCGACGCAGACCTCCAGGTCGTGGCAGCCGCGAGCGAGGCACTGCCGGCCCTCGCGGTGGCCGAGCTGGAAAGTGTGCGCGCGACAGCTCCAAGAGATGCCGAGCTGCTCATCGTGTTGATGAGCGCGCAGAGATCGGCCCTGCAGACGTTGGCGAACAACGAAGATTTGCGGGCGCGGCTCGCGGAGGACCTCCGCCAGGCGGACACGACGTATGAGGGCCCTCTGTGGCGGGGAGCGGATACCAGCGCCTGGTACGCCGCGGCGACGGCAGCGGCCCTCCTGGGCTCGGCGCGGTCCGGCTACGTTCTCCGCAACGATGCGACCGGCCTCGCTGACGAGCTCGGCACCTGGCCCGTGCCCGCCGGGGCCCATCTGAATCGCTGGCTCAAGGCGAGGATCGCCGCGGATGGGGGAAGCCTCGACGAGGCGTACGAGACGCTGGCCACGTCGAAGTTGCCGGGCGCCCGCGCCGCCGCGGACCTCCTCGACGCAATGGGGAAACAGTCCGAATCGCCGGATCCGCGCATCATCGAGGCCGTTCGCGTCGCCTGGCGCCACTTCGATTCCCGACCCGCCAGCCGTCTCGTCTGGGCGGAAATGCTCCGGATCCACGAGCGCGATCTCGATCGCTCCGGGCACCTGGTTGCGAGCGTCGTCGACGATGCGCCCGGCGCGTATTCCCTCGACGAGGTCGCTTTGGCGAAGCAGCGCGGCTCCATCGACCTGCTCGAACAGCTCGCGCTCGACGAAAGATTTCCCTTCCCTGCGCGGCTCGAGGCGGCAGGGGCGCTGGCGGATCGCGGACCGAAGGCGCAGGCAGAGCGCGTCTTGCGACGTCTCGGGCGCGAGCGCCCCGCCGATGTCCCGACGCATGAGCGACTCATCCGGTTCCTGCACGACGCCGGACGGTCCGCCGACGCCCTCGCCACGGCGCTCGACCTGTTGCGGGCGTATGGAGAGGACGACTCGTTCCGTGTCGCGCGGGTGAGGTGCGCAGCGGCCCGTCAGCTCGACGCGATGGGCCGGCACGAAGACGCCCTGACGATGATCGAGCGCGCGCTTCCGACGGAGGCGGTCTGCGCCTATCGGATGGCGACGGTGCAGCTCGCCCACCTGGGCAGGAAGGAAGATGCGGAGGGCCTGCTGCTCGCTCATCTCGCCCGCCATCCGCAAGCCGAGACGGCTGCCGACGTTGCAGAGGTGCGGTGGTGGAGTCGTGACGACGCGGGTGCGGCGGACATCCTCGCGCACCCGCCCGCCCCGCTGACGCGCAGCGACTTTCGTGAAATCGGCGAACGATTCGCGGGTGTGTTCCGCAGCCGACCCCCGGCGGAGGTGAAACGCGCGATCGAAGCGCTGTTCCAGGCCGGCATCCAACCGCTGTCGATCCTGGAGCTCGGACCTCCCATCGCGAAGGCTGGGGCGGCCGCGCAGGCTTTCGAGCTGTACGCGCTGCTGGGCCAGAAGGTGCCGCCGGAGAGGACCGCAAGCGTCCAGTTCAGGGCGTGGAGTGCCTTGCGCGCAGCGAAGGGGGCATCGGCTGCGGAAGCGTGGTTGCACAAGCAGCTCGGGCCGGACCCTTCCGCGCTCGTCGACGGCGATCTCGCTACATCCGCATACAGCGAGGGCCCGGACGAGGCCCTGTGGGAACTGTTCCCCAACAGGCCGCCGGACCCCGCGTTCGCCGATCGCCTCGCCCTGCTGCGCGCCGCCTCGATCGCTCGTCGCGGCGAACGAAGCGCGCGGCGCGACGCGCTGCTGGCGGAGATTTCCGATCCACTTGCATGGTGGAAGGCGCGGCTCGCGCGCTCCCTCGGCCTTGCGGGCGCCCACGCGAGCTGGGAAGTGCGGCTCGCGCGGTACGTGCTCGGCGAGGGCGGCGATGACGACATCGCGGACGAGGCGACGGACGGCTCGCGGCCGTGCGAAGCGCCGTACTACTTCGGCGTTCGCGCTGCAGCAGAGTCCCGGGTGCGCGATGCGGCAGCCTGGTACCGTGTGGCGTTGGAATGCCGCAACCCCGGGCAGCCCGAATTCGTCTGGGCCTATCGGGCAGCGGCGCAGTTGGAGCAGGATCGCTCACTCTCGGCGAAGCTGCTCCAGGCTGCCCGCTGACCAGCGCTTCCAAGCCGGCTATCCCTGCGCCGGTTTGTCCAGGTTGAACATCCAATTGACGCCGAATCGATCGGTCAGCATTCCGGATCGCGCGGCCCAGAACGTCTCTTGCAACGGCATCGTGACCTTGCCCTGATCGCCGAACGCCGCGAAGAGCCGGTCAATCTCCTGGACGGTCTCGCAATCGAGATTGATCAGGAAATTGTTGCCTTGCTTGAAGGGGACGGTGGAGTGGTCGGGGTGATGGACCGCTTCATGATTGCTCCTTTCGATGATTGGCGAGCTTCGCGAAGGTACAGACCAGTTGGTATGTTTGTCGAGCATCCGTGCCACGTGGACCGGGCATCGACGTCGCCTCAGCGACCTTCTGAGCCGCCGGCGGGCAGCGTCGCCGTGGTCGCGCGATTGGCGCGGGCAAACCGCACTTGCGCCGGCGCCCGTGGGATTGTATCCACCGACGTTGGATGGAACGCCGCGAGCAGATGTACCCCCGCCTCACCGATGCCCAGATCTCGCGCATCTCGGACGTGGGCCAGCACCGCAGCATCCGGGTCGGGGAGCTCCTGTTCGAGCCCGGCGACCGGAATGGCGACCTTTTCCTCGTGATCAGCGGGGGGATCGAGATCGTGCGCCCGGTCGCCGGCCGGGAAGAACCCATCACGGTACTCGGGCCGGGGCAGTTCACGGGCGAGATCAACATGCTCTCGGCGCGAGTCACGTTGGCCCGCGCCCGCGTGGTCGCCCAGGGGTCGGTCGTCGCCCTGGACCGCGACGGCATTCGCGCGGTCGTGCAACGCGATCCCGAGCTGAGCGAGATCCTGCTGCGCGCCTTCCTCCTCCGGCGGGGGGCGCTGATCTCCCAGGCCGAGAACGACCTGGTCCTCCTCGGCTCCCGGCATTCACTGCGCACGTTGCAGATCAAGGAGTTCCTGACGCGCAACGGGCAACCGTTCACGTACCACGACGTGGAGAACGAGCCTGGAGTGCAGGCGCTGCTCGATCGTTTGCAGATCGGCGTGAACGAAGTGCCGGTGATCGTCTGTGAAGAAGGCTACGTCTACCGGAACCCCTCGATCGAGGCACTGTCGGCGGAGCTCGGACTGACGCCGGACCTGGACGCCAAGGCGGTGAGGGACGTCGTCATCGTTGGCGCAGGACCGGCGGGCCTCGGCGCGGCGGTGTACGCCGCGTCGGAGGGGCTCGATGTGCTGATCCTGGAGAGCACCGCGCCCGGAGGACAGGCCGGGACGAGCTCGCGGATCGAGAACTATCTGGGATTCCCCACCGGGATCTCCGGGCTGGCACTGGCCGGCCGCGCGCTCACCCAAGCGGAAAAATTCGGCGCCGAGGTGGCCATCGCGCGGACAGCTGTCCGTTTCAACTGCGACGAGCTCCCGTACCGGGTGCATCTCTCCGACGGAGAGGTCGTACAAGCCAGGACCATCGTGATCGCCACCGGCGCCAGGTACCGGAAGCTGGACGTCCCCGAGCTCTCCCGTTTCGAGGGCGGCGGCATCTTCTACAGCGCGACGCACATGGAGGCGCAGTCGTGCAGTCAAGAGGAGATCGCAATCGTGGGCGGGGGCAATTCGGCAGGACAAGCCGCCGTCTTCCTCTCCGGGGTCGCATCGCGCGTGCACGTTGTGGTGCGCGGGCCCAGCCTCGCGGCGAGCATGTCCCGCTACCTGATCCAGCGCATCGAAAGCAGCCGGAACATGGAGTTGCGCACGCGGACGCGGATCGAGTCGCTCGAGGGCGGGGACCGCCTCGAGCGGGTCCGATGGAGTCAAGTCGAAACGGGAGAATCAGAGACGCGCCCGATCCGCAACCTGTTCGTCATGACCGGCGCCGATCCGAACACCGCGTGGCTCCAGGGATGCGTGGTCCTGGACGAGAAGAGCTTCGTCAAGACCGGCGCCGACCTCCGCCCGGACGAGCTGGCCGAGGCGCGCTGGCCGCTCGCACGGCGGCCGTATCTCATGGAGACGAGCATTCCCGGGGTGTTCGCAGTGGGAGACGTGCGCTCATCGAGCGTGAAGCGGGTCGCCTCGGCGGTGGGCGAGGGCTCGATCTGCGTCCAGCTCATCCACAAGGCGCTCCAGGAGCTCTGAAGGAGCAAGCCGTCCCGCGGAGCTTGCGATGAGCAGAGCCGTCGGTACTGGACTCGCTGCAGTTGCGTTCGCGCTCGTAGGTTATCTCTGCTTGGCCCGGACGAGGTATCTGCAGGGCCTGGTTTTGCGATGGCGGGACTTGCAGGAGCCGTCATGGGAGCTGACCTTCTTGCGGTCTCCGGCCTATCTCTGGATGGTCCGCTTTGTCGGCGTCGTTGCGAGCGTAAATGCGCTGATTGCGGTTTGGGTCCTATTTCGTCTCTCGGTCCGATGAAGGCGACCCGCCACGACACCCCAAGCCCATGGTCTCTCGGTCCTTTGTCGCGATTGACATCGCTCATCTTCGGCGCAGGGTATGGCCCGGCAGTCGCGCCACGCTGCGCAAAGCAGCGAAACAGCGCTTAAGACGTGCCCCGCCCAGACTTGCCTGGCGCGCCCTCTGCTCCGCTGATCGGCCGACTGTTAGGGGAGGTCGCCATGATGACGCGCGGGCTGTTGAGACGAGCGACTGTGTCGTCGATAACGAGCGCAGTAGCGCTGGTATCTGGAGCTATGTCTGTTGCGCTCATTTCCCTGCCCGCGATGGCGCGGGACCGGGACAGCAACAACAACTCGAACAACGCGGATCGGCTCGCATTCGATTTGGTCAAGATCTTCAGCTTCAGCGGGTCGCTCGTCAACCCGCCGGAGGTCATCGGAATTTTCCCGGAGGGCTTGCGCGCCAACTTCTACTTCGCGCCTGGGGGCATCATCACCGGATCGAACCTGAACGGAAAGGTCAATGCTGTCGGCGGCGACTGGCTCACGCTCCGCGCTGACGGGGTGGGTTTGGTCGACGTGCGCACCACCTTCCAGTCCAACGACGGGGCCGTGATTTCAATTGACTATACCGGGCGCGGGGAGTTCGGTCCGAACGGTCTGCAAGACTTTCTGAATGGCACTCTGCCTCGCTACATTCCCCTTCAGTCAACCATCAATTTTCGGACCGCTGATCCCCGCTATGCGTGGCTCAATCGCATCAAGGGTATCGCCGTCGGCGAGGTGGACTTGGCGACGTTGTCGGTGAGGTACAACGTCTACCAGATCGTACTGCAGGACTCAGGCCACTAAAGGACTGGAAGTCAATGCCCGGTGACCACGCCGGGGGGACGATTCATTTGGAGGCACATATGGCATCCAGGTCCCGGTCGTTCAGTAATGACTCGAACGGCACGCGTCTCCTCGTCGCATGCAGAATCCTGGCGATACTCGCGCTCGCGCTTGCGCCAGCGAGCGCCTTCGCGGATTCGAACAAGCCGCGTGTCTTTCCGCCTGGGGCCGAACCCTATGACCAGAGCTACGGTGAATGGGCAGTCGACTGGTGGCAGTGGGCGCTCTCGCAACCCGTGGCTGCGAACCCGGTGCTCGACACAACCGGGGTGCAGTGCGCAGAGGGCCAGCGAGGCCAGGTCTGGTTCCTCGCGGGCAGCTTCGGCTCGGCGCCCGTCACCCGCACGTGCGCTGTGCCGGCCGGCAAGGCGCTCCTCATTCCCGTGCTCAATCTCGGTTACTTCGCGTTCCCAGACGATCCGCCCGCGACGCGAACGGAGGCGTACGTCCGCGAGCAGGTAAGCTCCATGGTGAACGCCACCAATCTCACCACGACAATCGACGACGTCTCCGTACCGAACATCAAGAACGGCTACTTCGAGGAATCGCCGCTGTTCAAGGTCATCCTCCCCGCGAACAACGTCTTTGGCCTGCCCGATGGCTTCCACCTCGATCCGAGCGTCGACGCGGGGTACTACCTGGTCGTGAAGCCCCTGGCCTTGGGCGAGCACACGATCCACTTCACGGGGTCCAACGGCGGGTTTTCGAGCGACATCACGTACTTCATCACGGTTGCGCGCTCCGAAGATTCGGACGGCGACGGCGACTGACGCGACCCTGAGCCACCGGGCTTCACGGTGCTACACTCCTTGGCTCGGAGGCTGTGCACGGTGGCCGTGATCTCGGCGTCGATTATCAGGGTGGGCGTGTGATCGGCTCGGCGCTGCTGATGACGGCCCTCGCTGCGAGCCCTCCTGCCTTGGTCGGAACCTGGGAGGCCGAGTTGAACCCGAAGCTCGTCCTCGACCTGCGTGAGGACGGGCTCGCCGCCTTTTTCCAGGGCGCGTTCTTCTGGGTCGCCGACGACAAGACGCTCCGGCTCGTCGACCCGACCAGGAGCGACCGGCTGCGGCCCGGTGACGCGGAGGCCGTCGTCACCTACCAGCTCGAGGGTGATCGACTGACGATTCCCTTCGAGAAGAACCAGCCGGTGACGTTCGTGCGCCAACGCGGCACTGCCCGGCCCGGCCCGGTCGGGACCCCGAAGTGGCTGGGCAACGGCTACGCTGAGACGAGGAGCGGGCTCTGGGTCCGCAAGTACTCGCAGAACAACGGGATCCTCCTCACCGCCGAGTACCACTGGGAGAGCGCGACCAAGATCGACCGCGGCACGCTCAAGACCGTGTGCGGGCTCACCGTAGACGCCGGCCACGTCTTCGATAACGGGAATCCGCTTCCGAACATCGACGTGGCCAGCTTTCACGACCTCGGTCGTGGCTTCTGCGCCGACAAGACCTCGGTGCGCACCCGTGTGGTGAAACAGGTCTGGGCAGTGGGGCCGGGTTCGCCGGGTCGTGATTTTGACGTCGCGACGTTCGAGCCGCTGCTGGGCGAGTTGGTGAAGGACAAGAACGGCGTCTACACCCGGAGCGAGCATGGCGACGTGGGCCAGAGCGAACCGGTCGGCCGCACCAACTACCGGATCGACGCGTGGGAGCGGTTCGACCTGCCGGACGCCGCGACCTTCGAGACGCCCACCGCGAGCACGGCGCGTGATCGCCGCTACGAGTACCGGATCGAGAGCCGCCAGGTCACCAACTCGAAGCGGTTGGTGATCGTGAAGGTGCTGCAGGGCGGCGGCATGGTCCTCGATCTCGGCGCCGGCTTCCAGCTTGTGGACGGCGCGATCTCCTTCGAAGGGCAGCGGCTCGAGCAAGCCGAGCTGGCGACATTCGAGGTGCTGCTGAAGCTGCCGAAGGAGCGGATCTACCGTGGCTACTGGGCGCGCGACCGCAACGCGGTCTGGTACGGCGCGCGCAGGGTCGAAGGCGCCGATCCGCGCACCTTCACGGTAATGGACGAGGGCTCGAACCTCTACGCGTTCGACGCGCAGGGCCGCTACGAGTCGGGCCAGCCCCTGAATCCGGTCTGGAGTGACAAGTTCGAGCAGAGGCGAGCGGCGTGGATGAAGAGGAAGGAAGCTCGGTGATCGGCGTCAGGGCGTCTCGCAGATGGCCTGCACGATGGCGAGCACCAGCGCTGCGTCGAATGCCTCCCTGAGGTCGCCGATGGAAGTGGCCCCCTCCGACCCGCCACCGTGCGCCGTGAAGAGCACCACCGGCACCTTCCGAAACCGGGAACGGGACCTCATCCAGTCGATCAGCTCCCGCTCGCCCTCGCGCGCGACCCGGCGGTCGACCAGCACCAGATCCGGTGGGGCGTCCATCGCGTTGACACGGGCGATCGCATCGGCCGCATCGTCCACCGCCACGACGGACATGCCATGTTCGGCGAGCAAGCCGAAGAGCTGCGTACGCACTTGCAGATCGCTTCCCACCAGGACCACTCTCGGCATCCTTCCGTCCCTCCGCTTCGGGAGACACGGCGATGCCGGAACCGTGGAAAACGGCGTCGGGTGGCGAACAAACCCCTATGGCGACAGCAGGGAC
>WNFO01006758.1_pt1 | contig 10138 bp, 10 predicted proteins | sample 5400251 | NCBI WGS metagenome assembly WNFO01 (sample SAMN13153354, study PRJNA577476) | soil metagenome | isolation source: 100 cm saprolite under Madrone tree | place: USA:California | collected 2016-06-14
AGGACGCCGCGCGTGAGGTGACACACCGGCGTCACGGCGGCGCCGTACGCCCGGGCGAACGGCGAGTTCCGTACGCTGACCACCAGCTCGTCCGATCCGGGGCGCTCGAGCGCGAACGCGCCCAGCCGATCTCGCCGCCCATCGCCAGGAGTCGCGCGACGATCTCCTCCGCCGCGCCCTCGAGAGCCTGGAGCGCCGTGCCGCCGCCCGCCCGGCCGCCCGCGGCGAGGCACGCCGCGGCGCGCTCGCCCAGCACCGCCTCGACCGCCTTCTGCAGCGCGACGAGCGTCTCGGGGCGCACGAGGAGATAGCACGACCCCTGGTAGGTGAGGCCGCCCGCGCCATCGGCCTCCACCCTCGACGGCACGCGGTCGGCGGTCACTGGATCGCCTTCCGCCACATCGGCGAGGCCCACCCGTCCCGGAGGAACGCAAGAATCTCGCGCCGGCTCAGGTCGCCGAGCCCCAGGTGCTCGAGCGCGCGGCCGCGGCCCGAGAGCTCGCGCCCGAGCAGCGCGCCGTACACGAGAAGGAGCCCCGTGATCGCGGGCGTCACCGCGCCCGCCGCCCGCGCGGCCGACTCGAGGAGCGCCAACCCGAGAACCGCGTCCTCGGTGACGTAGCGGTGCTCGAACGTGACGATCTCGCTCCAGAGGCCGCTCGCCACCAGTTTCGTCTTCGCCCCGGCGCCGTAGAGCCCCTCGGCCGCCCGCGTCTCGTCGTAGTACGTCGCGAGCTCGTAGTGGGGCGCCGCGTAGCCCCAGCCCCGGCGAGTCGCGACCCGCTCGGCGTCCACGGCGTCGATGAGCCGGCGCACGCTCGGCGTCGTGCCAGCCGCGTGGACGTCGAAGCTGCCACCGTCGATCGCGCCGGTATTCAGGAGAACGAGCGGGGGGTGGATCACGGGCCCGGCGTTGGTGAGCGCGACATCGAGGGAGTCCGCGCACGGGCGGACGGCCGGGAAGAGCTCGGCGAGCCGCGGCAAGACGCGCGGGCCCCGCGACGCGGGAAACACGCCGATCGGCAGGTTGGCGGCGCGCAGGGGCGCCTTGACGACCGCGGGCGCCGTCTTCCGCGTGAGATAGGGCAGCGTCCCGGTCTCGGCGAGGGCCAGCGGTAAGGGGCCGCCGGCGCGCGCAATCCCCCGCGCCATCGCGTAGCTACCGAGCGTTCCCGGTGTGAGCAGGATGATCTGTCGGTCGTTGAGACACGGCGCCAGGCGCTTGGCGAGCTCCTCGTGGCTCGTCGCGGGTAGCGGGACGATCAGGACCTCCGCGCCCTCGACCGCCTCGCCGAGGTCGGTCGTGGCGCGCTCGAGCTGCGCCGTCCCGTGCCGCCCCTCGGCGTCGAGCGTGATCGTCGCGCGCTCCACGAGCGGGCCGAGCGCGTCCGCCGAGCGGCTCCAGAGCCTGACGCGGTGGCCGGCCAGCGCGAGATCGGCCGCCGTCGCGAAGCCACCATTGCCCGCGCCCAGGACTGCTAGCTTCACAGACTCGCCTCGCCTGTGGCTGCGGCTCGCACTGCCATCACGCCACGACTCCGGCGGCGCGCAGCTCGGCGATCCGCACGGCGGAGTATTCGAGGACGCTGCCGAGCACGGCGTCGGTGTGCTCGCCGAGTTTCGGCGGCGGCGCCGTCTCGAGCCCCATCGCGCCGTCCACCTTGACCGGCGTACCGAGCGCCGGGAGCTTGCCGTGGACCGGATGCGCCGTCTCGAGGACCATGCCGCGCTGGCGCACCTGGGGGTCGGCGAGGACGCGATCGACGGAGCGGATGGGCGCGCCGGGCACGCCCTCCGCCCCGAGCCGCGCGAGCCAGTCGTCGGTCGTCCGCCGGCGGAAAGCGGCCTCGATCAGCGGGACCAGCACGCCACGGTTCGCGACGCGATCACGATTGGTCCCGAAGCGCAGGTCGCGCTCCCACTCCGGGTGCTCGACCACGCGGCAGAACCCCGACCAGAACTTCTCGGCGAAGACGGCGACGACCAGGTGACCATCACGCGTCGCGAGGGCCTGATAGGGGACGACCGAGGCGTGGCTCGAGCCGAGCGGCCCGGGGACGCGACCGTTCGTCCAGAAATACTGCGCAATATACGTGAGGAGCGAGACCTGGCAGTCGAGCAGCGACAGGTCGAGGTGGGCGCCCTCGCCAGTCCGCTCGCGACGGAAGAGCGCTCCGGCCACCGCAAACGCGCCGAAGATCCCGCCCGTGAGGTCGCCCATCGGCAGGCCCATGCGCACCGGCGCCCTCCCCGGCTCGCCCGTGATGGACATCGCCCCGGCCATCGCCTGGAGCGCCAGGTCGAAGGCCGGCCAGTCGCGATACGGCCCCTCCTGGCCGTAGGCGGAGATCGAGCAGAGGATCACGCGCTGGTTGAGGGACCAGAGCTTGGAGTACGCGCAGCCGAGACGCTCCATCACGCCGGGGCGGAAGTTCTCCCAGACGACGTCGGCCCGACGGACGAGGTCGTAGAAGACCTCGCGCCCGGCATCCCTGGTGAGGTCGAGCGCGACGGACTTCTTGCTGCGGTTGATCGCGAGGAAGTACGCCGACTCGCCGTCGGCGAGGAACGGCGGACCCATGACCCGCATCGGGTCGCCGCCGTCGGGGTCCTCGATCTTGATCACCTCGGCGCCCATGTCGGCGAGCAGCATCGAGCCGTACGGCCCCGCGAGCATGCGGGAGAGGTCGAGCACGCGGACGCCCGCGAAGAGCTTCACGCTGTCTCCGCTTGACGTCGGCGTTGCAGGCCGATACCTTTACTTTCAATGAGTATTGTAAAGCGAGTCCGCAAGCGCGGCCGCACGCGGATCAGCGCGAAGAACCAGACGACGATCCCGGTCGCCGCGCTCAGGCGCGCCGGGCTCAAGCCCGGGGACGAGCTGCGGGTGGAGGCTGCCGGCGCGGGCCGCATCGTTCTCACCCGGGTCGAGGAGACGCTGGCCGGCTACGCCGGCCGCCTGACGGGAGTGTATCCAAAGGGATCCCTACAGAAATTGCGCCGCGAGTGGCGATAGTCGTCCTCGACGCGAGCATCGTCATCGCGTTCCTCGACGCGCGCGACCCGCACCACGCCGCCGCGGTCGCGGCCGTCGGCCAGTCCCGCCGGGAGGAGCTGGTCCTACCGTCGAGCGCGTACGCCGAGGTCCTCGTCGACCCCTGGCGCCGCGGACCCGACGCGGTCGCGGTCGTCAGGCGACTCGTGACCGACGTGGGCATCCGCATCGAACCGCTCAACGAGCAGATCGCCGAACGCGCCGCCAGGCTCCGGGCCCACCACCGCACGCTCCGGCTTCCCGACGCGCTCGTGCTTGCGACCGCGGATGCGCTCGACGCCACCGCCCTCACGTGCGACCGGTCGTGGGCGCGCCTGAGCCGTCGGGCCCGGGTCGTCTGACCGGCGCCCATCACCGGGCGTCCTTCGAGGCGACATGGCCGGCGAGCGCCGCGCGCACGCGGGCGGGCGTGATCGGCAGCTCGGTGAAGCGAACGCCGAGCGCGTCCTTCAGGGCGTTCGCGACCGCGGCGGCGACGGGGATGACGCCCGACTCGCCGAGCCCCTTGGCGCCGAACGGGCCCTCCGCGTCCACCGTCTCGATGAGGCGCACGACGATCTCGGGCATGTCGGCGGCCTTGAAAACCGCGTAGTCCATGAAGCTCTGCGTCAGGATCTGGCCCTCCTCGACCACCAGCTTCTCGGTGAGCGCGTAACCGAGCCCCATGTGGATGCCGCCGTGCACCTGACCTTCCGCGGCGCCGGGGTTGAGCGCGCGGCCGACGTCGTGCGCGGAGACGATCTTGCGCACCTCGATCTTGCCCGTCTCCGGCTCGACGTCGACGAGCACCGCCTGACACGCCGAGGCGTACGCGGCGGAGACGTTCCCCTGGAAGTCTTTGTCGAGCATCACCGTCGGCGGGTCGTAGAAGGCCTCGGCGACGAGCACGCGCCCTCCGTGCCTGAAGTGTCCCGCCCGCACCACCTGCTCGTACGGAAGCCGCCGGTGCGGCTCGCTCCGCACGAACACGACGCCGCCCGCGACGTCGAGCCGCTCCGCCGGCTCCTCGAGCTCCACGGCGGCGAACTCGAGGAGCTGCGCCTTCACCTTCTCGGCGGCGAGTCGCGCGGCGTTGCCGGCGACGAACGTCGTCCGGCTCGCGTGCGCCCCCACGTCCCACGGCCGCACGCTCGTGTCGGAGTTGACCACGTCCACGCGCTCGAGCGGGACGCCGAGCGTCTCGGCCACGATCATCGCGAGGACGGTCTCCGACCCCTGGCCGATCTCGCTCGCGCCGGTGAGCAGCGAGACCTTACCGAAGTCGTCGAGCTTGACGATCGCGCCGCAGCCGTCGGAGCGGTAGATCCGCGCGCCACCACCGACGTGGAACATGCCCGCGTACCCGACCCCGCGCTTCCAGCCGGGCCTGAGCGGCGGCGGGTCTCGCCGCATCTCCTCGGCCGCGGCGTCGATACACTCGGTCATCGCGAACGACGTGAGCACGAACCCCTGCGGGTTCACGTCGCCCGGCTTCGACGCGTTCCGGCGGCGCACGTCGAGCCGGTCCAGCCCGAGACGTTCGGCGAGGTCGTCCATCTGAGACTCCACGGCGAACGTGGACTCGGGGTTGCCGTAGCCGCGCATCGAGCCGGAGTACGGGTTGTTCGTGTACACGATCGTCGTGTCGAAGCGGACGCTCGGGACGCGGTAGAGCCCGGCGACGGTCGCGAGCATCACGTACGGCGTCGTCGAGCCCCAGGAGGTGTACGCCCCGTTGTCGATCGTCACGTGCGCGTCGCGCGCGAGCAGCCGGCCGTCCCGGTCGGCCGCGGTGCGCAGCCGGATCGTGCAGGGCTCGCGCCCGGGGCACGCGATGAACTCCTCCACGCGGTCGAACTCGATCTTCACCGGCCGGCGGCAGCGGAGTGCCAGCAGCGCGGCGATGACGTCGATCGGGTACAGGTCGAGGCCGCGGCCGAAGTTGCCGCCCACGGGGGGCTGCAGCACCCGCACGCGGTCACCGCCGATCCCGAGCGCCTCGCCGAGATCGCGCCGGTAGAGGAACGGCACCTGGGTCGTCGTCCACATCGTCAGGTTCCCGGCGGGGTCCCAGTCGGCGAGCGCGACCATCGTGCCCAGGCACGCCTGCGTGACGAAGGGGAGCCGGTAGGTGTCTTCGACGACCACCGCCGCCTCGGCGAGCGCGCGGTCCACGTCGCCGCGGCTGAACTGATAGCGCAATGTGTGCGCGTTCCTCCCGAGCTCCTCGTGCACGAGCGGCGCGCCCGGGACCAGCGCCACGCGCGGGTCGAACACCGCCGGGAGCTCCGCGTACTCGACGTCGATGAGCGCGAGCGCCGCCTCGGCGAGCTCGGGCGTCTCGGCGGCGACCGCGGCCACCTCGTCGCGGACCGAGCGCACCTTGCCCCGCTTGAGCGCGGTCTGGTCCTTGGCGACGCCGAACAGACGCGGCTCCACGTCGTCCCCGGTCAGCACGGCCAGGACGCCGGGGAGCGCGCGCGCGCGGCGCGTGTCGACCCGGACGAGGCGCGCGTGCGGGTGCCGCGATCTCAGAATCTTGCCGTGGGCCAGGCGCGGCAGGACAAGGTCGTGGAGGTAACGCGTGCGGCCGGTGACCTTCTCCGCGCCGTCCCGCTTCGGGACCGTCGTGCCGATGACGTCGAAGGAGCGCGTCATGCTCGCGTCAGAACTTCACGGGCTCCTTGTGCTCCCCGAAGACGTCCTTCAGGGCGCGCGCGATCTCGCCGAGCGTCGCGTACGCCTTCACGGCCTCCACGATCGGGTCCATGAGATTGCCCGCGGCCCGCGCTTCGTCACGGAGGCGCGCGAGGGCGCGCGCCACGGCGCCCCCGTCCCGGTCCCGGCGAATCCGTTCGAGTCGTGCGATCTGGGCGGCGGCGACCTGCGGGTCGGAGGCGTACAGCTCGACCTCGCGGTCGGCCGCGGCGGGCGTGTCGCCGACGTAGCAGTTGGCACCGACCTTCGGGATCTCACCGGAGGCGAGCTTCTGCTCGAAGCGGTACGCCTGGCGCGCGACCTCGGCCTGGAGGGCGCCGCTCTTCACGGCCTCGACGATGCCGCCCATCCGTTCGACCCGGGCCATCTCCTCGAGGATCTGCGTCTCCATGGCGCTCGTCAGCGCCTCGACATAGTACGAGCCCCCGAGCGGGTCCACCGTGTCTGCCGCGCCGGACTCCTCGGCACAGATCTGCATGGTGCGGAGCGCGATGAGCTGCGCCTTCGCCGACGGGATCGTGTACGCCTCGTCGTAGGTCGGCAAGGCCATGGTCTGCGCGCCGGCCAACGCCGCGGCGAGCGCGATGTACGCGCCCCGGACGATGTTGTTCTCGGGCTCCTGGACCACGAACGCCGAGCCGCCGCCCCCGATCAGCGTCCGAAACATCCACGACTTCGGATTCGTCGCGCCGAACCGCTCGCGCAGCATGCGCGCGTACAGGCGCCGGCCCGCGCGGAATTTCGCGACCTCCTCGAAGATCTTCCCCCATGCCGTGAAGTTGAACGAGATCCGCGGGGCGAAATCGTCGACGGAGATCCCGCGCGCGAGCATGCGCTCGATGTACGCGGCCGCGATCAACAGCCCGTACGCCATCTCCTGCGCCGTCGTGCAGCCCGCCTCGCGGATGTGGTAGCCGCACACCGAGACCGGATTCGAGCGCGGATAACGCTTCGCCGAGAACTCGACGAGGTCGGCCACGAGCCGCAGGGACGGCTCGACGGGGTAGATCCACGTGCCGCGCGCGACGAATTCCTTGAGGATGTCGTTCTGGGGTGTCGTGACGACCCGGTCGGCCGCCGCGCCCTGCTTCTCGGCGACGACGTAGTACATGGCCGTGATCGGCGCCGCCATCCCGTTGATCGTGAGGGAGACGCTGACGCGGTCGAGCGGAATGCCAGCGAACGCGTCCTCCATGTCGGCCAGCGTGTCGATCGCCATCCCGACCCGACCCACCTCGCCCTCGGCGCGCGGGTCGTCGGAGTCGAGACCCAACTGAGTGGGCAGGTCGAAGGCGACGTTCAGGGCGTCCTGTCCGTGCGCCATCAAGTACTTGAATCGGCCATTCGTCTCCGTCGGTGTGCCGAAGCCGACGTACTGGCGCATCGTCCAGAGGCGCTCGCGGTACATCGTCGAGTGGATGCCGCGCGTGAACGGGTACTCGCCGGGGCGGCCGATGTCGCGCCCGACGTCGACGTCGGCCAGGTCCTCGGGCCCGTAGAGGGGCTTGATCGGAAAGCCCGCGTGCGTTCGTAGCTCCTTCATGTCTCCCTCGCCTCCTTCGTGAACGCGGCGACGATGTCCGGCAGCGGTGTGCCCATCGGGAACACGCGCGCGACGCCGAGCTTCCGGAGCTCCTCCACGTCGCGCGGCGGGATGATGCCGCCCACGACGACCCTGACCTCCCCGGCGCCGTGCGCCCGCAGCCCCTCGAGCACGCGGCGCGAGAGGAGCACGTGGGCGCCCGACAGCACCGAGAGCCCGACCACGTCTACGTCCTCCTGGATCGCCGCCCGCACGATCTCGTCCGGCGTCCGCTTGAGCCCCGAGTAGACGACCTCGACCCCCGCGTCGCGGAGCGCCTGCGCCACGACCTTCGCGCCGCGGTCGTGGCCGTCGAGCCCCGGCTTGGCGATCAGGACCTTCACTGTAGCGAAGTCCGCGAGGCCGGCGCCATCGGTGGGTGGCCTGAGACCAGGCGCGACCCGGCTCCGGTCCCCATGTCGTGTCTCATTCCAACAGGGTCCGCGAGGCCGGCGCCATCGGTGGGTGGCCGTCGGACTGACCGCCCTTCGAGCGCGGGCTTCGCCCGCGCAACCGATCCTGGGGGAGGCTCGGAGGGGGCCGTCGAGGCCCCCTTCGATGAGGTGGGTGGCCTGAGACCAGGCGCGACCCGGCTCCGGTCGTCCCGGCGCTATTCATTCGGGAGCTCGAGGATGCGGCCCCGCACGCGCCCATCCTCGACGGTGAGTCGTCCCACTGCCACGGGAAGCTTGAAGCGGCGGGGGCCGGCGCTTCCCGGATTGAAAAACAGCACGCCGTCCCGCTCCTCCTGCTGCGGCTGGTGACTGTGACCGGAAATGACCGCGCCGAACCCCGCCGTGCGCGGGTCAAGACCCAACTCCGTCACGTCGTGCAGCACGTACAGGAGCACGCCCCCGATCTCGAGAACCTGAGTGGACGGAAGCTTCTCGGCCCACGCGCCGCGATCGTTGTTGCCACGAACGGCCGTCACCGGCGCGATCGCGCCGAGCCGCTCCAGCACGTCCGGCGTGCCGATGTCCCCGGCGTGGACGATCGCATCGACGCCCCGGAGCGCTACGACCGCCTCCGGTCTCAGTCGCCCGTGAGTGTCGGAGATGACGCCCACCGATCGCACGCGCGAGCCGGTCATGCCGGGGTGAACGCCGGCAGCCATCGGGCGTTGCCCTGGGGGTCGTCGGCGACGCGAAGCGGCGCCAGCCGGACGCGCTGGCCGATCCTGAGCGCCGCCGGGTCGGCGTCGACGAGGGCCGTGAAGACCCGATGGACGTCGACCTTCACGATCGCAAAGACGCGCGGCCCGTCGAAGCCCGCGGGAAGCCCCGCCTCCTGCAGCGTGAAGGCGTGGAGCGTTCCCTCGCCCGGGAGGTCCACCCATTCGAACCGGTCCGACGCGCACTCGCCGCAGAAGCCGCGGGGTGGCCACGCCGTCGTGCGGCAGTCGCGGCAGCGGGTGGTCATGAGCCGCCCCGACGCCAGGCGCGTGTAGAACTCGTGAAGCTTCGTGTGGTCCGCCGACTCCAGCGGGAAGGGGTCGACCGCGCGGAAATAGGTCACGCGCCGACCACCGGCCACTTCGACTCGATGGGGAGTCCCGCGCGCGCGATCTGCCGCCGGGCGAGCTCTTCCACACGTGCGTAGAGCGCCTGCTCGTCGAGCGTCGTGAGCCGCCCCTCGTCGAGGACGATCCGCCCGTCGATCAGCACGGTCCGCACACTCGCGCCCGTCGCCGCGTAGACGAGGTTGTTCAACGGATTGAGGAGCGGGCGCCACTCGGGAGTGTCCAGGTCGTAGAGCACCAGGTCGGCGCGCTTGCCCCGCTCGATCGAGCCGATCTCGCGCTCGAGCAAGAGCGCCGCGGCGCCGTGGAGCGTCGCCATCTCGAGGACGCGCTCGGGGCCCATCACGCCCACGTCGAGGCGCGCGTCCTTGGAGATCGTGGCGGTGAGGTACATGAGCCGCAGCATGTCGAAGTGGTTCGAGCCGTTCCCGCTGTCGCCCCCGAGCGAGACCGAGACGCCGGCGTCGAGCATCTCGGGGAACCGGCCGTGGGCGACGAGCCCCTTCGTGTGCTTGAGCGCCGCCGACGGGCAGTGAGAGACCTTCACGCCACGCTTCGCGAGCAGCCGTATGTCCGCGTCGTCGACATAGACCATGTGAGCGAGCTTCGTGTTCGGCCCGAGGACGCCGAGCGCGTCCAGCTCGACGAGCGGGATCCGGTCCGCGGTCTTTCGCGACGGGTGAGCCGCGAAGTGCATCATCCCCCACCCCACGCCGTAGCGGTCGGCGAGAGCCTTCGCAGCCCGCATCAGCTCCGCGGAGCACGTCCCGAAGCCGAGCAGGAGGGGCCACGCACCGATCCGCCCCTTCGCCCGGCCGTGGACCGCGGCGAGCATCTCCTCGTTCGCGCGGAGCGCGTCGGCCGTGGTCTGGCGCATCCGTCCGGATCCGCCCGCGAGGTCCCACGACCAGCGCCCGAGGATCGCGCGCATCCCGATCGCCTCGACCGCGTCGGCGACCGCCGCGACGTCGAAGAGCGTGCCCGCCTCACAGAAGGTCGTCGTCCCCGTGCGGATCATCTCGACGCACGCGAGCTGCGCGGAGACCTGCTCCTCCTCCGGGGTCATGACCGCGTAGAGCGGGATGAGCCAGTCGGGGAGGTAGCGGTCCACCGGGATGTCGTCGAGGAGGAGGCCGCGATTCAAGTGCTCCGAGAGGTGGACGTGCGTGTCGACGAAGCCGGGGAGCACGAGGCGTCGGCGACCGTCGATCACCCGGTCGGGCGCACGCGGCGGCCGCACGTCGACGGCGGGGCCCACGTCCACGATGTCCCGGCCGTCCACGAG
>WNFO01007003.1_pt1 | contig 10138 bp, 14 predicted proteins | sample 5400251 | NCBI WGS metagenome assembly WNFO01 (sample SAMN13153354, study PRJNA577476) | soil metagenome | isolation source: 100 cm saprolite under Madrone tree | place: USA:California | collected 2016-06-14
GGCCCGGCGTCAACTTAATATTTTGATCTGGGCGTGAAAAGCATCGCGGGGGGCAACCGCGCGAGAGAGCGCCAGGCCGGCTATGTTCAAACCTGATCGGAATCCGCTCTAGTTTGGATAATTGGTCTCGCTGGCTATAGTTGGCGTGCACAGGTGGCCGGATGCAGGCCCGCGCAAAGTATGGATCCGTTTCATGGATAGCGTCGAGGCAGGCGGACTAAGCGTTGCAAAAGCTCTTTATGATTTCATGAATGACGAGGCTTTGCCCGAAACGGGGCTCGCGGTCGAACACTTCTGGGACGGGCTTGGTGCGATCATACGCGGCTTCGCTCCCCGTAATCGCAAGCTGCTCGACCTGCGAGACACGTTGCAGGCGCGCATCGACGACTTTCATCGCGCTCGGCGAGGTCGGCCGTTCGACGTCGCCGAGCGCTATGCGCTCAATGCCGCCAACGCCCGCTGGGGCTCGCTCTACGACGCGCTCTACGGCACGGACGCGATCCCGGAGGATGGCGGGGCCACCCGCGGCAGCGGCTACAACAAGGTGCGCGGCGTGCGCGTGATCGCACGGGCGCGCGAAATCTTGGATACGGTCTGCCCGCTGTTGCAAGGCAGCCACAAGCATGCGACCGCTTACGCGATCGAAAACGGGCAACTTGTCATCCAGCTCGGCAGCGCGCGCGCCGCCCTGGCGCGCCCGCAGCAGTTCGTCGGTTTTCTGGGTGAGCCAGGCGCGCCTTCCGCGATTCTTTTGCGCAACCACGGCCTGCACCTGGAGATCAGGATCGATCGCTCGCGCCCGGTCGCCCGCGACGATCCCGCCGGGATTGCCGACGTGATCTTGGAAGCTGCAATCACGACCATCATGGATCTGGAAGACAGTGTCGCGGCCGTCGACGCCGACGATAAGGTCGAGATCTACCGGAACTGGTTGGAGTTGACGAAGGGGACGCTGACCGCGCGCTTCGATAAGGCGGGACGGATGATGGACCGGCGGCTCAACCATGATCGCACGTACAAGAAGCCTGCCGGCGGCGAACTGACGCTGCCCGGGCGCAGTCTGATGCTGATCCGCAACGTTGGACATCACATGTATACCGACGCCGTCCGGATCGACGCGCAGGACGTCCCGGAGGGTATTGTCGATGCGGCCGTGACCTCCCTCATCGCCGTGCATGACCTGCGCGCCTTACATGCACTGCGTAACAGCCGCACCGGCTCGATCTATATTGTCAAGCCGAAGATGCACGGGCCGGCCGAGGTCGCGTTCACAGACGAGCTCTTTGCGCGCGTGGAAGATTTGTTGTTGTTGTCGCGCAATACGCTCAAGATCGGCATCATGGACGAGGAGCGCCGCACCACCGTCAACCTGAAGGCCGCGATCCGTGCCGCTGCGGACCGGGTGGTTTTCATCAATACCGGTTTCCTCGACCGCACCGGCGATGAAATCCACACGTCGATCGAAGCCGGCCCGATGGTGCGCAAGGCGGCCATGCGCGATCAGCCGTGGATTAAGGCGTACGAGGACTGGAACGTGGATGTCGGGCTCGCCTGTGGGCTGCGCGGCAAGGCGCAGATTGGCAAGGGAATGTGGGCGATGCCGGATCGTATGGCCGACATGCTGACGCAAAAGATCACGCACCCGGAGGCCGGCGCCAACACCGCTTGGGTCCCGTCGCCCACCGCCGCGACCTTGCACGCCCTACACTATCACCAAGTCGACGTCGCCGCGCGCCAGGCCGAGCTCGCGGGCAAGCGGCGCGCAAGGCTGTCCGACCTCCTGACCATCCCGATTTCGCAATCGAACTGGGCGCCGCACGCGATCCAAGAGGAGCTCGACAACAACTGCCAGGGCATTCTCGGCTATGTGGTGCGCTGGATCGACCAGAGCGTGGGCTGCTCGAAGGTGCCGGATATCCACGACGTCGGCCTGATGGAGGATCGTGCCACCTTGCGCATTTCCAGCCAGCACGTTGCCAACTGGCTGCTGCATGGCGTCGTCGACGACAAGCAGGTCATGGCGACGCTCCGGCGCATGGCCAAAATCGTCGACCGCCAAAACGCCCGTGATCCAAACTATCGGCCGATGGCGCCCGGCTACGACGGCCCGGCATTCAGGGCCGCCCGCGACCTGATCTTCGTGGGCCGCTCGCAACCGAACGGCTACACGGAATGGATTCTGCATGCACGCCGGCGCGAAGCGAAAGCGCTGGCATATCAGGCCTCACGCAATTAACGGCGCCATTGAAACCAAGAGCACCTAACCTCAATTATGACTACGAACGTCGTCCGACTCGTTAAACCGACTCAGGATTGGGCGCACGAAGCAAAAGAACGTGTGGCGATCTAGATTACCCGGACGCGCATCGTCGACGAGCTTGGCGCTATCGCGTTCTCGGACACCCCGCGACGTCGTCGACTGGGATCAGAGCGTCGAGGAGCCGCCGACCAATGCTGGCAGACCCGACGGCAGGGTTGTCCCCGTGATCGCTCAAGGGTTCCTGCCCAGCGGCCCGGTTCGAGGGCTCAGGCAAGTCCTCCCGGAATAGAATCCGAGTCAGATACGAAGCGAGTGTTGGGATCGTTGAAGGTAGTGAAGCGCTGAGCGGCGTAGAACCCCATGCCCGACAACGCGCAACTTGAGCCGACACAGCCCGCAATCATTGCCTACGCCATCCAATGACGTTGGCATCAATCTGATGGTCGGACCTAATGCTGCGCCATGCGCCGTCAACCCAACGACAGGGAAAAGGAAGCACGTAAGTGCCATTGTGATCTTCACAAAGCAATTCCATCAGTTCCCCGGCTGGGGGTTGACTATCTGAATCGAAGTCGTTCAGACGTTGCTGCCTAGTTACCATTATGCATCCTTTAACGGCACCGCCCCCTTGCCGACGCCGCTGCCGCTAACCCTCAAGGCTGTCGGGCTCCGGCATTTCGCGAGGCTTACCTAATGGGTCCGCGGTGCGTGAATGCTTGTCGTGCAGAAAGACTGCAAGCTGCGATCTTATGGACTCGCATTGCGACGTGACCGCCTCCTGAAACAGATGATTTTGCACGTCTTGAGGCAAGTTGCTCCATATCGGAATAACAGCCTCGCCTAAAGCCCGAGTAAGCTGATCTGCAGTCACGCTGGGGGTTGGATTGGTGGACGGCATCTAAGCTACTCCCGTATCGGGCTGCCAAATGCGGATCATCCCATTATCCAGTCTGCCTCAAACCAGCAACAACATTATCCAGAAAGGACTGGCATTCGGCTGCGAACGGAGCGGTACTGCGACCGTTCCGGACGCGAGTGGCACTTCGGGATCCTGCCCCGCCGGCTGCATGGTCAAGGTGGGGCTGTGGTGGTGGCGGCACTAGTGCCGTCGCAACCGGAAAGGGATCTTAAATGTCGCACAGCAAAACCCACACTAAGACCAAGCTTGCGCGCGCCAAGGGCCGCCCGAAAACGCATACGAAGCCTGAAAACACTCCCTCGTCTTCGAGCCGTGGCGGGACCAAACAGGAGGCTGTGCTCGCCCTACTAGGGCAGCCCAAGGGTGACGTCCACTTTCCCACTTTGACATCGTCGGCGACGCATTCCCGAAACTCGAGAGCGCCGTGATCTCGCCAGACCTTGCCCGCCTTCTGCGCTATGCGACGGTAGGTCTTAAGGTTTTTGCTCGGGCGGGGACGATAAATCCATCGACATAGGCCATCTGAATCTCCTTCACTTGCCTGGAAAACGTACTTACCGCCTTCGGTTGCGTGGCAACAGGAGTGCGCACAGTCAGCGACGAACTTCATCACCGAACGATACGCGCGCGCTCGTGCCTTTCGCCGAGTCATGCGAACCGCACCGCATAGACCGGAGGCAGCGTGTGCGTCACGCATGGTGTCGCCTTGATCCTCACTCACCCAAAGGCCACCTGTCGTCGAGCCGAAGGCGAGCCGTTCGCCGGGCTCATCGAGCGCGAGAGCATGGCGATAGACGACATCGTATGCGTGCGATTGCGGCAGACCCTTGGTCAGGACATCGAAGCTTTTGCCGCCGTCGCGCGTGCGCGTCACAACCAGCTTGCCCTCCCGTGGGATGCGTTCCGGACGGTCTCCCATCGTTGACTTTGGCGTGCCATCCGTCTTCGTACTGGTAGAGGTTATTGACGCGCAGCCTGCGCGCATGAGCAGCTTCAATCAATGGCTCCGGCGTTGTTGCGGTCTGTGTGCCGCGCTTCTTGCTCCCCCGCCGGCGGCTCCCGGCTCGGCCCGGCCGACCTCCCCAATTCACGCGCCCGCTGGCCGAGACGGTGTGCCGCCGGGCCGGGCCACTCGGCCAACTTTCCGGCGTTTATCTTCATCGACACTGGGCTCGGCTCGGTCCGCGCCATCAGGGGCGTTACATGGCGCCGTTTCGTCCCGGGGAGGCGGCTGCCGGACCGAGCCACCCCGCTTCCGCCGCCCTCGACCGCACCCCTGCGACGACAGGAACTAACTGGCGCCTGGCGCGTTGTGGAAACAGCCGGCCGCCCATCCCCCGTGCTCGGTCGGTTATCCAGGGCGTAGTCGAGAACGACGGCTACGCCCTTGTCTTTTCGGCTCTCTCGTCATTTCGTCTCACGTACTCCAAAACATTTAGGCATTTCAGCAAATTAGACTCTCGCTGCCGCTACCGGTAAGCATCGAAGCCGTCACACCCATTCCCGCCCCTCGCGCCGTACTGCACCGCGCTAATCGAGTGCGCCGCCCGCGCTGTCGATAGCCGCTTCCCTCTGATCGGCAAATGCTACGCCTTCGCCATTCGCTTTCCCGCACAACACGCTCGTGCTCTTCGCTTGCACTCTTGATGCGATATTCGAACTCGCGCCCATTGTGCGGGAGTTGTTTGGTCACTTCGTAGACCCCGCCTGGCACATTGCGACTGATTGCGGGCAAGACGGTCACGCTCTCACCGACGTGGAATTTATGCGAGGGCATCGGGCACCCCATGCCTGCGTCCGACCCAGCGCGCTCGCCTTGATGCGAATTCGCGGCCCCGGTGCCGTATTGACGATGAATCTCTGATCGGCGGAAAAAGCCCCGCAAAGGCGGGGCTGAGTCTTCAGGAAGAACCGTCAAACGTGACATTCACATTCGACGAGTACGAGACTAGCGTCAAAATTGGCTGCCGATGGCAGAGATGGGCCCCAACTCGGACGTCAATTGCCGAAATGGGCGAGCACTGGACCAAGCTTCCTATGATCTCAACGTTGGATGATATCTGCTGGAAATGGTCGAAGAGGGCGTCCAGCACAAGCATTGTCGCGAGCCTGTACCGCCTCGCGGTGGTACCCTTCCACTTGGTTCAGCAATGGGACAGAAATGTCGCATGACTCGTGATTGTTATTTGCGTAGTTGAGTGTCGCCTCCGTGGCTAAGGAGGCATGATAAAGCGCTCCGCAGCGCTCCGATGGCGGTACTCTCATCGCCTGTTTCCAGGCCTCTGAGGCCGCGTTGCGCAGCCGCACCAGTTCCGGGCACGGTGCTTGCGCTTCGGCCTGAACCCCGAGCCCGACTATTGCTATCATTGTGAAGGCCGGCACTCGTCTCAGCGTCATAGGATATCCTTGCAAGCGTTAGTGCCACGAGCTACGCGACAGCACACCCGCAAATATTGGCCCATCAAGTACGGCGGATATACGACCACACCGTTTGGGTTACCTGCGAATGAAGGCGGGTAAATCGGTGTCCGCGATCCGGAAGTTCCGCTGTGGCCCGAATGCGACCTACGGGCCGCGCCAACTAATGTCCGCAGTTGGGAGTCGAACGGACTCAATGCGGATTCCGCGGCGCAACGCGCGAACCTATTGAAGATTTGCGGTCAGACGCGACATAGAGTCGGTCGAAATTGTTGCGCGTATACTGCCGCGACGCCAAGTTGTCTAACGGCAACGCAGCGGCAGGGCTCCTCTGATGCGCATGAACATCTGGATTATCCTCGCTACCTTGCTCGCGCTCTTGGCCATCACTCGGTACATGCAACACGAGAAAGATACGGAGCGTATTTGTGTCGATGACCCGACCGCCTCGGTGTGCCATCGGTGAGAAGCGTGATTATCGAATGTGATTTCAATTTGCGGGGAAGAGCGGCGAGAAATCAACCATGGCAAAGACGACGACGAAGCTCAGCGCACAGGATCGAGTGATTTTATTCTGCGCCGCGACCGGGATCGATCACGCCGCGGTCGGCATCCTCGCGCATGCGATGCAGTCCATGGCTATCCGGGGATTCATCGCGCACAACCGCGAGAGCGGGACGTATGCGCTCACGGACAGCGGACGCGCTGCGCTTACGGCGATCCTTGAGGATGCCGGGCTGAAATAAATCGCGCTGGCTCAGCCCATGAACCGCCCTTCGCCCCCGTGCCAAATGCCTCCTGACTGACCGTCCCGAATTCGATATTCTGCTGCGCGGTCACGGCTCATTGGGGTCGTTTGCCATTCGATCAACTACATCGGCGCGACTTCATCACGCTGCTCGGCGGCGCAGCAGGCGCCTGGCCGCTCGCCGCGCGCGCGCAGGAGCCCGGCCGCGTCTATCGCATCGGGTTCTTGATTCCCTCTCCACGCGAGAGGCCGGCCGTTGACGCTTTCCTCGATGAGCTACGTCTCAATGGCTTCATCGAAGGCCAGAACCTCATAGTCATTCCAGGAGGCTTTGACGTCGGCAACGAGCAGTTTGCCGAACGGGCGGCGGCATTGGTCAAGGCTTCGCCCGATGCAATAATCGCTGGCCCTGAACTTCCCTTGCGCGCTCTTCAGGAGTTAACGCGGACAGTGCCGCTCATCGGCATGACCGAAGATATGGTAGCGGCGGGACTGGCGGCCTCCCTGGCGCGGCCGGGCGGCAACATCACCGGGATCAGCCTGCTCTCGCCCGAACTCGACGGCAAGCGGCAGGACATCCTAATCGAGGCGGTGCCTGGCGCACGGCGGATGGCGGCCCTGGCGGACTCCAATGTCACTCCGCCGCGGCATCTTCAGACACTTCAGGACGCGGCGCGTCGGCACGGCGTCGAGCTTTCGGTTTTTGGCGTTGCTGGACCTCAGGAGATTGTGCCCGCGATCGACGGCGCGAAGGCATCAGGCGCTGAAGCAATCAATTTTCTGGCAACGCCGCTGTTTTCCGTGCCCGGCAGCCGCACTAACCGCGTTGTCATCGAACGGGTCACAGAGTTGCGCCTACCCGCCATCTACCAATGGCCCGAAACGGCGGAACAGGGTGGCCTCGTGGGTTATGGTCCGCGTTTCACCCAAGTCTACCGTCAGCGGGCGCGGCTGGTCGTCAAGGTATTGCGCGGGAATAAGCCCGCCGATCTTCCGGTCGAGCAGCCGACTAATTTCGAGCTGGTGATCAATCTCCAAGCTGCGAAGGCCATCGGTCATGAAGTGCCCGCCGGGCTCGTGCTGCGCGCCGACGAGGTGATCGAATGAACCGGCGCAAGCTCATCACGCTGCTCGGTAGCGCGGCAGCCGCGTGGCCGCTCACGGCGCGCGCGCAACAGCCGGCGATGCCGGTTGTCGGATTCCTCAACTCCCGCGCGGCCAACGACACGCCGCAACTTCTCGCCGCGTTCCGCCAGGGATTGAAAGACGCGGGCTTTGTCGAGGGCCAAAACGTCGCGATCGAATATCGCTTCGGCGACAATCGAAACGAGCGGCTGCCCGCCTTGGCGGCCGATCTGGTTCATCGTCAGGTCACGCTGATTGTCGCGACCACGACGGAGGCAGCGCTTGCGGCAAAAGCGGCGAGCGCAACCATTCCGATTGTATTCACCAGCGGCGGCGACCCCGTGCGCATGGGCTTGGTCGCAAGTCTCAACCGGCCGGGCGGCAACGCCACCGGCGTGACCAGCTTAGGTCTGGAGGTATCGCCGAAGCGGCTCGAATTGCTGCATGAGCTGATCCCCGCGGCGAGCGTCATTGCGCTCCTCGTCGACCCGACCGATCCCCCACTTGCGGAAGGCCAACGCAGCAGCGCAGTGTCCGCGGCTCGCGCATTCGGGCTCAAGCTTCATGTCCTCAACGCCAGCACCGAACGTGACTTCGATGGAGTCTTCACCAGCCTGAGCCAGTTGCGGGCCGGCGGGCTCGTCATCGCCGCCCATGCATTTTTCACCAGTCACAGCGAACAGCTCGGCGCGCTTGCCGCGCGCCACGCGGTGCCGGCGGTCTACGGAAACCGCGAGTTCGTCACGGCCGGTGGCCTGGCGAGCTATGGCGGCAGCCTTACGGATGCTTACCGTCTGACCGGCGTCTATGCCGGCCGCATTCTCAAAGGCAAAAAGCCCGGCGAGCTGCCGGTTCAGCAGTCCACGAAAGTCGAGATGTTCCTCAACCTCAAGGCTGCCAAGGCGCTCGGCATCACAGTGCCGCTCCCATTGCTGGGCCGTGCCGACGAGGTGATCGAATGAAAAGACGCGAGTTCATCACGCTCCTCGGCGGCGCGGCGGCAACGTGGCCGCTCGCGACGCACGCGCAGCAGGTGGAGAAGTGGGGGCTTTCGAATACCCCCACGATACGCCGCCTTACCCCCTCATCCCGTCACCAACTTTCGCGCATAGCTCACGTTAGGCCATGAATGTGCTTTGTGCGGCAGTGCCCTTTTGGCAGCCCAATCCACGTTGTATAGTGACAATGGTCTAAGTCCGCGAAGAGGACGTGCTCCACTACTGCTCTTGGCGGCAGCAAGACGGGGGTCATCAAGTGCCACCACCTAACAGGGTTGGATTCCTGTATAGCGGCTCGCAGCAATCGCTGAAGGGTCAGTTTGCAGCATTTCAAAGCTTACTGCCCGCAGGTATCCATTTGATCCCTCATCCGGTAAATAATGACTACTCGCAATTGCTTCCGGGGGCGCAAGGACTGCTTAACAACAACGTGGGCGTATTGGTCGCGGCCGGCGGTCCCGTCAGCGCTTTCGCCGCCAAACAAGCGACGGCGCAGCAGGCGAACCCAACATCGGTCGTTTTCACGTCCGTCACCGAGCCGGTCGAGAGCGGCCTTTACGTACTTGGCGGCAACTTAACCGGCATCGCAGGGATGACCACCGAGATGGACGCGGCTCGGCTGCGGCTCCTGCAAGAATTTAACCCGGCCATCACCAACATCGGCGTGCTTAGAAACGGGATGCGTCCCAATCAGCAGGGGCAGTGGACGAAGCTGACTCAGGCGGCGGACCCAAGGCTGAAGCTTGACCCGGGGGACGTCAATGCACCGGGGCAACTCCAGCAAGTCGTCCAAAACCTCGTCGCCGCGAACCAAGCACTGCTCGTGACTGCCGACCCACTCTTCAACGATCAGCGCGCAGTAGTGATCGCGCCGGGAGGACACCCTCTTAACGTTCCAGCGATCTACCAATGGCGTGAGTTCGTGGATGATGGGGGCCTCATGAGTTTCGGACCCAATTTAGTGGAAGAGTATTCTGCGGCCGCCAACTACGTGGTCCGCATACTCAATGGGGAGCCAGTCGCTAACATACCTCTGTACCAGCCGACTACCTTCGAGCTGTTCATCAATGGCAGCACCGCGAACGCGCTTAGCCTCAACATACCGCCGTCGCTGAGGGCACGAGCACATGTGATATAGCGGCGTCGGAGGTTGGAGTGCACTGCGGCCGGTAGGCGAGGCAACATATCGTGAGACGGCGCGAATCCTCGACCTTGCTCACCCTTTTGATCGGGGTGGTGATCGCATGGTCGCCGCTGGCAGACGCGCAATCGGCGAGCAGGCCGGTCATCGGATTCCTCAATAGCGGCTCCGCCGGATCAAGGGGTGAGCAGTTCGCTGCATTCGATGGCGGCCTGAGGGAGGGCGGTTACGTCGACGGCCAGAACGTCACGATCGAATATCGTTGGGCCAACGATGATTATGATCGGCTGCCTGCGCTCGCCGCCGAGCTGGTCCGCCGTCCCGTGGCGGTCCTCGTCGCAGGCGGTGGTCCCGTTTCCGCGCTGGCGACGAAAGCGGCAACCAAGACTATACCGATCGTTTTCACGACCGTCGCCGATCCGGTCAAGAACGGTCTGGTCGCCAGTCTCAACCGGCCGGGCGGAAACATAACCGGCACCGCCGGGCTTACCTCCGAGCTCGACGCCAAACGGCTAGAGCTGCTGCACGA
>WNFO01006762.1_pt1 | contig 10136 bp, 8 predicted proteins | sample 5400251 | NCBI WGS metagenome assembly WNFO01 (sample SAMN13153354, study PRJNA577476) | soil metagenome | isolation source: 100 cm saprolite under Madrone tree | place: USA:California | collected 2016-06-14
CCCGGACAGCGCCATGCCCACGGGACCGAGCAGGACCCACATCACGAGAATCACCAGCGTTGCGAAACGGGAACCCCGCATGGCTTGTCAATATCCCGCAAGGGCCTCCGGGAGTCAAGTTCTGGCGCGAGAGACGATCGCGAGCCGAGTCTTACCACGAGGAGGCCACTTGTCCAGGGTACAAGTGGCCTCCCCGCACGTCCCCTCAGACCTTCGAGAGCTGACCAGACTGGATCATGTCGACCAGGATGTTCCATTCGTCCTTCTTGAGAACCGCGAGATTACCGGCTTCGCCGATCCGGACTTGGTCGCCCGCGAACTCGACCTCCGGGCACTCGCCGCACCCTGCGGGGCACAGCAGCACTTTCCGGTTGTCCAATGTACTCACCTCCTTCCTTTCACGATCTTCAGGCGCTCGATGTGATGGCAGACGGTGGCCTCGCCGCGCCGTGGTGATCGTGAGGACGATCTGAGTAGTTTCTTGAGGCCGCGTCGTACGTCGGTCAGGTCAGCGAGGGTTCGGTCGAGCTCCTCGACCTTCTGCCGGACCAGGTCAAGGACGTGTGGGCACGGACAGCGGCCCGACCGCTTGATCTGGACGACCTCCTTGATCTCATCGAGGTGGAAGCCGAGTCGCCGCGCCTGCGCGACGAAGGCCAGGGTCGACAGGGTCTCCGACCCGTAGACTCGATAGCCTGTTGCCGTCCGTCGTGACGCAGGGAGAATGCCCGTCCGCTCGTAGAGCCGAAGCGCCTTGCGGCTCACCCCGCTGCGTGAGGCCACTTCACCGATGAGGAGGCCGTCTCGTCCCATGGAGGAAGCCTAAACCTTGCCCCTTGGGACAAGGTCAAGGGCTTTTTTCAGCAGCCTTCACGCTACAGAACCACCTTGCGCAAACGGAGGGCGTTGCCGATGACCGACACGGAGCTGAAGGTCATGGCGGCGCTCGCGATGATGGGGCTCAGCAGCAGGCCGAAGATGGGATAGAGAGCGCCCGCGGCCACGGGCACCCCGAGCGCGTTGTAGATGAACGCGAAGAACAGGTTCTCACGGATGTTCCGCATCGTGGCGCGACTCAGGCGGCGGGCGCGGACGATCCCGCGCAGATCTCCCTTCACGAGAGTCACGTCGGCACTCTCCATGGCCACGTCTGTTCCGGTCCCCATGGCAATTCCCACGTGGGCCTGGGCCAGTGCCGGTGCGTCATTGATCCCGTCACCAGCCATGGCCACGATCCGCCCCTCCGCCTGCAGCCGCTTGATCACGGCGACCTTCTCCGCCGGCAACACCTCCGCCTCGACCTGGTCGAGTCCAAGCTTCCGCGCCACAGCCTCGGCGGTGGTGCGGTTGTCCCCGGTCACCATGACGATGCGGACATGGTCACGCTGGAGCATGGTGATGGCCTCGGGCGTCGACTCTTTGATGGGATCTGCGACGCCCAAGAGCCCGGCCGGCTGGCCGTCGATGCCAACAAACATCACGGTCTGACCTTCCCCGCGGAGAGCCCGGGCCCGCTCGGGAAGTGAACCCGGATCAATGCCGACCTCTTCGAGCAGCTTCTGATTGCCGAGGGCCACCGATCGACTCTCCACATGTCCCACCTCGCCCTTCCCCGTCACCGACTGGAACTCCTCGACGGCCGCCACCCTGAGGCCCTTCTGCTGGGCGGCCGCCACGATGGCGCCGGCCAGGGGATGCTCGCTCCCCTGCTCGAGGCTCGCCGCCAGCCGTAGCACTTCAGTCTCCTCGTGACCAGCCACCGCCTCGATCGACAGGAGACGCGGCTTGCCCTCCGTGAGGGTGCCCGTCTTGTCCACGACCAGAGTATCGACCTTCTCCATCACCTCGAGCGCTTCCGCATTCTTGAGGAGGACGCCTGCCAAGGCTCCTCGCCCCGTCGCGACCATGATAGACATGGGCGTCGCCAGCCCCAGCGCGCAAGGACAGGCGATGATCAGCACGGCCACCGCGTTGACCAGGGCATAGGCCATCCGCGGCTCAGGACCCACGAGACTCCATGTCACGAACGTGAGGACAGCGGCCACTACTACGGCCGGGACGAAATAGGCCGACACGTGATCGGCGAGGCGCTGGATTGGCGCGCGGCTTCGCTGGGCCTCGCTCACCATCCGGACGATCTGGGCCAGCAGCGTCTCGCTCCCAACGCGTTCCGCCCGCATGACAAAGGTCCCCGTGCCGTTGATCGTGCCGCCCGTGACACGGCTGTCTGGTCCCTTCTCGACGGGGATGGGCTCGCCTGTCACCATCGACTCGTCCACAAAGCTGCGGCCGTCCAGGACCACGCCGTCGACCGGGATCTTCTCGCCTGGCCGCACTCGCAGCCGGTCTCCCGGCTTGACCTGATCGACCGAGACATCGATCTCGCCGCCATCCTCCTTGATCAGACGCGCTGTCTTGGGTGCCAGCCCGAGCAGCGCCTTGATCGCGCCGCTGGTCTGGCTGCGCGCGCGAAGCTCGAGAACCTGTCCCAGCAGGACGAGCACAGTGATGATCGCGGCCGCTTCGAAATAGACCGGCACTTCGCCCGTATGCCCTCGGAACGAGTCCGGGAAAAGCCCGGGAAACAGCGTCGCCATCACACTGTAGACGTAGGCCGTCCCGACACCGAGGGCGATGAGGGTGAACATGTTCGGGCTGCGGTTGACCATAGATTGCGACCCGCGCTCGAAGAACGGCCAGCCTCCCCACAGCACGACCGGGGTCGCCAGAATCAGCTCGAGCCAGATCACGGCCCGGGCGGAGAGAAGGTGCCCGACGGGTCCGCCGGGAATCATCTCGGCCATCGCGAGGAAGAGAAGCGGCGCGGCCAGGACCGCGCTCACCCAGAAGCGCCACGACATGTCCCGGAGCTCCAGGTTTTCGTCTTCTCCAAGCGTGACGGTGCGGGGCTCCAGGGCCATGCCACAGATCGGGCATGTTCCGGGAGCACTCCGCACGATCTCGGGATGCATCGGGCAGGTGTACTCCGTCCCCGCCGACTTCCTCGTGGTCGGGCTCAGGTCCGGGCCACCATCCAATGGGCGAGAATACTTGGCCGGGTCGGCCGCAAATTTGTCCCGGCAGGACGGGCTGCAGAAGAAGAACTCTCGGTCTTCGTGTGTCACATGGGCAGCCGCCGTGCTCGGATCGACCTGCATGCCGCAGACGGGATCAATCACCTTCACTTGGTGTCCGCCATCATCCCTCTGATCGAACTACCAATCTTCGACTCGAGCATTCACAGATCCTCCCCACAGAAACAGGACGGCTTCTGGAGTCCCGATTGAGCGCCCCGCGGCCTGAAGCATCGGCCCTCACGCCGGCCCGCTTGGCATGCCTGGGGGATCTCCTTCAGTTCCACGAGTCCCTTCTGGGTCTCCGATAACGGCACCGGCCTTGCCACTCTCTATAACGTGAATTCCAATACGAACGCTACCAGCATCGCCGCGCTGGTCGTGACTATCCCCCCCGCCCTCACCGGCACCCCGACCGGTCAAGTCTTCAACACCGGCGCCGGCGCCGGGGCCTTCAATCAGGATCCCTTCCTCTTCGTGAGCGAAGACGGTACGATCTCCGGCTGGCGAAACGCCCTGGGAACCACTGCGGAAGTATTGCAGATCAGATCCTCGGCGAATGTTTACAAGGGGACCACGGAAGCCACGATCGGTGGACACAGCTATCTTTACGCCGCCAACTTCCGTGCCGGCAGCATCGACGTGCTCAAAGGGGACCCGGGCGCACCGGATTTGAGCGGTCACTTCACCGATCCCAATCTTCCGTCCGGATACGCCCCGTTCAGGGCGGCGCAGCGCCTGCCCACTGCCAGGTGCCGCCCTCATGCACCGCCTTGTAGATCTCGTCCCGGAGTAGATTCGCCTCGGTGTCGGTCAGAGTGCGTGATGGATGACGCAGCACTACGCGCAGCAGGACGTTTTTCTGACCCTTGGCGATCCCCAGCCGCGTAGCGGCAGCCGGGGGGAGGGCCACCACAGGAGTCTCCGCGAGCACCTCGATCGCCTCGACGCTCTCGGCACGCTTGCCCAGCGCCGCCCGGACACGGTCCCCGAGCTTCTCTTTCGTGGTGTCCGCAGCCGTGGCGATCGACAGATCACGACGGATCGCCGGTTGGGAGGAGACTCGCCGGTAGGGAGCGAGGTCGAGCATTTGCCGAGCGATTCGTGGATCCGACGAGCGCAACAATCGTATGTCATCGATTCCTTTGCGGAGCATGAGGATGCGGTCCAGCCCAAGTCCCATGGCGAGGCCTGAATGACGTCGAGGATCCAACCCCGCCTCCGCGAGGAGCGCCGGTAGCGCGAGGCCGCACTCGCCGATTTCCACCCAGTCTCCCGCGGTATTTCTCACACGAATCTCGAGACCATCGACTGTGTATGGATGGGTTGCGCGGACGTCCCGAATCTCGGCTCCGGGTAGAGCTGCCTCCACTACGTGTCTGATCATCGCCTGCAAGTCATCCCTGCAGAGATCGTTGGCACGGATCCGCCACAGATCAAGCTGGTGAGGCTCTCCGCAATGTTGCCGGTCGACTGTGTCCCGCCGATAGACGAGGCCGGGACAAGCCAGCAAGACATCGTCGTATGGGGCATGCGCGATCATGCGCAACAACGTCGGAATCATCGCGCTCGTGTGCGTACGCAAGAGCGTTGTCGCAGTGATGTACCGCGTGTAGCGGGCATCGCGGGCTGCTCCCGTAGATGGGTAATGCAGTCGGTTGTAGTTCTCGTCAACCGTCACGATCGGCGACTGTCGGTGAACGACGACGGAGCAACCCCACGCCTTGCACAGCGCCATGACGGCGTCGGCAACGATGAGTTGCATCGCATGCGGCCCAGCCGCCGCGTCGGTGAGATCTCGAAGACCAAGCGCAGACCGATATGCGTCCGCATCGAGAACAGTATTTACCATCGCATCCTCCTCATTGTGTCGCACGGCAACCGTGGTGCCGCCGCCGCCGGCGGCACATGGAGATAGACCACCCCGCGGGGAGATCGACACGGGCTGCGCTCGCTACCTGAGCGCTAGGAGGAAGATCGATGGAACAACGGCGACGTGACGGACTTCCCACGACACCCGAGTCGGCCCCGGGGGGTGGTAAATCGATGCGAGCGTTCTGCGGTAACCATCTTCTTCAAAAAGTTATCATGCCCCTACGGGGCCGTCAAACAACGACCTTAGCGACAGCGAACATCAGCGCTGCCGTACTACCTTCGGCTCAAGAGCGCGTTCGGGAATCGAGCAGCTAGATCTTTAGCCCAAGCAACGCTAGCCCTCAGGGCTCCGCGCCTACCGCCCCGCCGCTTTCGCAATAGTCTGGCAGAGGAGTTCCGGATCGACAGGTTTCGGTAGAAAGGCACTGAAGCCGCCCGCCAAGGCCCTGGCGCGGGAGTGCTCACGGCCATACGCCGTCGTGGCCACGACGGGCACGGCGCGTGCCGTGGGATCGGGAAGCCCGCGGATCTCGCGCACCAGCCAGTAGCCGTCGTGTCCGACCATCGCGATGTCACTCAGGACGACATCTGGGCGGCGTTCCTGCATCAGTCGGAGCGCCTCCAGCGCCGACGGAGCCGTCATGACGGCCGCGCCACAGAGGTTCAATGCCGCGGCAAAGAAGGCGAGACTGCCGCTGTCATCGTCGACGACGAGCACGTTCAGCCCGACGAGGTCCCGGGGGAACGGTGACTGTGTCCGAGTTGACGATTCGTGCTGACTGCCGGTGTCCGGAACCTCGGGCCGTAGGGGATGCTGACTCACTGCTCGAATATAGTGCCGCGGTGTATGCCGCTTCGGGAGAGCTTCCAGGCGCGGAGAATTGGCCAGCCAGCTCGGGGACGTCATCTCAGGACCTCCATTGTCAATCGGTGTCATCGGACGGCAACGCGAGAGGGATCGTCACCGTAAAGGTGGCGCCCCGGCCTTTGCCCGGACTCTGCGCATGCACCGCCCCGCCATGCAGCTCGACGATCTGCCTGACGAGGGCCAGGCCAATTCCCAGCCCGCCGTAGGCTCGGGTGCTCGAGCTATCCTCCTGCTGGAATTCATCGAACACGTGGGACAGAACGGCGGGGCTAATACCGACGCCGTTGTCGGCCACCACGAGCGTGACGTGCTGCTCTGAGCTCATGACCGCAACCTTGACGTGCCCGCCGGCGGGGGTGAACTTGATGGCGTTCATCGCGAGGTTCCACACCATCTGGCGGAGGCGGTCGCGTGCACCGAGAATCGGACCCATGCCCGCCGCGAACTCAGTGACCAGCGCGATATCCTTCGCGTCGGCGGCCGGGCGCACCGCGTCCAGGGCCTCATCAACCAACGTGGCCATGTCACACTCCTCCCACGTGAGACGCATGCGTCCGGTTACGAAGCGCGAGAGATCCAGGAGATCCTCGACAAGCTGGGCCTGGCTGGAGGCGCTCCGGACGATGATCTCCACGGCGCGAGACCGGGCCGTCTCATCCAGAGCACCACTTTGCAACAGACGCGCCCAGCCGATGATCGCATTGAGTGGAGTGCGGAGTTCATGCGAGACGGTTGCAAGGAGCTGATCCTTCGCCCGATTGGACGATTCTGCCTCCACGCGCGCCTGCTGCTCGCGCAGCAACAAGCGATCGCGCTCGTCTTCGAGGCGTCGGCGCTCGGTAACGTCGCGGGCGATCTTGGATGCCCCGACGATCCGGTCGGTCGCGTCCTTCAGAGGAGACACCGTGAGCGAGACGTTCAGCAGCCGTCCGTCTTTCGCCACGCGGACTGTCTCGTAGTGATCGATGGCCTCTCCGTGGCGAATGCGCGCGAGCACGTCATCCTCCTCGACGCGACGGTCCTCAGGAATGATGAGGTTGATATGATGGCCGATGGCCTCGGCCGCGGTCCAGCCGAACATCCGCTCGGCGCCCCGGTTCCACGAGGTGATCACGCCCTCCACCGTCTTGCTGACGATGGCGTCGTCCGAGGAATCGACGATGGCGGCGAGTCGGCGCGCCCCGGCCTCCTCGCGCTCCTGAGCCCCCACGAGCTCGCCTTTGACGCGGGTGGTGGCCTCGGCTTCCGCGCGGGCGGCGTGTTCGGTCTCGAGCTGCTTCTGGTGGGCGGAGTACGCGGCAAGGAGCGCGTCGGCGACTTCCCGGATCTCTGGCAGCGCCGTGCGCGGTTCGGGCGGCCGCTCCCCTCGTCCCACGGCTTGCGCAGCGAGCCGGAGTGTCTTCACCGGTCGGCTCACGCTGTGCGCCGCGGTGAATGCAGCGACGAGCCCAAGAACCAGCGATAGGACGATGCCTGCTCCCAGGATCATATAGGAACGCCGCACGGGGTCGTCAATCGCACCTCGGGGAATCCCGACCGCCACTGACCATCCCGTGGCCGGAGAACGGCTGAAGGCTGCATAGATGTGCTGCCCGTCGAGGCTGAGGGATGGTCCGGAACCTTCCGTGCCACGCGCCATGAGCGCTTGCAAGGTCTCGGATGCGGGCTTGCCCAGCCATTGCTCGTTTGCACGCGAGCGCGCGACATGATTGCCTCGCGCGTCGAAAATTGACACGACCCCGTCCGGGGGCACGCGCTGCTGGTCGATCACCGAGCGGATGGCCTCAGGCTTGACGATCCCGGTCAAGACGTAGCGCAGCTCGTTCTCTCGCATGACCGGGACATCAATAGTGAACATGGGAGTCCGGACGATGGGGCCATGGGACACGAGCGGTCCGATCGACGGCCGCCTCTCTCGCAATACCGGCAAGAATGTGTCCGGCCAGGCGAGCTTCTCGGGAAGCGTGGCTCCGTAGGGCCGCAGGAGGTTGACTAGCTGTTTTCCCTCAGAGTTGGCAAGGACAATGTTCATCCACGACGCGTCGGGTTCTTTCGCGCGGCGGGCTGTATCGTAGAAGTCCTTCAGATCACCGCGCTCGAGTGAGCTCGATGCGGCAAGCGTCTGTAGCACTGCGGTCAGCCGACTGAGCTCAGTGTCGACGGACCCTACCATGGCGCGCATCGTTTCGATCGTTGATCGCAGGCGCTCCGCGCGCCGATGGCGCGCGTCGAGGACGAGATTTACACAGGAGAGCGTGACGATCGGAGCCAGAGCCACGAGGACCACGAGGAGCAGCCGACGCTCGAGCGCGCTCAAGCGGAACATTGCTGGATCTTACTATGGAGTCGACTCGCTGGTGTCAGGTCTCGCCATTGGCCGGTGCCGGCCACTGACCCATCGCCCTCCCAGGAGGAAGAGGGTTCACGGCGAGCGATCGGTTCCGTTCCTCCACAAACACACGCCGTGGAACAAATTCAACGAGCTGCGCCCTCTAACGCCAGCGCAGAGTGCTGGGCAAAGGCGAAGATTCTCCTATTCGCCGCGTGATCCACCGATGTAAACACCACGGCTGACACACGGCGCAGCTCCAAGAAGTAGACGAGGGAGTGGTCATGAATTGGCGGAGAGCCTGGCGGCCAGTTGCATCAGCTCAGGGAGGTCGACATCAGAGACCAGGGCATATCCCTGCTCGCCCTGGCGCCAGAGGATGACGTGGAACCCCCGGTCGTCGGACATGTCGGCCCTGACAGCACCTACCGGCGTGAGACCACGCGTGGACCACGACAGTCCCCGTGCGGGGAACACGATGAGTGAGATCGCGTGCAGTCGTCGATGAAAGACAAAGACGGCGGCTTTCCGATCGAGGAAGTACCCGATCGCGCCGCCTGCCAGCGGGAACTCCTCATCGCCGAGGAAGCGGACGACTGGGGCGAAGTCGAGACGTCCCTCATACCACGGCTTGACCTGATGCATGTTGCCGCTCTCTATGTCGAGCGGATGCTGGCTCGACAGGAGGCGCAAGTGGTCGGTGACCGCCTCGGTCACCATGCTGGTCGACCGGTCGCTCTGGAACGGCCCGATCTGCCCGTAGTAGATCGGCACCGCCATCAGCAGCACGGCGGCCGTTGCCAGGGCCGGGACCACGGACAGCCTCCATCGAGCCCACCACGAGGGTGGGGGCGGAGCAGTTCGGGGCCACTGCGCGGCGAGTCGGCGCTTGAGCCCGAGAGGGGCAGCGTGCTGAGGCAGTCGGCGTTCCAGAATCTCGCTCAGCAGCGCGTCGGCCGTCACTTCATGGGCGCATGCCGGACAGCCCTGGAGATGGACGCGGATATCGTTCCGATGCAGCGTGGAGAGCTGTCCCCGCTGGTAGTCGAGAAGCTCGGGTCGCACGTCGTCGCATTTCATCTGCTGTCTCTCGTCGCGTAGTTCGTACGGCGCATCCGGATCACTCCCAAGCACCCATGGGTGCACAGACAGCATCTCGACATGAATGGGGTCCCTCGCCGAATCCTGGTGCCTCGACCGAGTGGTCCTCTTACCGTTGCTAACGGGCTGTTGTCCGTTTCGTTCCCAGCTGACGCCCAAGGTGACGATTGGAACGCTCTCCCGATCCGTGCGTTGGCGGAAGTGGACGCATCAGCGGTCACCCACGTGACGCAGGAGGGAGATGGTTCATGCACAGGCGCACGATTGTCGAAGGCGTGATGGGAGGCACGATCGGTGCCGTTGCGATAGCCGTCTGGTTTCTTTGCATTGACGTGTCTATGGGGCAGCCCTTTCGGACGCCCGCCCTGTTGGGCGCGGCGTTGTTCGAAGGGCTCAGAGATCCAGCTGCGCTGCACCCCACGGTCCAGGTGGTTCTGGAGTACACCCTGGTCCACTGGGTGGCCTTTGTGGCCTTCGGGCTTGTAGCGGCCGGGCTCCTGGCCGCAGCGGATCGAGATCCGCGCCTGCTCTTCGTCGTGTTCATGTTGTTTTGCTGCTTCGAGGTCTTCGCGCTGGGGCTGATCTCGGTCCTCGCCGAATGGCTCTTCGGGGTTCTCGCCTGGTGGACTCTGGTACTAGCCAACGTCCTGGCCGGGCTGATCATGCTGGGGTTCTTCTTCCGACGACATCGAAGCACATGGCACCAGTTTCTCTTGCTGTCCGAGTGAGGTGGAGAGCGTGGGCTTTCCCATTCCGAACGCTCGGCCTGCGCATTCGTTCCCAGATTTCTTTTGTGAAGCCCTGGAACGGCCCGTGAGTCGAGGCGTTCTCAGCAGTGAGCAACGACATGGTTGGGAAAGGAGAGCACGAACATGAACGGCAACAATCG
>WNFO01010636.1_pt1 | contig 10135 bp, 7 predicted proteins | sample 5400251 | NCBI WGS metagenome assembly WNFO01 (sample SAMN13153354, study PRJNA577476) | soil metagenome | isolation source: 100 cm saprolite under Madrone tree | place: USA:California | collected 2016-06-14
CGCTACCTCACGCGGCGGATCGCCGAGAACAAGCCGCTCCCTGACCTCATGGTGATCGACGGGGGGAAGGGCCAGCTCGGCGCGGCGCTCGACGCCGCGCGCGCTGCGGGGCGGCCCGAGCTGCCGATCGTCAGCCTCGCGAAGCGCGAGGAGGAAGTCTTCCTGCCGGGCGGCGCCGACCCGCTCGCGCTGTCGCGACGCAGCCCGTCGCTCAAGCTGCTGCAGCGCGCCCGCGACGAGGCCCACCGCTTCGCGGTGAGCTACAGCCGCCACCGCCGCGCCCGGCGCACCATCACGTCGGAGCTGCTCACGATCCCGGGGATCGGGCCGGGCCGGCGACGCGCCCTGCTCGAGCGGTTCGGCTCGCTCGCGGGCGTGAAGACCGCGACGCCGGCCGAGATTGCGTCGCTGCCCGGGTTCTCGACCAAGCTGGCGGAGCGCATACTGGATCGATTGCATGCCCGGGTCTGAGTTTCTCTGGTCGCTCGAATGCTCCGCTTGCGGCGCCGCCCGCGGTGCGGACGGCTTGCCCGGTGTGTGCACCTGCGGCCAGCCGTATCTGGTCCGGTATCGCGCCGCGCCGAAGCCCGAGACTCGAGCGCTGCTGCAGGAGCGTCGCTGGACCATGTGGCGCTACCGGGAGTGGTTGCCCCTCGCCGATGGTGAGGCACCGGTCACACTCGGCGAGGGCGGGACGCCGCTGCTCTCGGTGCCCCGGCTCGCCGCGCAGCACGGCTTTCGCGACCTGCGGGTGAAGGAAGAAGGAGCGAACCCCACGGGCTCGTTCAAAGCCCGCGGACTAGCCGCGGCCGTGACTCGTGCCGCGCTCGCAGGCGCCAAGCGGCTGGTCGTACCGACGGCGGGAAACGCCGGCGTGGCGCTCGCGGCCTACGCCGCACGTGCCGGCCTCGCGGCTCGCGTGTACGCGCCGGCCACTACGCCCCCCACCATCCTCGGCCAGATCCGCAGCTTCGGCGGCGACCTGGTACTCGTGAATGGTCACATCGGGGACTGCGGCAAGGCGGCCCGCGCCTATGCTGCGGAGACCGGTGCCGTTGACGTGTCCACGTTGCGCGAGCCGTACCGCATCGAGGGCAAGAAAACCCTGGGCCTCGAGCTGGCGGAGCAGCTCGGCTGGACCATGCCCGACGCGATCGTCTATCCCACCGGGGGTGGCACCGGGCTGATCGGCATGTGGAAGGCCTTCGCCGAGCTCATCCGCGCCGGCTGGCTTCAAGGAAATCCGCCCCGCCTGTACAGCGTGCAGGCCGCGGGGTGCGCGCCCGTCGTGAGTGCGTTCGCGGCCGGGGCCGAGTGTTGCGCGCCATGGCCCGATCCACAGACGATCGCCGCGGGCCTGCGAGTCCCCGCCCCCCTGGGAGATCGCCTGATGCTCTGCGCCCTGCGCGAAAGCGGCGGTGGGGCGGTCGCAGTCACCGACGTCCTTCTCGCCGCGGCGGCCCGCGACCTGCAAACCCTCGAGGGCATTGATGCCGCTCCGGAGGGTGGAGCTTCGCTGGCGGGAGCCATCGAGCTCAAGGCGCGGGGGGTGCTGCGCGCGGACGATCGGGTCGTGATCTTCAATACTGGTGCCGGGTGGCTGTACCGGGCCTAAGCCATTTATATTCCGTCGCTTGAGACGGATGCGCATCGCGATCTTAGACCCGGCAGCCGGCATCTCTGGCGACATGACCCTGGGCGCCCTTCTCGCCCTCGGTGCGCCGCAGGTCTGGCTCGAAGGGCTACCCGGGCGGCTGGGGCTCGCTGGAGTGGGAGTCACCGTTCGAAACGCCGTCCGCTGCGGCGTAGCGTGCAAACAGGTCGAGTTCACCATCCCCGAGCAGCCGCACGGACGCCACGTGGGCGAGCTGGTGCGGCTGGTCGAGCGGGCGCCGGTTTCCGATTGGGTGAAGCAGCGCGCCATACGCGCGTTCCGGCTGGTGGGCGAGGCCGAGGGCGAGGTGCACGGAGTCGCGCCCGAGAAGGTGCATTTGCACGAGGTCGGGGCAGTGGATGCCGTGCTCGACATCGTGGGCGCAATCGAGGGATTCGAGCAGCTCGGGGTCGAAACGGTGTACGCTTGGCCCGTGGCCGTGGGGAACGGATGGGTGGAGGCGGAACACGGCCGTCTGCCGGTGCCGGCGCCGGCCACCGCGATCCTGCTGGAAGGGGTCGAGCTGGCGAGTGGCGGGCCGGTGGAGGGGGAAGCCACGACACCGACCGGAGCCGCGCTGGTACGTGTGCTCGCGTCGGGTCCGCCACCGCGACAGTGGCGCATGGTGAAGGGCGGGTGGGGTGCGGGGCAGCGGAACCCCAAGCACTATCCCAACGCCTTGCGGATCCTCATCGCGGAGCAGGCCGCGGAGGCCGGTCGCGTGACCCTGCTGGCGACCGACGTAGATGACATGAGCCCCGAATACGTGGAGCCATTGCGGCAGGCGCTCGTTGCCGCCGGGGCGCTGGACGTGCAGACGTGGCCCGTCCAGATGAAGAAAGGACGTTCCGGATTCCGCATCGAGGTCGTGGCACCCGAGGAGCTGGCGGAGCCCGTGACGGCCGCGCTGTTCCGGCACAGCACCACGGCGGGGGTCCGCCGCTGGGTGGCGGAGCGGGCGACGCTGGCCCGCCGTCAGGTAACGGTCCAGCTGACGCCTGAGGTCACCGTACGGGTGAAGGTGTTGGAGCAGCCGGATGCCGACGGTGTGAGAGTCAAACCGGAGTACGACGATGTTCTCGCGGCGGCCCGCGCGCTTGGCCGGCCGCCACTCGAGGTTGCCCGGGTCGCGCAGCGCGACGCCGAGGCATTGGTGGCCAAATCCAAGGAGTGAGCATGACCGTGAAGCGTCACGCCGCCATTCTCGCGTGCATGTGTGTCGCCGTTGCGGCTCCGACGGCGTTGCGGGGGCAGGGCATCGGCTTCATCCCGGCCTCATGCGGGCTCAAGCCGAACCACAAGCTGGTGAACAGCGGAATGGAAGCGCTCAGAAATGGGACGAACACGAAATTCGCGGAGCAGCGGACCAAGGCGTTCAAGGACGCGGAGCGCGACCTGACGCAAGCGGTTCGCGTCGACGGCGAGCAGAAAGACCCGGCGGCGTGGTACTACCTGGGGCGGTACTACCTGGCGGTGAACGATTTCGCGGGCGCTGACTCCGCGCTCACGAAGGCCCTGGCGCTGGAACCGAAGTGCAAGGACGATATCTCTCTGTATCGGCGCCAGGCCTGGGTGCCGGTGTACAACACCGCGGCCGCGGTGTGGCAGGCGGGGAACACCGACTCGGCGATCGTCGAGTTTCGGCGTGCCAACCAGATCTACCGCGACGAGCCGCCCGGCTTCATCTACCTGGCGCACCTGTTCGTCAGTAGACCCGAGCCCGATTCGGCACTCAAGCAGACGAACGCGGCGAAGTACCGCACCGACTCGGTCGTCTATGCGACGCGCATGGACTCGGCGGTGAAGTACTTCCGCCTGGCCCTGCCGGCGGCAACCGACCCGAAATACGCGGGCGACAAGCGGGAAGCGTGGCTGAACATCGCGCGCGTCTATCACAGCGAGAGGCGCTGGGACGAGGCGGCTGCGGCCTACAAAGAGTTCCTCGCCGCCTACCCCAATGACGTGCAAGCGAAGGCGAACCTGGCGGAGTTGTACCTGCGCGCCAACCAGCGCGACTCCGCTATGGCGCTGTACGCGGCGATCGCGGCGCACGCAGATTCGGCGAGTGCCGAGGATCTGTTCGGCGCGGCTGGCTCGGTATTGGGCGCCATCCCGCAGACGCCCGACACGGTGGAGCTCGATGCCGCCTGTGGGAAGGCACTCAAGAGAAAAACCCCCGTCCTCACGGCACGTCAGATCTCGGCGCGGTGTCAGCCCGCGGCTGCGGACACGATGCGGAAGTTCCATGCGCTGGCGGACCCGCTGTACCGCATGGGCGTGCAGACGTACCAGGCGGGTCTCGAGAAGAACCCGTTCTATCGCGATGCGCTATACAACCTGACCGGCATCTCGTTCATGCTCAGCGACACCAGCAAGGCGCTCCAGCTCGCCCAGCGACTGTATGCAGTGGATCCGCTGAACCGCCTCACGCTCGCCAAGCTTGCCGGGGCATGGCAGCTCGTCGGGAAGAAGGACTCCGCGTTGTATTACATCACCTTGGCGGACTCACTCCCGATTGAAATCACGGTAGGAAAATTCACCACGAACGACCAGGGCGCCGCCGTAGAAGGCTTGTTCACCAACTTCCACTCCAAGCCTTCCCCGCCGGTGAAGGTCACCTTCGAGTTGCTGGACGGCAAAGGCAACATCGTTGCATCCCTGATACAGGACGCGCCCGCCGTCGAAGCAGGGGGGAACCAATCGTTCAAATTTAGAACGGGACAGAAGGGGGTCATAGCTTGGCGGTACAAGCGGTCGTGAGTGGGATTGATAAAGTGGCCTGATGTTGGCACAATTCCTGCCAAGTTAGCCTCTTTGCGGGCGTAATTCAGGGGTAGAATGCCAGCTTCCCAAGCTGGACGTCACGGGTTCGAATCCCGTCGCCCGCTCTGCATGTCGTCCTCCACGCGTCACCGTCCCGCCGGCGAGGATGGTACTCGGCCGAGCGCGTCCCGTGTGCCCTCGCACGAGTGGACCGATCGGATCCGAGCGGGTGATGAGGCAGCGTTCGAGGCGATGTTCCGGACGTACTACGACGGCCTGTGCCGCTACGTCGCGACCTATCTGGGTAGCCGCGACATCGCCGAGGACGTGGTCCAAGGCGTATTTGCGCGCATCTGGGAAGATCGCACGCACTGGATGGTGGCCGACCTGCAGCACTACCTGTATGCCGCCGTGCGCCGCCGTGCCATGAGCCACTTCCGGCGTGCCGCCGTCCGACGTCGCGCTATGCCGCTCCTGGCGCTCGAGGGTGCCGCCAATGCGCCGGCCGACGCCGACTTCGAGGCCGAAGAGCTGCGGCAGCGTCTCGAACGGGCCCTCAGCGCTCTTCCCCCCCGCACCCGCGCCGCATTCGTCTTGAGCCGCACTGAGGGCTTGAGCTACACCGAGGCGGCGTCGCGAATGGCCATTTCTCCGAAGACGATCGGGGTTCACATCAGCAGAGCGCTCACTGTGTTGCGAAAGGCGCTGCTGCCTTCCTAGCTGATGTCTCGCCATACCTGGGTTACGGTGGTGGTCGGTGTGTCCTGCTCGGTAGGAGGCACGCGCGAATCATCGCGTCCCGCATGGCAGCTTGTGTGGCACGACGAGTTCGATGGCACCACGCTCGACGCCGGGAAATGGGTTCGGGAGACCGGGGGCAACGGCTGGGGCAACGCCGAGCTCGAGTTTTACACGGATCGCACCGAGAATGCTCGGATCGAAGGCGGCAACCTGGTCATCGAGGCGCGCCGGGAGACGTTCGGCACCCGCGACTACACGTCTGCCCGCCTGAAGACTGAAGGCTTGGGCGCGTGGCGGTACGGCCGCATGGAAGCCCGCATTCAGATTCCGCGCGGGCAGGGACTGTGGCCCGCTTTCTGGATGCTGGGCGACAACTGCGCCGCGGTCGGTTGGCCCACATGCGGTGAGATCGACATCATGGAGAACATCGGCAGGGAGCCCCGCCGCGTGCACGGCACCGTGCACGGTCCCGGCTACTCGGGTGCACAAGGCGTCACCAGCACGTACGAGCTGAGCGCGGGCGCCTTCGCCGACAGTTTTCACGTTTACGCCGTGGAGTGGGAATCAGGCACGATTCGATGGTACGTCGACGACACGCTCTACAAGACCACTACGACGCGGGATGTACCCGGGCAGTGGGTGTTCGATCACCCCTTCTTCATCATTGTGAACGTCGCCGTCGGCGGGAGCTGGCCCGGTAATCCAGACACCACGACCGTATTCCCGCAGACCATGCGGGTGGACTATGTGCGCGTGTACCAGAGGGCCGGAGGGGGAGGGGGAGGGGGAGGGGGGCCCTGACCGCGCTCTCGAGTAAGTAAGCCGCACCCTTGCGGCGTCATTAAGGATGATGCCGCACCCCACTGTCGATATCGGCGCGCTGGCCCGTTACCTCGACGGGACCGCCACCCCTGAGGATCGTGCCGACATCGAGGCCTGGATCGGGTCGAATCCGGCGCGCCGGGCCGCCGTCACTACCCTGCAAACTGCCTGGGACGCTGACGCTCAGCGGCTCGGCGCCCCCTACGACGTAGACGCGGCCTGGAGCCGATTCGAGACCCGGCATGGCGGTCGCAAGCGATCGGGGCGGTGGAACCTCCCGATTGCGGCCGCGATCGTCGCTGCCGTGATCGGCGCCGGTGCGGCCTGGTGGCTCGGTCACACTGCACGCTCGGTCGCCCAGGCGCCGGCCATGCGGGAGTACACCACTCCTCGCGGCCGGCGCGCCGTTTTGCGGCTGCTCGACGGCACGGAAATCACCCTCAACGCGGACAGCAAGCTGCGGGCGCCGGTGCCTTTCGGCGCCCGCCAGCGGAACGTGTACCTCGAAGGGGAAGCGTACTTCTCCGTCGTGCATGACGCCGCTCGACCCTTCATCGTGCACACCGCGAGCGGGGCGATCCAAGACATCGGGACCAGGTTCGGCGTCCACGCGTACGGCGACGCGGAGCGCGAGCGTGTGGCGGTGGTCGAAGGAGCCGTCGCGCTGGCCGGGACTCCGCTCCGCGCTGGCCAGGTTGCGACCCTGTCTCGGACGGGCACGATCCGCGTGTTGCGCAACGCCCGCGTGGCGGACGAGCTGGCCTGGACCAGGGGACGCCTCGTCTTCACGAACGTTCCCCTCGAGGAGGCCGCGGAGCGGCTGGGCCGGTGGTATGACCTGGACGTGCGCGTCGCCGATCCCGCGCTCGCGCGCCGCCCCGTCACGGGCTCCTACGGCGACGAGCCGGTCGCACAAGTCCTCACCCTCATCACCGCCGCCGTCGGCGCACGCTACGAGTGGCAGGGCCGCACGGTGGCTATCTCAGCGATTCAAAGGGCACCCTAGCGAGAACGGGAGGCCGCGTATGCACATGGGAACGAACATACGGGCACAGTGGGGCGCAGTCGTAGCCCTCGTTGTGGGGATTACCGTCTGCGGCGCGATCGAAGTGGCGCAGGCCCAGGACACGGGCGATGGAGTCGAGCTCGCCGCCGCCGGACCGCGGTTCCTGGCTGTCGCGGCTGGTCACTCGGGCCGCGCCGCACCGCGTTGGCGGGATGCCAGCGACGCCGCGGTGTTCCGAAAGGCCATCTCGGTCGACCTGAGGGACGTGCCCCTGGGCGACGCGCTGTCTACCATCGCACAGCAGGCAGGCTTGCGGCTCACCTACAGCGCGGCGGTCGTGCCGCTCGACGCGCGGGTGACGTTCAGCGCGTCGAACCTGACGGTCGGCGCCGCCTTGAGCGCAGTGCTGTACGACACCGGGGTGGACGTGCTGCTCACCTCCAACGGGCAGGCGGCGCTCGTGCGGCGCGGCGCGTTGGACGGATTCCAGGGAGGTACGATCACCGGGCGGGTCAGCGACTCGCTCAGCGGGCAGGGGATCGCGGTCGCGACCGTGTCGGTCGTGGGCGCCGGGCTGAGCGCGCGGACTGGGGACGACGGCAGGTATCGGATCAGCGACGTCCCGGTGGGCGAGCACACGGTCAGGGTCGTGCGCATCGGGTACTCCTCGGTCACGAAGCCGGTCACCGTGCTACCGGATCAGGAGATCACGGTGGACTTCGCTGTGACACCGCGGGCCACGCAGCTCGAGGAGGTGGTGGCGATCGGGTACGGGACTACGGAGCGTCGAGAGCTGACCGGCGCGGTTTCGTCCGTCACGGCCGAGCAGGTCGCCTCGGCGCCTGTGACGTCGGTCGATCAGGCGCTACTCGGCCGGGCCGCCGGCGTTCAGGTCGTCACCTCGAGCGGACAACCCGGGGCGGGGGCGATGGTGCGGATCCGAGGCGGGAACTCCATCTCCGCGGGTAACGATCCGCTGTATGTCGTCGATGGTGTGCCTCTCACCACCAACCTCGAGGACGGAACGCCGGGCACGCTGCTCGGGGAAGGGATGCGGGGCTTGAACCCGATCGCGGCGCTGAACCCGGACGACATCGCGTCGATCGAGGTCCTGAAGGATGCGTCGGCGGGAGCGATTTACGGCGCGCGTGCCGCGAACGGCGTGGTGTTGATCACCACGAAGCACGGGCGCCCGGGCCAGAACTCGGTGTCGTTCGGGTCGTATTACGGCATCCAGCAGGTGCGGCGCACCCTCCCCGTGCTCGGTGCGGCGCAATTCGCCCAGATGGTGAACACCGCGTACGTCAACGCGGGCCAGTCCCCGTTCTACACGCCCGCCGAAATCGCACGCCCGCCGAAATCGCAGCCTTCGGCCAGGGCACGGATTGGCAAGGCGCGATTTTCCGGACGGCGCCGATGCGCAGCTACGACCTCTCGATCTCGGGCGGCGACGCCAACACCAAATACTATGTCTCGGGCGGCCTGCTGCAGAACGATGGCGTGGTCATCGGCTCCGACTTGAGCCGCGGGTCCTTCCGCCTCAACCTCGATCGCAACATCAGCAGCAAGTTCCGGGTCGGCAACCGCCTCAGCTTGAGCCGCTCGCACGCGCACGTCCTCCCCAACGGCGGCGCGGCGTCGGTGATGCTGGATGCCCTCACGGCTCCTCCCACGCTCCCCGTGACCGTGACGGGCGGCGAGTACTTCACCGGTGTCAACCCCCTCACCGGGCGACCGTTCCCGAACCCCGTCGCCACGGCGAATGTGATCACCAACGAAGAGCGCGACAACCGCGTGATCGGGAACGTCTTCGCCGAGTACGACATCCGGCCGGGGGTCACGTTCCGGAGCACTGTGGGGGCGGACTTCTTGAACTCGGTTCAGGACTACTACTCACCCTCGACGGTCCTGCCAGGGCTCAACAGCGGCGGCGAGGGGAGCCGCGGCGAGTCCGAGACCTTCAGCTGGAGCTTCGAGAACACGCTCCAGTACCAGCATCGCTTTGGGGAGCTGCACACCCTCGACGTGGTGGGTGGCACGAGCATGCAGCGCTCATCCACCGCCCAGATCGCGGGGTCGGCGATCACGTTCTCGACCGACGCGCTCGGGGTCAACGGTCTCAACGCGGCGCAGACGTTCCGCAGCGTGTCCACGCCGGCGCCACATTGGTCGCTCCTCTCCTATTTCTCGCGGGTACGCTGGGGCATCGCGGACAAGTACCTGGTGACCGTATCGGCGCGAGTGGACGGCTCCTCCAGGTTCGGCGCCGGGCACCGCTATGGGTTCTTCCCGTCAGCGGCGTTGGCGTGGCGCGCCTCGGACGAGGCGTTCGTCAAGCGGCTCGGCCTATTCAACGATCTCAAGCTGCGCGCCAGCTACGGCCGGACCGGGAACCAGGACATCGGGAACTACAGCTCTCTCGCCTTGCTCGCCAACACTGTGAACGTGTTCGGCGGGGTGCGGGGAATCGGCTTCGCGCCGTACACACTCGCCAACCCGAACCTCAAGTGGGAAACGACCGACGGGATCGATCTCGGCGTCGACGCCACGCTGTTCCGCAGCCGCGTGTCCGTCACCGCGGACTATTACTCCAAGAAGACACGCGACATGCTCTATAGCGTGGCCGTTCCCGCGACTACCGGATTCGGCACGTCGCTTCAGAACATCGGCAGCCTCCGGAATCGCGGCTTCGAGCTTAGCGTCAGCACGACCAATCTCACGGGTGCGCTGGGCTGGGAGTCCACGCTCAACCTCGCGTGGAACCGCAACAAGGTGCTCGACCTCGGGGGAGACACACTGGTGGTAGGAGCCTTTCCGTTCGTGGGTGGCGGGGCGCACCAGAACCCGACGGTGCTCAAGGTGGGTGAGCCGGTGAGCTCATTCTATGGCTGGGTCTATGCGGGAGTGAACAGCGGCCGGGTCGTGTACCAGGATCTGGACGGCGACGGTGTGATCACCTCGAACGACCGGACCATCATTGGCAACGCACAGCCCAAGTACACCGGCGGCCTGAGCAACCGCTTTACGTTCCGCAACTTCGACTTGTCCGTGTTCCTGCAATGGTCGGTGGGGAGCAAGGTCTACAACATCAACCGCTCGCTGCTCACGGCCGCGGGAGGGACGGCGAACCAGCTGCAGGACGTCATCAC
>WNFO01006765.1_pt1 | contig 10133 bp, 6 predicted proteins | sample 5400251 | NCBI WGS metagenome assembly WNFO01 (sample SAMN13153354, study PRJNA577476) | soil metagenome | isolation source: 100 cm saprolite under Madrone tree | place: USA:California | collected 2016-06-14
CGAACGTGGTGGCGAGCACCGGCAGCGCCGGCACCAGCAAATAGAGAGAAATCGGCGCGACGCCGGTCATCGCGACCAGCAGCAACAGCATCATCCGGGATGTCGCGAGGGCGGCGTTGTCTTTCGCCGCTCCAGGCGGCTTGCCAGTCACTCCGTGCATGCTTTCCGATGCGGCTCGATTCAAATACGTCGAGCCGCACTGTAAGCCTATCCTTCCACGGCGACATGGCCGTTTCGGAATGCGGCTATTCCGTTTTCGGGACGCGGTCTGTTAGAGCGACAGCGGCGCTGTCGCGGCGTCGAGCCACACCTTGGTCGCGGCATCGACATGCGCGCCGACCGCGTGGCGCACCCGGGCATGATAGTCGTTGAGCCAGCTCAGTTCTTCGCCGCTCAGCATGTTCAGGTCGATCAAACGGCGGTCGATCGGCGCCAGGGTCAGCGTCTCGAATGCATTCAGCGGCCTCTCGGCGCCGGCGACGTCGGCGGCGATCACCAGTTCCAGATTCTCGATCCGGATTCCGAAGCCATCGGTCTTGTAATAGCCGGGCTCGTTGGAGAGGATCATGCCGCGTCGCAGCGCCGTGGTGCCGAGCTTGGAAATCCGCGCCGGGCCTTCATGCACCGAGAGATAGCTGCCGACGCCGTGGCCGGTGCCGTGATCGAAATCGATGCCGGCCTGCCAGAGGAATTGCCGCGCCAGCGTGTCGATCTGCGCGCCGGTGGTGCCGTCGGGAAATACCGCGCGCGCAATCGCGATATGGCCGCGCAGCACGCGGGTAAATCGATCGCGCATTTCGGCCGTCGGTTCGCCGATCGCGATGGTGCGGGTGACGTCGGTGGTGCCGTCTTCATATTGCGCGCCGGAATCGATCAGCAGCAAATCGCCTGGCGAAATCCGCCGGTTGGTCTTGCGGGTAACGCGGTAGTGCACGATGGCGCCGTTCGGCCCGGTGCCGGCGATGGTCGGGAACGAGACGTCCTTCAGCGCGCCGGTGTCGCGGCGGAACGTCTCCAGCGCCTCGACGGTGTCGATCTCCGTCAGCGCGCCCGTCGGCGCCTCGCGGTCGATCCAGGCGAGAAATCGCGTCAGCGCCACCGCATCGCGCCGATGCGCCGTGCGGGTGCCTTCGATCTCGGTTGAATTCTTGACGGCCTTGAGCAGGCTCACCGGATCGTTGCCGCGCATCGGCTTGCCGCCCGCGGTAACGATCAGGCGGCTCAGCGCGTCGGCGGCGGTCGCGCTGTCGAGCGCAATCGATGCGCCGCGGTGCGCAAGCTCGGTGAGCCTTGGCGTCAGCGCGTCCGGCTCCTCGACATCGGCGGTCTGTTCGAGATGGTCGCGGGCGCTGTTCGACAGTTTGCGGTGATCGACGAAAACCGTGGGGCGGCCGTCCTTCGGCACCAGCGCATAGGAGAGCGGCAGCGGCGTATGCGAGACGTCGGCGCCGCGGATGTTGAAGGTCCACGCCACCGCGTGCGAATCCGACAGCACCAGCGCGTCGACGCCGAGTTTCGCGATTTCGAGCCGGATGCGCCGCAGCTTGTCCGGCTCCGCTTCGCCTGAAAATTGCGGGCCGTGTATGGCGACGGGCGCAACCGGCGGGGCGGGGCGCTCGGTCCACACCGAATCCAGGGGATTGCTGTCGACCGCGATCAATTCCGCGCCGGCCTTGGCGCAGGCCCCGGCCAGCCGTTCGGCTGCCGCAGAAGTATGCAGCCATGGATCAAATCCTAGGCGGTCGCCGGCCCCAAGATGCTTCGCCAGCCAGCTTTCCGGGGAGGGGTCGATCAGCGGCTCGACGCTCCAGGCCTTCGCATCGACCTGCTTTGCCGCCTGCAGCGTATATCGGCCGTCGACAAACACCGCGGCCGCTTGCGTCAATACAATCGCCATCCCCGCCGATCCGGTAAATCCGGTCAGCCATGCCAGCCGCTCTTCCGAAGGGGCGACATATTCATTTTGTTGCTGATCGGCACGGGGAATCACGAACCCGGTCATCTTCCGGCGCGCCAGTTCCTCGCGAAAAGCGGCCAGCCGCGCGGTCAGCGCTACGCCGCCCTCCGGCTCTTCGAATGTCTGGAAATGGGCTTCGAACATCGTCTGACCACCTTAGGATCGCGGGAAGCAGTCGGCAATTCAACGTGAATTGCCACAATTTGGCATAGGTTATGCTTGAATAGTTTCGGGTGCACTAGACGGGTTGGAACGATTTGCCGTCAAGGGCACTTGGTCCAACGAGATCTGGAGGAATTCCAGGAGTGTTTCAACTCAACGACGAGGGGATACACAATGCCTGCTTTTAGTTTTGAGAAGATTTCGCCGCCGATCCGCCGCGGCCCGGTTCCTGCCATTGCCAAGAAACAGCGGGGCGTCATCGTTCAGATTCTGGATCGTTTCGTCGAAGCCCGCGTCAAGCGGACGTTGCGCGGAGAGAAGGGCGTCATCGCCCGCCGCGAAAAGAAACCGCCGGAGTAGACGACTGCCTCACCCGCTACGTTAGCTCAACTCACGCGCTGCATTAAGAGACTGCTCCAGCCTTCGATTTGCAGGTGCCGCTTTAGAACAAGTCGGCGCGCCCGATAGGCGGCAATCACGCTTTGAGCCTGATGCGGCAGCAGCCCCGATAGAATGGCCAGCGCCGATGGTGCGAGATGCCTTGCCATCTGGGTCGCCATTTGCCGCAGCGGATTGGCGAGAATATTCGCCAGTACCAGATCGAACGGCCCATGCCTCGTGAACTCCGGGGCTGAAAACCCGGTTGCCCGGATCGTCTCAACCAGATCACCCGTACCATTGAGCCGCGCATTGTCGCGCGCCACCCGAACCGCGAGCGGATCGATATCGCTTGCCAGCATCTTCACCCGCGAAGCCTTGGCCGCGGCGATGGCGAGCACGCCGGTGCCTGTTCCCAGGTCGAGCACGCGTTTTGGCCGGCGAGCCTTCAGCACATCATCGAGCAGCAGCAGGCAGCCGCGCGTGGTGCCGTGGTGGCCGGTGCCGAACGCCAGCGCCGCCTCGATCTCGATGCCGAGCTTGTTGGGCGAGATGCGCGAGCGATCATGTTGGCCATGCACGATGAATCGCCCGGCCCGGACCGGGACGAGTTCGTCGAGCGTGGCCTTGACCCAATCCTTGGCCTCAACCGTATCGAACGTGATGGCCTGCGCGACGTCACCGCCGGCGGCGATACCGACGAGTTCGCGGACCGACGTTTGGTCGGGCGCCTCGGCAAAATGCAACGTGACGTCCCAGCGCCCGTCGGATCGCTCGAACGCGGCGATCGCGGCCTCGCCCTCCAAAAAACTCTCGGTCAGCCGATCGACCACGCGCCGCGCCGTCAGTTCGCTGCCGATGGCGAAGGTCGCGCGGCTGGTGTGGGGTGTGATCGTGGTGGTCATCAAGGGTCCGGGGAGTTGCAGGCGGATGACGTGTGCGCTTCACTTACCCGGTAATCGGGTCGTGCAACAGACTGAGCTTCCCGCGGTATCTCAACACACCGTCCGAACGTTTAGGGACGTGTCACCCTGCCGCCGGTTTCCTTCTATCGCGGCCTTGTGCGGCAATGGGTTACGGTCCGAACTGCAAGCGCTGTTCGAGCGGCTTGCAGTGGAATCCGCGTTTGATACTGCCGTGCGTCCACAGCCTGCTTATGCCGAACGCAAGGGTTGTTCACAGCGTTCTGCACCGAAACATACCCGGACAAACCCGCGTTTTTCACAGGCCTGCGCCGGATATCTGCACCGGAAATCCACAGGCTTCTCCACCGAGTCATCCACCGGTTTTCCACAATTTTTCCACCGGTTGTCGACCGACTCGTCCTCAGGCAAATAGCCGGCCGCGCGGCGTCGTGGCCGGGCGGGGGTGGCGCCGGCGGCGGGATTAGTATGATGCGCTTACCACCCGAAGGCCATGAAATGCCGGATGATTCCGCCGAAGCCGGCGTGATGGCGCCGACGGGAGTGCGTCGGCGCGGCATCTGACTGGCGGGACAGGCCGGCACGGCCCGGGCCGATCGCCTCGAACTGCGCCTTCTGCTCGTCGGTCAGCTTCCCATAGAAATCATCTAGTGCGGTGCGCACCGTCGTGATCGCCTGCAGCATGACTTCCAGCCGTTTGCCGGCGGCAGCGAGGCGGGCCGGCGGCGTCAGCGCATCATCTGTCTGGCAGGAACCCTTGAGCATATCGTCCGCCCTGGCGCTGGCGTTCTGAAGGGCGGTGAGACTTGCGCGCTGCGCGTCGGTCGGATGCAGCTTGGCGTCGATCTCCGCAGCCGGCCAGTCCGTGACCCCGGCCTGTGTGGCGCCGCAGCTCTGGGCGAGCGAGCCGCCGCCGGTGTTCTGCGCCGACTTCCTGCGCTGCTGGTCCTGTCCCAGCGCGTTGAGCCGGGCCTTCTGCTCGTCGTTCAGCAGGCCGTAAAAGTTCTCCAGTGGCGGCTGTACCGTGCCGACCGCGGCAATCATCGCTTCGATGCGTTGCTGCATTGCCGCGAGCCGGGCCGGTGCCGTCAACGATAACTGGGTGGGACAGGCGGCTTTGATGCCTTGGGCCGCCTTCACCGAGGCATTGGCGAGATCGTCGAGCGCCGCGCGCTGGGTTTCGTTGGGCTGAACAGCCTGCTGGATCTGATCGATCGGCAGGCCGGCGATGTCGCGGCTGTCGTCGCCGCACATTTGCGTCAGCTGATCTGGCTCCGGATTGGTGCTTGCGAAGGCACGCGATGCTTGCCGCCTGCCGACATAATTTCCGCCGATGCCTGGCGGCAAGTAGCCCGCGAGATCGTCATACCCGTAAGGCGCGAACATCCCGGCATAGATGTCGTTGTAGCCGTAGTCCCAAAACGAGGGGTCGTAGCCCCACATCGCATAGCCGTACAGGTCGTAATAGGCGAACGGCCAGAACAGCGGGCCGACCCAGCCATAGCCGCCATGGCCGTGTCGCCACCAGCCGCGGCCGTGCCCGTTATGCCATCCGGCGGTCGCCGCCGTCGCAGCGATCCGGGCGCGGGTGCCTGGATTGCGTAACGCGTCCCGGTGATGCAAAGCGCCGGCCACCGCGCGCGAATTCAGCGCCTGGTGTACGGCGCGGGATCGCTGATTGGCGTTGCGGTTGGAGCTGAATGTCCGGTTGCCGTTGATCGCTGTCCTGCTGCCGCCACGGGAAATCGCCCCAGCGGTGGATCGGGGAGCCGTGAACCTGCCGCCGTAGTGCCGTCCGCCGCCGCTGAAGTGCCGCACACCACCACCGCCGAAGTGCCGTCCGCCGCCACCGCTGAAGTGCCGCACACCGCCGCCACCGAAGTGTCGCATGCCGCCGCCGCCGAAATGCCGCGCACCGCCGCCACCGAAATGTCGTACGCCGCCACCACCGAAATGCGCGCCGCCGCCGCCGCGCATCGCGCCGCCGAAATGTGCACCACCACCGCCGCCGCGCATTCCGCCACCGCCGACGTGCGCTGCTCCGCCGCCATGCCCGCCGCCGCCTCCTCTTCCGGGAGCAGAATAGGCCGAGCCCGAGAGCGCGATCGCTAAAACAATAGCGGCCAGCGACGTGAGTTTTGACATGTTACCCTCCCCAAGCGCCCAGCGCGTCAAGAAGCGGCCAAATCAAGTGATTACGCTCTATAACGCCAGCACGGTGGTAAGGTTCCAAAGTGGCGGTTCGGTGTTGCACCACATCACTTTAACAGGGCCCTGTAATGCACCGTGCGTTTGCCGCGAACCAAAATCGAACAGTGACGGTCCGGCCGACCCGCAGCAATTGTTGCGGAGCGTTTTCGCAGTGCGGCAAAACTTGACGTCAGCAGGGCTTAGTGAATTGATGATCGGCAAATTCGGCCCCGCTTTGCTTTGAAATCGTCAGCCACCTTTCGGGGGATCGCGATATGGATGCGAAGAAATATGCCGCCGAAGCGATCGGCACGTTTTGGCTGACATTTGCCGGTTGCGGCAGCGCGGTTATCGCCGCGGCGTTTCCACAGGTTGGTATCGGTCTGGTTGGTGTGTCGTTGGCGTTCGGGCTGAGCGTCGTGACGATGGCCTATGCCATCGGCCATGTATCCGGGTGCCATCTCAACCCGGCCGTTACGGTCGGCCTCGCCGCGGGCGGCCGTTTTCCGGCGGGGCAGATCGCGCCGTATGTGATCGCGCAGGTGATCGGTGCCGTTGCCGCTTCGGCGCTACTCTATGTGATTGCGAGCGGCGCCGCCGGATTTGATGTCGCCAAGGGTTTTGCGTCGAATGGATATGGCGAGCATTCTCCCGGTCAATACGGCCTGGTCGCGTGCTTCATCATGGAAGTCGTGATGACGATGATGTTTCTCTTCATCATCATGGGCGCGACCCACGGCAAGGCCCCGGCGGGCTTTGCGCCGCTGGCGATCGGACTTGCGCTTGTCATGATTAACCTGGTCAGCATCCCCGTCACCAACACGTCGGTCAATCCGGCGCGCAGCACGGGTCCGGCGTTGTTCGTCGGTGGATGGGCGCTGGGCCAGCTCTGGTTGTTCTGGATTGCGCCGTTGCTCGGCGGCGCGCTTGGCGGCGTAAGCTACCGCTGGCTCAGTGAGGAACCGACTGGCACGGTCCAAGGTCGGAATCCCTGAACGCCGATAAGCGTGCCTGAAGCAGACCCCGGCATCGGATTGGCGCCTCAGCCAAACAGCGCCCGGTGATCCCCCAGGATCACGCGCGCGGCGTTGTGGCCGGGGGCGCCGGTGACGCCGCCGCCGGGATGCGCGCCGGAGCCGCAATGGTAGAGGCCCTTCAGGGGGCCGCGATAATCCGCATGGCCGAGCATCGGCCGCGCCGAGAACAATTGGTTCAGCGTCAGCGCGCCATGAAAAATATCGCCGCCGAGCAGGCCGAACTGGCGCTCCAGATCGAGCGGCGACAGAATCTGCCGCCCCATGACGGTGGCTGCGAAGCCCGGCGCGTACTTGTCCACCGTCGCGATCATGAGATCGGCGACTTCATCGCGATGATCGTCCCATGATCGGCCATCGGGCAATTGCGGCGCGACATGCTGGCAGAACAGGCTCGCGACATGCTGCCCCGGCGGGCAGAGCGTGTCGTCGAGGGTTGAGGGGATCAGGACCTCGATCACGGGCTCGCGGCTCCAGCCGTGGGTTCGGGCGTCCTGCCAGGCGCGATCCATATAACCAAGGCTCGGGCCGATGATGATGCCGGCTGAGAGATGATCGCCCGTGCCCGGCAGCGCCGTGAACGAGGGCAGGGCGTTCAGCGCGACATTCATCCGGAAGGTGCCGGAGCCGTTGCGCCAGTTCCTGATGCGATCGAGGAAGGCCGATGGCAATGCATCCGCGGGCAACAGCCGCGTGTAAAGCAATTTCGGATTGACGCTGGAGGCGACATATTTGGCCCTGACGGTTTCGCCATTGTCGAGAATCACGCCCACCGCGTGGTCGCGCTCGACGATCACCTCGCGGACGCCGGCATCGATCGCGATGTCGACGCCATGGCCGCGGGCGGCACGCGCCATCGCCTGCGTGATCGCGCCCATGCCGCCGATGGCGTGACCCCAGACGCCCTTTTTGCCGTTCACCTCGCCGAACGCATGATGCAGCATCACATAGGCCGAGCCGGCAGCGTAGGGGCTGGCGTAATTGCCGACGATGGCGTCGAACCCGTAGAGCGCCTTCACCAGATCGCTCTCGAACCGCTCGTCCAGCATCTCGCCGGCCGAGCGCGTGAACAGGTCGAGCAGGCTGCGCTGCTGCTCCAGCGAAAGCTGGCGCAGGATGTTGGCGGTGCCCAGCGCGTTGAAGGCTTCGCGAATGCTGCCGACACCAAACCCTTCGACGATGTTGGGCGGCGCGCGCAACACGAACTGGCGCAACACGTCGGCGATCGCCTCAAGTTCGCGCGTGAATGCATCGATCCGGTCGGCATCGCGGGTACTGAGCTTGGCAATGGACTGATAGGTGCGGCCTTCACCGGTCAACAAGTAGCTGCCATCGGGGGAGGGGAGGAAGTTCTGCGCGCGGCGCTCGACGATCCGCAAGCCATGCTGGCTTAATTTCAGGTCGGAGATGATTTGCGGATTCAGCAGGCTGACAGTGTAGGCCGCGACCGAATTGCGGAACCCCGGGTGGAATTCCTCCGTCACCGCCGCGCCGCCCACCACCTTACGGCGCTCGACCACCTTCACGCGCAGGCCGGCCATCGCCAGATAGGCCGCGCAAGTAAGGCCGTTATGTCCGGCACCGATGATGACAACGTCAGTTTCTGTCATGGTTGCTTCAAGAACTATTGATTAACTTCGCGCTGTCCCGGCATGACGCCCCGTGTATTGATTTCGTCATTCCGGGATGGTCCCAAGGACCAGGCCCGGAATCTCGAGATTCCGGTTTTGCGCCATCCAGGTCGGCCGTTGCCGACCTGGAAGATGATATCGCCGAACTCGGGTACACCCGAGTTCGGTTGGCGCACCCCGGAATGACGTTCAATACTCTCTTCGCTTGGCGCCGCAACAGGACTTCGGTGACTGCTTATCGCAGGCGCTGACGCGAGCACAGCGCCAAGTGATGATTTTGCTTTCCGGCCCCGCATTGCCCGCCGTGTCACCTTATGCTCCATTGCGCCGCCCCGGCGCGCGTTTGCCGGAATCCCGCCGCCGGCGCCCGCCGGGTCCAAGCCGGAGTTTTCATGCATTCACCTGATCCGTCCGTGGTCGCGGACCAGCCATCCGTTAGCCGCAACCGGCTGGTGCTGGTGGTCTATACCGCAGCCATCTTTGTCAGCGCGCTGCTGCTGTTCTCGGTGCAACCCCTGTTCACCAAAATGGTGCTGCCGCGGCTCGGCGGTTCGCCGGCGGTATGGTCGGTGGCGATGGTGTTCTTCCAGTCGCTGCTGCTCGGCGGCTATGCCTACGCGCATTATCTGATGCAACTCCGCAACCGCATGATTCCGGTGGCGGTGCATCTGGTGCTGCTGATCGTCGCGCTGCTGACGCTGCCGCTGTCGATTGCGAGCGGGTGGGGCGAGCCGCCGACGTCAGGCTATGCTTTTTGGCTGCTGGGCCTGTTCGCGGTCTCGATCGGCCTGCCATTCTTCGCGCTGGCCGCCAACAATCCGCTGCTGCAGGCCTGGTTCGTCCGCACCGGCCATCCCAATGGCCCGGACCCGTACTTTCTTTATGCCTCCTCGAATATCGGCAGTTTTCTGGCGCTGTTGTCCTATCCGGTGCTGCTCGAGCCGATGTTCACGCTGCGCACGCAAAACCTGATCTGGACCAGCGGTTATGGATTGCTCATCCTGTTGATTGCCAGCTGCGGCGTGCTGCTGCTGCGCTCGCCCGTATCAGCCACTGCCGAAACGCTTGCCGAAGACATCGACGCGCCGGCGCCGGCCTGGATCTTGCGCGCACGCTGGATTTTTCTGGCCGCGGTGCCGTCGGGTCTGTTGATCGCGGTGACCGCGCATATTTCCACCGATGTCGCGGCTGCGCCATTGCTGTGGGTGCTGCCGCTGTCGCTCTATCTCTTGACCTGGGTGCTGGTGTTCCAGTCGCGCCCGCTGCTGCCGCACAGATGGATGTTGATGGCGCAGCCGCTGGCGATCACGGGGGTGATCGTGCTGCTCGCGGTCGGCGGCGAACAGAATCTGCTGCTGACGCTCGGCGGACACCAGGTCTGTTTCTTTGTGATTGCGATGGCGTGCCATGGCGAACTGGCGCGCACCCGCCCGGCCGCGAAATATCTCACCGGCTTTTATGTCGCGCTGTCGTTCGGCGGCATGGTCGGCGGATTGTTCGCAGGTTTGATCGCGCCGTTTACATTTTCGTGGATCGCGGAATACCCGATCCTGCTGGCATTGGCAGCGCTGTGCCGCCCGCCCGGCGGCGAGGAGCGCTTGCCGCGCTGGAGCAGTTGGTACTGGCCGTTGCTCGCCGCGCTTGCGGTGGCTCTGATCGCGCCGTCTTATTATTCGGAGAGCAAGGTGATGACCTGGCTCGACGAGCACCGGGTCTGGATGATCGGCGGCGTCGGCGTGCTCTCGGCACTGCTGGCACTCGGATTCAACGCGAACCGCTGGAAGATTTTCGCAACCGTCGCGGTGGCGCTGGTGCTGATCCGGGCCTATCCGTCGGATGACGGACGGGTGGAAACCGT
>WNFO01006766.1_pt1 | contig 10133 bp, 10 predicted proteins | sample 5400251 | NCBI WGS metagenome assembly WNFO01 (sample SAMN13153354, study PRJNA577476) | soil metagenome | isolation source: 100 cm saprolite under Madrone tree | place: USA:California | collected 2016-06-14
AGCGCCGAAGCACGCGGGAGGTCGCCCTCCGCCTGTGCAATTCGCGCCTTTAAGACGAGAGTGTCTGTGTCGTCCGGTGTAATGTTGAGGATCTGCTCAAGCTTCGCCAACGCTTCGGGGAAACGACGAAGGCAGACGTAGGAACGCGCGTGTTGAGATAGGAGGCTAACATTGCGTGGGTCGAGCTTCTCGGCTTCGTTGAAGTACGTTTCGCTCTTGTCCCAATTGCCCCGCCTCCGTTCGACATAGGCCAGAGCCTGAGGAATCCGACTGTTATTCGGTATCAGGCGATATGCTTGCTCGAAATAAGTCACCGCAGTGTCGTAGTCCTTCAAGCAGGCGTAGTGATAAAAACCCTGAGCCAAGAGAGCCTCGCCAAGATTGGGTTGTAGAGTAAGAGCCGTTTCGGCCGCCTGCCGCGCTTGTTCGCGGAGAGCGACAGTCGGCTGAAGACTCTGTGTTAGGTAACCACTCGCATCGACGTAAGAGAGCAGTGCCCAACCAAGGGCGAACTTCGGATCTAACCGCACCGCTTCTTTCAGGTATTTCTGCGCGCCAAGTGAGTTCGCCGGCGTGAAGCCAGTCTTTAGCGTGTAAGCAAGGCCGCGCAGGTACGCATCGTAGGCCTGAGGATTGTCGGTAGGCTTGGCGGCGATAACTTGCGCTTCCTGTCCCGTGAGTTTGGCTCGTAATTGATCGGCGATGGCCTTCGCCACTTCACTTTCGACCGAAAAGATGTCAGTCAGCTTGCGATCAAACGTGTCCGACCAAAGGTGCGAATCATTGGCCGCCTTGATCAGCTGCACGTTCACTCGCACCGCATCGGCGCTTTTCTGTACACTGCCTTCGAGAATGTGGGCAACGCCGAGTTGCTTTGCAATATCGCGCAAGTTTTCCGGAGCGCTTTGATAATGCTGTGTCGAAGTGCGCGAGATCACCTTCAGATCAGCGATCTTGGATAACCGTGTCAGGATTTCGTCCTGTATTCCCTCGGCAAGATAAGCGTTCTCCTTATCGCTGCTTAGGTTTCCAAAAGGCATTACGGCGATCGATCGCTCGATCGGAGTGAAGGATCGCGTGCGTTGGTACAACCAGGGCCCAAGCGCAACCGCTGCGATTACCAGTATCAATGCCGCGCCCGCCAGCACACCTCGCCTGCGTCGCGAGCGCGCTTCAGGATTGAATCGTTCATAGCAGCGATGGACAGCAGAAAGTAATTCGCGTGCCGTTTGGGGTCTGTCCTTCGGGTCCGGGGCCAGCATCGATTTCAGCAGCATGATGACCTGGCCCGGCAGATGCAGGCTCCTGAGCTGTTCCAAGGGTAACTCACCGGTTTGCCTCGCGCGGATTTCTTCCATCGTACGTCCGACAAAAGGCGCCCGACCAGTAAGCAGGTACCACAGGGTCACGCCGAGAGAGTAGATGTCGGAACGGGTATCAATCGGCATTTGCCCAGCACCGGCGAACTGCTCTGGACTGGCAAACGCCGGCGTGCCAATGAAGCCGACCTGGGTTTGCTCGGCGCCAGGCTCTGCCTGAGGCCCCATTACTTTCGCCACTCCATAATCGATCACCTTTACCATGAGCGCCTCGCTCGGATCAGATTCGAGCATCAGGTTGGACGGTTTGATGTCGCGATGCACAACACCGCAGACTTCTGCGACAGCCAACGCGCGCGCGGCTTGCTCAATTACTTCCAAGGCCAGGGCAAGCGGCATTGGCCCATCACGGCGCACACGGGCCTCTAGCGTTTCGCCCTCCACCAGTTCCATGGCATAGAAACACTCGTCGTCTTGTTCACCATAAAAGGTCACCCGAGCGACATTCGGATGATGAACGTTCGCAGCCGCGCGCGCTTCGCGCAGAAAACGCGATCGCGCGCCGGGATTCTGCGCCACGCTCCGGTCGATGACCTTGAGAGCAACAGTCGAGTTCAACACCGTATCGCGAGCGCGGTAAGTTATGGCCATCGCGCCCGCACCGAGCTCGACCGGAAAACGATCCTCACCCATCTCCACTTCGAAGTGGGCGTATCTCAATGGACCGGGCGTCAGCCGACCGCGTGCCGCTGGTCTTTCGGCCTGTTCGCCGTCCGCGAGAAAGCCAAGGGTAACGAGACAACGCAGGCACTCGCCGTTCGGACCGCATTGAGTCAGCGGTCGTCCACATGTCGCGCAGGTCCCCGCGGCTTCAGATTTCACTTTCACAATTCCGAAACCCATGCTGTTCCCGTTCATGCGTAAAAGTCAACTCACGCCATCAGTATTTGATAAAGATGGTGTAGCTCCTGATCGACATCTGCAGGATCAGAGACAGTACTGGCCACTTCCGTTCTCAACGATTCGCGGTAACGCTGGCGGAGACGCGAAAGCCAGGTGCGCAGAGTCGCGATTGGCACTCCAAGTCGATCCGCGGCTTCCTCCTGATTCAGCGGCGTGACGCTTCCGCCCGCTACGAAAGGTCTCAGTTCTTCGAGCCATTCAGCTTTGCCTTCTGCGACAAATGCGCTTTGCAAATTTTGCCAGGCCCGCGAAACGATAGTCGACGCCCAGACAAGATCGTAGCAACGGGCATCGCTGAGATGAGAGGTCGCCAACATCGCTGCCTCGGCTTCCGGCAGATGCTCCTCGATGGAGACGACTTGACGGCCGCCACCTCTCTTGAGCGCTCGAGCCCGGTCGTACTCATTGAACAAGAAATTCTGCAGAGATCCCAGCAAAAACGTGCGCAGGCGACCCTTTTGCTGATCCGCGTGGGTCAATGTGCTTTGCTCAAGCAGATGGGCAAAGAAACCTTGGACGAGATCCTGTGCGTCAGCGGGTGAAAAACCGCGGTGGCGAAGGAAACTGTAAAGTGGCGGCCAATAGGCTTCACAAAGTCCGGAGAGCGCTTCACGAGCGGATTCCGCTGACTCCGTCTCTCGCGCACGCAATACCACGGTCCAATGCGTCGTTTGAAACGAAGCACCACCCTCCTGCAGCGTTCCCGGAATTGCCTTCGTGGCTGCAAAGCGTCGCTCACCGAATGTGGTTTTGCGAGAATAAAATCTCGCCAGCTGGCCCGATTGCCCGTGACATCACCACCTGCTAGGAGGTGACGCTGCTGCATTCTGCAGTGGAGCTTGCACCACTCAATGGTCTTCTGTAGTGGTAGCCGTGTCGGCTGCGCCCGGGCGAACGCGGGCGACACGCCCGCCGCTACAGTCAGTATAGTCCGAGAACGTCGCTCTCGCTTCTTTCGCCGAGTGGTGCGGACGAAGAACTGTCAAACCCGCGCGCGGTCATGTGGCTCAACACGGAATTGTTTGTCGCGGTGCCACGTTCGCCCTGCTCTTGGACGATGACGGCCATACTCAAGATTGCAAAGGCTGCTGCTACTGCCCCTCCTACTGTCGCTTCGATAGATAACTTCATCTGGGAAAACGCTTGTTGATTAGAACGATGGGTGATTCTGCGATTATGCGTTTCGTGGGCAGGCTTTCAGAAGGAGTTCCCTCGCTCCGCCGCCGAAATTGAACGAAACCATGCTGTATACCAAAAACGGATCGTGGTTGCGGCTGCCGGTCCTGGCGAGCGATCGCCAAGTATAGCGCAGCCATTTAACGCTGTGGTGCAGTGTTTTTTTCATATGCGCTCAAATACAAGAAGCCAACTCGCTGGGCTCCGCGGTCTTATTACGGCAGCCTGCGAAAACGCGAACAAAAGAAGCCTGAAGTTCGCGGGAAACGCGGCCAGCACGCTTCGTCCAATAATCGAGCCAGCCTAACGAGGCGTCGTCCAGAAGTTCGGTGCGGATGACTTCCGGGCAGACATCCAGCAGTTTGCAAACATTCACGAAAGAGTACGGCCAGGAAAAATCGTTCGCCGTAATCCAACTGTAGGCATCGACATACAAATCTCGCTTGACGCCCGTAGTCGCGGCACGGAACCGGCGTAAATCGTGGGCTGCCTGTTTCAGAACACCGACGGCCAGACCTTTCTCAGGCGTTGCCGCTAGCGGCTCAGGTGAAGGAGTAGAAAAATGCAGGCTGCGGGCGTTGTCAGATTCTGCCTTTAAAAATGCATCCATTTGCTCGCGCGATATCCGCGACGCGGGTTGTTCTCCCCGGTTTGCGAGTCCGGGAAGAGTCGGAAACAGCACAAACTGACTGGGGAACTGACCAGTCTCACTAATGCGATCGTCTGCTACGATGTTCATGTTTTTGTCGATTGGCTTCTCCCTTTCTAAAGATTTTTTGGGCGGACATTTCAAAAAAATTGAAATTTCTTTCAAATCGGTCGGTGCGAAGGACCGCACGCTGCCTGACGATGGACGTCTGAATTCGCTCGGTCACTAGCAAAACGGACTTGACGAGATCCCGCGAACCGCGTACAAAGCCTTTGATTACGTCACCCGACGTCTCAACGCACTTTCGACCGCAGTGAAAAGCCGGCTGAAGGGCTTAACCTTCGCTGAGACACCGCTTGCGCGATCTCCAGATTCAGCTGGAGCCTTGAGGCATCTGAAGTGAGGACGCTGTGCGAAGCACCTCATGAAGATGGTTCCTCGTTCCGCGCGAATTTGGAGCAGGCAACCCCAAAATAGAGGTGTTTATGAAGTTCGATACTCTTAGAGGTAGACGCGCTCACCAACGAGGCGAATCAGACAAACCGCCCCGCACCACAATGGAATCGTTCAGCAAGCCCTCTGGCGTTTCCCACCAAGCACACACCTACACCGAACTGCGCCAACAGATCCACGACGACCTCCGGATCCAACACCCCGAGTGGATCCAGCCAAATGGCGAAAGTCCAATGTGTGATGCTTACGAGGCCCGCCTTACGGAACTGCTCGGTCCTTTAGCGGGAAAGGGAGACAACGAGTCTGTCGCTGCTGCCGATCCTACCCTCGCACACGGCCTAAACTGACTCTTCGACCTTGTAAACGACCATCCCGCGCGCCTGATAATTCGCGAGCGCCTGCGGATGATCGCGATTGCACGTGTGCACCCACAGGCGCTTGGGCGCGATCCCGCCACAGCGGGACCACGCTTCTTCAATCGCACTGGTTAGCAACGCGCCGCCCAAACCACGGCCGACAAATTCAGGCAACAAACCGAAGTACGCGATCTCCACGCCGTCTTCCGTGTCACGCCGCAATTCGTAATATCCTGCGAGTGCATCCTCGTAATAGACGGCGAACGTCCGCAGCTCCGGCGCCGCCGCGTACTGCTTCCATTGCTCATCCGTCCACGGTCGTTTGTCGATCCACTCCCACTGTTCGCCGACGCGAAAGTATAGATCGCGATTGAAACGCCAATCGCTCTTCGTCTGTTCGCGAATTTGAAACCGCGCATCCGCACTCCGCTTCGGCCGAAGCTGCTCCTGCGAGCGCATCTCCAAATAGGTCGTAACTACCGGCGCCTTTTCCTCTGTCGTCATCACATTCCGCAATCCGCAATCGGCAATCCGCAATCCGGCGGCTTCAGCCACCGAAAGCTTCCTTATTCACCACATACGGCATTTTGGCCGGGTCGCCGCCGTAGTTGCCTTCCAGGACGTCGATCAGGGCTTGAGTGCAACGGCCAGCCATGCCTTTGTCGGGATCGACCGACAGGCGCGTGATCTGTGCGCCGCTGGCGAAGTGATGAAATACCCGGCAGCGATCGGCGATTTCGGGATCGAGCAGCGGCGAATCCGGCGGGAGTGGTTCTTTCTCGAACACGTCGAGCGCCGCGCCGGCGATTACTTTTTCTTTTAGCGCTTTGGCGAGCGCGTTCTCGCCCACAACGGGCCCGCGCGAACTATTGATCAAGTATGCGGTCGGCTTCATCATCTTCAGCGTCTTCTCGTTGATGAGGTGATAGGTCGGCTTATCGGTCTCGCCTTCGCGTAATAACGGCACGTGAATCGTGACGTAATCTGCGCCGCGTAGCGCTTCCTCGAATTCGACATATTTGATCCAGGTTTTCTCCTTTTGAATTCCACGCGCGTGCCGCAGGTCCATCAATTCCTGGATCGCAGCGATGAACTGGTCGTTGTGATACTCCGGGTCGTAACAAAGGATGTTCATGTCGAACCCGGAACATTTCTTGATCATCGCCAGGCCGATGCGGCCCGTGCCGATGACGGCGATGGTCTTGCCGGTGACCTCGTCGCCGAGGAACGGCAGGAACGGATGCCACGACGGCCATTTCTGTTCGCGCACGAGGCGCTCGCTCTGCCACATCTTGCGCGCGAGCACGCCCATCATGAAAAACGCGAACTCGGCGGTCGCTTCGGTGAGCACGTCGGCGGTGTTCGTGAACGGAATTTTGTATTTGTTGGCATCGGCGCGGTTGATGTTATCGAACCCGACGGCGATTTGCGCCACGACCTTGAGCGTCCCCTTCCCTGCTTCGAACACCTCGGCGTCGATCGGATCGCGCAGCGTCGTGATTAATCCGTCGATGCCGCTCTTCACTTTCTCGATGATCAATTTTTTCGGGGGCGCCTCTGGTCCTTCGTAGACGTCGAGGTCATAGCCGCGCTCGCGCAAACGGTTCTCAGCCGGATCGCCGATCCGGGAAGTCGCAAACACGCGAAAACATTTGCTATTAACCATAGAGAAAATTTCTCAGGAAAGCAGGAACTCAGGAAGAAACTAGACAGAATTAGAGAATCAACAGGATTCCCTCGGCAATTCCTGCTTTCCTGCGTTCCTCAGAGATTCCGTTTTGCCCAACTGCCGACGCGATCGAGTGCCTTTTCGATGTTCTCGATCGAGTTGGCGACGCTGAAGCGCAGATAGCCCTCGCCGAAATCCCCGAAGGCGGTGCCGGAGAGCCCGGCAACACCGGCGTCGTCCAGAAGTGCGTCGGCCAGCTTCTTCGATGGCCAGCAGGTCTTCATGATGTTCGGAAAAACGTAGAACGCGCCATGAGGCAAACGACAGGAGAAACCTTTGACCTTGTTGAGACCGCTGACCATCACGTCGCGTCGTTTCTTGAACTCGGCGCGCATCGTATCGACAGATTCTTGTGGCCCGCGCAACGCTTCGATACCAGCGATTTGACTAAAGCTCGCTGTGCACGAACTCGAGTTTGTCATCAGTCGCGCGATGTGCGTCGCGAGATCGGCGCGCATCACACCGTACCCCATGCGCCAGCCGGTCATGGCATAAGTCTTGGAAAAACCATCGAGCAAAATGGTGCGCTCCTTCATTCCGTCGAGCGACATGATGGAATGATGTTCGCCTTCAAAGATCAGGCGACTGTAGATCTCGTCGCTCAGCACCATGATATTACGATCACCGATCGCAGTCGCAATACGCTCGATGTCTCTCTTCTCCAGCATGCCGCCGGTCGGGTTCTGCGGTGAGTTCAGAATGATCAATTTCGTGCGATCATTGATCAGATTGGCGAGCTCATTAACGTCGAGCCTGAAATCCAGCTCCTCACGCAACCGAATCGGCACCGCTTTCGCGCCGACGTAGTTGATCATCGACTCGTAAATCGGAAATCCCGGATTCGGATAGATGACCTCGTCGCCTTGTTCAACGAACGCAAGGATACTGAAAAAGATGATGGGCTTACCGCCGGGAACAACGACCACTTCTTCAGGTGTAACGTTCACCCGGCGTGTCTCGCTTACATGTTGCGCGATGACTTCACGGAGCTGCGGCAAACCGGCCGAGGGTCCATAATGGGTGAAGCCTTTGTGCAAGGCATCGACAGCCGCATCGATGATATTGCGCGGTGTATCGAAATCGGGTTCGCCAATCTCGAGGTGAACGATGTCGCGGCCCTGCGCCTCAAGCGCCTTCGCCTTTACCAACACTTCAAACGCGGTCTCAGTGCCGAGACGTGCCATGCGCTTGGCGAGGCGAAGTTCACTTTGTGCAGCTTTATGCATCGCGGGTGAACAGAGATTATGCGCGGACGAAGTCAAAATGCCAGTGCGGCTCGCACCTCAACTCCGTAAAGGAGAGTGGCTTCTAACGCTGCCGCTCTCGACCACTTCGCGCCGTACCCTCGCGCGAAGGCGAATCAACTGTCGATTTTGCTTCGCACCTGCGCTTCTTTGAAGTGAATAGCTTCCTGCGGAACGCGGCGCAGACCGGTCGTCAAGCCGAGCTTCGATAGAATCCAGATCACCCATTTCGTCGGATCCCACTGCCACGGCTTCACGCCGTTACGATAGTCGTGCTGAAATTCATGGTGATAATTGTGGTAGCCCTCGCCAAATGTAAACAGCGCCATGAAAAACGAGTCGCGGGCACTGCATCGTGTCGAATACGGTTGACGCCCGATGGTGTGGCAGGCGGAATTAATCAGGAAGGTACAGTGTTGGAGCACGACAACTTTCGCGACGCCACCGATTAGAAAACCTCCAAGTGCGCCGAGCCAGCCATCCCAGAGAAAACCAGCCAGCGTTGGCAGACCAAAGCCCATCAGCACCGCGAGCAAGTGAATATGTCGATGTTGCCACATCACCAGCGGATCTTTCTTCAGATCGGCCACATTATCGAACGGCGGTTGGGGCCAGAGCTTGAACAGCAGCCAGCCGATATGCGCGTGGAAAAAACCTTTAGTGATGTCGTACGGGTCTTCCTCGTGATCGACATGTTTATGATGGCGACGATGCTCGCTCGTCCACATCAAAACTGAATTTTCGAAAGCAGCCGCGCCAAAAATCAGTGTAAAGAGACGGATCGGCAGCTTTGCCCGGAAAGTCGCGTGCGCGAACAATCGATGGTAGCCGAGCGTGATGCTGAAGCCGGTTGCAGTTAACAGCGCGGCGGCAACGGCGAAATGAAACCAATCAATACCGAAGTACCACAAGTACAACGGCACCGCGGTGAGAGTCAGAAAAAAGGTGCCGATCAAGAACGAGCTTGTCGTCCAGTTAATACGGTCGGTCGGAATGCGGAAAATCAAGGGCGGGAACTGGTGGGAGGATCACCGGCTCAGTGACGTCGGGCGTCCGAGAACAACGTCCTCTTTTGTCCAGGTATGAACGCCGCCGCAGTGCGCACACGTGAACTTTTGTGTTTTCAATGTGACCGTCGGCCAGCGTTTTTCCTCTATTGTCCTTCCGGTATCCGTCAGCTTTGACGTGGAAGGACAGCGCACGAGCAAGCTCTTGAGGTTGGGACCGGCCTTTGGTTTCGGCCGTCGCGGTGCATCGAAAAAGAATCTCGTCGCCATAACTAAAGTCGATAAACAATGCGTGCTTTGGCGGTGTCGTAAGGCGACATTTGCATTTTCACTCGATCACCGATTGTAAGCCGAATAAAACGTTTGCGCATCTTTCCGGAAATGTGCGCGAGAACAAGATGATCGTTCGCGAGCGCGACGCGAAACATGGTTCCGGGAAGCACCGTCATGATCGTGCCTTCCAGTTCGATGGCTTTTTCAGAATTCATGATATCGATCTTCGGGACGTTGCGAACAGCGCGGCCCCGAAATTTTCGGGGCCGGCTGCGCAATCATTTCTAGATTTACCGGCGATTGCCCGCAAAGGAACGCTTCCCGCCGTAAGGACCGGGACGCTGTTCGCGCGGACGCGCTTCGTTAACAGTTAACGCGCGGCCGTTAACTTCGTGGCCGTTGAGTGCGGACATCGCGGCGTTGGCTTGTGCGCCATCGTTCATCGTGATGAACGCAAACCCGCGCGATTTGCCAGTCATCCGGTCCATCATTAGTTGGACTTCGTTGACGGCGCCGTGTTGTTCGAACAGATCCTGAAGATCGTTCTCGGTGGTCTCAAATGAGAGATTACCTACGTACATTTTCATTGTGTTTTGATTTTGGAAAAACTACCGAGCTACAGAGCCGTTCCCGTGAATCGGGTTTCAAACCACCAATGAGCGACGCTCACCTGACGATCTACCGCGCAGTGAAGTTAACCAGAGTAATCCAATAAGCGCGGACTATCGCCCGGATCCAGCGAAACACAAATGATCATTTTTAGAAGGCGTATTTTGTGTCGCCTCCGAACAAGATTCAGATTTACGGGCTATCCGATATCGCTCAGCGCCCGTTGTCGCGGTGAAGCGACAGACGCCTGAAAAGTTCGTCATTCCTCAACTGCCGGCGACTGGCTAGCCCTCGCCTGCTGACCGCAACGCGAAATCTTTGGAAAAGCGGGATGCGCAGTTTTGAAGTTTTATGT
>WNFO01006974.1_pt1 | contig 10133 bp, 8 predicted proteins | sample 5400251 | NCBI WGS metagenome assembly WNFO01 (sample SAMN13153354, study PRJNA577476) | soil metagenome | isolation source: 100 cm saprolite under Madrone tree | place: USA:California | collected 2016-06-14
GTCTGGGGACAGACGGGGCTGCTCTGCTTCGGGCAAGCGATCTTCTTCGGGACCGGTGCGTACGCGATGGCGCTGATCACGAAGGGGCTGCTGCCGGCCCTCGGCGATGGCCCGGTGATGGGGTTGCTCGCCGCGACCCTGCTGCCCGGGCTCGGGGCGCTGCTGGCCGGGATGCTCATGTTCCGGGGCCGCGGACTGTCGGGGGCCTACTTCGCCATCGTCACCCTGGCCGCGGCGGTCATCGCGGAGCGGGCGGCGAGCCACTGGGACCTGATCGGCGGCTTCAACGGTCTCCTGAACGTGCCGCCCCTGCACTACGGCTTCGGCCGGGGCCGCGTCGAGTTGCTCGCCACGACGCCCGTCTACTACGCCATGCTCGGCGCCGCGGGCGCGGTGTACGGGCTCCTGCTGTGGCTCGAGCGCTCGCCGGTGGGCACGGCGCTCCGGGCGGTGCGGGAGCGTGGGCTCCTGGGGGGCCTTCTGTCACTGCCGCTGCCTCAGCGGATGGTTGGGCGGGGCGATCCGCGGCCGTCGCGGGCCCGGATCTAGGGCGCGTCCCGGCGGCGGACGGGGACGCCCACCGCGTCGCCAGGGGCGGCGGCGCCCCGGTCAGGACGACTTCGCCGCCTCCTGGGCCGTCGCCAGCTGGCCGGACGGCAGGATGATCGTCTCGACCGCGTTGACGTAGGCGTGGCGCAGCCGCTCGACGCGTCGGGTGAAGGTGAGACCGATCCGCGCAAAGGCCTCGCAGATCGCGCGGTGGTCGCCGTCGAGCGAGAAGGGAATGATCCTCGGCAGTCGGCCGAGGTCCGTCTGAACCCTGTCCTGCAGCTGCTGCATGATCTGGTTCAGCTCTTCGCGCCCCTTTCGGACGGAGCCCACGATCGGAAGCACGAGCAGGTCCGCGCGCTCTCGGAGCCGCGACAGCGCAGCCGTGGCGAACGGCACGACCTCCACCCCGAGCTCGTTGAGGTACTGACGAAGGCACTCCCCCACCGTCTCCGTCAGGAGCGCCTCGGGCACCGCCACCGCCCGCCGGGGCCGGCCCTTGGCCCACGCCAGCCAGCTGGCGCCCCGAAAGAACTCCCGCCGGAGCCGCCGGACGAAGTCCCGACTGAACTCGTCCCGCGCCCGCTCCCTGACGCTCGGGGCCTCGGCGAACGGCGAGACGTTGGTGACGGCCTCCGGGTCGCCGTGGGTCCCGGTCACGTACTCGTGAAAGTGCTTGTGGGCGATCATGTAGGCGATCGAGCCGACCAGCTTCTCGAGCGAGGGCCGCCCCCGGAGCGCCTCCCAGAGGGTGCGCACGAAGAACCGGCGGCGCGGGCGCGAGGACGTCAGCAGGAAGTACCGCGCCACGTTGACGAGGGTCGCCAGCAGCTGCCGGTCGAAGCGCCCGACGACCCGACCGCCGAGCTCGGCGCTCGGGCCGAACTGCCGGAAGGTCGTGGCGAGCCGGGCGCCGTAGTTGTCACGCTTGTACAGGGCGCGAATGAGCCAGTTGTAGCCCTGGTGCACTTCGGCGGGCGTCATGCTTTTGGGCACGAAGTTGAGGTCGGCGCTCCCGTGCCCGAGCACCTCGGAGGAATCGTAGGGGAGGAGCCGCCCCTCACGCTGCAGGCGTGCGTGGAGCGGCGTCTTCTCGATCGCGGTCAGGACACCGCAGGTGGTGAACGCGATTCCCGCCTCCATCAGGAAGTCGAACTGCTCCTGAAAGATCCGCACGTCGTCGTGGTCGAAGCCGACGATCATGCCGGCGACGACCATCAGGTTGTGGGACTGGATCTTGCGGATGCTCTCGATGAGCGGCCGGTGGACGTTCTGCCGCTTCTTCGTCTCCACCAGGCTGTCAAGACGCGGGGACTCGATCCCCACGAAGACGCTCGTGAAGTTCGCCTCCCGCAGCAGCTCGAGCAGCTGGGGCTTCTCGGCCACCGTGACCGTCATCTCAGCCGAAAACGTAATGGGGCAGCCGGTGGCGCGGCCGAAATCGACGAGCGCGCGCAAGAGCTGCTCGGCGTACTTCAAGTTCCCGATGAAGTTGGCGTCAGAGAAGCTCACGTACCGACCGCCGAGGGCGGCGACCGCCTCGATCTCCGCCAGGACCTGCGGCACCGACTTCGTCCGCGGCACCCGCCCGTCGGTGACGATGATGTCGCAGAATTCGCACTGGAAGGGGCACCCGCGGGTCGTCTGCACAAAGTGATACAGGTAGTGCCCCTTGCCGAGCAGATCGAAGCGGGGCACGGGCGAGAGGTGAACGTCGACGTTGCCGGCCTGCTTGTAGACCGGCTGCGGGGACCCGGCGAGAAGATCGTCGCAGAACCGCGGCCAGGTGATCTCGACCTCACCGTCGAAGACGACGTCGAAGGTTCCGTCGGTGAAGCGCTCGGGGCAGAGCGTCGGGTATGGGCCGCCGACGACGACGAGCTTGCCGCGGCGCCTGAACTCCCTTGCGAGCTCGAGCGCGCGCCGGTACTGGACGTTCCAGCAGCCGATGGCGACGACATCGGCGTCCGTGTCGAACCCGAGCGGGTAGCAGTTCTCGTCCTGCAGCTCGACGGCGATCTGGGGCGGGGTCAGCGCGGCCACCGTGGCGAGGCCGAGCGGCGCCTGCCCCGACCGCACGCCGACCAGGTCGGAGATGCCCTGAAAGCCCCACAGCGATCGGGGGAAGCGCGGATTCACGAAGAGAATCTTCGTCACCTTACTCCTCCTGAGCCCGGCCGGATCGCTGGGCGGTCGTGAGCCCCCACCGGTCCGGCATTGGTCGAGCCGCCGTGGACGCCGAGGGAACCATCGCTGCGTTCGACGAGAGGTGCGTCGCGCTCGCCACTTCTATGGAAGAGCCCCCGGATCGGATCAAGGGAATACCCGTACGGCCAGAATGCGCTCACGCTAGCACCCGCCCCCGGGCGTGTCAATGATCCCCGTTCCCCCGCTCACCTCCATATCTTGGGGCCGAACTCGGCCGAGCCCCTGCGGGTAGCATTTTCTCGTTGACAGGATGTCCAGGCCTCTCTAGCATGCCTCTCAACACGAGACCGCAGGGCGAAGGGGGGTGACCCGGTGAAGAAGAAGGCGGCGAAGAAAAAGAAGAAGTAGGCGCCGACCCTCGGCGCACGGCCCTGTCGTCCTCATCGCGACAGGGCCGACCCATCTCAGGAGGTCATGCCCCGCGCACCCGGGGTCCGCGGGCCCCCCTCCCTACTTGGCCTTTAGCAGTGGCTTCGGCCGAACCGGGGTGGGGGCCTTGGCCTTGTCGCCTTCCTTCAGCAACCCCTTCACCTCGTCCATGAACTGGTTGATGTCCTTGAACTGCCGGTACACCGAGGCGAAGCGGACGTAGGCCACCTGGTCGAGCTTCTGGAGATGCTCCATCACGAGGTCGCCGAGCTCGAGGCTCGAGATCTCCTTCTCGGCCCGGTCGTGCAGCCGCGCCTCGATGTCGGCGACGATGTCGTCCACGGCCGGGACCCCGACGGAGCGCTTCTCGCACGCCTTGAGGATCGAGCTCCGGAGCTTCTGGCGGTCGAACGGCTCGCGCCGTCCGTCACGCTTCACGACGTGGGGCAGCACGTCCTCGATGTACTCGTAGGTCGTGTAGCGCCGGTGGCACTTCAGACACTCCCGGCGCCGGCGGATGAACTCGCCTTCGCGCCCGACCCGGGAGTCGACGACCCGGTCCTCCGTGTGACCGCAGAACGGACATTTCATGGGACGCCTCCTCCGGCGCCGCCCGGCCTAGCCGAGCCGCTCGGGATAGAGCGGGAACCGCGCCGTCAGCTCCTGGACCTCGCCCCGCACCGACGCCTCGACCGACGCGTCGCCGAGTGTGCCGAGGATGCGGTCGATCAGCCGCGCGATCTCGGCCATCTCCGGCTCCGCCATCCCCCGCGTCGTCACCGCCGGCGTCCCGATCCGGATGCCGCTCGTGACCATCGGGCTCCGGGTCTCGTAGGGAATCGTGTTCTTGTTCACGGTGATCCACGCCCGATCGAGCGCCTCCTGCGCGTCCTTCCCGGTGAGCCCCTTGGGCGTGAGGTCCACGAGCAGGAGGTGCGTGTCGGTGCCCCCGGAGACCAAGCGGTAGCCGCGCGCGAGCAGCGCCGCCGCCAGCGCCGCGGCGTTGCGGACGACCTGCTGCTGGTAGGCGCGCCACTCGGGCAGCTGGGCCTCGCGGAAGGCCACCGCCTTGGCCGCGATGATGTGCATGAGCGGTCCTCCCTGCACGCCCGGCATCACCGTCTTGTCGAGGGCCGCCGCGTCGGCCGACCGGCACATGACCATGCCGCCGCGGGGGCCGCGCAGCGTCTTGTGGGTCGTCGTCGTGACGAAGTCCGCGACGCCGACGGGCGAGGGGTGGAGCCCGGCGGCGACGAGCCCCGCCGGATGGGCGATGTCGGCCATCAGCGCCGCCCCCACCTCGCCCGCGATCTCCCCGAAGGGCTTGAAGTCGATGGCGCGGGGGAAGGCCGACCCGCCGGCGATGATGAGCTTGGGACGGTGGCGGCGAGCGAGGTCCCGGACCTGGTCCAGATCGATCAGCTCGGTATCCCGCCGCACGCCGTAGGCGACGATCGAATAGAACTTGCCGGAGTAGTTCACGGGGCTGCCCGCGGTGAGGTGGCCGCCGTGGGAGAGGTTCGGCCCGAGCACGGTGTCGCCCGGCTTGAGCAGCGTGAAGAAGACGGCCATGTTGGCCTGGGCGCCCGAGTGCGGCTGAACGTTGGCGTGCTCGGCGCCGAAGAGCTCCTTGGCGCGCGCGATCGCCAGGCTCTCCGCGATGTCCACGATCTCGCAGCCGCCGTAGTAGCGCCGGCCGGGGTAGCCCTCGGCGTACTTGTTGGTCATGACCGAGCCCATCGCCTCGAGGACGGCTTCCGAGACGAAGTTCTCGGAGGCGATCAGCTCGAGGTTCCGGTTCTGGCGCTCAGCTTCGGCGCGCAGCGCCTTGGCGATGTCCGGGTCGACCTGCTCGAGCGACGTCAGTGCCGGCCTCCATTTGGCCCCGCGGTCCGCTGCTCCAGCTCGGTGATCTTCCCGATGCGCCGGGCGTGCCGGCCGCCCGCGAACGCGGTCTCGAGCCAGGTCTGGAGGATCTCGATCGCGGTGTCCCGCGCCACGAGCCGCGCGCCGAGCGCGAGCACGTTGGCGTCGTTGTGCTCCCGGCTCAGGCGAGCCGCGAGCGGGTCGCCGCACGTCGCCGCCCGGACCCGTGGCACCTTGTTCGCGGTCATCGACATTCCAAGGCCCGTCCCGCAGACGAGCACGCCCCGATCGGCCTTCGCGGCCGCGACCGACTCCGCGACGGGGAGTGCGTAGTCCGGATAGTCGACGGCGTCCGATCCGTGGGTGCCGAAATCGAGCACCTGGTGGCCCTGCGTGACGAGCCACGCCTTGAGGTCCTCCTTGAGCTGCCATCCGGCGTGATCGGCTCCGAGGGCGATGACCGACATACGGCCCAACCATACAGGTTGTGGATTCGGACTGTCAAGTTGCCCAACATGTAGTGGAATCTCTGCCGAGCCTGGCCGGCCGGCCCTGGCGGGCCTGCGGCGAGCCGCCCCCCCGACCCAATCAGCCCGGCTGCCGAAAGAGCGCGAGAACGCCGGTATACGTATGGAAGAAGTTCTCCGTGCCGACGGGAGCGAACTCGCCGTTGCCGAAGAACCCGATCAGCGGCCAGTCCCCGAGACGCTCGCGGATGAGCGTCACGTCGTGGTTGGCGACACCGTAGAGCCCCTGGCCCCGGCCGGCGCAGTTGACGTAGACGCCGAAGGCGGGCGGGCGGGCGCCGAGGGCCGTCCGGACGCGATCGAGCATGGCCTCGAGATCCTCGTGGGCCGCCCGCGCGTCGCGGATCTGGAACTGGATCGTCTGCCCGACGAAGACGGGCTCGGCGAGCGTGATCGTGCCGCTCTCCTGGTCGAGTCCGGCCAGGCTCCTCACGACAAAGTCGCCGCGGCCGAGCGGGGACTTGCCGACGTCGACCGCCAGGCCCGCGAAGACGCCCGCACGCGGCACCCGCTCGGCGTAGTCGGGCACGCTCTCGATCGCCTCGCGCAGGACCTGCACCGGTGGCCGGCCGCCGATCGAGTGGATCGCGTTCGCCGCCACGTCCGTCACCACGTACGGCTCGCCGATCGGCTCGCAGGCCTGGGCGACGCCGACGACCGGCGGCATCGAGATCGCGAGGCCGGTCAGGGTCCCGCAGATCACGTCGGCCGCGTAGAGCTCGAAGGGCGGCATCCCCGCCGCGACGCCGCCGACGACCGGCACCGGGTCGAGCCGTCCGCCGAGACCAAAGAGCAAGTCGTCCGGGCTGAGCGTCGTCGGGTCGGGAAGGATCAGGAGGCAGCCGTCCTCCGAGCCGGCCATGCCGGTGCACCGGGAGAGCTCCGCGCCGGCGTCGGCGCCGAGCGCCTCCCCCACGGGCAAGACGAACGGCCTGATCGCCGGCGCGCCGCCTGTCGCCACGACCATGACGGCGACCGCGGCCACACCCTCGGCTTCGCCGCGCTCGGTGAGGACGCCCGCCCCGCTGCAGCCGACGATCGAGCCGGCACCGGTGACCGCGCGCACCGCCCGGAGGAGCTCCCCTCCCTGCCGATAGGCGTCGGCCGTCGCGAAGACGAGGGCCACCTCCGCGCGCGCCGCCCCGCTCGTCTCGAGCGCCGCGCGGGCCGCCAGGCGGGCGGCCTCGTCCGGGCGCCTTCCGGTGCTGAGGCCAGACCCGGCAGCGATCAGCGCGCGCTCCTGCGGAGCCTTCGCTCAGCGCTCGTTGAGGGAGACGACGCGGCGGGCGTCGGGCGGGCGGTCTCGGACCGCGGGCGAGTGAGCCGGTCAGTCCCATGCCGCTCGAGCACCCGGGCCGCCGACCCGAACGAGGAGCGGAGGTCGATGCCGTCGGGGCCGGCTCCGGCGGGCGGCGTCATGGCGGCCGTTTTTACCACGGCTCTCCGGTCCCTTCAAGGTAGCGTACCGTCGCAGGGAGCGGACCGTCCCATGGACGTGATCGCGTTCTACGATCGGCACCCCATCAACGAGGCGCAGATCCTCGAGGTCCTCCGCCAGCGCGGGAGGCTGCCCGGTCCGCTCGCTCCCGAGGACCTCCTCGAGCTCGACCAAGACCATTTCGGGGGGCTGCCGGCGGTCGAGGCCCTGGCGCGGCTGGCCGGGATCAGCCGCGGCAGCCGGGTTCTCGACGTCTGCGCGGGGCTTGGCGGCCCCGCGCGCTTTCTCGCCTGGCGCCTGGGATCGGTCGTGACGGGCGTCGATCTCAACGCCGGGCGCGTCGCCGCCGCCCGCCGCCTGAGCCGCCTCGTCGGGCTCGAGCACAGGACCCGGTTCGTCCGGGGCGACGCGACCGCGCTGCCGCTCCGCGACCACGCCTTCGACGCCTGCGTGAGCCAGGAGGCGTGGCTCCACGTCGAGGACAAGGCCGCCGTGCTCGCCGAGTGCCGCCGTGTGCTCCGCGCGGGCGGCCGCCTCGGGTTCACCGACTGGATCGCCCACCCGCGCCTGGCCGAGCGCGAGCGCGCCAGGCTCCGGGAGTGGATGGCGGCGACGGCGGTGCCGACCATCGACGGCTACCGTGCCCTCCTGGCGCGGAGCGGCTTCGTGGCGATCGAGGCTGAGGACCTCTCGGTGTCGCTCCGCAAGATCCTGCGCGAAAGGCTCCAGATGTTCCGGAGCCTCCGCGGGGCCACCGTCGCGCGCTTGGGGCAGGCGCAGTACGACGCGTTCGACCAGCTTTACGCGTTCTTCGTCGGGCTGGTCGAGGACGGCAAGCTCGGCGGCGGCCGCTTCGGCGGCACCGCCTGAGGCCTGGCTAACCGGGCGGGTAGCGGAAGGCCGGCCAGCCGAGCCCGACTGGCTCCCCTGGCGGCTGCCAGGTCTTCCGCGGAGCCGGCCGGTCGTTCAGGGCGACCGGGCGCTTGGCGGACGACTTGCTGGTCTCGGGCTTCCCCGTAGCCGGTCTCTTTGCCACAGACTTCTTCGTCATGACCTTCTTCGCCTTTTTCATGCGGCGAAATTTACACCAGCGGTCGACGGGCGGTCAACCGCGCGTATCGCGCCGTCTAGAATGTTACCGAGCGAAGATCGTCGCGCCATGTGCGATGTGACTTTCGCCAGGGCCCGTCGCGGCCCAGAGGGAGAGCGACATCGTGACGGCACACGCCAAGTGGGAGTACGTCAAAGTGATCTACCCGCGCGATCGCCAGGCGCCGCGCCGGGAGGAGCAACGGCTCTTGGATGAATGCTGCCGGATCACCCGCTATCACCGCAAGCACGCCGTGCGCCTGCTGAACGGGTCCCGAGCGGCGAGCGGCCGCGCCCCCCGGCGCGGCCGGACCCCGCGGCGCAGCCCCGCCGCCATCGAGGCCCTCCGGACCATCTGGGAGGCGGCCGGCTGTCCGTGGTCGGTGCGGCTGCGGGCCTTGCTGCCTCTGTGGCTGCCCTGAGCCCGCCGCCGCCTTGGCCTGCCCCGCGCCGTGGTGCGTGCGAACGAACGCGAAACAGGAGTTCCGGATCCAACGGTCGTCGAACCCTTCGAGACCCAGCTCTCGACGGCCGGCGGTGGTCCAGAGACATAGAACATCTCGGCGGCCGAAGAAACCGAACCACGGGTCATGGAGAAAGACCACCGGGTGCTCCCGCTGCACGTCGGGATACTCGATCCCGAAGTAGAGAGCATCCTCGTACGTCGGCCGCTCAAAACCGAGTTGAGTCGCCTCGGCAATGGCTTCTTCAGACGTAACGTCGTGATCAAACGGGACGAGGATGATCTCACGCGCCTGTCGCCCGTCGAAGTGCCTCGCCGGGAAGTTCTCGGAGGTCACGCACGAGTGGGCGTACGCGTACTCGCCCGCCTCGACGAGTTCCTCGGTCGATCGGCCGTCTCCGGTCGTGATCCGGTAGCTCCCGGCGCCACCCCTCATGGTCATTCCGTTGGCCCCGCCTGAGCCTCCGCTTAGGCCCCTGCGCCCACTCGCGCCGCGCCGCCATGGTTCACGCCGGTGGTGTTTGGAGCCCCTGCGCGGGACTTATGAGCGCCGCCGCCTGGTCACATCATGAATGGCGCGATGATCACCCCTTCGGTCACATTCAGAAATGGCCTGACAGGCCGCCGCCCGCAGGCGGGCGCGCGCCGGCGCTACTTCAGCCGCTTCAGGAGGTCGCGCAGGCCCTGCTCGAGCTCGCGGACTTCGCCACGCGCCGGCAGCAGCGTGCCTGGCTTCACGCGGATGGAAGGGGAGGCGGCGCTGCCGGCCACCTTCGCCGCGATCTGGGCGCGGCCCGTCTTCACCACGAGGTCCGCGTTCACTCGGCCGTCGGTGAGCCCGTAGCGCCCGGCCACGCTGATCTGCATGGCCCGGCTCGCGTACCGAAGGTCGTCGGTGGTGACGACACCGTCCCGGATCGTGTAGCTCCCGGTGATCGAGTCGAAGTCGAGCGGCGAGGTGAAGAGCGAGGCCGGCAGATCCACGTTCAAGAGCGAGACGACGGCGCCCCCGATCCGCATCACCGCGCCGAGCAGCTTCAGCGCCTCGGGGCCGACGACCTTGCCCGGCCCGATCCGGAGGTGACCCGAGCCTGACAGGGTCGCCCAGAGCGCGGCCGGGCGCGCCGACGCCTCCCCGGTCAGGTCGAGCGGTCCCGTGACGGCGTAGCCCTGGCAGAGATAGTTCACGAGCACGGGGCCGAGCGGCAAGGCCCGGATCGCGAGGTCGCTCACGCGGAGCAGCGCGCCATCACGGAGGGTCCACCGGAGTCCGGCGGTGACCGTTCCGGGGCCGAGCTTCGTCGTCAGCGGCCGGCTCGTGAGCACGTCGTCGGCGAACGCGACCGGAAGGCGGACCAGGTCGAGCGTGAGCGTGCGCCGGCGGGGTTCCGGGCAGGCCGCCCGGACCTGGGTGGCCGTGAGCGGGGTAAAGTCCGCCTCGCCGGTGACACGGGGCGATCCGAGCGTGCCCGACACGGTCAGGGTTCCCTGGAGAGAGCCGCCGAGCTCCGGGGACGCCCCCCTGGCCAGTCCGCCGAGGCCGGCCAGGTGGCGACCCGTGAACGCGACGCGCGCGCTGACCGGCGCTTCGAGCGGGGGCCGGCCCGCGCCGACCGCGAGCCTG
>WNFO01017932.1_pt1 | contig 10133 bp, 8 predicted proteins | sample 5400251 | NCBI WGS metagenome assembly WNFO01 (sample SAMN13153354, study PRJNA577476) | soil metagenome | isolation source: 100 cm saprolite under Madrone tree | place: USA:California | collected 2016-06-14
GATTCACGCTCTCGACGTGGGTGTCCAGCGTAACTTCAAGATGCTTGGTTTCTGGCGCCATTCCGGGTCGCAGTTGCTGGATATTCCTCACAAAAGGCGTTCTTATCCGTAACACAGCGCCCGAAGGTAAGTCAATGGAGCGGTCTACCCCGCTGTTCCTGTGGTAGCCGGTAGCATAGGCTTCAGCCTGTGCTCTTGGGTTGCTCTTCTCCGCATTACCTCAGCGAACGGCGTCTACTCCCGCCCGGTCGGGGCGTCTCTGCGTCAGACTCTTCTTCTTTATCCTAGCCCAGCCACCTACGCCCAATAATCCCGGTCGAGCGTCCGGTACTGAATCGCCTCGCTCAAGTGCTTGCATTGGATGTCCTCGGCGGCGTCCAAATCGGCGATGGTCCGCGCCACCTTCAGGATGCGGTCATGCGCCCGGGCCGAAAGCCCCAGTCGTGTCACCGCATTTTCCAGAAGTTTCTCTCCATCTGAGTTAATCGCGCAGTGTTTCCGGATCATCTTTGGCGCCATTTGCGCATTGCAATACGTCGTTTTCTCCGTCTTGAATCGGTCAATTTGCCTCTGCCGCCCCGCAATCACCCGCGCCCGCACCGCCGCCGAATCCTCCGACGAAGAAGGCGCCCGCAGCTCCTTGTATTTCACAGCCGGCACTTCAATGTGAATATCAATCCGGTCCAGCAGCGGCCCGGAAATCTTCGAAACATACCGTTGGATCATCGGTGGCGTACAGTGGCACTCATGTCCCGGGTCCCCAAAATACCCACAGGGGCAAGGATTCATCGCGGCCGCCAGCATGAAACGCGAAGGAAACGTCACGGAAATGGCCGCCCGGGCAATCGTCACGTTCCCATCTTCCAACGGCTGCCGCATCACCTCCAGCACATTCCGCTGAAACTCCGGCAGCTCGTCCAGAAACAGCACGCCATTGTGCCCAAGCGACACCTCGCCTGGCCGCGGCACCGCACCTCCTCCAATCAACCCGGCATCGCTGATCGTGTGATGCGGCGAACGAAACGGCCGCGTTCCCAGCAGCCCCGTCGCATTCTCAAGAATCCCCGCCACGCTGTGAATCCGTGTCGTCTCGATTGCCTCATCAAGCGACATCGCGGGCAGAATCGTCGGTATCCTCTTGGCCAACATCGTCTTTCCCGCGCCAGGCGGCCCGATAAACAGAATGTTGTGGCCGCCCGCACACGCAACCTCCAGCGCTCGTTTCGCCGCCTGTTGCCCGTGTACGTCCCGCAAATCCACGCTGTATTGCGCGGACTCCCGCAGCATCTGCTGGGCGTCCACTTTCACGCACTGAAACGATTCCGGCGAATTGATCAGGTCCACCGCCTGTGGCAGCGACTTCAACGCGTACACCTCGATCCCCTCCACCACCGCCGCCTCTTTCGCGTTGCTTTCTGGTACTGCAACCGCCTTGATCCCGTTGTCCCTCGCCGCAATTGCCGCCGACAGCGCCCCGCGCACCGCACGCACGCTCCCGTCCAGCGAAAGTTCCCCAAGAAACATCATCTGGTCCAGCGCCTTGCCGAAAAACTGCCCCTGGCAGCCCGCAAGCCCCAACGCCATCGGCAAATCAAACGCCGAGCCTTCCTTCCGCAGATCGGCTGGCGCAAGATTGATCGTCACTCCCTGCCCATAGGGAAAATCAATTCCGCAATTCTTCAACGCCGATTGCACTCGCTGCCGGCTCTCTTTCACCGCATTGTCCGGCAATCCCACCACATTGAAGTCCTGGATTCGGCCCACACCCACGTCCACTTCCACTAATACCAGGTGTGCATCAATCCCATAAACCGAAGCGCTAAGAGTTTTGAAGAGCATGTGCGGGCGTGTCCCGCCTAAGGGTAGAACAAAACAGTCAATAATCCTAGAAGTAACTAAGCTCCCCGCTTTGCCAAGTATCCAGATATGATATTCTCTTCCGCCGAGGGATCTGAACCATGCAGAGGGTTTCGCGCTACTGCGCCAGTCTCGTGCTGATTATTTTCTGCTTCTTCCCCGATGCCAGCGATGCATGGGCCCAGGGCACCGCAAGCGCGAATACTTCGCAGATCATTTCTCAGGCAGCCGCACTTTCTCACACTGGCAACGACGATGACGCAGCCACTCTGTGTAGGGATGCCTTACAAAAGTCTCCCAACGATCCTGCACTTTATGACTGCATCGGCCGGGCTCTTACCAACAAAGGTTCCTATCAGGAGGCAGCGGCGGCGTACGAACAAGAAGTGCCGCTTCTACTCAAGCAACCCTACGCCAAGCTCAATCTTGCAGGCGCCTATGCCAATCTGGCGGCCCTCTATCTCGAGCTAAACCGGCTCGACGAAGCGCAGGACCGGGCGGACAAAGCGCTTCAAGTTCGGCCGGACTACGCTCAAGCCATCATCACCAAAGGCGTAGTCCTCGAAACCCGAGGCCAACTGGATGGCGCCATCGAACAATATCGAAAAGCGCTGGCGCTCGCGCCCAAATCGGCCGCTGCTAGCCAGAACCTCGGCTCCGCTCTACAGAAGAAAGGGCAAATCCAGGAAGCTGTCTCGGTATTGCAGGCAGGAGTTCAAACTAACCCCAGAGACCCCGATCTTCGCGCCGCCTACGGCAACGCTCTCCTGACGGCAGGCCGCCCGGCAGACGCCGAAAAAGAGCTTCAGACCAGTCTTTCCTCCCGGCCAGACAATCCCAGCTTCCTCTATAACCTTGCCGACGCTCAACGCAAGGAGGGGAAGTCATCGGAAGCGTTGGTAAATCTTAAAAGAGCCTACGAATTGGCCCCGACCGACCCGGAAATTAATCTGGGCCTCGGCTCTTTGTTGGTCGAAACTGGGCAAACCAAGGAAGCCTATCCCTATCTGCAGATGTCCCGTCGCTCGGGCAAGTACGACTCTCAAGCGTTTTACGCCATCGCTCTGGCTCTCTCGAAAGAAGGACATCGCGAGGACGCTCTGGCATTTCTTCAGAATGCCCTCATGGCCAAGCCAGATTTTCCGTTGGCGATCGCCCTGCAAAGCAATCTCCTCGTCGAGCAGGGCAATTTCAAAGCAGCCGCCGCATCCTTGAATCCTGCGATGACCGCGCATCCAGATAGCGCCGAACTCCTGAATTCCGCCGGCCTTCTTGCTCTCGCACAAAAAAATGGCAAAGCCGCTGAAGCCAGCTTTGCTCGAAGCCTAACCCTGAAGCCGGACTACACCGACGCGGCCGTCAATCATGCTGTCGCCCTGTACTTTCTCGGCCGCCCTTCGGAAGCGCTCCCCGAATTCCATAACGCCTTGCTGGCGGACCCGAGCAATCTCAAAGCCCAGGCAAATTTAGCCGCCGCGCTCTTTGAACTTCACCGCTATGCGGAAGCCAGCAGCGCTTTCGCCCGCGCCGTTGAGCTTTCTCCACAAGATCCGGATCTCCGCACAAATCTTGGCCTTGCTCTTGAAAAAGCGGGAAAGCCCGACCAGGCAAAAAAGGCCTACGCTGAAGCGCAGTCGCTCAGACAAGCGCAGCGCAAGAATTCCCCGGCAACCGCTAACTGACAGAATCCGCGCGTCCGCCGTTAGTTTTGCGCCTTCATCGCCACACCATAAGACTCCAGCACGTCTTGCAGCCGCACCACTCCCAGCAATTGGTGAACGTTCGCCCGGCTGACCACCGGTAAAACGTCCACGCGAAACGCGCCCATGCGGTCCAGAGTGTCGTCCAGCGAATGGTCGGCATGCACGTGCGGAAACTCTTCCATTTTCAAAAGCGTGCTCACCGGCGCCTCAAGATTGCCCTTCTTCGCCACGCTCTCCAGTTGCTCTCGTGTCAGCAACCCAACTACCCCCAGCGCATCGGCAGGTGAATGCCGTCCTGTTCCGCAAGCACTTCATAGATCGGCTCTTTCTGCAGCCGTGAGGCAATGAAATAGCTCACCAGGTTCGAAAGCATCAACGGCACAATTACGGAATAATCCCGCGTAATTTCAAAAATCATCACCACCGACGTCATCGGCGCGCGAATGATTCCCGCAAACGCGGCCCCCATTCCTACCAGCGCGTAAGCCCCAGGCGAAGCGACGTAGCTCGGGAAGAAATGCTGCGCCGCGCTTCCAACCGCCCCGCCGAGCATCGCTCCCAGAAACAGGCTCGGACCAAAAATCCCACCGGCGTTCCCAGATGCATAGCTCACCGCCGTCGCCACCAGCTTCAACACCAGCAGCGTCAGCATCAATTTCAGCGTCAGGCTGTCGTTCAGCACGTCTCCCACATACTGGTAACCAACGCCCATCACCGACGGTACAAACCACCCCATCACGCCGACAACCAGTCCGCCCGCCACAGGTTGGAACCATACCGTCTTCGCCGGCTGCCGCTTGAACCACGCGCGCAGTCGCAGCAGCAATTGCGAAAACGCCGCGGAAACCACGCCTCCCGCTATCCCCAGAATGCCGTACGCAATCAGCTCCCACGAAGTCACCAACTGGTACTGCGGCACCTGAAAGAGTGGTTCGTTGCCAAGCAGCAACCGCAAAACGCCCCAGCTTGTTGCGGAAGCAAGCACCACCGACCCAAGCACCGGCGCGTGCAAATCGCCGACAACTTCCTCCAGCGCAAACAGCACCGCCGCCAGCGGCGTGTTGAACGCGGCGGCCACCGCAGCCGCGGCCCCGACCGGCAGCAGCGCCTTCACTCTCTCCGGCCGCAAACCAACCGCTCGCCCCAGCACCGAAGCGATGCCGCCTCCAACCTGAACCGCCGGCCCCTCCCGGCCCAATGGAATTCCGCTCGCCAGCGTCACCGACGTGCAAAAAAACTTTCCCAAGAACGTCGAAAAACTGATGTACCCCCCGCGCGCGTAAAGCGCCGCTTTCGTCTGCGGTACGCCGCTGCCCCGCGCATCCGGAAAATATTTGTACAACAAATATCCCATCACCAGCGAGCCGGCAACGGGAACCAGAAATCTTCTCCACGCCGCCGCATCCGGCGGATAAAGCCGAGCCCCAAAACGGCCAGTGATCTCTATGAAAGCGACCACGATTAGCCCGACCAGCGCGCCAATCAGCAGCGTAAGCACAAGGAACACCTGTTCCTCGCGGTCGTTAAGAAATGCTCTCCACCTCAAAATGGCAGCATTCCGCCACTCCGGTTGAGCCGGCTTCACATCAGTCGTCATGTTTTGGAATCGTACCTCGGTCAGGATCCCTTCAGCGCGTCCGAATACGGAAATCGAATCACCTGCTCGCGGTGCCGTTCCTCTTCAAGATGCCGTGTCCTGCCCTTCACCAAATCTTCCAGCGTCACCAGCCCGAGCAATTTTTGCGTTTCCCCATCAATCACCGGCATCCGCGTGTGGTCGTGAAGTCGCCGAGTTCTTCGTTGCGTTTCGTTGCAACTCGCGCTGGACGTGCTTCGTTGATGATGCCTTCCGCCGTGATCAGTTCTCTCCGAAGGAGCGACCGCTCCGCTTTTTCTGTCGAACCCCAATTGACCGCGTTTCCAGCAGCTTCCCGATGGACTCGACCAGTGCGCGGCCGTGCGAGCGCAATTCCACAAGCCGCTGGGCCACCACTTTCTCAAGCAATTTCTCGCCGCGCGGTTGCAGCGACACCAGCACGTGCCGCCGGTCTTCCCTGCCTCGTGTTCGCCTCACAAAACCGTGTGCTTCCATGCGGTCAATCAGTTCCACTGTGCTGTGATGGCGCAGCGCGAGCCGATCCGCAAGCGTCCGAATGCTGGCTTCCTGCCCTGGCTCCAGCCCGCGAATCGCCAGCAACAATAGATATTGCTGCGGCTCCAGCCCCGCCAGGCGCGCGGTTGCATCGCCCTCCTGCAGGAAGCGCCGTATCAGGTAACGAAGCTGTGAAAGTGCGTGATATTCCCCGTCGGTAATCCGCTCGGCCATAATACAAGTCTATCGTATCACGATACATTTTGCCAGCCGCCCTCCGCCCTTTTCTCTTCATTCTTAAATGCGGCGCTGGTCTTTTAAGCCAGCTCTTTCTTCTTTTCCCCGCCTGCTCTTCTATCCACCACCAACAATCTATAAAAACTTGTCATCCTGAGGGGCGCGCCGTATGCGCCCCGAAGGACCTCAACGTCTCCGCCAAGCACAATCCCACGTTTGAGATTCAGGCTCGCCGGCACGACAGCTGGTGCACTCCCCTCACAGCCCTTTCCAGAATGCCTTCTGCGTCTTGTAATGCTCGTACCCGTTCCGCAAATAAAACCCGTGCGCCCTTTCCCGCAGGACATTCGACCGCACCGACATGCTCTTGCACCGTCTTCCGCGAGCCCACTTCTCCGCCGCCGCCAGCAGCAGCGCCCCGGCTCCTTGGCTACGCACCGTCTCATCAACCACCAGCCCATTCACCTCTGCCCGGCGTTCCACTTCCAGCAACGGTGTAGTGCTGACGTGAATCCACCCGACCAGCCCGTCTTCCCGTGAATCAGCCACAAAGCACGCCGCATCTTTATCCTTGAGCACATCCCCGAGCCGCGCCTTCATCTGCTCTTCTGTCGCCGGATAGCCCAGCTGTCCGGAAAGCTCGGCAATCCCGGCGGCATCGCTGGAGCGCGCTCGCCGGACGCCAACATCACTCCTGAACGGCGTCATCATTACTTTCGCTCTTTTCCGCGCAGCCGCGCCTGCACCGCCTCGCCTTCCAATTCACGCAACGCATCCGCGGCGATCCACCGGGCAGCGCGCGATTCCCTCTTCCGAAGACGCCGCGCCGTGGCAATGGCCGCGCGATTCAGCCTCCGGTTGCGCTTCCCAATATTCCTAAGTGCCCAGTTCACGGCCTTGCGCACGAAATTGCGATCGTCATCGGCTTCGCGTTCGATAACCTTCAAGAAGCTTAGATACTTGCCGTCACTCGCGGATTTGTCGCGATACGCCAGGTACGCAGCCAATGCGAATCCCCCGCGCTTCTGAAATTCCTCCTTGCGCTTCGTCCACGCAAACGCCTTCGGCCAGGCGGGCCTTGCGAACACAAACAAGTGGCAACACGTCCCGTCGCAACTGTCCCAATTGTCAAAATCACGCACCCACAATTCCATCTGCGAAGCCGTAACCTTGCCTGGCTCGCTGATCAACCCCGCCAGAATCTTCGCATCCTGGATCCCGGTGGACCATAGCTCCAGTCCCAGGGCGTGGTTCTTCCCAATCTTCCTCGCTAATGCGTCTAATTTGGGTTTGGAAACTCCGAAGACCTTCTCGGCGCGGATTCCATAATGCGCCAGTCCTTCCACATTTCGCTTCGTGCCAAGCCGCCGAAGCTCGCCGACAATGGATCCAACGCTCCACTCCGCACGCGCGCTCTTGTCAGAACGTTTTGTCCGAATCGATGAGGATCGTGACCGGCCCTTCATTCACCAGCTCCACGGACATCATGGCCTGAAAAACTCCGTTGCCCACAAGAATTCCCAGCTTGCGAAGCGCCTCCGAAAACTCCTCGTATAATCCCTTCGCAAGCTCCGGCGCCGCCGCCGCAATATAGCTCGGCCGCCTCTGTCCCCGCGCGTCTCCGTACAAAGTGAACTGCGAAACTACCAGCGCGCTTCCCTTCACGTCCAGCAGCGACCGGTTCATCTTTCCCTGCTCGTCCTCGAAAATCCGCAGGTTGGCCACTTTTTCCGCCATCGCCGCCGCCACCTGCGAAGTATCTTCCTTCCCCACTCCAAGCAGGATCATCAGTCCCGGGCCAATCTCTCCCACGACTCGCCCTTGCACCGTTACCTTCGCGCGGCTTACTCGCTGCACTACCGCTCGCATGGCCTCTTCTTCTGTTTCTTTACTTCGTTACATCATTGCTTCTTTATTTCGTTTCTTCCTTCTTCGCCGGCTTCCGCGGCAGCAGTTCCGGCAATTCCGCCACATTGTAAGCAAACACAGCCAGCACTTGCGCGCCTTCCGTCAAATCCTCCCACCGCACATGATCCAGAACATCCGCTTGAGAGTGGTGCATCTTGTCATAGTCCGCCACTTCCTGCACGCACCAGAAACCCGGCACACCCGCCGTGTCGAACGGCACATGGTCAGACCCGCCTTCGCTCCGCAAAGATGGCTCCATGATCCCCAACGGCTCGGCCATTGGATACAGCACGCGATCAATCGTCTCGCGCACCTTGTAATTTCCCATCAATCCGATCGTCAGCACCTTGCCCGTGCCGGTATCATGCACCAGCACGCCCGATATCTTCGCCAGCTCGTCCTTGTGCGCCTGTACGTACGCTTTCGAGCCATTCAGCCCTTGCTCTTCACCGGTAAACAACACAAACCGAATCGTCCGCTTCGGTTTTACTCCCAGTTTTTGCAAAGCCCGCGCCGCTTCCAGAACGGCCATGGACCCGGTTCCGTTGTCGGTCGCCCCAGTGCCAAGATCCCACGAATCCAGGTGCGCTCCCAAAATCACCACCTCGTCCGGCTTTTCAGTCCCGCGAATCTCCGCCACCGTGTTGTACACCTCCACCGGTTTGCCGCTGAACGAACTCTGCACATTCAGCTCCAGTTGCACCGGCGTCCCAGCGTCCAGCAACCGCCAGATCTGCAAGTAATCCTCGCGCTCCAGATACGCCGAAGGAAACGCGGCAGGCTGATACTCCCGCGACGCCGTCGACATATTCATCAGCCCAAACATCTTCTCCGAACCCGAAAGCATCGCCAGCGCTTTTTCCTCCGTCATCATCTTCGTCAGCGCCGTGCGCATCTGCATGTAAGCCTTATTATCAAAATTGCCTTCCCTCTTCGGATGATTCAGCGGAATCGCGGATTGCCCCACCGGCGTCAGGATCGGGTTGGTTGGCGGCTCCATTCCGCGCGGCCGCGTCACAATCACTATCTTCCCGCCCAGCTTTCCCTTATATTTCTCCAGGTCTTCCGGCTTCTCCGCATCCACCCCAATCACTTCGCCTTTGACTGTCCCGTTCGTCGCGGGTGACCAGCCGGCTCCCGCCACTGTCAGTTCATGCAACGCCGGAGAAACAATCCGCCCCGTCGCAGGCCCGCGCGTCCAGCTGTTCGCGATGCTCCAGCTCTCCAGGCGCGCATTCTCTAATCCCAGTGACTTGAATTGTTCCTGTGTCCAGTGGCTGGCACGGTCCAGTTGCGGCGAGCCAGTGAGCCGCGGCCCAATCCGCGTCGTCAGATAAGTAAGGTCCGCTTTCAGCTGGTCCGCATCAGTCTTCACCTGCTCGATGATTTTCTTGTCCGTCTCCACAATCGGATCCGTTTTCGGCGTCTCCAATCTCGCCGCAGCCGGCGCAATCGGTGGCACGGGTCGCCGCGGAAGCATCTCCGGCAGTTGTGCCGTGCTGTACGCCCACGCAGCCATCACCTTAGCGCCCTGGTTGATATCGTCTTTCCAAACCTTGTCGAACGTGTCTGACTGGCTATGGTGCGTCTTGAAATATTCTGCAATTTCCTGCACGCACCAGAATCCTGGCACTCCCACTTCGTCAAACGACAGGCTGTCTGTGCCATACTCCCGCGCCGTCGTAGGCTCCAGCATCTTCAGCTCACCCAGCGGCGCGATGACCTCGTCCACAATCTGTCGGTCCTGATAGTTGTCGTGCAGCCCGATCGCCAGCACCCGCCCCGTTCCGCTATCGTGAATCAGTGCGCCAGAAATTTTCCCAAGCTCGCTCTTATGCGCCCTCACGTACTCCTTCGAGCCAATCAGCCCCTGCTCCTCCCCCGTAAACAGAATGAACCGGATCGTCCGCTTCGGCTTCAAATCCAGCTTCGCCAGTGTCCGCGCCGCTTCCAGCACCGCCATCGAGCCAGTCCCGTTGTCCGTGCTTCCCGTGCCCAAGTCCCAGGAATCCAGATGCGCTCCCAGAATCACAACCTCGTCAGGCTTCTCCGACCCGCGAATCTCTGCGACCGTGTTGTAAACCTCCACGGACTTCTTCGACAGCGAATTCGAAATTTCAATCTCCATCTCCACCGGGCCCTTCTTCAGCATCCGGTAGATCATCCGGTACCCTTCGCCGGTGATAAACGCGGTCGGCAGCAGTCCCATCTGAAATGGTTCTGTCGTACCGTCTGTCATGTTCAGCAGCGCGTGCGGCTTGTTGGCATCCCGCAAAACCGCACGCGCTGCTGAACATGACAGACGGTACGACAGAACCATTACAGATGGGACTGCT
>WNFO01006769.1_pt1 | contig 10132 bp, 4 predicted proteins | sample 5400251 | NCBI WGS metagenome assembly WNFO01 (sample SAMN13153354, study PRJNA577476) | soil metagenome | isolation source: 100 cm saprolite under Madrone tree | place: USA:California | collected 2016-06-14
CCAGCCTGAGGTCGTCGCCCATCATTTCACCCAGGCGGGGCTCAGCGAGTCTGCCATCGAATGGTTGATCAAGGCGGGCGAACGGGCATTGAATAGATCCGCCAACAACGAGGCGATCGCGCATCTCGAAAAGGCGATCAGCCTGGCCGAGGGACTCGCCGATGGACCTGCCCAGCGCCTCCTCCGGCTGCGGCTGCAGACCACGTACGGGCATGCACTAATTCATGGTCGAGGGCACACTCACCCGGGTTCGATTGCTGCCTTTGCGCGCGCTCGCGAGCTTGCCGCCAAGACCGAAGACATCGCCGCGAGGTTCTCGGCCTATTACGGCATGTGGATGGTCAGCTTTGCTCGCGCCGACCTTGCGCCGATGCGCGAGGTGGCGGTCGCTTTCCTGGGCGACGCCAGCCACCCGTTCGGATCGTCAGGGAGGGGCCGGGCACTGCACGTCTTTGGAGTAACTTCCTGGTTCCAGGGGGATTACGGCAACGCGCGGACACACCTTGAACAGGCTCTCGCGGTCTATGACCACGAGCCGGATCAATCTGCTGACCCCCGGTTCGTCTTCGATAACAGGGTCGTCGCCATGGGATGGCTGGCTCTGGTCCTGTGGCCTCTCGGGGAGGTCGATGAAGCGACCCGCCTGCTGGACAGCGCACTCAGCCTCGCCGGCCAAAACGGTCACGTTCCGACACTCGCATGGATGCAAGCCTATATGTGCCGTTTTGCCGGCATCCGTCGCAGACCTGGGCAAGCCAGACCGCATGCGGAGGAACTCCTGGGACTAGCGCGCGAGCACGGACTGCCGATGCGATTGGCAGACGGTTCATTCTACCGAGGCTGGGCGCGCTGGTGCGCCGGCGATGGAGTTGGACGAGCAGAAATGTGTGAGGGCTTGGCGCTATCGAATGAGATGTATTTTCGTTTGTTTGCCCCGCTTACGGGGACCTTGCTCGCAGAGCGTGAGGCAGAAGCGGGCCGAGTTGAGGTCGCGCTGGCCACTTTGGATGCGCAACTCGCCGCGAGTGAGCAGACCGGGCAGCACTGGTTCGATGCCGAGGTGTACCGGGTCCGGGCTGAGCTTCTCCTGAAATTGCAGCGGCCTGACCTTGCGGCCGCCGAATCGGCTTTCATGCGCGCCATCGAGATCGCCCGCGGTCAACGGACGCGAACGTTTGAGCTGCGCGCCGCACTGTCGCTTGCAAAGCTCTATAAGACGACCGGTCGAGATCAGGTCGCCAGGGAAGTGCTTGTTCCCGCCCTCGCGGGCTTCAAGGCGGGGCCCGAAGTGCCGGAGGTCGAAGAAGCGCAGCGGCTCTTGACGATGCACGAGGCGGCCGTGAGGGCAATAAGCTAACCCGTTCACCACAATGGTTGTTGCCGCAACGGCCCGATGCTCAACTTGTGCGGAACAGCAACCCAGGGCCCATCGGCCGTGTGGTGGTCGAAGTGGCCGACGGTCCGAGCTGGAATTAATCCGTGGCTGTTTCTGGATTCCGATTACTCGGTACGTAAGATGCTCAATGCTGCTTGCCATCTCGCGGGGGTCGAGCCGAACATTCTGCTGAGGGCCGGAGACTCTGCTCGCGCTCGCTGAGGCGGGTACGGTATAGCGATCATTCCCTTGATCCTGCCAACGGGTCGCTACAGGCTTAGGGTCGTCCGCGGAGTGCTAGCGTTCGGAGGGGCCTTGTCCAAGATTATCTATAGTTTGCAAGACGGACCGACAGGCAACAACGCCAGGAGCCATGCCTTTTCGTGCCTGGGCGAACTTCTCGCGTGGCATGCGCGAACCGCCCCTGACGGCAATGCCATTCTGGGGTCCGGACGCCCGCCGATCACATATGGCGCGCTCTGGGCAGCGGCGAACGATACGCTTCACCGGTTGCGCAGCGTCGGTGTGGGCCGAAGCGACCGGGTGGCCGTGGTATTACCAGATGGGCCGGAGAGTGCCGTGGCGGTGATCGCGGTTGCCTCTGGTGCGGTTTGTGTACCGCTTAATCCGGGTTTCACCGCCGACGAGTGCCAGCGTTACTTCGGTGAATTGCGTGTCGCGGCGCTGATAACCCGCCCTGACACGGATTCGGCCAGCCTGCGCGTCGCGCACACGTTCGGCATCCCCGTCATCGATCTCTGGACAGGACCTAACGGGGAGGCCGGCGCGTTTAGCATTCCGGATCTGCCGATGCGGCGCATTGTGGAGAGTGAGCTTGCGTCCGGCGCTGATGACGCGTTCATCCTCCTGACCTCGGGCAGCACGTCGCGGCCGAAGATGGTACCGCTGACGCACGCGAGCGTTTGTCTGTCGGCCTACAACGTCGGTGCCGCCTTAGCGCTTGGACCGGGGGACCGACTGTTGAGCGTGCTGCCTCTGTTCCATGGCCATGGCCTGATTTCCGGCGTCCTGGGTGCTTTGGCTGCCGGCTCGAGCGTGGTTTGCACACCTGGCTTCAACCCAGAGGCCTTCTTCGACTGGTTGGCAGAGTTTCGACCGACCTGGTACACAGCGGTTCCGACCATCCATCAGGCGCTGTTATCGGTAGCAGATCGCTACAAGCAGATCGCGCAGGGGTCCTCCTTGCGGCTCATCCGTTCGGCCTCTTCCACCTTGTCGCCGAATGTGCTCTCCGGACTGGAAACCCTGTTCGGCGTCCCCGTGCTCGACACCTACGGCATGACGGAAGCCGCCACCCAAATTGCTGCGAACCGTTTGGACCGACGCAAGCTTGGTTCCGTCGGCCAGTGTGCAGGGGCCGAGATCGCGATCCTGGATGGCGAGGGTCGACAGCTCCCATGCGGCGAACGTGGCGAGATCGCGCTGCGCGGTCCCACCATCACAAGAGGGTACGACAATGATGCGGCCGCTACGGCGGCCGCTTTTCGGGACGGTTGGTTTCGAACCGGCGACCTCGGGTACGTCGACGCGGAGGGATATCTCTTCGTTGTCGGCCGAATCAAGGATGTCATCGACCGGGGAGGGCAGAAGGTCGCGCCGGCCGAAGTTGAAGAGGCCCTTTTGAACCACCCAGATGTGGTCGAAGCCGCTGTTTTCTCGGTCCCTCATAGCCGACTTGGCTCGGACGTCGCCGCCGCCGTCGTATTGCGTCCGCATGCCAAAGTCAGCGCTCAGAAGCTCCGAGACTTTACCCGCGAGCGGCTCGCCAGCTTTAAAGTCCCTGGCCTGATCCGAATTGTGCGGGAGATCCCGAAAGGTGCCGGCGGAAAGATCAAGCGCGGTGAACTCGCAGCTGCGCTCACGGCGCGAGTGAAACGCGGCGGCAGGATGGCTGCGCCCGGCTCGGAATTGCAGGCGCAACTAGCAAAGATCTGGGCGGAGCTCCTGGACCTCAAGCAGATCGGCGTCGACCAGGACGTCTTCGCCCTGGGGGCGGATTCCATTGCAGTGATGCAGATGATCTCGCGTCTGCGAGAATGTTTTGATGTCCACTTCTTATTCAAGGATATTGTCCATGCACCGACGGTTACGGCTCTCGCGGCCTGCCTTGAGTCATCAAAAAAAAGCTCCACCTCTCCCAGCTTAGGCGATCCGCTGCCGAATATTGCGCGCCGCGAAGGAGATTACCCGCAGCCGGTGTCAATTGTGCAGGAGCGTATACTGCGGATCGAACTGAAAGTGCCGGGACTACCCCAGTTCAATCTGCCCTTCGCCTATCGGCTGCGAGGACCGCTGAACGTCGTCGCGCTGGAGCGGAGCCTGTCCGAGGTGGCACGCCGGCATCCCTCGCTGCGCACGGGATTTAGCTTGCTGAGCGGGCAGGTCGTCGCTCGCGTCAGCGCGGCCGTTGATATCAAATCACCACTCATCGTCGATGATCTTGCAGCCCACGCGCCAGTTGGAAATTCCCGGGCTAAGGAGCTCCTGCTCAGAAAGGTGGAGCTGGAAGTCGAGCGTGAAGCCTTGAAGCCCTTCGACGTGAGTCAGGCGCCTTTGTTCCGCGCGCGCCTATTTCGCCTCGGCACCGACGACCATGTTTTGCTTTTGGTCGTACACGATATCGCCATCGACGGCTGGTCGATGGCAGTTTTCATGGAGGAGGTTTCAGAACTCTATGTCGCTTTCGCAGCCGGCAGGCAGCCGCAGTTGCCCGCACCGGCGCTGCAGTTCTCCGACTACGCTTCCTGGCAACGCGGGTGGTCCACGAGCCCTGCAGCAAGCGGACAGTTCGTCTACTGGAAGCGATGCCTGAGAAAGGCCTCACCCGTATTTGCCACTACGAAAAGTGACGTTGGCGGCGAACTGGCCGCGCGCATCACCCAGCGATCGCTGCACATACCGAATGATCTGGTCGCGCGGCTGAGCGGGTTGAGCCATAGCCGAGGCGCGACGTTGTTCATGACTTTGCTGGCTGGCTTCAAGACGCTACTGCTGCTGCGAAGCGGACACAACGACATTTGCGTCGCGACCATGATGGCCAATCGCTCCCACCCGGGCACTGAGCGCGTGATCGGGCCTTTCGCGAACACCACGCTCATCCGCACCCGCATGGATGCTGACCTGACTTTTCACGAAGCGCTCAATCGCGTTCGCGATGCCGTCGTGGAGGCCCATGCCAGGCAGGAACTCCCGTTCGACATCATTGCGTCCCGGCTGGCCAAAGAGGACGGTGTCGATCCGGCATCTCTCATTCAAGTTTATTTTGTCCTACAAGTTGCGTCTCGGCGCCCGATCAAGCTGCCCGATGTGGCGGTCCAACCGTTCGGTTATCGACAAGGCCAGGCTTTCATCCCGATCGATCGCACCTGGCTCGCGATGACCCTCGCGGAGACCCCGTCGGGAATTACCGGCGCATGCAGGTATAAGAAGGAGTTGTTTGAGCCCAACAGCCCGAATTGGATTGCGGATTACAAGACAATCTTGGCCAAGGCGGCCGCAAAACCCAAGGAATTGCTCGGCCGGTTGGCCGATCGCCGGGTTGTCGCGCCAGCCAGTTAAGAAGAACTGCGCTGGCGAACGTCGTGCGGCTTGCGCCACGCACATGGTCCGCCTACCTGCAAAACGCTTCCTCGATTATTCGAGAAAATCCGGCTTGATTATCATCTTCATACCATTGATAATCCACGTCATCAGCGAAATGGGGACTGGCAATGTGTAGATATATCCTCGATGTTTTCGACGTTGATAAATTGGAGTCCAAGAAGAAGGCCAAGCTCACGAAACATCTAGAAGGTCGCAAGAAAGTACTCCAAGAGCAGATCGACAACATCGACCGAGCGCTCAAGGCGGTTAAGAAAAAAGGAAAAACCTGAGTTTGGTAGAACGGCTAACTCTTGATCTTCCGGCGTGATCGCCGCCTCTGATCAGTCACGCAGTTGGCGCTCCGCCCATGCCACATCGAACACTGCCCTGATCGCCAGAACCCAACAGTTCAGTGGCTGCCGCTGAAACGGGTGGCGAACTATCAGGGTTAAAACGCTGATTAGTCCAGTGGCGATCCACTCTAAGCCTAACCACGCCGCTAGGACGTCTACTCATAAACCCGGCTCTGTGAGCGTCGCTCAATGTCCGCTTCGCTCCGGAAGTGGCCGAATTGCCGCGCAGGAAAGCTCCAACAAATCGAACACCACGCGCATCGCTTGCGCCAAGCCGCACGAACTGGAAGGATCGGCAAAACCCCGCAGCAATGCACCTACCTCAACTGCTGGACGGCCTGAAGAACAGTCTCGCTATACTGGTTTTCTAGGCGGCCATTCGACGGCATGATCCGGCCACCGATCGGGCTGTTGAGCTCCGCGTTTTCCAAAATAATAAGCGCCGATATGATCACCTGCGATCTCTGATCGGCGACTCTATCGATCTTGAATGAAACGTAATACCGTCCCGTCACCTGCCTCATGCCGCGAAGGAATTCCGCCGTGACGGCTTCACGCATCTGCGCGTCATTCAAGGGAACGGGACCAATACTGACGCGACCGCGCTCCTCATCGGCGTGAGCGAGCGGAATCTGTCGTTGTCGAAGGGCCGAGGCGATGGTGCGCGTGACGAATTCAGAGGTGGCAGAAACATTCAGCGTGACCTCGGTGTTCGGCAAGGCCGGTGCGGCTGCGGGAGCGGATTGCTGCCCGGATGCTTGCGCCACTAAACGGCGTTTCGGCCTCGCTTCACGCCGAGGGGACGGTTTGACGTTCGCCTTAGCCAAGCGTGCCGACAAGCCACCGATAAACTGGTTATCGACCAGCATCGAAATAGATGCCACAACATCGCTTGTCCTACCCTGCCTTGCGAATCGGGCGGGGCGCACAAAATGCGCCGTGCCCACCCGGATCTCCTTGGGCCGTAGAGAGAGTGTGTTCCCCTCCTCGCCCCCTTCTTCGAGCTTTACACGATAGCCCCTCGGGAGGGGAGCGGCCACAAGGCGGGCCCTGATGTCGTGTTCGAATGGATTTCCGATCAGGAACCGAAACGGCCGGCAGCAGTCGGCGGTGACATCGACAAAATTGGTCTGCGCGGCGTTATTGCTCTGATTGACGTCGGCGGAAAGTTCGGCGGTGACCCTGACGCAAAAGTGCTGGAAGGAACTGATCGGCATCGGCCAGCTACCGCCATTGTCCTCACTAGGATTCGTTAAGTCCCATTGGGTTGGAACCACGATCACATCTTTTCCTGATGCATCCCCCGCCGCGGCAAAGTCGACCGTAGGCGCGGCAATTTCCTTGAAAGCCGCAGCCGTGAGACCGATGGAACACGGAGCGTACGTGAATCTCGCCGTTGCACCATTGACCGCAGCATTCCCGAGGTTGCGGATCCGGGCGCGCAAACGGTTCACAATGCCTTGCTTCGCATTGACCACGTTGTTTGCGTTGTCCACGACGAAAATATCCGGCGACTGCCACGTTGGCCCTCGCCCTGTAACGAAGCCCCAGGGAGTGACGGCGAGATCAGCACCTACCGGATCGGCGTCAGCGGAGAAGAACACATCCTGGTCGCCGCGCCCCGCTGGCGAGCAGGGAGCTGGGGCGCCGCTCGGAGGTGTGCAGGTATTTCGGGTGTCGCCCCACGCCGCATAAAAGTTCGATCCTGCAGCGACCAAACTGATGTAATCGCCCATATATGCTGGATGGAGCGTGGCATCGTAACCCGTACTCGGTTTGAATGCGGTCGTCGAACGGGGCTGATTAAACCAGGTTAGCCCCCCATCGGTGGAGCCGGCATCGTAGACACGGATATCGGTGTTCTGCGGGTCTTCGCGCCGGCTGTAAAAAATTACTCGGATGTGTCCGGTCACTGGGGACACGGCGATTGAGGGCATCCAATTATCATTCTGCGTCGTATCTCCATTGAGCGTCACCGCCGGGCCATTGCTGATGCTTCGCGGCATGTCCCAGGTTTTGCCGCCGTCAGTGGAACGAGTGAAGAATATCTCGGAGCGCGCGGTCGCCGGAGAAGGCGGCGTCGCCTGAAATACGACATAGATGTTTCCGCGTGTCGGACTACCAGTCGGCGTGTGGTCGATGGCTATGTACGGGAACCCGCGGGTGCGGATCTGGATGCCCGCACTGGTCATCCTGCCGACCGACGATGTAACGCTCGCGATAGTCTTGCTTGGGTTGGCATCGGCCGTGTCCGGGTTTTGAAGAGTGGCACCGCCATCTGTCGATCGGACAATTTGAATCGTTTGCGGCGCCGCGGAAATTCCGGGCGTGAAGACACCCCAAATGACGTAAACGTCGCCGTTCGGCGCCACCGCCGGCACGGCGCCATGATTCACGGCAGTGACCGGCGAAAGGACTCGCGTTGGCGAAAAGGCAAGCGGGGTCGTCGATGACGAAGCTGCGAACAGAACCTGGCTAGGTCCATTGGGGGAGTCGCCGTTAGGAAACTCCGTCCATGCAACGTAGACACGGCCGCGGAATGAACTCTGGGTCGTGTCCACGGCGATGAACTCGTGGTCTTGCAGCGGTCTCCGGCCTCCCGTGAGTCCGGAAATGGCGACCGGAGCTCCGAATGTCACGGACGGACTGAGGGACGTCGAGGGGCTGACGAAGATGCGCGAGAGGCCTCCCGCGTCCGTGCCCATCGAAGCGTAATACAACGTCGTGCCATTCGGGTCGAAGGCGACGGCGGCATCCCCCTCCAATCTATTCCCGTTTGCCGGGACGGAGCCTCCGTCTGTGAACGTCAATCCCCCGTCTGTCGAATAGGCGTATCCGCTAACGCTGTTCCAGGCGCCCGATCCAAGCAGGCCCACCTGTTTGCTCGAATTGTAGCCGACGACCACGAGCGAGCCGGCCACCGCTACATTGGTCTCGCTCTGGGTCGTGAAATTGCCTTGGTTCGAAACGTTGTGGTCCGGTGAATTGACCTGGACATCGGCAGCTAGTCCAGCAACCGAGAGCAAACAATAGAAGCTCCAGGCAAGGAAGGCACTCCTGGGGTCAACCATGAAACACAGGATGCAGCGCAGAGCGCCGGTTCCGGGCGCAGGCAACCGACCAACGGCCATGATAAAGCTCCCTTGTGTGCTTTCTCAGCCCTTCATCCAGCTCGCATCAATACCGCTGTGGCGTCGCGTTAATGAGTCCACGCCCTAGATTAGTAGCGCTCGGGGCGGAATTGCGCTTACTGCGCCTTGAGCTTGGCCGCCTGGATCACCTTGGTCCATTTAGCTGCCTCGATGCGCAGTTGCGCCGCAAATTCTTCTGGGGTCGTTCCAACCGGCTCGAAGCCGAGTGCCGCTAGGCGCTCCTTTGTATCTGTTTGCGAAATGATGAGGTTGATCTCGCGATTGAGCGTCGCGGCAATCTCCTTCGGCGTCCCCGCCGGCACAAGCACCCCCACCCAGCCGTCGCCGTCGAGATCGGGGAAGCCCGCCTCGGCGATGGTGAGCACGTCCGGGAGCGCCTGCGATCGGTTCCTGCTCATGGTGGCGAGCACGCGGAGCTTGCCCTCCATCGCGAATGGCGCAGCCGACGAAAGCGCAGCAAAACCGATCTCCGTATGGCCAGCCAATACTGAAGCGATCGCGGGAGCGCTCCCGTTGTAGGGCACGTGCACGAGATCAAGCCCTTGCGCGATCCGGAACATCTCGCCCAGAAGATGCGATGGCGTTCCCAGTCCCGCCGATGCGAAGCTATACTTGCCAGCATTGGCCCTGGCAAAACTGACGAACTCTTTTACGCTGGTTGCGGGCAAGGAAGGGTGGACGAAGAAGGCGGTCGAGAATTTGACCGCGAGTGTGACCGGCTCAAAATCGTCGTAGGGATCATAAGCCACTCGTTCATAAAGCACCGGATTGATGACATAGCTATTGACGGCGATCAGGACGGTATAACCGTCGGGAGGGGCCTTGGCAGCCTGCGCGGTACCGATGTTGCCGCCGGCGCCGCCGACGTTCTCGACATAAAACTGTCTGCCGAAATATTCGGATAGCTTCTGCGCGATCAGACGCGCGCAGACATCGGTTGGTCCGCCCGCAGCGTAGGGCACGATCAACTTCACGGGCCGCGTCGGATAGTCTTGTGCTTTGGCCGCGCGGCAAATCAGTTGCAACGCGAAAACTTCCGCTGCCAATGCATGCAGGAAAAGCCTTCGCGGAAGTTTCATCGGCATTCCACCTCGAGTATGATTCCACGCTTCGGATGCAGATATAAGAGCAAATTGTTCGAGCCGAATACCGTTAAGCTGGATTGCGGATCAAGGCAATCTTGGAAGGTATCGCACCTACAGCGGCGTAGTGATGCAGCAGATCGGAAACCGGCTAGAGTCGCTCGGTCTGGGAGAGTATACCCATCGCTTCGCGGAAAAAGCGCATCGACGCGAGCGTCCTGTGCGATCTGACTGATCGGGATCTGGAAAAAATCGGGATCCCGCTGGGCCACCGCAAAAAGATACTGCGCGCGCCTTGGGGTCAAACGGCATCGGCAGTCGCGAAAAATTTGAGGAAGGAAGGAGATCCCGATGTTGAAACTTCCCGGCCACACCCGATACGCCTATTCGCCGATCGTCGAGCGCAAAGACTACAGCTGGCCGGGAGGCAAGCGGCTCGCCTTCTACGTCGCGCTCAATATCGAGCATTTCGCCTTCGGCGCCGGGCTGGGGATGGATCCGGTTCGCAGCGGCCAGCAGACCACGCGCAATTTCGCCTGGCGCGACTACGGCAACCGAATCGGCAAT
>WNFO01017936.1_pt1 | contig 10132 bp, 10 predicted proteins | sample 5400251 | NCBI WGS metagenome assembly WNFO01 (sample SAMN13153354, study PRJNA577476) | soil metagenome | isolation source: 100 cm saprolite under Madrone tree | place: USA:California | collected 2016-06-14
CTCGATTCGCAGCAGAAATTGCTGCGTGCCATGGCGCACGAGCAGGTGGTCGGCATTCTGAATGAAATGTCGCCGGACGACCGCACCGCGCTGCTGGAAGAATTGCCCAGCGCGGCGGCGCGGCAATTAATCCGACTGCTAACGCCAGAGGAACGTCACGTCGCACAATCGTTGCTCGGATATCCGGAGGGCAGTGTGGGCCGTTTGATGACCCCGGATTTCATCGCTGTGCCCGAAGATTGGACGGTCCAGCAAGTGCTCGATTTTGTGCGCGAACACGGCCAGGACAGCGAGACGCTCAATGTCGTCTATGTCGTCGATGAGCGCGGCAAATTGATCGACGACATCCGCATGCGCGAGTTTTTGCTCAAGCCGCTCCCCACAAAAGTAAGCGACATCCGAGACCGAACATTCGTCGCGCTGAATGTAACCGATTCGCAGGAGGATGCGCTCAGTGTCTTCCGCAAATATGACCGTACGGCATTACCGGTGGTCGATTCGAGCGGTATTCTCGTCGGGATTGTCACCATCGACGACATGCTCGACGTCGCCGAAGCAGAAGCGACGGAAGACATCCAGAAACTCGGCGGTCTGGAAGCGCTGGATGAGCCGTACACGACTATCCCGCTGATGCGAATGGTAAAAAAAAGAGCGACTTGGCTGATTATCCTATTTCTGGGGGAAATGCTGACCGCCACTGCGATGCAGGGTTACAACGGCGAAATCGAAAAGGCAGCTATTCTTGCGATGTTTTTACCGTTGATCATTTCAAGCGGCGGCAATTCCGGTTCGCAAGCAACGACACTGGTTATCCGCGCGATGGCTCTCGGCGAATTGCGTTTGCGCGATTGGTTTCGCGTAGTCCGCAAGGAACTCTTCTCTGGACTTTCCCTCGGCCTGATTCTTGGAACCATTGGTTTTTTCCGAATCACGCTCTGGCAATATTTGCATATTTTTGACTACGGTAAATATCATTGGCTGGTTGCGCTGACCGTCGGCGCTGCGCTCGTCGGAGTGGTATTATGGGGCACGCTCAGCGGGGCGATGCTTCCGTTCTTGCTGCGTCGCTGTGGACTCGATCCCGCAACCTCATCGGCGCCATTCGTCGCAACGTTGGTCGATGTAACGGGATTGATAATTTATTTCAACGTGGCGCTGTTCATTCTTCGCGGCACACTGCTGTGAACACATAATTGTTTTCTGTTATGCAGCCGCAGACTCAGTTTGAATCCTCATTTTAGCAGGATGTAAATGCCAAGGCCGATAAGAACTGAGGGCACGGGCCAATGCCCCAGCGTTGCAGGCTGTAGGCGACCGTTTTCTGTCGATGAATCACGTAGCCGACGATGCACCATGCGGCCAAGAGCACATAAAGGACAGCGACCAGCACGATCAGGCGTCGAGCATCGCTCACCGCAAACAACGGCGTATAAATTCCGATGTTATCCGCGCCGTTTACAAACGTGACAATCGCGACATCGATCGCTCCCGCGCTGGCACCTTTCAGATGAACGTTACTCTTGGTGACTAGTTTTTTTATCCCAATTGCTATTGGAGCAACGCCGAATAAGCGAAGCCATTCATGGGGCAAAATCTGACCGCCTAAAAACCCTACCAAACTTACGAGCACCAATGCAGTGAAGCCGACGTACTGACCAAAAACTACATGCCAACCGTGCGGAACGCAGAGACGAACCAATTCATTGTCCGAAACTAGAGAAGCGCAATCACTTCGTCGACGCTCCAGACGCGATCGCTAACCCCTGCTTCCATCGCTGGTGTCAAAGCCCAAGGTTTGGTGAATCGCTTTTTTCCAGGTGCAACGATTGCGAATGCTCGCGCGCACGATCGCGAAACTCGACGAATTGTTGCAATTGTTTCGGCAAACAAAGAGTGAACTCTCGCCGGCTGAGTCTAAGCAGCTAATGCAAGAGCTCGCGGAAATCCGAGCGCATCTGTTGCAAGAGAGCTCATTGAAACGCTCGAGACACTGACGAGAATCGCTACAAAACAAACATCGCGATTCCCGCCCCGAACATTACCAGGGTAATCGCAGCGACAGCGACGCGGGAGATCATCGAGCTGGGCTGGCCGTTCATGAGTTTGCGATCGGAAGCAGCCATTACAATTCCAGTGAGCAGAAACGGCGCGAGCAGACCGTTAATGATCGCCGTCCAGAAAAGCGCCTTCACCGGATTTACGTCGAGATAATCCATCGCGATGCCGAGCACGGTCGAGAGAATGACGACCCCATAAAAATAGCGCGCGCCTTTGAATCTTTCGTCCAAGCCTTCGGGCCATTTGAAAGTTTCAGCGAATGCATAGGCGGCCGAGCCGGTCAACGTGGGAATCGCGAGCAGACCGACGCCGATCAATCCAACGGTGTAGAGCGTGTAAGCCAACGAACCGGCCAGCGGTTTGAGCGCTTCCGCCGCCTGTTTCGAGGTTTCGATGTCTTTCATGCCGTGCGCGTGCAGCGTCAATGCAGTAGTCAAAATAATGAAGTACATGACAAGATTGGAAAAAAACGTGCCGATGCCGACATCTAGCTTTCGATCGATGATCTCGCGCTTGGTCGCCCCTTCGCGCTGCACGAGCATGCGACGGCCCTTGGCTTTTTCGTGTTCCACCTCTTGCGACGATTGCCAGTAAAACAAATACGGACTAATCGTCGTGCCGAGAATCGCGACAAGATTCTGCCAGGCGTTATGTCCCTTCGGCCAAGAAGGAACAAACGTGTCGTGCAACACCGTTTTCCAGTCCGGCCCGATGACGAACGCGGCGATGACGTAGGCAAAAAGAAAGAGCGCGAGCCATTTCAAAATCATCGCGATCTGGTAATAACGAAAATAAATCGTCGCCAGGCCGATCCCGACGCCGAAAAGTACCACGAAAATGTGCGAATTGAATCCGGTGAGCATTTCGCCGGCGTCGGCCATTCCAGAAAGGTCAGCGCCGACATTGATCGTGTTGGCCGTGAGGAGTCCGAGTGATGCAAGCACGAGAAGCCAGCGCGGAAACTTGAGTCCCAGCGCGCTGCCCAAACCCCGACCTGTCACCATCCCGATGCGGGCGCACATGAATTGCACGCAACCCATAAACGGCCAGGTGATGAACGCCGTCCACAGGAGCGACGTGCCCATCTGCGCGCCCGCGATCGAATACGTCGCGACACCGGATGGATCGTCATCCGCCGCGCCCGTGATCAATCCCGGCCCGAGCAACGAAAAGAAACGGCGGATGAAATTTTTCTTTGGTGGCGGCACTGATTGCTTCGGCATCGCGGAGACGTAAGAGAGTAACTTCGGATCGGCAAGCGACCATCGCAATGCCCTGAGCCTAGCTGCGGTCGCCGAGCACAGTTTGGCACTGGGCGAGAAATGGGCTGGCCGGGGTCACCGACCCCGGCTACAACTGAGACAATCATGTTGTCGATCCAGAAAATCCTCGGACGCGACCAAAAGTTTTATGATTTGCTGGAAGCGAGCGCGCAGCAAGCGGACGCGAGCGTGCATCATTTGATCGCGCTGCTGGAGCGGCTCGAGCAAAAAGAATCGCCGCAAAGTCTGGAGGAATTCGTGCACAGCCGGCGCAAAGACAAACAAATCACCCAGGAGCTGACCGAGGAGCTTTGCAAAACGTTTATCACCCCGCTGGAGCGTGAAGACATTCAGGCGCTTTCGGCCGCGCTTTATAAAATCCCGAAGACGGTGGAGAAAATAGGCGAGCGCGTCTTGATTTGCCCGGAAGATTTGCAAGGTCGCAGTTTCCGCAAACAAGTGGAGCTCCTTGATCAAGCGGCCGAGACCGTGCTCGCGATGGTGAAACAACTGCGCAAGGGAACTGACGCAGCGACGGCGCGCGAAATGAACGCCAAACTCCAGTCGATCGAGGGCGAAGCCGACAAACTGGAGCTCGATTTGTTGCGCGATCTTTACCAGGGCGATTACAAGACAAAGCAGGTGATTTTTCTGCGCGATCTGTTCGAGTTGATGGAAAAGGTAGTCGACCGCTGTCGGGATGCGGGAAACATCGTCCTCGAAGTGGCTCTGAAGTATTCGTAGCCGACTGCGGCTGATGCTTACTTTTTTTTCTGTCGTCCTCGCGGCGATCATTTTTGAATACAGCAACGGCTTTCACGACGCCGCGAATGCGATCGCCACCGTGGTCTCGACACGAGTTCTGACGCCGCGCAGGGCAATCGCGATGGCGGCGTTTTTCAATCTCACCGGTGCGCTCCTTGGCGGCGCAGTGGCTTCAACGATCGGAAAGGGGCTGGTGGATACCAACGTCGTCACAATGCCGACGGTGCTCTGCGCAGTCATCGCCGCATTCGCATGGAACATCACCACATGGTGGTTCGGCTTGCCATCCAGTTCGAGCCATTCTCTCATCGGTGGACTTTGCGGAGCAGCGCTGGCCGCCGCACATGGTAATTGGTCGGTCATAAAATGGAACGCGGGCGTGTGGCCGAAAGTTATTGTGCCCATGATCACGTCCCCATTCGCAGGTTTCATTTTCGGCGCGCTGCTGATGTTTTTGCTTTTCGTGACGCTGCATCGTTTTACGCCGCACTTTGTGCAATCGCTTTTCGGGAAACTGCAAATCTTCAGCGCGGCCTGGATGGCGCACAGCCACGGCACGAATGACGCCCAGAAGACAATGGGCATCATCACGCTCGCGTTATTTACCGGCACGAAAGCCGGGAGCTTCGATCATCTGCCCGGCTGGCTAGACTTTCTGAAAACGCCGGCTTTCGTGCTGCCCACTTGGGTTATCAGTCTCTGCGCCGTGACCATGGCGGTGGGAACGGCCGCGGGCGGTTGGCGCATCATTCGGACACTCGGTCACCGGATGGTGAAATTGCAACCAGTGCATGGATTTGCGGCAGAAACGACTGCCGCATTGATCATTCAAGGCGCGAGCTACTATGGCATTCCGCTCTCTACCACTCACGTGATCTCCACTTCGATCATGGGCGTGGGCGCGGTGAAGCGTTTCAGCGGTGTGAAATGGATCGTCGTCGAGCGGATTATCTGGGCTTGGATTTTTACGATCCCGTGTTCCGGAGGCTTAGCCTACCTGCTTCTCCGGGGCTTGAACTTTTTTATTCCGCCGTAGGTCGAGGTTTGTCGTGCCTTGCGCGCGGATCGTCAGGCCACTTCGCCGCGACGGTTACTTTCCGGGAAGGGCTATAGCGTAAGTGATAAATCCGCAAATAACGACCATCAAAATCATGGCAAGGATGAATATGCCGTCAGCGATGCGTTCCATTCGATGTATTCGGCGCTTCGAGCGCGTTCGTAGCGCGGAATAAGAAAGCAGACAGGATAAGAGGAATAAAAACGCATCAGCGGCAAGGAGATCGTCAGCCACGGTATCCGCCTTTCCGAAAGTGATGACGACGCGGATAAGGCCGATGACAGTCAGGCACACGCCGACCATCGCAGACGAAACGGTGAAAATGTGAATGCTGATATCTTCTTCAAGATGGTTTTCTGGAGTCGTTTTTGGCATAAAGTAATCTTCCGCGTAGCCTAACGAGGATTATGCTGAATTTTTCGACCTATGCAGTCGCTAGCAAGCGCACGCGAGCGAGCGGCCAGAGGCGAACTACTTAATCGCGAGCCACTCGTTGCGCGCGCGTGAATCGGCCACGGCCTGAACAACGCGCATGTAGCGAACGCCTTCTTCGAAATTTGGCCGCGGCCGAATGCGCCCCTTTGATTTTACCGCAGCGAGAAAATCTTCTTCTACGCGCCATTCGCCTTCCAGCTCCGGCGGAAGATCGACCACGTGCAGGGCGCGATCGCCGAGTTTGCCGACCTGCACAACGTCGGAGCCAAAATCGTACGTGAGAGTGCCGGCGCTGCCGTAAATTTCCAGTCGATCACCGGGAGCCATGGCATCGACACCGCTGAATTCAAGCACGCCTTCCGCGCCATTGTCGAACGCGCAAAGGACAGTCAACAAATCGGGAATGATCACCTCATAGCCCTGGCGCAACGGGTGCACCATTTTGCCGCGTGCGAAAACGCCGGCGATGTCTCCGAGCCAGCGTTGTAACACTTCGACGTAAATCCCCAGCGTAAGCACGTTCAGTCCGCTGATCTCGATCCTTTGTCGCCAATGCGGCGGAGCGTTCGGATCCAGATAATTGCTGGTAAAGCTTTGCAGGCGCACGTGATGCAGACGGCCAATGTAATTTTCAGCAAGGATCTTTTTCACCAGCAAATCAGCGCGCATCCCCATGGGGGGCGGACAAAGCATCGTTACCAGCTCGGGATATCGCTTCGATGCTGCGAGCATTTCCTCGGCTTCGGCCAGATCCATCGACATCCGTGCCTGGCAAAAAACGTGTTTGCCCGCTTCAAGGGCCGAGATCGTTACCGCCGAATGCATGTAGGGCGGCGTGCCAATCCAAATAATATCGAGGTCAGGCAGGGCGAGTAGATCGGCCCAGTTCTGCATCGGCGTGGCCGACGGACAGTTTTCGCGGCAAAAATTTTCCGAACTTTCGTATGTTGAATTAGAAACGGCCACGATCTCGACTTCGGGATGTTTTTTTAACGCTGGCGCGCCACGGGCTGCCCGTTCAATCCGACCGCGAACGGCAGGGACGGACCGCTGAGTCGTCCGAGATGGAACGTTGTGACGTGCCCAGCGGTAACGCGTAGCCCCGGCGCCTGAGCCTCCTCACAAGAATCGTTCTCCATTCGTGTTTATTGGTGTCTATTCTTGGTTAACATTCACTTGACCGACGCGCCTGTGCGCGGCAGCTTACGCGCCTCTTTTGGAGTTACATCATGTCAAAGATTTGTAGCATTACAGGATCAAGAGCGTCGCGCGGCAGCGTCATTCACCGGCGTGGTCTGGCCAAGAAAAAGGGCGGAGTCGGTCGCCACATCACGAAGAATGTGCCGCGCGTTTTCGCGCCCAATTTGCATGAGCACCGTATCTGGGTGCCGGAGCTGAAGAAGTTTATGCGTATTCGCGTGACCGCGCGAGGTCTGAAGACGATCAATAAAAATGGCGCGTATCGCGCTTTGAAAAAAGCCGGCATCATCTAGCTCTGAACGAGAGCTCTCTGATTTTCGATCTAGCCGTCGTCGATGGAACTCATCCTTCTCAAATCGAAAATCCATCGCGCTACCGTGACGGGTGCGAGCGTGGCTTACGAAGGCAGTCTGACGATTTCATCTGATCTGGCTGAATTGGTTGGGCTGCTCGAATACGAAAAAATCCTCGTCGGAAATCTAAACAACGGCGAGCGTTTCGAAACCTACGCGATTTACGGGGAGCCGCAGCGCGGAATTATCGAACTGAACGGTGCCACCGGCCACTTAGGAAAAATTGGCGACCGCCTCACCGTTATGAGCTTTGCGCGCCTCGCGCCGGAGGAAGCTGCAATTCACCGGCCGCGGATTCTTGTATTGGATGAAAAGAACGAAATCATCCGCTACGACGAAGGCAATTCGCCGCCATCGCTCAAGGTCGTAAGCGGCGTGTAGAGCATCGAGGGGCTCACCAAGGCGAGCGCCAGGCTTACATCTGCGGCCGGGGCAGCCGCTACTTCAGCAGATTTCGCTTTTCCTCGGGGAACGTCCAGCGAGCCATCGTTGAACTCAATCACGTAGCCTTCGTTAATCAACCAGCGAAGGTCGGAAGCAAAGGCGAGTTTGCGCGAGTCCGCCCCTTCGCTCGCAGCATCAGGAATCAATTTTTCAAAAAATTCTTTGCGATTAATCCCCGGCGCTGCCGCCAGGGCTCCAAGGATCGCATTCACCGACGAAGATACTTCAGCTTGCGCGTGGACAAAGGGTCGCACCCGGATTGGCGAGACGAATAACATGCCGCGGCGATGCCGGAAGACATTGAGGCCAGCTTGTCGAAATCGGCCGGCCAATTCCTGCATCATGTTCGATGGCGAGCGGGTCTCGCCCGCCCAAGCATCTTCAATCGCACGATTGAGCACGCGATCGGGCACACGCCGGCTTAGAACTCCCCCCATGATCACTTCCTCTACGCTGTGCAGCAGGCCCAGTAAATAATTCGAACGAAAATGTCGTTCTGCTTCCGTTGCGGAGGAGAATGTCGAGGGCGTTTCTTCGCGCGATGTTGTATATGTTGTCACTGTTCGCGCTCCTTCCTTCCATCGCTCGATCAATGTCGGGTCGTTCACGATTTCGATTTGCCGCTGGTAATCGGCAAAGCTCATTCGACGACTGAAGCGCTGTTCATAAAGGCTGCGAAGCTGCGGTTGATAATTGTGGTGATTGGTCGGGCCAAGCAGCGTCCCGCTCAATCGACATCGTGCGACGTTTGAGAAATTTCCCTTGATCGGATCGGATTGCGTGATGTCGATCTTGTAGAAATCCTCGTGGGCGAATCGAAATGCATTCCGCTCAAGAAATTCCTGATCAAGAGATACGGCCCCATGCTCACCTATTTGGTAAAGCGGCGATTCCGCCTTTGCCGTCAAGCGAACCTCATAGCGTTCCGGTTTTTCCAGGAACAGGCGCGCAAGCGCAAAAAGCGAATAGGCAACTGACCCCGACCTAATCTGTGCCACTACATTCTCGAACGCCGGCGAGTACGGTAGAAAACGAATCGTAACTTCCAGCGGCGATCCCGTGACCGCAGTATCCTGATCTTGTGAAAGGCGATCTTTAGCTTCGTGCGGACGATACTCACGCCCAGCCGTCTTCTTTCGCAATCCGCCATCCTTCTCGTTATCGGCCGCGGATGCTCGCCCCGGCGAATCTGTCCGTCGCCGGATTGGATGCTCCCCACGGCGATCCCGTCCGTCGGCGGATCGGATGTTGGCTGTTCGGCGTTTCCCGCCGCCGTCGCGTTTATCGCGCGCAGGATGCTGTCGACCGCGTGGTCGCCTTCCCTCTTCTTCCCCTGTGTAATGCTCGTAGTTCCTCGGCTCAGTGGGTTCTTTCACCCACGCAGGCAGCAACTTCAAATCGAGAAAATCCGCAGGCTCGACAGTGGAAGAGGACATCGCTTCCATCTACTCGAACAATAAAAGAAGTAAACCCGAAGGTGTAGCGGCAGCTGGCCGCAGCCGCAACGATTCAGATCTGCGCGTGAGCACACACGCCTCTACAATTCCTGAAATTGATTGACAAGCTCTCTAATTCATTTACTTGCCATGCTGTGCCCGGATGGCGCCGGCGATTGCCGGGCTTTTCCACGCGCGATCAACACCAACAGAGCAAATTTTATGGCGGAAAAATCAATCGAAGAAAAGGTTAAGGACATCATCGTCGAGCAACTTGGCGTCAACCCAGAGCAGGTCACGCCGCAGGCCTCTTTCATTGAGGATTTGGGCGCGGACTCGCTGGATATCGTCGAGCTGGTGATGGCATTTGAAGAAGAATTTTCCGTCGAAGTCCCGGACGAAGACGCCGAAAAGCTGCAGACGGTCGGCGACGTCATTAAGTATATCGAAGAGCGCGCCAAGCCGCAGTAAGTTAGACGTAGATGTCGACTCCCGTCACTGGAGAAGACTCGACCTATGCGGCCCATGACCCATGCCGCCTGTTCGGCTATGGCTCGGAGTAACCTCTGCTGTTGCGAAGCCACATAACGCGTTCACACTAGAGAACGTGGACCTGACGCTTCTCGAGCGGCCGCTGTTTTACATCGGCGGCCACTACGTCACGTTTCTCGGGCTCATTGCGTTCGCAGCTTTCCTGACAGCCGGGTTCATCGTGGCGCGGATATTACAGAGCCCTGCGATCCGCCGTGTTCTGAGCCGGTTCAAGATCGACAATAATCTGATCGCGCTTCTTACCACGCTCCTGAGCCTGGCGGCACTGATCTTCTTCATCGTCAGCGCGATCAACGCAGCCGGGATTCCACTTTACTGGAACGCCCCGTTGCCGGGTGTGACGCTGAGCCTTTTACAAATTTTTCTTCTGATCGCGTTGCTCATCGGGGTTTTCTGGCTGTCGTCCCGCACGAAACGTTTCCTCTTCAATCGGTTCCTAACCAGAAGCGGCCTCGACCGCGCTTTGCAGCACGCGATTGCGCAAATCGTCGGCTACATCGTGCTAATCGTCGGGATTTTAATCGTCTTGGATAATGCCGGCATCCATCTCGGGGCGCTGACGGTCTTTGC
>WNFO01006770.1_pt1 | contig 10131 bp, 9 predicted proteins | sample 5400251 | NCBI WGS metagenome assembly WNFO01 (sample SAMN13153354, study PRJNA577476) | soil metagenome | isolation source: 100 cm saprolite under Madrone tree | place: USA:California | collected 2016-06-14
GGATGGAGCGGGCGCACGTTGCGGGCCAGCAGCGACCGCACGCCGGCCGACTGGTCCTCGGGATGCTTGAGGTAGAGCGGCGTCGCGTCCGTCGCCATCGGGCTGTCGACGAACAGAGGCACCCTGGGAATGCGGCCTTCGTGCTCCAGGCGGCGCCAGAGGAAGAGGATCTCCTGCGTCCTGCCGATGGCGAAGGCAGGGATCAGCAGTGGGCCGCCGCGCTTCATCGCGTCGAGGATCGCTGTCTCCAACTCGTGATCCGGCGGCTCCGGCGGATGGGTGCGATCGCCGTAGGTGCACTCGAGAAGCATCGCGTCCGCCTGCACGGGATTGTCGGGATCCGCGAGGAGCGTCGTGCCGTATCGTCCGAGATCGCCCGAGAAAAGGATCCGCTTCCCGTCCGCGCGGACGTCGAGGAACGCGCTGCCGAGGATGTGGCCGGCCTGGTGGAAGGTGACCTGGACGCCGTCCACCACCTCGACGGGGACGTCGTAGCGGAACCCTTCGAGGCGGCGCGCCGCGGTTTCCGCCTGGGCGGCGGTGTAGAGGGGCAGCGCCGGACGGTGCTTGCTGTACCCGTGCCGGTTCGCGTAACGCGCTTCCTCTTCCTGGAGATGTCCGCTGTCGGGAAGGAGCAACCAGGCCAGGTCGCGCGTCGCATCGGTGCAGAGCGCGCGCCGCACCAGACCCTGCGCGCACAGGCGCGGCAAGAACCCCGTGTGATCGATGTGCGCGTGCGTGAGGACCACCGCGTCGAGCTGGCCGCTGGTCCAGGGCGCCCAGTTCCGTAGCCGCAGCTCCTTTCGCCCCTGGAACAGCCCGGCGTCGATCAGGACGCGCTTGCCCGACGCAGTCGTGAGCAGGTGGCGCGACCCCGTGACGGTCTGCGCGGCGCCGAGGAAGGTGAGCGAGGCCACTGCGGCACAGTGCCACATCGGCCGGCTGCGCGCGCGGGAGCTACAGGCCGCGGCGGGAATCGACTGTCGTCCTCGGTTCAAGATGTCAGCGACGCAGCTGGTCCGCATCCACGTCGGTCAGGTGACCGATATCAGCAGGTAAATGATTGCGGGAATATGTCCCCAATCATGAGAAATGCCCAACTCGCATTGAAGCTCCCTCACCGCGGCGGCAAGCGTCGCGGTGCTGGCCGCAAGCCGAAGGCGCAGCGGCCGCAGGTCTCGCACAAGGCGCGACCTCGTTTTGGTAAGCCTTCCCCGGTCCACGTCACTCTTCGCGTCGGTCGTCGTGTCTGGAACCTGCGCAGCCGCCGCTGCTTCCGGCTGATCGAGGCCTCTCTCGAGGACGCGCGGGAACGGTTCGGGCTGCGCGTGATCGAGTTCACGGTGCTCGGAAACCACCTGCACCTGCTCGTCGAGGCAGATTCCGACGCGTCGCTCTCGCGCGGCATGCAGGGCCTCGGCGTGCGCATCGCGAGGGCCCTCAACAGGCTCATGGGCCGGCAGGGGTCCGTCTTTGCGGACCACTACCACTCTCGCGTGCTGCTCACGCCAACTGAAGTCGTCAACGCGCTCGCGTACGTGCTGGGGAACCGCGCACACCACTTCGGGGGCGCGTCTTCCGGCGATTCATTCTCTTCCGGCGCGTACGGAGCTTCCACCAGGCGACGCGTTCTGGCCATTCCCGTTGGCTGGCTCCTCCGGGTCGGCTGGCGACGTGCGCGGCGCGCGCCCGAGTGGCTCGCAGATTGGTCCTTCTCACCCAGCGGAACGGACGCGCGGTGAAGCTCCTCGAGGCTGAGTTACGAACCGGAATGCACTTGATCACGTCGTCGGCAATTGCTCGCTCCTTGTACTCTCTGGTTGGCCAGTCTACGCGGCCGTTGCAGGGCGGCGGCCATCCGCGACATGTCGAGGTAGCGCCGGTCCGCCCAGATCGCGGTGACCTGGAGCGTCACGGCGGCGATGAGCGGCAGGGCGCCCGCGCGGCCCGGGGAAGGCACCTGGCGCGCGCGTGCGCCGTCGCCCCAATCATGCGCGTCACGTAGATGCCTTGGAAGCATGCGTTCATCCCGCCGCACCGGCTGTTGTCTTCGACGGTGAGGAGCACGGCCGTTGGCTAGAAGCCTCGTCCGCGCAGCTCGCGGAGCAGCTCTTCGTAGAAAGAGACCGCGTCGAATCCGCGCCCCCAGCCGATCTGAGCCCAGTGATCCGCCTCGATCTCGCGCAGCACCTCCCCGCGCGCCTGCGACGTCGTCGGAACCACGCCGTCGTTGGGCCCGGAGCACTCGGCGAGATACAGGTGCGAGGGCCAGAGCAGGGGATTGGTCTTGAGCCGCCCGCTGCGTCCCACCACGCTCGCGTACGCCACGCCCTGCGCGTCTGGCACCTCGAGGTTGAACATCGCCATCCCTTCGGTCGTCAGGTCGCCGAACCCGGTCAGGTCGACGAGCTTGCGCAGTAGCCGCGTGATGCGCCCGAACACGGCATGGCCAGCGTCCGCGAGCGGGGTGCCGAGGTGTGGCGCGCCGATGGTGACGAGCGAGGCGACCCTGTCTGCCAGACCGAGCCGGGAGATCGCGTACCGGGCATCGAGACCGCCCATGCTGTGCGCGACGATGTTCACGCGCGGCTCCGGGACCGCGCGGATCAAGTCGGCCAGCCGCGCGGCGCGGGCGGAGATCGAAGAGGCCGGCGGCACCCGCGGGTAGTAGAGCTGCGCACCCGCCCGTTCGAGTTGCTCCCCGATGCCTCGGAAGTAGGGATGCTTGCGGTTGCCGAGTTCGATCTCGTCGAATCCGAGGAACCCGTGCGCAAGCACGACGGGGAGCCGCGGCGCCGCCGGCTTGCGGGAGCGTCGGAGCTTTCGCGACTGCTTCCAGTGCTGCAGCGCGAGCGCGACGACGATTGTCGCCGCGAGGGCGAGGAGCAGCCAGGAGAGCATGCGCTAGCCTAGAGCGCGTTTCCGACCGCCCGCAAGGATGTTTCCGCGCTCGCGGAAAGGACTTCAAGCTGCGCAGGCACTACCCCGTCTGTGGCGGGCATGCCTGAGCGGCACCTCATCACCCGTACAGTCCAAAAACATAGCCGCATAGCCGCACTTCGTGTTCATGACCGGTACAGTCTAAAACGTAGCCGCAAACCCGCACCTTTCGGCTCTCTAGGGGCTGGTTCCGGTTTCCACCGGCGACACGGCGGCGGCAGCCTGTACCCGCGCTACGCCGAAGTTCGCCCGATCCGCCTCGAAGGCGCAGGTATTGAGGAGCTCCTTCTGCTCCGGGGTGCGCTTGCGGATCCGGGCGCGCGCGGCCTGCGCCTCGGCGAAGGCATCCGCGCTGAGCCGTCCCTTCGCCAGTCGCGACCGGTAGTCCGCTACGCCGAGCACCTGCCGCCAGAGCGACTCGTACAGCTTGTCGAAGTGCTCGTGCACGTCCCCTTCCAGCGCTTGCACCGGCGCCTCGGTCGACTGCCCGTCGACGGGCACGACGACAGAATCGAGGGTCCCGAATCCGTTCGCCCCGCGATCGACCAGCGCCATCGCCTCCCTGGTGGAGAGCGGATAGTCATCGTCGAGGATGGAGAAGCGGATGGTCTGAGGATCGCTCAGCGCCACCACCACGGAACGTCCGCCGAAAGGAAACGTCAGGCTGCGTGTCGTCTCGGCGAGGAGCTGCTTGATCAGGCGATCGCGATCCTGCGCGGTGATCTCGTTGTGCACCCCGGCGGGATCGCGCTTCGGCACCTTCAGGGTCTCGAGCTCCTCGCGCAGCTGATCGACGGCGACCACCGCGTTCAGCGCCGCCGCGTCCGTGTAGCCGGCATGGTAGATGCCGACCAGCTCCGGCTCCGAGGTGCGGCAGGAGATGGCGAACACGGGGCTCCCGCTGTTTCCCGAGGCGAGCAGGGCGTCGATCATGAAGTCGACATGGTTCCAGCCGCGCTCGGTGTCCTGGGTCAGCGGATTGAGCACCTTGCCGGTGTTCAGGGCCGCAAAAGCGCCGAGCGGGAAGCCGCGCACCTGGACCAGGTTGCCCGCCCGCAGCGCGCCTGACCGCCCGATGCGGTACGGCATCACCGGGAGCAGCTTGCGCGCCTTCAGCACCGCGATGTCCGCCTGCGCATCGACCAGCAGCTTGGTCAGCAGCACGTGGCCGGGCTCGTAGTCGTCGGTCTCGTCCCGCACGATTTTCAGCTGCTCCCGCACCTTCTTGGAGCCCATCGGCACGCCGTCGACCGGGTGCTCTTCATCCGTCACCTCGGGCTGGCTGGCCACATGCTCGTTGGTGACCAGGTGCGTCTCTCCGTTCACGATCCGGTACGCAAAACCGCTCCCGTGGACGAGCGACCGCAGGTACGCGCGGCGCAGTTTTCCGTCGCGGCCGTAATAGACGCGCTCGTAGGTCGCGGTGTTGCGGATGGCGAAGACAAACGCCTCGCGGGCCGTGTCGAGGATCGGCGACGCCTTCTCGGGAGGAAGAGCGTCCGCGTAATCTCCGGAGCAAAGCGCCGGATGCGGCGCCGGCGCCGCCGCAGGTTTCGGTTGCGCTTTCGGCGGCTTGTTCTTGCCCTTCGCCAGGGCCGGAAGGGCCAGGGCGAGCGCCAGGGCGGTGAACAGAGCACGCATGGGAATCTCCGTTCCCAAGGTTAAGCGACCGCCCCCGGTGTGCAACTAACCTGGCGCACGCCTTGCCGCGTGCTCCACCCGGGTCTATCGTCGGTCCTCATGCCACATCGGATCCGTGTCGTCGCCGCCATGATCGAGAGGGACGGCAAGTACCTCATCACTCAGCGCCGCCCCACGGCAACCCTGCCCCTGCTGTGGGAATTCCCCGGCGGCCGCGTGGAGGAGGGCGAATCCGACGAGGCGGCGCTCGCCCGCGAGCTGAAGGAGGAGATGGAGATCGACGTCGATGTCGGAGACCGCGTCATCCACGTGCAACACAGCTATCCCCACTACGACATCGACTTCCGCGTCTACCGGTGCAAGCTCACGCAGGGCGACATCAACCACAAGAAGGTGCACGACCACCGCTGGGTCTCGCCACAGGACATGGATCAATACGAGTTCCCGGCAGCAGACGAGAAGACGGTCGCTCAGCTGCTCGATTTGACGCACTGACGCAAGCTGCCAATTCTGCCCGCCATCGTTAATGTTTCCCGGGGGACTTTGCACCTTCTGGGGGAGGGGGCCCGTTCGATGGCGATTCGGAAAGCCGAATCCGCGCGGCAAGAAGCTCGACAAGCAGCCTGGGTCGGGCCCGCGCTTCGGGTCGCCGCTCATCTACGTGCTTCTGCTGCTGGTCGGTTTCCTCCTCTTGCGCTCGCTGTTCCAGGACGTCGGGTTCCAGCGCGTGCCCTACCGCCGCCTGCTCGAGCGCGTGCAGCGCGACGGCTGCCAGAAGGTCGTCCTGAGCAATGATTGGGTGAAGTGCTACCCGAAAGCGGGCGACGCGCAGTCCAAGGGCGAGCTGCCTTGGTTCGCCGTGCGCGTCTCCGGCGACACCACGCTGATCAAGACGCTGCAGGACAAGCACATCGAGTTCGACGCCGTCTCCGAAAGCGGGATGAGCGAGATGATCTGGATGCTGATCGTTCCCATCGGCATCGGGCTCCTCTTCGTCTCCTGGCTCACGCGGCGCATGTCCGGCGGCATGCCCGGCGGCCCGCCCGGAGTGATGTCGTTCGGCAAGACGAAGGCGCGCGTCTACATGGAGTCGAACACCGGGGTCACCTTCAAGGACGTGGCCGGCGTGGACGAAGCCGCCGACGAGCTGAAGGAGATCGTCGAATTCCTCAAGATGCCGTCCAAGTTCCGGCGGCTCGGCGGGCGCATCCCCAAGGGGGTGCTGCTGGTCGGCCCCCCGGGGACCGGCAAGACCCTTCTCGCGCGCGCGGTGGCGGGCGAGGCGGGCGTTCCGTTCTTCAGCCTTTCCGGTTCCGAGTTCGTGGAGATGTTCGTCGGCGTCGGCGCCGCGCGCGTGCGCGATCTGTTCCAGCAGGCGGCCGCGAAGGCGCCCGCGATCATCTTCATCGACGAGCTGGACGCCATCGGCAAGAGCCGCAACGCGGGCATGTTCGGCGGCCACGATGAGCGCGAGCAGACGCTGAACCAGATGCTGGCGGAGATGGACGGCTTCGACTCGCGCACCGCGCTGATCGTGCTTGCGGCGACGAACCGACCCGAGATCCTCGATCCGGCGCTGATGCGGCCGGGTCGATTCGACCGGCAGGTCCTGGTCGATCGCCCCGATCGGAAGGGGCGCGAGGAGATCCTCCGCATCCACTCGCGCGAGGTGAAGCTGGGGGCCGACGTGGACCTCAAGCTGGTGGCCGCCCGCACACCGGGATTCGCCGGCGCGGACCTGGCGAACGTGGTCAACGAGGCGGCGCTGCTCGCCGCGCGCAAGGATCGCGACAAGGTGGTGATGGCCGACTTCATGGAGGCCATCGAGCGCGTGGTGGCGGGGCTGGAGAAGAAGACCCGCCGCATGAACGAGAAGGAGAAGGAGATCGTCGCCTACCACGAGTCCGGACACGCGCTGGTCTCCACCCTGCTCACCCACTCCGAGCCGGTGCACAAGATCTCGATCATCCCGCGCGGCCTGGCCGCGCTCGGGTACACCATGCAGCTTCCCCTCGAGGACCGATACCTCATGTCGCGCGAGGAGTTGCTCGACAAGATGGCGGGCCTGATGGGCGGCCGGGCAGCGGAGGAGATCGTGGTCAGCTCGATCTCCACGGGTGCCTCCAACGACTTCAAGCAGGCCACCGAGATCGCCCGCCTGATGGTCACCGAATATGGCATGAGCGAAGCGCTTGGACCGGTGAACTACGCCGAGCGCGGCCGGTCGCCCTTCCTGCGAGGCGCCGACGGCATGGCCGGACTGACGGACAAGGCGTACAGCGAGCGGACGCAGCGGCGCATCGACGAGGAGGTATCGCGCCTGGTGGAAGAGGCCATGCAGCGCGCCCGCGAGCTGATCGTCCGCCACCGCGAAGCGCTGGGCCGGGTGGCCGCACGCTTGCTCCAGACCGAGGTGATCGAGGGAGATGAGTTGCGGAGGATCCTGACCGAGTCGGGTGCGTTGCCAGCGGAGAAGAAAGGGCCTGCCGCCGAGGCCGAACGCGAGCAGCGCGAGAGCGCTTAGTCGCGGCCCTCGAATGCGGCTCAGCGACCATGTTTTTTTGGCTGACACGCCATGGGAGGTGTTCTAAGCCGTTGCCGTACGAGGAACCCGAATGTCTTCGCTGAAGACCGGCCGATCGCACAAGGCGCGCAAGGCGCTGTTCACGCGGGGCATCCGCCGCGGGTTTCTCACCGTGCAGGAGATCGACGAGGCCTTGCCGCCGGGCAGCCTGACGGACGCGGAGCGCTGGCTGCTGTACTACTCGCTGCACGCCTCGCGAGTCGAGGTCCTCGACCAGCGGGGCAAGCGCGTCGAGCTGGAGGATCTGCGCTCTTCGCGGGACGAGCTGCAGGGCGCTCCCGAGTCGCACTGAAACGCGACCGCTACACAACTGTCTTGACGCGGGGAGCCACGGCGTTACGTTGCTTCGCATCGCGGGGTTCGCCGCGAAAGATTTTCGCTCGTGGTCCGTCGAAAGAAATAGATGGGACGTATCGCTGTTCAATCTGGCGACCGCTCCCTCGGAGGTTGCATGCATCGCCGGTTTACCGTCATCACCGCATTGCTCGCCGGCGCCTTCGCCGCGATCGCCGCCCTGCCGCTGGTCTCGTCATGTCAGCGCAGGCCGTCGGACACCTCTTTCCTCGCCGCCGACGCGCAGGCGGCAGCGCCGACCACCACCGCCGAGACGGTCAAGCAGGTCGGACCCATGCCGTCGCTCGCTCCGTTGGTGAAGCAACTGCGGCCCGTCGTGGTGAACATCAACTCGCGCATCAAGCCCCGCCAGGGCCGCGTCTCGCAGAGGTTGCCGCAAGGGCATCCGCGGGTCCGCCCTCCGCAGGACGAGGAGGACGGAAGCGGCGACGAAGAAGACTCGCAGGACCCGATGGAGAGGTTCTTCCGCTACTTCGGGCAGCCGACGCCCAACGAGCAGGAGCGCCGCGGGCTGGGGTCGGGCTTCCTGATCGGCGACGGGCTGGTGCTCACGAACAACCACGTGGTGGAAGTGCAAGACGAGTCGCGGCCCGGGCGGTACCGGCCGATGGACGAGATCAAGGTGATCACCGATGAGACCGCGCCGGGCGGCGCCCGTGAGTTCTCCGCCAAGGTGATCGGCAACGATCCGAAGAGCGACATCGCGGTGCTGAGGATCGAGGGCAAGGAAGTCGAGAAGCTGAAGTACGCGACGCTCGGGGACTCCGACTCCGTGGAGGTCGGGGATTACGTGCTCGCGATCGGCGAGCCTTTCGGCCTGCAGGCCACCGTGACCTCCGGCATCATCAGCGCGAAAGAGCGGACGCAGTTCGGCGGTCCTTACTCCGACTATCTGCAGACCGACGCGTCGATCAATCCGGGCAACTCCGGCGGACCGCTCTTCAACCTGAAGGGCGAAGTGGTCGGAGTGAACGCGGCCATCATCAGCGGCGCCAACACCATCGGGTTCGCCATTCCGGTGAACGTGGTCAAGCAGATCCTGCCTCAGCTCAAGCAGACGGGGCGCGTGGTGCGCGGATTCCTCGGAGTGCAGCCGCAGGCGATCACCGCGGACATGGTGGACAACCTCGGTCTCAAGTCCACGAAGGGCGCGCTGATCGCGGACGTGGTGAAGGACAGCCCGGCCGAGCACGCCGGGATCAAGCCCGGCGACGTGGTGGTCGGACTGAACGGGAAGCCGGTGAACGACAACAGCCAGCTCACGCGGGACGTGGGCGTGATCCCGCCGGGCAACACCGTGAAGCTGGACGTCGTCCGCGAAGGCAGGCCACGCACCGTGGAGGTGAAGCTCGCCGAGCGTCCCGACGAGCGGGAGCAGACCGGGCGCACCCCGAGCCGCAGCAGTGGTGAGAAGGAGCAGGGCGATCTGCTCGGCCTCTCGGTCCAGGACGTGACCCCGCAGCTGGCGAGGCGCTCGCAGCTCGACGCCTCCACCAAGGGCGCCGTCGTCGTCGACGTCGCCCCGGACTCCCCTGCGTCGGACGCGGGCCTCGAGCCGGGCGACGTGGTCGTCGAGCTGAACCGTCGGTCGGTCAACTCGGCGGCGGATTACCGCAGCGCCGTCAAGACCGTGAAGAAGGGCGACACCGTGCTCGTCCGGGTCAAGCGCGGGCAGGCGACGCAGTACATCCCCGTCCGGGTCAAGTAGGGCCGCTGCAGAGTTGCCTACGCAGTCGCCTTGCGGACTGGCTGGGGGCCTGGGCGGGGAGGCGTCCCGCGGAAGCGGGAAGGCGGTGGAGCGCGATGCTCTTCCTGCTGGCGCCGTTGCGGAGAGCGGCCCTCCGGGTCCTCGGGCAGCGGCGCCGGCTTGTCCGGCGCCTTGTCTGCCGGCACCCAGGGAATTCCGGCCCGGCCGCCGGGCGCCGAATAGCGGTTGCTCTGTCCAGTGCGGACGGCGGTGACGCCCTGCTGCCTCGGCGCGCCGTGCGCGACCACGACCGCCTGGAAGAGCGCCAGCGCCACGGCCACGGCCGCGAGCCCGGTGGTCAGAGCGGCGCCGAGGTGGCCCCTCATGAGTTCAATCTAAGCCGCGACCGTTCGCCGCGCGACCAGCCGCCGCCGGCTTTCTTGACGCAGTGTTCGCTCGCACCTAGGGTGCGGCCTTCCAGCCAAGCCCGGAGCGTCTCGGAGCATGTCCAGCCGTACGGATAAAGTACAGCCTGAACAGAAGGCTCCGATCGGGGTCGGAACGTTCGACAAGGCCTTCCCGGTGTTCCTGGAAGGCGACCGCGGCGTAGCCGGCGGAATCGGACGAAACATCACGGATCGCGGGATCTTCGTCGAGACGCGTGAACCGTTTCCGCTGGGCTCCCGGGTGAAGGTGACCTTCTTCTCTCCGCAGGGCGGCGCCGAGATGACGCTCGAGGGCGAGGTCCGCTACCAGTGCTACATCAACTTCGCCCGGAGCGACGCAAGCCGGGCGGGGATGCGCGGGATCGGCCTGAAGTTCGTTTCTTCACAATCGCCGCAGAACAGCGCGCGCGGTTCAATTCACTAGCGGCTGCCGCACGAAGCGCGGCCATGCGGCCATGTTTTCATCACTGCCGCTTCTC
>WNFO01008962.1_pt1 | contig 10131 bp, 13 predicted proteins | sample 5400251 | NCBI WGS metagenome assembly WNFO01 (sample SAMN13153354, study PRJNA577476) | soil metagenome | isolation source: 100 cm saprolite under Madrone tree | place: USA:California | collected 2016-06-14
CCTGAGGCGTCACCTGGCATTCCGTCCGCAGTTTGATTACATCGGCATCCACGCCGGCGGCGGAACGCTCAACAGTGCGCGCGTGTCGGCCGGCATCGTTTTCCGCTTTGGCTCGCGCTAAGCAAGACGCACTGCAGGCCAACGCAAAAAGGAGAGCCGTTCGAACGGATTGAATGGCAACTTTTTGGAGAGGAGAAAATATCATGGCAGCGCACAGCCAGATTTCGCCGCTGATCGGAATTCCGCTTACGCTTTTGATTTCCTGCCTGCTGGCCGAATTCTTTGGCTACTGGCTGCATCGCCTGCTGCACAGCGACAAAATCCCGTTCCTGAGCCGCGGCCATCTGATTCACCACTTCCTGATTTACGGCCCCGGCCAGCCGATGCGCCTGGATGAATACCACGACGCTACGGACAACCGCTTCTCCGTCGGCAACGTTGGGCTGGAATGGATCGCCCCGTCCGCGATAATCCTGCCCGCGCTTTGGGGTGCGATGAGGCTCGCGCATCTTCCCGCGCTCTACCAATCCATCGCGCTGGTGACGCTGATAGCCTGGCCGCTCTGCATGTTCAGTTATCTGCACGACCGTATGCATGTGTCGAACTTCTGGATGGAGCGCACTCCCGTTTTGCGTTTTTGGTTTCGCGCGGCGCGCCGCCTGCATGACATTCATCACCACGCGGTGGACGACAACGGCCGCATGGACACAAATTTTGGAATTGGATTTTTTCTTTTCGATCGCATCTTCCGTTCGATCGCGCCGCGCCACCGTCCATTCAATCGCGCCGGATTTGAAGCGGCACGCCTGCGTTACGGCCTTATGGAGAAAAATGGCAAGCTCATACCCAATGCCGATGACTCGAGTGGCGCACAGCTCTCGGCGAGACTGAGATGAGTACGCTGCCCGCCGGTCCAAGCAAATCGCGGTCGCGCGGACGGACCGTGCTCGTGGTATGTCTCAATTGCGCTCAAACCATCGCTCCGGATTGGCCATTGTTGATGCTTTGGCCCTGCATCAAGATATCGCTCGTATCCTCGATGGTTCGCTGGTCGCGGCCACAGGTTTCGAGGCGGAAGGATCGCAGACGCGCAATCGCGGCTGTGCGAACGGCGCTGAATGGTTCGCGTTGTTCGCGGTTTTTGAAACTTCGATTTCTCAAGGCAAGAATTTACAGAGTATTTAGAAACGGTTGGCACTCGTCCGCGTCTATCCCCTCAACGGAGATCCACCCAATGCGCCCGTTGATTGCTGTTTCACTACTGCCGCTGTGTCCGCCGGTATTTGCGCAACAAACTGGGGCCTTCCGCAGTGACGCCGCACACACCGGTGATTACGGTTCCTCCGGTATTGCGTCGTTTCACAAACTCAAATGGCAATTTCATACTGCTGGACAAATTCTCTCTTCACCTGTGGTGGCAGATGGCACGGTGTTTTTTGGAAGCAACGACCATTACCTTCGCGCGCTGGATCTGGCCACTGGAGCGGAAAAATGGAAGTTCAAAACTGGCGGGCGAATTCCGTCCAGTCCGGCGATTGCCAACGGACTGGTGTATTTCCTGAGCTACGACGGGAATTTCTATGCAGTCGATGAAGCCAGCGGAAAAGTTAAATGGAAATATGCGACCGGGGAGAGCGACGGTTTGCAGCGAAGCATCTGCACGGAATGGAGCCGGCCGCCGAGACTATGCCCGATCCGTTTGATTTTTATTTGTCGTCGCCGGCTATCGCCGGAGGACTGGTTTATTTTGGATCGAGTGATTCGAACGTGTACGCGCTGGACGCCGGGAGCGGAACGCTGCAATGGAAATTCAGAACCGGCGACGTCGTACATTCCTCTCCGGCGGTTACCGATGGCACACTTTTCATCGGGAGTTGGGATACGTATCTTTACGCGTTGGACGCCGCAAATGGAAAGGAGAAATGGCGTTTCAAAACCGGTGAAGACCACGAAACCTATAATCAAACCGGAATTCAAGCTTCACCGGCAGTTGCTAACGGCATCGTTTATTTGGGATGCCGAGACGCAAATTTTTACGCAATCGATGCAAGGTCCGGGCAAAAGCTCTGGGCCTACAATAATAAAGGATCCTGGGTGATTGCTTCGGCAGCGGTGCGCGACGACAGAGTTTATTTCGCCACATCGGACACCGGTTTGTTGAACGCAGTGGATGGCAAAACTGGCGCGCTACTTTTTAGCATCGATTTCAATCACTGGCCTATGTTCTCCTCGCCCGGCATCGCCGGCAACATGGAGTACCTCGGTTCGCACCAGGGCCGATTATTGGCTGTTGACCTTGCTTCGCAAAAGCTTGCCTGGACCTTTGCCGAAGCGGCAAAAAAGAACGGCCCATCCCTCACGGATTCCAAAGGTGCGCCAAATTACGAGGCCGCATTTGCAGACTCTTTCTACGACGATGTGGTGAGCGGAATTCAAAAGATGTTTACAGTGGGAGCGATTCTTTCTTCTCCCGCGGTTTCGGGCGACACTATTCTGTTTGGGTCGGCCGACGGAAACCTCTACGCGATCATGTAATAAGGTTTTTGGGGATTAACCGTTTTAGGCAAGCAGGGACGCAGTGTAGTGCTGCTCCCCCCGCACGGGCCTTTTGCTTCTGATCGGTTGGATGCTGAGTAATGCGGGCTAGTATCTTCCCGCTTGCCACCATGCGTGAATTTCGCCTTCCACCGAAAAGCGTACACCCGGATTCGCCGCGAATCTCGCATCCAGAGCGAATGCGTGAGCCTTCATGGGCACCAGAAAATAGCTTCTTGCCCGCAGAAACCCTCTGACGAACAACTGCGTAAATTCGGTCATTCCCAGCACTCTCATCTGGGCCGCGTGGACCAACCCGTGAAAAAGATCGCGGCTTCCGATTTTCTCGTTGAATACCACGACGTCGAGAAACGTTACGCCGCCTTGTGAGTCATGTCCGGCAAGTGGCAGAAGCCTTTTTTGCGTACTTTTGGATAGAATCAGGGATTCGCTACACGCTCATCCACCAACTCCAGTATGCGCACCTGATCGAGTAATGCCGGTTCGAAATATCCATCCATCAACTCGCGCGACTCACCGCGAAGCTGCTTTGCAATTTAGTAATATTCTTCGCGCTCAGAGCGCAGATACTCCGCGAACCAGGCGACTGCTTTCTGAACATCGCTTTCCTCGCAGTGCTGAAAATCGAAGGGTCCGCCGATCACGGGTTGGTCCAAACCGCCCGAAAGTCTGGTTTTCTCGACTGAAGGATTTTGTTCCGGCTCTTTCTGAAAGCTCCATTGGCCCCTATGCCTGGAATGAACTACTTTCAACTTGTGAGACACACTACACTCCTGTTCTTGACAGCACTCAGGCCATCTCTTAGCATTTGCGTGTAATACTTATACAGCGTTAGCTTTACGTTGTCAATTTATATTTAAACAGCTGCCGAGGACTGATAAGTGCGGACCGAAGGGATCTTTTGGACGCTATACTAGCTGCGACAGGCCCAATTGACGCTTTGCTCATCTTCCGCTTGCTTCGGCTTGCCCCCGCTTGGTTTCGTAGCCGGTTCGTGGTATTAGTTATACGTTGTAAAGCTAAAATGACGCCATAACCGGAGAAGGACTCCCACGCCGCCCCATGCAGATCAGTTGTTAGAGGAACGAATCCTGAAGACCGCGCAAAAATTGTGGCGCACGCGCGGCGAGGCAGGCCTTACACTTCGCGCTGTTGCTAGAGAAGCTGGCACCACGACTCCCACCGTTTACAAACGCTTCCGAAACAAAGAGGCGCTGCGGAAAGCTCTGGCCGAGCGCGTGCGACTGCAATTGAACGAGTACCTTTTCGCCGCAAAGTCGCTTGAGGATGTTTCTCGCCGCTACCTTGAGTTCGCGGACGAGCACCCGCACGAGTATCAGTTGTTAGTGCACTCCTGGAGCGACATCTTTCACCCGGACTTCCCGCGCCCCGGACGGCTGTGGTTGATGACCCAATTTGCCGAGCGTTTCGGAGGCGATCCCGAAGACTATTCGCGATGCTTCTATGCCATGTTTCTCCTGGCGCACGGTGCGGCATCGCTGCTCAGCCTTCCCGGCGATGACATCGCGCGGGAAGAGGTCCGGCGAAATTTCCTGGAGATTTCCACGGCGTTGATCAAGCAGAATAAGATTTTTCAGTTTTAGTAGTTCCAAGCGTAATCTGACGCGTGCGCTGCGGCTCGCTTGCGTACAAAGGAGACCGGTGCTTCTTTCGATTCTATTTATCGAAATTTTGCTTTTCACAGCCTGCAAATTTTATTTCTATAATTTAGAATAGTTGCTAGTACCGTCTTCACGGCTTTTGCAAACGGTCCAATCGAAATGAGGGCAGCTCTTTCGAACGCTGCTCTCCACTGAACCTTAAAGGAGTTAGAAGGAAACCGAATGGCTAGAACACTGCAAGTCGCTCCCCGCGCAACACGCAAACCGCGCAGCAGCAAGACTGGTCCCACGCTTCAACAAATCCAGACCCGTGCTTACGAAATTTACCTTGAACGGCGCGGCGCGCCGGGCAATCAAATTGATGATTGGCTTCGCGCCGAACGCGAACTGGCCTCTGACGCGCCAACCAAGCCTCGCAGGTCGGCGCGCGCGGCAAAGTCCGAGTCCGAAGCGGCCTGATTACGGGTTAGCCGCTCTCTCCAGTCAGTGCGGATAGCCGGGCGTACGTAGTCATGCGTCGTCCACAGTCACGCGGTCACGTTGGTACATAATCCCCGGCAAGAAAATCTGCGATGTCTGTGATAGCCTCTCGGCGTCAGGCAGGATTGTTAATCCCATTGTTGGGCTGAACGATTCGCGGAATGACTCGAGGCAAAGCGCAGATGAGCTACGCACAATCGAATTTGGTTCCGGGCGAAACGGTCATTTACGAGACGCGGCTGCATTGGATCGTAATGCTGGGTCACTTGGCGGTTGGATGCCTGCTGCTCGCGCTGCCTGGAGCGCTTTTGCTGTACTACGCGAAAAACCGAACCGGAATTGACAGCAAAGAATTGCACCTAATGGAGGGCGTGGCCGCGGTGTTGCTGATTTCCGGCATGGTGGTGATTCTGGCCGGCATGGTGCGTCGCAATGCCACGGAAATGGCAGTGACCAATCGCCGTGTGGTGATCAAGACGGGGCTGGCCAGCCGCAAAACCATCGAGATGCTGCTTAACAAGGTGGAGAGTATCGAGGTCAGCGAGACCGCAGGCGGGAGGATGCTCGGCTACGGAACGGTGGTGGTGATTGGTACAGGCGGAACTTCCGAACCTTTTCACAAAGTTGCGCACCCGCTGGAGTTTCGTAACCAGGTGCAACATCAGATTGAAAAATTGCAGTGACCCGGATTGAGCCTGCGTCGTGTCCGGGCTAAGATTCTGAGGTGGCGCATGGGATGCGACCTCAGAATGACGACGTATTCTATTATTCTATTTTGATTTAGAGGCCAGGGTCTTCGAGTCCAGAGTTTTCGAGAACAACCAAGGAAACAATTTTTCGTCGTCGTAAGCCTTGTCCCACGAAACGTGCTTGGTGCCGGGATATTCGGTGTAGTGGACTTCGGCTCCGATCTCCTTCAATGCTGCGTACATCCGCCGTGACTCAGTTACCGGCACAGTGTCATCATCCGCGCCGTGAAAGATCCATACGGGGATCCTACCAATTTTTGCCGCCGCATCGGAATAGCTTTTGGGGTCGTCAACCGGGAACCATTTCGCCAGGTCGGGATGAGCCTTCAATGTGGCGGCGGGCGGACGGATACCCCCGCAAATCACCACCAGTGCCGCAAACCTGCGCGGATATTTTTCCGCCAGATGCCAGGTCCCATAACCTCCCATCGAGAGGCCGGTTAGATAAGTACGTTCGGCGTCGCCGTGGAATTCTTTGCTCGCAGCGTCCAGCGCGGCGATCGCGAGATCATCCATGGGCGGTTGGGTCCACCAGAGATTTTTCTGGCATTGCGGCATCACCACGATCGCCGGAATACGTCCACGGTCGCTGCGGATTTCCGTCCCAATCCCAATATCGGTTTGTTGCATGCCGTCATTGCCGCGTTCACCCGCGCCGTGCAGAAAGAGTATGACCGGCCATTTCTGGTGGGCGGTCCAGGTTTCAGGGACGAAAACCTGGTATTTGTAGGTAGTTCCCTGCAAAACAATGGTGCGGTCCAGGAAACCGGTCTCGTGGTTTCTTGCTTGAGCCGGTACTGCAATTGCCAGCCAGAGGATCAGAAACGCGTGAATCTTTCGCGATGAAACAGGCACCAAGTCCTCCCACTTTTGACTTTAGCATGAGTGCTTCGCATCCGCCCGCACGATTGCAAAATACCAGATAGTGGTTAATGACGAGACGCCCGCCCCCGGCACACGCTTGGACACTTGGCCGGGAGCATGACTTGGCAACATTTTCCGCTTGGCGTTTGGTTTGGCGTGGTCAGATGAATTCCAGCAACTGGCACTTAACAATATTTAACAAGTATTCGGCGATCGCCAGAAACCATGGGTCACGTATTGGTATCTAACCTTCAGGAGCGTTGATGGGACGCCGTCTGGAACTCGATGCGGTTCGCGGGCTGATGCTTGTGTGGATCGCGTTGACGCATCTTCCCACTTCCGCAAGTACCTACGTGAATCAACCGTTTGGTTTCGTGTCGGCGGCGGAAGGCTTCATCTTTCTTTCAGCGCTGTTCACCGGGCGGATTTACTTCCGAATGGCGGAACATGACGGCTACTGGCCCATGACGCGAAGGCTGTGGTCGCGCACGTTGCGTTTGTATGTGTACCACGGGCTCTTGCTGGCCTTCGCGTTTTTGGTTGCGGTGCCCATTGCGTCGCGCGGCAACCGGCCGGGACTTCACAATCTTCTGGATTTTTACTTCATCGCCGGCGCGAAACAATCCATCACGGAAGCCGCTCTGCTCATCTATCGCCCGCCTCTGCTCGATATTCTGCCGATGTACATCATTTTTCTGGCGTTCACTGGCGTGGCGTTGCTGCTGGCGCGCAAGATCGGCTGGAAACCGATCCTGCTGGGAGGATTCGTCATCTGGGGTTTCGCGCAATTGGGTTTTCGCAATGCCGAACACAGTTTCATGATGCGCTTCATCCCAACGCACATTCCGCTGAATGAAATGGGTTCCTTTGATTTGTGGGCGTGGCAATTTCTGTGGATTACCGGCATTTGGCTGGGAGTTCGCTGGGGCCAGGATAATCTGCCGATTGAGAAATGGGCCAGGCGCGCGGTGGTGCCCGCCGCGCTGATCGTTGCCGTGTTTTTTGTGCTCCGGCGAGTGTTGGAACGCGGAGTGGAACTGGGAGCAAGCGAATTCCTTTTTGATAAGTGGCACCTGGGACCGCTTCGTGTGCTGAATTTTGCAGCCGTAGCGGCGTTGCTGATTGTCGCGCAATCTGCGTTGAAGCCTCTGGCGATACGCCCGCTGGTGATGCTTGGTCAATCTTCGCTGCAGGTATTCTGCGTGCACCTGCTGTTTTGCTTCGCGGGACTTACGTTGATGGGCAATGCATCCATGCTGGATGGATGGCGGCAATCGGCGCTGTTGATTGCGACATTCTCCGCGATGCTGCTCACCGCAAAACTCTTCGCGAAGAGCGAAGCCAAGCAGGAACGCCAGCCGAAAACGGGGAGCTCTCCTGATTCTCACACATCACCTACCGGTCGAATCGAGCCGGTGCCCTCAAACATGCCTCTGCTTGACAGCACACTACCTGCCCCGGTTGCGAACACGGCGGAGTGACGGGACGTTCGATCATGCTGATTAAAGTTTTTGCGGAGTCTGCTGATCTTGATCCGCGGGGAGCTTGTCGACTTCCCGAAGCTTGCTAACATCCCGAAGATTGCTAACATCCGGGACCATGCAGTCAGAATCCCCGGCAACCGCACCGCGCTCATTCAGCAGAGCTTCCACTGCCCTTATTAATTCCCGCTCCGAAGCGCTCTTGTTGATGACCTCGCGTATGCCGTTTTTTTTCGCTTCCAATGCTAGTGTGGAAAACGCGTGATTGGTGTGAAGTAGAATCGGTAGGGTGGGAGAATTCGAAAGAATCTCGCGCGCAGCGTGCAGGCCATCCATCTCGGGCATTGCAAGATCGAGAATGATAGCATCTGGTTTCAATTCAGCAGCTTTTTGTACCGCCTCCAGTCCGTTTGCAGCTTCAGCACAAACCTGCCAGTCCGCGTGAGTCTCCAAGAGAGCTCTCAGCATCTTCCGCACCATTTCTTGATCGTCAGCAATTAGGATTCGATAGGCCAAGCAGCCTCACAAACATCTGATATCGCCCTATGTTTGACACCCTACATAGAGCCAATCACCATTGGAATACAGGGAAAAACGTAGGGCAGCTGAAACTGAGAGCAGATTGAGCATCAAAATTGCAGGATGCGGACGCATAGATGCCGAAAAATAACTACACGCTTCGCAGTATAAAAAAACGCCGCTTTCCAAGTTATAAAGGTTTTGCGACCGCAAGCGCTCTTTCGCCACATGACATGCGGGTGCCGACGATTGCGGGCCGAGTGGAAAATGGCAACAAGACGACTTCAAGTAGTGCGTTCTGGCGAGCGAACGAATCCCGCCGGCAAACCGGTTAGCAACAAGATTCTTCTGTCCATACCCGACGCCGAGTACCGGTTAATTCGTCCGCATCTCGAGTTTCTCGACTTACCGAATCGCCTTCGCCTGCATGAGCCGCCGGAAAAGCTGCAGTTTGCCTATTTCCCCAACAGCGGCTTGGTCTCGATTGTGGCTGCGACAAAAGGGGGACGCGACGTCGAAGCCGGCGTGGTGGGATCCGAAGGCGTCGTAGGCACCGCGCTTGCCGTAGGCCTGGACAAGAGCCCGCTTCGTGAGGTGGTGCAAATTGAAGGCGGAGCTTTCAAGGTCGCCTCGCGCGCGCTCCAGGACACGCTTCCGAAAACGCCGGATTTGCAAATGAGATTGAGCCGCTATGCGGTCTCGCAACGCCTCGCCCGCTGGCTGCTGATGGCGCAAGATCGCGTGGATGCCGCCATACTGCCGATCACCCACGATTTTCTGGCAACGATGCTGGGGACGGACCGGCCCAGCGTGAGTCTGGCGGCCGGCGCATTGCAGCAGAACAAAGTGATTCAGTACAGCCGGGGTTCGGTAAGAATCCTGAATCGCAAGCGCCTCGAAATGTCGGCTTGCGAATGTTTTCGAGTCATTCAGCAGTTGAACGCAGATTTCGATTTGAAATAATCCGCCGAGTGTTCGATAGCCTACAGACAGTGGTTGCCGCCAGCCGATACAGTCTTCCATTCCCGCGAAAAAAAAAGGGACCGATCAGCAGATGATTTAATTCGTCGAGACGCGCAGTCGCGCGAGATAACAGGGACAGAGGTCCCGTCACTCAAAAACAAAATTCTTATGGCGATTCCAGAAACTGAATATCGGGTCGTTCAGTCCCATCTGGAGCCTTTTAAGTTTCGTCAGCATTGCATCCTTCACGAGCCCACTCGAAATTTGGAGTTCGCTTATTTCCTTAATCACGGTTTGATTTCCTTGCTGGTTGCAACTGAAGACGGGAAAACAGTGGAGGCCGGCATGGTTGGTAATGAAGGAGTAATCGGCGTGGCGGCTGCCGTTGGCCTTACCATATCTCCCTTGCGCCATGTCGTGCAGATTACAGGTGACGGTTTCAGAATACGGATTGGCGCATTCCAACGCTGCCTGGCCACGACTCCGCATCTGCAAATGGTTTTGAGCCGCTACGCTGTGGTTCAAGGCATGCAAATTGCCCAAACCGCGGCGTGCAACAGATTACATGACGTAGGAGAGCGACTGGCGCGATGGTTGCTGATGGCGGCCGATCGCGCCGGTTCCAGTTCACTTTCCATCACCCATGATTTCCTGGCGACCATGCTGGGAACGGACCGCCCCAGCGTGAGTGTCGCAGCAAAGATTCTGCAGAGGAAGAAAATCATCGAATACCGGCGCGGAACTCTGGAAATTCTCAACCGCAAGAAGCTCGAAGCTTCCGCTTGCGAGTGCTACAAGGTAATCCGCCAATTCAACGGCGTCCTTCGGCTCCCCTAAGCTTCGCAGTGAATCAGCACTACTTCAGCGCGGCGTAGAGCGCTTGTTTCCAGCGAGCGT
>WNFO01017541.1_pt1 | contig 10129 bp, 11 predicted proteins | sample 5400251 | NCBI WGS metagenome assembly WNFO01 (sample SAMN13153354, study PRJNA577476) | soil metagenome | isolation source: 100 cm saprolite under Madrone tree | place: USA:California | collected 2016-06-14
CGAGGCGAGCATCAGGGTCAACTGATCGTCCTCGTCTCCTGCTCGGGTCACCAACTCCACGAGCTCTTGCAACGTGAACGGCAAGATACTTGTCTCCCGCATATTTTATTCCTCCCTCTCAACCTGTCATCTCTACAGCCGTTCAGACGTCCTGCACGGCCTCTCCACCTGTGCTCAGGATATCGATCCGAGCGCCATCACCGCCGCCGAACGCCTTCGCCTCGTGCACACTTATGTTACAGCCACACACTCGGACGGAGGCCTTGACATCCACCCAGAAAACGATGTTTGGTCTCGCGTAGACTCCATCATGGCCCTTCACGACTCTGAATTTAACGATCGTTGGATGCACTCCGTCACAAAGACAGTCGATATTGGCCGTGACCCGGCCCAACTTGATTTCATTCGTAGTCAGGTACGTGCTTCCATCCTAAACCACGTGATGTCCCTCACGCCTGCAGTTCGGAGATGCGGTCGCTTTCTATTTCGCTTTCCTCGCTTCCTACACTCATAACCTTGTCTTTATCTCCACCGCTGGCCTCCTAATTCACTACTTTTACCATGCCTATTCAATCCTTTACTCCTTCCTTCTCTTCCTGTGGTCTGTCGTTTTTGTTGAATACTGGCGTATCCGCGAGCGCCTTATTGCTGCCTCGTGGGGCTCGCTAGGCTCAGTTCGCGTCGAAAAAAATCGCCCGAGATACACTGAGGGCGATCGTTGGTGGAAACGCGAACTCAAGGTCCTTTGTAGCGTTCCCATCATTCTTCTCTTTGCGAGCGTCCTGGCTGTCCTCCTCACCGCCATCTTCATATTCGAGGCTTTCATCACCTCCCTTTACACCGGTCCTGGCCACCAATACATCGTAAGACTGTTGTTTTATAGGCATCCCATCATACCTTACTTATCTATTTCTTCAGTCATTCGTCCCAACGATTATTATCTCTGCAATTGTTCCCCGCTTCCTTGCAATCTATCAAACACGCGCACAAAAACTGACTCAATGGGAAAATCACAAGCACCAGTCGTCTTTTGATACCTCGCTTTCCATAAAGTCGTTTGCCCTCTCTTCCGTCGTCGCATACCTCGGCCTCGCCCTTTCCGCTTTTATCTACATTCCCTTTGGCGAGACTGTCATGAACGCTGTTCAACAGTCTATCACCACCTATACTTCCCCCTCCCCTACTCCCTCTCCTGGGCATCATACAACCAAAAAGAATGGCCTTGCATTTTTTGTGTCTGACACGGGAGCAGCACGCAACAAGCTTGATCCTTCGCGTCTCAAGAATCAGATGTATGCATACGTGGTCACGGACCAAGTGACGGGCTTTTTCTTCGAAAACGGCCTTCCCTTCCTCACGCGCGCATATGCCTCTATCCGCTCGGGTAAACGTCGACCTTTGTTGTCCGGTGCAAGCGCGGGTAATTCGAAGAAGAAGCGTGTCGGGTTCGAGGACGATACCAATGGGGCCGCGCGCGTCGAACGCGAATTCCTCGAGCGTGTACGGAGGGAGGTATCCCTTCCTCAATATACGCTATTTGAGGACCTCAACGAGATGGTCGATCAGTTTGGCTACATCGCCCTCTGGTCGGCTATCTGGCCCCTTGCACCCTGTGAGCCATCCACGCCCTTCTGTCCGATAGCTGACTGATGCTAAGGCCTTCCCTCAGTAATCTCCCTCTTCAATAACCTGATTGAGTTTCCCTCTGATGCCTTCAAAATCGTTACGCACTACCGCCGCCCCCTACCCCAGCGAACCGACACGATCGGCCCATGGCTAGACTGTCTCTCCTTCCTCGCCTGGCTCTCAGCCCTGACCAACTCGGCCCTCGTATACCTTTTCCGCCCCCAAAGAACAGCAACGACAAGAACATCTGCAGCGGCGGTGGCAGTACCGGCAGCAGGACATGTAGAGATCCAAAAAGTGACTATGCAAGAAGTCCTAGCACGTACGCTGTTCGTTGCGCTTGCTGCTAGCCACGGGTTCATAATTTTGCGAGCGGTGGTGCGACATGTGTTGGAGCGCTTCCTGTGGTATGAGAGTGTGGAGAAGAAGCGTTTGGATAAAGCGGCGCGTGAAATCAAGGAACAGTATGTTCAGAGCGTTCAACGACGTGGTGGTCCTGCGCTCGGCGAGGGCGAGACTGCGGTCAGCGGGGAAGTAACGACAACGACAGCAGAAACGCCGTCTGGAGACGAGTTTTGGCAATTCGATGAAGGTCTGGACGAGATCCGGAAGGGTATCAAGGATTCGTGATTCATGATACTGTATGTTTTGATGGACGTTGATGTGTGATCCAGCTATGCTGATCGTCTTTTCTCTCCCTGGTTTTGACTATGTGGCTTGATGAGAGACTCCACCTGCTGCATTGTATCTCACGTATTATACGATTGTTTGGACTGTTTGCATATTCACGTTGTACATATTCATATTACTTCTGTTTGTGATTAACAATAGATGGCCGATTCGATGATCTGGGGTATGTTGTATGGTGCATGCCTCACGCGAGCACTATTTATCTCCATGAGGTACTTTGGACAGGACAAAGAGTGTAAAAAAAAAACACAAGAAAAGAAAAAGGAATAAGAACGACGACGACGACAAAAAAGGCATAACATAGTAGGGACTCGGACTCGGACTTGAGGTAGCTGGAACTGCCCGCCACCGCTCGTCCGCTCGTCCGATAGAGACAAGGTAAGCCCACGCGCCAAAAGGATCATTCAAAAGACCCCGCCGCTATGCCTTTCTGCACCTGCATAGGTGCACGACCTCCCATCCCAGTACCTCCAGGTCCAGCGCTGACTGAACCAACCATTTCTCCATTACTCGACCCATACGGATTCGGCAACGAGCTCTGGCGTTGAAGACCCTGCGTCATGATATGGCCAGGTACAGCGGCACCTGAGCTTGAGAAGAAAGACGTGGCCTGCTGCTGTTGTCCTTCTGCTTCTCTCGGTTGTGCCGCCGCTGCGGTAGTGGGCGAAGAGCGCGCGTCCGTGATGCCTGGAACGGAGATAAAGTATACAGAGCCAGTCGGATCCGGACCACCCTGAGCGTAATATTGTGCCCACGCCTGCACATTCGGGTCCGGATACGTCGCATTCGGGTCGAACACAAACGGCGGGCCCGTCATCGTCTGCTGCTGCTTTTGTGCCTGTGCCTGTGGTTGTGGTTGTACTGGGGCATGCGCTTCAACGGGCGAGTGTGACGCCTGCGCTTGAGCTGGAAGTTGTTGTTGCTGCACCACACTCTGCGTCTGTACTTGAGGCTGTGTTTGAGCGGGGAGCTGAGACTGGATCTGGGGCTGCTGTGGGGAGTGCTGCGACTGTGGGTGTGACGGCAGTTGGACTTGGGGCTGCTGCTGGGTCTGGGGCTGACCGGGAGTTTGAGTCTGTTCCGGCTGAGGGGGAGCTTCTCCTTGTTGGGGCCGTGCCTGGGGATAGTACGATGGGCTGGGTCCAGAATTGTCCTGCCCTGGATAAGGCGGCTGCGCGTACGCCGTCTGGGGCGGGGGTTGTGGGCCCTGTTGAGCTTGTTGCTGAGACAGAGGCTGTGCTTGGGGTCGAGGCTGCGATTGGAATTGTCGGCAGGCCGACCATAACCAGGGGGTTGCTGTCCGGGAACACGCGACTCAGGGCGTGGGTACGCAGATTGCGGTTGTGGGAACGTCTGACGTTGTTGTTCATAGACTGGTCAAAAGTTCCAACATCAGCGGATTGAGACGAAGAGAGAGAAAGGACCACTACATTCACTATGACGTGCGAGGCTCTCTTCCATCATCCGGTCAAATATTGTGCGTGCTTTGACAAAGCTCTCATTCATCGACACTAGGTCAGCTACAGACAGGGAATCGAAATCGTTAGTTCTGTAACGACCTCATGTTTTACATAAGGATAGCATACCGCGCTTCTGGCTGTACTTATCAATTAACTTCACGATCTTCGGGCGAAGGCTCATGCAAGAGCGATAAAGTTCTTGGATCTCCTCGTTATCGGCAAGATTATCTTTTGCCGGGTCCAGTGTGCGCAGCATCGTCAACAACTGATCAACGTTGGCCGCCTGTGAGAAGACAGCGGCTTCCTGCTGCGCTTCGGCTGCCAGCTCGGTTGGTGTGGGTTCTGGAAGAGGTTCCTAAATACCATCAGAACAAGAGCAAAGGCAGGGGTAGAGATTGGCGTGCAAACGTACAACATAGTTAACTGGGAAAATTCCCGTGCGGCCCCTGAGCTGTCCTCGCCACCAGTCTTTGTATTCCCGGTTTACGACCTTGATTATATCTCCTTTCTCAAATGCCAACTCGTTCGGCTCCGTGGGCTCAAATGAATGAAGGGCACGCACACGCGTCGCACCGTAGACTTCCGCATTAGATGATGTTGGTGACGTTGGTGCTGCCGAAGTGGATTGCGGAGATGATTCAACGGGAGGCGGTGCAGTAGTTGCAGTAGTCTGTGTTTGAATATGCGTCTCTGTAGGTGGGGCGTAGCCGGTAGAGTGCGCATGCTGGTGATACGCTGGCGTGGGAGCGGGAGCGGAAGAAGGCGGAGGCGGAGGCGCAGCAGCCGGCTGGGCTGTGTTTACTTGTGAGCCCGAGCCGCCTGCGCCACTTGATGACGCAAGGGAGTATTCGTTCCAGTTCTTGCGGCCACCCTTGTCCTGCACAGAGAGCTCGAGGACACGCTGTAGCTCTTCCTCCTCGCGTCTGCGCGCCTCGTCGTCGTCATGAGGCGGAGGCTCATTGGAAGGCTCAAATTTATAATCTATCGAAAGCTAGATGAGCACAGAGCAGGGCGAGGAAAAGCACTGATCTACTCTTTGCCTTGAGGCTCTCATAGCATTCTTCCATGATGCCAAGAGTTGGGTCGCTCTCAAAGTCCTCGGTCCACATAGCGATGAGCATCAAAACTCGATTCCTGACTTTGTCATGAGTGGTCTGTACGATGAAGCGGGGGTCTGTCAAAGGCATTGCAAGAAGGAAGAAATAGCAAGAGTGCGTACGCGATCTGTGATCAATCTCTCCAGAGCCTGAGTGAAAGCTCTCGACGCAATTTCACTGTGGAGCTCCTTGCTACAGTTCTTGGAAAGCGACTCTGTGAGCGTGAGCGAGTATAGTTGTACATTCGGGTTCCGGTGTGCAAGGCGTTTGAGGATAGCCGCGATGACGTTCCGTGCCCTAGCGAATGTGTGAGCACATATTGGTGAACAGAGGTGGCGAGAGACTGACCCCTGCTCGCCCTCATCCTGTACTTTATCGCACAAGTTTAGGATGGTCTCCCAGTTCTCACTAGTCAAAGTCTCATCTGTCGCTTTTTCTTTGGTGGCGGAAGGGATGAAGGGCGTAAACGTCAGGAGGAAGGATATGGCATCTATGCGACTTACCAACGATATCATCGTATGGATTGGTTGGCGTGGACTTGAACATAGAGTGGTGTATCTGGAAGGATGACGACTTGTGAAATAAGAGGTTGTGGTTGAAGAAGTTTGCGTCGGTGCTGCGGAGAGCGGTGGAGAGCGGGGAAAGGCTGCTCGCTCCGGATCAGGCAAGCGGCGAGATGACTCTGCGTATAATATCTCTCGTTCGCCAAACCTCATAACCAAGACCTTTGGGCCTTTGAACCCGCCTCTCAATCCCCATCAAGCTGCTCCCCATCTCCGACACTCTCGATGAATTCTCAACTCGCCAAATTCCACTCACATCAACCCCATTCAGTTTCGGCAGCCTGATATCTCCCCGGGCGACGCCACCGCGGTTGCGCGTGCTGTGCGTGCTGCGCATACTGCCCACTGTTCTCCAGGATTAGAGAACTGAAAAGAAAAAAGGATGGCGAATGCCCGCCCTCTCCTGCCACGCTCACGCTGGTATATTGATGTGATGATGGTGCCCCTATCTGTGAATAAGACACCACACCACATGTTTAAGTCGCAAGGCACTCGTTATTAGAAAGGTGTCTTCCCGCGCAGGAAGATAACGTCCCATATTTTCTCCACGGAAATGAGGGTGATGATGAACTTTAAGATCAGAGTGAACTCGGTACACGTACAGAGAATCCGGTCCGGTGTCGGAGGTGGGCGATAATCGATATCTACTCTGCTCTCTCCAGCCACTACACAACTCCCCATTCAATGGCAAAGGGTACGTCACACTCTTCTCTTCCCTCTCGCCTCCTCCCAATCAATCACACAAACAGTTCCACGCAACTTCCGCCTGCTAGAAGAACTCGAAAAGGGCGAAAAGGGCATCGGCGATGGATCGTGCTCTTATGGCCTCGAGGATGGCGATGATATCCTCATGTCCAACTGGAACGGCACCATCATTGGTCCAGGCCACGTACGTCCCCTTCCTTCTCCCTACTCTCCCCACTCTATAAAAACCAATAAAAATGAATAAAAATAAAAACACCCTATTCTCTCGATCTGCGCATATACGCACGCACACGCACACCACACCCACGCGTGGCACACCTGCTCCCATAAATGCATACGTATGCACGCACATACGCATGCATGCACATACACGCACGACGCACGCACGCACTTTGCCACTCCGAATAATAATAATACTCACACAGACGGTACACGAGAACCGGATCTACTCGCTCAAGATACACTGTGGCGACCAATATCCCGATGTACCACCCACGATCCAATTCGTCTCTCGCGTCAACCTCCCCTTCGTCTCTCAAACCGACGGTAAAGTAGACAAGACCAAGCTACCCGTTCTCGCCAATTGGCACCGCAACCATAGTATCGAGACCGTCCTCGTCGAGATCCGTCGGTCCGCCCCCCCCCCTCCTCCATATCCGCTTTTTGCTCATCCCCTTACTTTGTTTTTAGAGAGATGGCATCGTTTAGCAATCGCAAGCTCCCGCAGCCTCCCGAAGGCTCGACTTTCTAATTCACGACGACCTCTAACGCTCCCCGTTTCTCCTCAACTCACAAGAGAAGTGATCTCGGTGATAGATTTTAGGCCCTGGATAACTACTCACACCGCGTGTATATGTGCGTACGTGCGTGTTTGTCGTTAAGATTTTTTGCCTCGATGGGGTGTGTATGTGTGTATGTATATATGTGTGCGTGTACTACAGCAGTGCGCGGTCACTAGCTATGGTGCTCGCGTTTCACCGATCATACCAAATGAATTAGGCATGTTTCACCCAACGTCCATCGTCACTTTCGACTTGGAATGGCGTATCCTACTCCTGGGCCGGGTCTCTTAGACGATCCAGCTCCAGCAACGGTGATGGCGCTACGCCCTCTGCCCGCCACACAGTGACGATCGATCTGAGTGTCCAACATCTTTTCACACAAGATACCTCTGACAGAATAGCGCGGTACACCGTCCTCATGAGAAAGGCCTGCCGCAAAGCTGCAACTTCGTCGTCATCGATCATCCACATACACAGTCGACTGTCGTTCCGAAACAGTACTTTGGCTGCGGCTGTGAGATGTATTTCTATTCGCATTTGCAAATCTCGCGGCGTCAAACGACAATCGATCTTGTCCGACGCTTTTCAGAGTGTTATCCATCGGTAGGTAGTAGCCTTGCGCCGAGATTATGAGACACCCGCACAATGCGTCCGTGATATAGTGTCTGTTCGCAACACATGGTAATGGGAGGACCCGGGCGGAAATGTTGATGGAGATCAAGTATACGTCGCATACACGGCCATGGTTGTCCACATAAACCTGGTGAGTACATGGAGTCGCAGTTTGAAATATAGTATCCACAGTAAATTAAAGCAAAACAACGAAATGATATGAAAGCATGAGATGAAGAAAGGAAAAAGGGAGAGAAAACCGAAAAGCAACAGGAAATGGTCAAAAGAAGGGTGGAATAGGTCAGTAGGGCCATGTATACACGTATCTCCGAATAATCGCGAGAAGAGAAACGAAGTAAGGACAACACAGAACTCAAATAAACACAAGGAGGACTTATCGCTCACTCATCAACATCCATGGCTGGTGAGCCGTCGTGAGCGGAACCCCCAGCTTTTGGCGTGCTTCCACGATCGCCTTCTTCTGTAAACATATCTTTCTTATTTGGCGTCGACGGCGAGCTTCCTGACAGACTTAACCGACCAATCTCCGTCGTGTGATGGTCCGCAAAGAATGATTCTTGCAGTGATGAGGACGAGGATGATAGTGTTGTCACTGAACGCATTACGGGGCTCAGCGACGGCAGCGATGCATGGACGCTCGCTGGTGTGCCCACCGCACTCGTAGTGGCACTCTCGCCCGCTCCTCCAGGTGAGCGGTGAGCCATGAGGTCTAGAGATGGCATCGCATCTCTGTCCGCCGCAGCATTGCGCTGTAGCCCGACGACACGTAGGCGTTCGACCCACGCATCAGCTCTGTCGAGCGAATCTTTGACGACACCAGTCACACCGCGCATCATATCGAGACTCTCAGTGGCAAGGGCGAGAATCCGTTGCGCGGCCTGCTTTGCTGAACCTGCAGTGGGCGGCACGGCAGCTGGGACACCGCACGCGCCAACACTAAGTTGTCGTGGATGGCGCGGGCTGCCTGTACTCGTCGGTGAAGTGGGACGTGAGGTTTCCCCTGTCCCACTCGCATTTCCCCGTCTTGCACTCCTTCGAGTTGAACCGCGTCCACGGGTAGGAACGGGCGTGGGTGCGACGTTCTCCCCACGTGCAGCGCTTGCCCAGGCTTGCGGAAGGTGAAGGATGAACCCTCGTACGCGTGTACGTGCGGGCTCTGGTAGCGCACCACCTGCATACTTGGAAATGACATCAACGACCTGACGTACAGTGTCAACAACGTCCCGCTTGACGTTTGTTAGCTGGCGCATGCGCTCCTGAGAGATGAGCGCATCGGGGTTAAGCGCATGTGGAGAGTCTGGTGGTGGTTGTAGGGAGGCCATAAAGTCGCGCAGAATCACGATTTGACCGTCAATATGTGTCGTGGCATACTGTGGCCGATCTTATTATGAGACCCGAACCGTTCGGGGTAAATAACAACGGCACGGACCTGCAACCACTGCAGACAATATTTGAGTCGTCTCATGCTTTCCTCACTCACAGCGGCGCCAATGCCGCCTGCCTCGAGTAACACAGCTTGCCACCGACTCCTCTGTACGACCTGTTGCTGTTCCTCTGGATTGTCTGCAAGTATGTTCCTTTCTGGTTCTAATGAATACGACAAAAAGATGGGGTCAGCTGCGGCCGACGCGGACATGAAACGGAGTTAATTCGAATACGTACCTGGTGAAGGATCGCGCTCAGCAGAATCGCGCCTCATGCTCACGTCACGTATTTGTGGACCCGACTCGCGACTGGTGCGCCCGCGTTTTCGTTCGCGTTCAACGCTCGCACTGCGCTCATCTGTATCGGCGCTTGATGGTCGCCCCGTGCCTGCTCCATAGCGCCCAAGCTAAAACGACAAAATCAGGGCGAAAGATAACATAAGCACAAAGTGTTGAATAGAAACATGGCAAGGAACAAACAAAACAAAAAAAACAGAGAAAAGAGAAGGCAGAGAGCAGGAAACGGAACGCACTCTGTCAAGTTGCCGACAAGCAAACTCCTCGAGAGAAGTAACCGGTAAGCGGTCGATGACGGGCCGCGATATACTCTTCACTGAAGATTCCATCATCTCTGCGCCGTACTAAGACGACACGATATAAGTCACATCGTTCAATGGAAACTCTGAGCTGTAACATTACTTTGACGACGCGAGAGCTGGCTTTGCTTTGCTCATACGCTCGGAGGGCCGTGCTGACACCAGGGATGGTCGACACACGGGCAGCGAGAGCTGTCCCCTCGGGATCCACATCGGGATCCTCCGACGCAAGGGTTGGTGTAGTGAGCGTTGGAGAGTTTGAGGAAGATGCAACGGAGAGGGCAGGAGTAGGCTGAGACGCTAAATGTAGATGTGAGTAAATGATGGACGAAAGACACGGGAGAGATAGGCACAGCTGACGCTCTGAGGATGTGGAGGCGGGGAAAGGACGAGGGCGTGGTTGCGCATATCGCCGAGTGCTCTGACGGCGATGCGTACACTCTCGTCCTCGTCCTGGATGGAGCGTTGGGAAGGATCGAGATTGGCGGTGGCGGTGGCGGACATAAGTCCAGAAAAGGTAACGGTGCGCCTGTTTTATTATTAGTGAAAAGGG
>WNFO01006776.1_pt1 | contig 10127 bp, 6 predicted proteins | sample 5400251 | NCBI WGS metagenome assembly WNFO01 (sample SAMN13153354, study PRJNA577476) | soil metagenome | isolation source: 100 cm saprolite under Madrone tree | place: USA:California | collected 2016-06-14
CTCAACGATAAGCTTCAGCCTACGCAAGCGCGCCCGTAGCTCAGTTGGATAGAGTGGCAGCCTCCGAAGCTGCAGGTCGCTGGTTCGAATCCAGTCGGGCGCGCCATTCCAAGCGTAATATCGTGCCACGGTGTTGCTGCGCCAGGTCCGGCGGCTCACGCAAAGCCAGTAACAACGCGACGCCCATGGCGAGAATCACGAAAGCTACGAAAGCGCGTTCGCGCCGCAATTCGGCCCGCAACGGCCGTCAGGCTCAGGCGGCGGCGGCGCGCGTGCGCGCGCCCCTCGCAAGCCCGGAACCGCACCGCACCCCTGCCGCCATCGTCGGTGTCGGAGCCTCCGCCGGAGGGCTCGAAGCATTCACTGGGCTACTGAAGGAGCTGCCGTCGGATTCGGGCCTGGCGCTCGTTTTTGCGCAGCACCTGGCGCCCGCTCACGAGAGCATGCTGGCGGAGATTCTGCAGCGAGCCACCCCGATGCCCGTGGACGAGGCGCGCGACGAGTCGCCCCTGGAGCCCAATCGCGTGTATGTGATGCCGCCCGCACGCACCATACTCCTCAGGGACGGGCGCTTGCGCCTCACCCCGAGAGCCGAAGGGCAACATCACCCGATCGATCAGCTGTTTGAATCGCTCGCGGCAACCCAAGGCCATCGTGCCATCGGCGTGGTGCTCTCCGGCACCGCCTCCGATGGCACCGCGGGCCTGGCGGCGATCAAGGCGGCCGGCGGCATAACGTTTGCGCAGGACGAAACCGCCATGCACGACGGCATGCCCCGCAGTGCCATCAGCGCAGGCTGCGTGGATTTCGTGCTGCCGCCGGCGGGCATCGCCCGCGAGCTGCTGCGTATCGCGCGACACCCGTATGTGGCGCAGTCCGGCGATGCGGATGTCAGTGCCGATCAGGATATCGACCAGGTGCTGGACATCCTGCACCGCAGCAGCGGCGTCGATTTCACGCAATACAAATCCAACACTCTGCGCCGGCGTATCCAGCGGCGCATCGTGCTGCAGAAGTTGACGAGCTTCGCGGAGTACGCGCACTTTCTGCGCGAGAACCCGCGCGAGGGCGAGGCCCTCTACCAGGACATCCTGATCGGCGTCACCGATTTCTTCCGCAACCCGGAGGCGTTCGAGGCGCTGAAGACCAGCGCGTTGCCGCGGATTTTCACGGACCGCGGCCGCAAGGACCCGGTGCGCGTCTGGGTGCTCGGTTGCTCGACCGGAGAGGAGGCGTACTCACTCGCCATCACCCTGGCGGAATACGCATCGGAAACCGCAAGCCTCGCGCCGATCACGGTGTATGCGACCGATCTCAACACCATCGGAATCGAGAAGTCGCGCACGGGCTTCTACCCGAAGAGCATCGCCCAGGATATCTCACCGCAGCGCCTGCGGCACTTCTTCGTGGAGTCGGCCGGATCCTATCGGGTGGCGAAAGCGATCCGCAACATGTGCATCTTCGCGCGCCACAACGTGCTCACGGATCCGCCGCTGTCGCGCATGGATCTCATCAGCTGCCGCAACGTGATGATCTACATGGAGCCGGCGCTGCAGAGAAAGCTGGTGCCGGTGCTGCATTATGCGCTCAAGCCCGACGGCTTCCTGTTCCTCGGGCCGTCGGAGACGATCGGGGCGAGCCGCGCTCTGTTCGAGCTCGAGGACTCCAAGCACAAGATCTACTCGAGGAAGCCCGGCTCGCTGCGGCTAGAGCAGCACTTTCCGCTGGGGCCTTACACGCCGCTCTCCGTGGAGCGGCATGCGGAGCACTGGCGCGGTCCGCCCAAGGCTTTTGCGGCCGAGATGCCGCGCGAAGCTGATCGCCTGCTGCTCGCGCGCTATGTGCCGGCCGGGGTGTTGGTCGATGATGAGGGAGAAGTGTTGCAATTCCGCGGCGATACCGGGCTGTATCTCGCTCCGGCGCCCGGCAAGGCGAGTCTCAACGTGCTGAAGATGGCCCGTGAGGGCCTGCTCGTGTCGCTGCGGGGATTGCTGCGGCGCGCCCGGCGGGAGGATGCACTCGTGCGCGAAGAAGGCGTGCGCGTCAAGTCCAACGGGGGGCATCACGACGTCACGTTGTGCGTGATACCGCTGGGCCGATCTCACACGAAGGGGAGATGTTACTGGATCATGTTCGAGAATCCTGTGCGGGCGGACGCGCGTCTCGCCGGCGCACGTGGCGCCAGGGGCGGCAGGCGGCGAGCCGCGCCTGCGGAGGAAGGCCGCGCGCTGCGGGAGGCGGACAAGCAGATCAACCGCCTCACGCAGGAGCTGAGCGCGACCCGCGAGTATCTGCAGTCGGTCATCGAGCAGCAGGAGGCGGCCAACGAGGAGCTGCAGTCGGCCAACGAGGAGGTGCAGTCGGCGAACGAGGAGCTGCAGAGCATCAACGAGGAGCTCGAGACCTCGCGCGAGGAGATTCAGTCGAGCAACGAGGAGCTCACCACGGTCAACCAGGAGCTGCAGAACAGCAACGAGGAGTTGAGTCGCCTCAACAGCGATCTCATCAATCTGTTCAGCAGCGTGCAGGTGGCGATCGTCATGGTGTGGCGCGACCTGCGCATTCGGCGCTTCACGCCCATGGCGGAAAAGCTCTTCAACCTGATTGGCGCCGACGTCGGCCGCCCGATCGGCGACATCAAGCTGAAATTCAACATCACCGACCTGCCGCGACAGCTCACCGAGGTGGTCACTACGGACGCGACGCGCGAGTTCGAGGTCCAGGGAGAGGACGGCCGCTGGTATCTGTTGCGTGTACGCCCGTATCGGCTGCCCGACAACCAGATTGACGGCGCCGTCATCGCGCTGGTGGACATCGAATCCGTGAAGCAGAGCCGCGCCGTGCTCGAGCGTCAGGCGCGGCTCCTCGAGCAGTCACACGAGGCGGTCTTCGTCCGCAGGATGGACGGCTCGATCGAGTACTGGAATCACGGCGCGGAGCTTCTCTACGGGTTCAGCAGGGAGGAAGCGTTGGGAAGCCGCGCTCCTCAGCTGCTCGCCAAGCACTCGGCCACACAGGCAACCCTGAACGAGGCACTCGAGCGCGACGGTTGTTGGATCGGTGAGCTCGTTCACCGCACCAAGGACGGCCGCGAGATCGTGGTGGACAGCATCCAGGTCGCGTTGGCGGAGGGAGAGCGGCAGCTCGTTCTGGAGACCAACCGCGACGTCACCGAACGCAAGCGGCTCGAGGAAGCGCTGCGCCGGCGGGTGGAAGAGCTGGGCCTGGCCGACCGGCACAAGAACGAGTTCCTCGCGATGCTCGCGCACGAGCTGCGCAATCCCCTGGCTCCGCTCAGCAATGCCGTGGAGATCGTGAGGACCGTCCCCGCGGGCGACCCGAGGGCGGTACGCGCGAACGAGTTGATCGAGCGGCAGGTCGCGACGCTGGCGCGTCTGGTGGACGATCTTCTCGACACTGCACGCATCAATCGCGGCCAGGTGCAGCTGCGCCGCGAGATCCTCGAGCTGCAGCCGGTCCTGGCGCGGGCGATCGAGACCAGCCGGCACCTGATCGATGCTCGGCGGCATCGCCTTGCGGTCGGGATGCCGGTGTCAGCGGTAATCGTGGACGGCGACGCGACGCGCCTCGAGCAGGTGTTCGCGAATCTGCTCAACAACGCCGCCAAGTACACGCCGGAAGGCGGGGAGATCTCGGTCACGATGGACGCGGCACCGTCAGAGACAGCGGGCGCGGCTGCCGAGATCGCCGTGCGGGTAAGGGACACCGGACTGGGGATTGCCCCCGAGATGCTGCCGCGGGTGTTCGAGCTGTTCACGCAGGCCGATCGCTCGCTCGCCCATTCACAGGGAGGCTTAGGGATAGGCCTGTCGCTGGTGCGCAGTCTCGTGCAGCTGCACGGCGGGCGCGTGACGGCCCACAGCGACGGTCCCGGGCGGGGGAGCGAGTTCGTGGTCTACCTGCCGCTGAGGTCGGCAGGTCAGCAGGAGGAGCCCGCAAAAAAGCGCGTGGACCTGCGGGCGATGCCGCAGGCGGCGCTGCGGACCGCGAAGGCGCCCGACTGAGCGCGCGGCTTAGCGCTTTGTCCTAGCGGCGGTGCTCGGCGGCGGCCAGATCGTTGATGAGTGAGATGAGGTCGTTGGGGCTGCCGGCCTTGCCGATGTCAGTGGCGTATTTGCCATTGATCACGACGAGCGGGACACCCTGGACCTGATAGCGTTGCGTGAGCTGCTCGGCGCGCTGCAGGTTCGAGCTCACCGTAAAGGAGTTGTAGGCCTTGGCAAAATCCTCGGCACTGATGCCGTTCTCCTGCGCGAAAGCCTGCTGCAGCTTGAACGTCTCGTCCTCGCTGTTGGCGACGAGGAGACGGTGCTGCTGCTGGATCGTATCGAATGCCTTCGCGAGCAAATCCGCGCGGCCCAGCGCCTGCAGCGTGTAGAAGAGCCGGGCGTGCGCGCGATGCACCGGCCCCCACATCACCGGCACTCGCACGAACTCGATGTAGTCGGGTTTGCTTTTCAGCCAGGTCAGCAAGTACGGCTCGAGCGCGTAGCAATGTGGGCAGCCGAGCCAGAAGACTTCCACCACCTCCACTTTCCCCGGCGCGACGCTCGTGGGTTGCACGGGCACGAGGGGATCGTAGTTCACACCCGGCTTCCAGCGGCCGCTCGGCAGCTGCGCGTCCTGAGGGAGCGCTGCGAGCCGCTCCAGGGACAGATCGCTGCGAGTCTGGCCGCGGTCCTCCTCGCCGCTGTCGCCGGCCGATTCCTGAGCCGCTGTCGCCTGCGCCGTCTCGTTCTGCGATCCCGCTGAGGCGGGTTGCGCTGCGGTCGTGGCTTGCTGCGCAGTGGCGGCCTGAGTCTGCTGCGGGGGAGCCGTGGCAGTGCCCCGGGGCGGCGGCGCTCCGCGCCCGCAGGCGCACACGCTCAACGCGAGCAGAGCTGTCAAAACGAGCGATCGGGTCATTGGATACTTTCAGCGCATGCCTTGGACGTAGGAGGCTACGTCGCGGATCTCATCAGGTGCCAAGCGCTTGGCGATAGTGAACATCATCACGCCGTTGCGGCTTGCCAGGGCGGGGTTGGGGCCGGTGTAACGCGCCCCGCTGGCGTAATCGTTGAGTTGCTTGGCCACGTACACGGATTGCTGTGCCTGCAAGACCGGGTAGCCGGCTGCGAGATTGCCGCGTCCGACCGGGCCGTGGCACGCGGCACAGGCGGGAACGTTGCGGGCGCGATCACCTCTGCGGTAGAGCGCCGCGCCCTGCTGCCAGTACGATGGGTCCGCCTCGAGGCCCATGGGCATCTGCGCCTCGAAGTAGACGGCGAGATCGGCGATGTCCTTGTCGCTCAGGGCGGCGGCGAGCGGCTTCATCACCGGGTTGTCGCGCACGCCCGCCCGGAACAGCCTCAACTGCTCGGCGCTGTAGACCGCGCTCTGGCCGGCAAGCCGCGGCCACTCGGGGTTGGTGCTGTTGCCATTCGGGCCATGACAGGCCGAGCAGACGGCGGACTTCGTCGCGCCGTCCTTGGCCGAGCCGTCTGCAAAGGGCGTGGCGGAGGCACCACTCGTCTGGGCGCGTGCCGGTGGCACGGCCAGAGCAGAGCCCAGCGTGGCGGCCAGAGCCGCCAGCCCGATCCAACCGACTGTGATCGTCTTCGGCATTGTGTTCGTATCCGCTCCGGCCCGCGGTGCGAGGGCGGCGAATTGTACACTACAGCCGTGCAGCAGCCGTTTGCCGTCCGCAGCCGATTTCCCCAGGCGCGTTTTCTGCTCAGCGCGGCCGCGCCGGAGCAGTTTCCGCCGGACCGGGGCGCCGAGGTCGCCTTCGTGGGCCGCTCCAATGCCGGCAAATCGAGCGCCATCAACGCGATCGCCCGGCGCCAGGGGCTCGCCCGCACCAGCAAGGCGCCGGGCCGCACGCGCCTGCTGAATTTCTTCGAGCTCGCACCGCTCCAACGTATCGTCGACCTGCCGGGCTACGGCTATGCGAGCGCGCCCGCGGTCGAGCGGCGCGCGTGGGTGCCTCTCATCGAGGCTTTGCGCGGCCGCGGCTCGTTGCGGGGGTTGTTTGTGATCGTGGATGCCCGGCGCGGGATCGGGGCCGGGGACGAGACGTTGCTCGAGTGGGCATCGCCCGAGCACCGCGTGCACGTGCTCCTGTCCAAGGCTGACAAGCTGAGCCGGAGCGACGCGGCCCGGGCGCTGCGAGCCGCTCGGGCAGCGCTGCGGGGTCGCGCCACGGTGCAGCTGTTTTCAGCGCTGGCGAAGGCGGGAGTTGACGAGGCTCAGCGCGTGCTCTGCCAATTGCTTGAGGGGCGTGTCTCCTGAGCCACGGCGCGCACATAAAAAACCCCGGTGGCCTCTGATGAAGCCACCGGGGCAGACTAACCCGGCACAGGTCTCATGAACCGGGTTGACCCGCTCAGGGAGGGAAGCGGGGAGTGCTAGGCACTCGCAAGATTAGACGCATCACCCGTAGGGAAGTTCCGGGCCACTTCCGAGAAAGAACCCCACCCCAATCAGAGACTTAGCGGTTGAGTTGTATCGTCTACGCTACAGTATATTGAGCATCACCGCGAGCGTGTAGACCTTCACTCCGTCCGTATTGTTCATGTTGAACCGCTCGTATTCGAGCCGCCCGCCAAGGTTGCCGAAGTGGAGCTGCGCGCCGGCGCCCCAGGCGAGCTCCGTGCCACGGTCGGACACCGCGAACAGCGCCGGATTCGTCGTGGCTCCGCTGAGCTGCCAGCGGGCCAGCCCCACCTTTCCATACAGGTCCAGCATCGGTACGGGAAGGGGCAGAAAGCCCACGGCATAGGCCGCGAACGCCTTCGCATCAGCGTGCGCATTCAAGCCGCTGAAGCTGCGCGTCTCGCTCCCGAGGTCAAGGTAGTTGGCTTCGAGGGCCAGCGGGCTGATCGGCCGCAGGCCGGCGAACACCTTCCAATCCGTGTTGTTGATGTCCAGGCCGGCAGCGAAGATGTTGTCGACCTGCGCCTTGGTGATGCCGGCACCGACATACAGGCCGGTGGCGCCGGCCTCGGCAGCGTGCGCGGCAAGCATGAGCGTCATCATGAACACAAGTTCTCGCATGATTGCACCTCGAGCTAATGGGCCTCGTCCCAGTTGGCCCCGCTGCCAAGGTCAATTCGCAGCGGTACCTTAAGTTCCGCGGCCTGCGCCATGCGATCGTGTACCGCGGCGGCAACCGTTGCGGTCACATCCGCGCGCACCTCGAGCACCAGCTCGTCGTGCACCTGCATGATGAGCCGTGCCGGCGCGTCCTCGCGCTGACACCAGGCATCCACGGCGATCATAGCGCGCTTGATGATGTCCGCGGCCGTGCCCTGCATCGGCGCGTTGATGGCACTGCGCTCGGCGTACTGTTGGGTCTGTTTGTTGCCCGAACGGATGTCGGGCAGATACAGCCGCCTGCCATACACGGTCTCGACGTAGCCGGCCTCGCGCGCCCGCTGCCGCGTTGCGTCCATGAAGCGCTTGACCCCGGGATAGCGCTGGAAATAGCGCTCCACATACGTCTGCGCGGCGCCGCGCTCGATGCCGAGCTGGCGTGCAAGCCCGAACGGCGACATTCCATAGATGAGTCCGAAGTTGATCGTCTTCGCGAGGCGGCGTTGATCGGCGGTCACCGCCTCGAGCGGCACGCCGAAGACCTCCGCCGCCGTCGCCTGGTGCACGTCGCGATCCTCCGCGAAGGCGGCGAGCAGACCTTCATCTCCCGACAGGTGCGCCATGATGCGCAGCTCGATCTGCGAGTAATCCGCCGCCATCAACACGTAGCCCGGCGCCGCGATGAACGCCTGGCGGATGCGCCGGCCCTCCGGCCGGCGGATGGGGATGTTCTGCAGGTTCGGGTCGGAGGAAGACAGCCGGCCGGTCTGCGCCACGGCCTGGTGATACGAAGTATGAATGCGCCCGGTGCGCTCGTTCACCAGCTCGGGGAGCTTATCGGTGTAGGTCGATTTGAGCTTGGCGAGCGCGCGATGCTCGAGCACGATGCGCGGCAGCCGGTAGGAAGCGGCCAGCTCCTCCAGCACGTCCTCGGCCGTGGAGGGTTGACCCGTCGGCGTCTTGCGCAGCACGGGCAGCTGCAGCTTCTCGAACAGGATCTGCTGCAGCTGGCGGGGCGACTCGATGTTGAATTCGTATCCGGCTTCCTTGTGCGCCTGAGCCACGAGCTCCTGCAGCTGCTGCGTGATCTCGCGGCTCTGCGCACGCAGCCGCTGCCGGTCGAGCAGCACGCCGTGCTGCTCCATGCGCAGCAGCACGGGCAGCAGCGGCCGCTCGAATTCCTCATAGAGCCGATGCAGCGCGGGCACGCTCTCGATCTTCGGCCACAGCGTCCGATGCAGGCGCAGCGTCACATCCGCGTCTTCGGCGGCGTACTGCGCGGCCCGGTCCACCGGCACCTCGTTGAAGGTCAGCTGCTTGGCGCCCTTGCCCGCGACTTCCTCGTACGCGATCGTGCGCATGCCGAGATAACGCAGCGCCGCCGAGTCCAAGCCGTGGTTTGTGGCGACGCTGTCCCAGACGTAGGACTCGAGCATCGTGTCGAAGCGCATGCCGGCGAGGTTGATGCCGTAGTTGGCGAGAACGTGCGCGTCGTACTTGAGATGGTGACCGAGCTTGGCGCGCTCGGGATCCTCAAGAATCGGCTTGAGCGCAGCGAGCACCCGATCACGATCGAGCTGCTCCGGCGCGCCCGCGTAGTCGTGGTGCAAGGGCACGTAGGCGGCCACGCCCGGCTCGATGCTGAACGACACCCCGACAATCTCGGCGCGCATATAGTCAAGGCTGGTCGTCTCCGTATCGAACGCAAACAGCTTGGCCGTCCGCAGCGCCTCCAGCCAGCGCTCCAGATCCCGCCACTGGGTGATTGTCTCGTACTGGGCCTCAATTTTCGCGAGGGGCGCTGCCGCGGTGAGCGGCGCCGGTGTCGTACCCGCTCCGGTCGCAACATCCGGCACGACATCGCCCCGCGAGTCGCTCGCGTCCGCAGCGTTGCCGGCCTGGGCCGGCGGCGATACGTTTGCGCCGTCGAGCTGTCGTAGCAGTGAACGCAGCTCGTAACGCGTGTACAGCTCGCGTAACTGCTCGGTGTCCGGCGCCGCGGGCAGCAACTCGTCAACCGAGAGAGGCAGATCGAGATCCGTGCGGATGGTTGCCAGCTTGCGCGACAGCTCGAGTGTTGTGAGGCCGGCGCGCAGATTCTCTCCTACTTTGCCGCTGATCTCCTGCACGTGGGCGATGAGGTTGTCGAGCCTGCCGTATTGCTCTAGCAGTCTGGCCGCAGTCTTCGGTCCCACCTTCTCGATGCCGGGAATGTTGTCGGAGCTGTCGCCGATGAGCGCGAGGTAGTCGACGATCTGCCCGGGCTGCACGTCGAACTTCGCCTTGACGCCCGCCGGATCCAGCACGGTGTTGCTCATGGTGTTGATCAGCGTGATGGAGCCGTCGACGAGCTGCGCCATGTCCTTGTCGCCCGTCGAGATCAGCACACTGTGACCAGCGCGCGCCGCGCGGCAGGCGAGCGTGCCGATGACATCGTCGGCCTCTACACCTTCCACCCGAAGCAGCGGCAACCCCTGGGCCCGCAGGATCGCCAGCAGCGGCTCGATCTGCGCGCGCAGGTCGTTCGGCATCGGTTGGCGGTGGGCCTTGTATGCGGCGAACAGGTCGTCCCGGAACGTCTTTCCGGAGGCATCGAACACAACCGCGATGCGCTTGGGCCGATAGTCCCTGAGAAACTTCAGGAGCATGTTCAGCACCCCGAAAACGGCTCCGGTCGGCTCGCCACGCGAGTTAGTGAGCGGCGGCAGGGCGTGAAAGGCCCTGTAGACATAAGACGAAGCGTCGACGAGAACGAGATCAGGCGAGCGAGTCATGCACGGCAGGGAAACCAGGGCGGGCCGCGAGTATAGCGGACGAGAAGCGGATTCTGGCCGCTTGCAAGGTCAACCGGCCGCCGCTCCCGCGCGCTATAGCAGTGACTTGAGTTCTTGAGGACCTGAAGGATGTCGGAGCGGCTCGCGGCCGCCATTGCGGCCAATCGTTTCGGGCTCGGGGCCCGGCCCGGCGAGCTGCCCTCTATCGGGGATGGCCGCGACTGGCTGCGTGCGCAGCTCACTGGTGCGCCGCCTCAG
>WNFO01006778.1_pt1 | contig 10127 bp, 10 predicted proteins | sample 5400251 | NCBI WGS metagenome assembly WNFO01 (sample SAMN13153354, study PRJNA577476) | soil metagenome | isolation source: 100 cm saprolite under Madrone tree | place: USA:California | collected 2016-06-14
GGCGTGATCCTCGGCTCGGTGCTGTCCCTCGGCACCGGTGACTGGTGGCGGCACGTCGTGCTCGCCGCAGCGCCGCCGAACTTCGGCGTTCCCGATGCCACCAAGCTCGGGCACGACGCCGGCTACTACGTCAGCGTGCTCCCGTGGTTCGCCGCACTCCAAAACCGCACGCTCATCCTCGTCGTCGGCGCATTAGGCATCGTGGCGCTGCTGTACGGAGTCATCGGCTCGCTCCGCATTCGCCGGAGCCGCATCCGCGCGAGCGACTACGCCCGCAGGCACCTCGGCGCGTTGCTCGCGTGTCTCGCGGCCGTCATTGCCTGGGGCGCAGCGCTGGACCCGGCGGAAATCGTCGGCGGCCTGCACGGGACGGTCGATCAGGCCGCGCTGACCGTGCGCATACCCGGTGCACGGGTCGTCGCAGCCGTCGCGATCGTCACGGCGGTGATCTCGCTCGTCTGGGCATGGCGGGATCGCCCCAGGCTCATTCTCGCCGGCTGGGCCGCGTTGCTCGTCTCGCTCACGGCCGCCTATTTCGTCATTCCCGGGATCGCCCGTAACGCCGCCGCCAGCGGACCGGAGAATGCCGAGCTGATGCGGCGCCGCGCGCGGCTGGAAAGCGTCGCGTTCGGACTTGTGGAGGTGGATCCGAGCTCGCCGCCGCCGTTCGCCTCGGGGGAGGCGGCAATGCGGACGATGCCACTGTGGGATGCCGTCCATGTGGGCTGGGCTGTAGGCGCCCCCGCGTATGCCGTCGCGCTCCGTCCGCCGCGTCCCGAAGACCGCGGCGCCGCCTGGATGGTCGCACCCGACAGCGCTGATCCGGCACGCTTCGCGATCGAGACTGACACCGGCCTCGACGTGACGGCGCTCCCGACCGAAAGCACGCCGCTGTTGTTCGGTCCTGAATTGCCAGGATATATCGTGATGGCGGCGGACTCCTCGCGCGGCTCCGGAGCGGTTCGGCTCACGGGCGCGTGGCGCCGCTTTGCGATCGCGTGGACGATTCAGTCCTGGGGACTGGCCCACGGCGAATCAAACGGCAAAGTCCTGCTGTGGCGGCGCGACGTCACCGAGCGCTTGCAGCGGCTGGCTCCATTCGCGCAGTTCGGCGATCCGGCACCGGTGCTGCGCCACGGCGCCGTGTGGTGGGTGAGCTGGGGCTATGTATCGCACGACGCGTTTCCCCTCGTGCGATCGCTTCCCTGGCGCGACGGCGAGGTGCGGTTTCTGCGCGGCGGTATCATCGGCGCCGTGCGCGTCGCGACGGGCGAGACGCACCTCTGGCTGGCGCCGGGCTACGACTCGCTGACCGCCACCTGGGCCCGCCGATTCGAGCCGCTGATCGAACCCGCGGATCGCCTCCCGGCGGATCTGCGCGCGCAACTCGTCTATCCCGTCGAAACGTTCAAGCTCGCCGTTGCCGCATTGGTGCGGGCCAGCGACGACTCCACGGTCCAAGCCGGATGGCTCGCGCGTGCCGCAGAGCCCTACCGGCTCGCCGCCCCGGACGGAGCGGTGTGGACCGCGATCACGTTCGAGACGGGTCTGCTCGCCCCGCGGCGACTGGTGGGCGTGTTCGCGGGCGCGATCCGATCGCGCGGTCCCGAGCTCCATCTGTGGCGCCCATCTGCACCCGATCCTCCGCGCGAACGACTGCCGGGTGAGCTGGTCGGCTCGTCGTTACTGCGGCCCGGCCCACTCCGGGTGTGGCCCGCGGGGAATCGGATCATCACCGTGCAGGCCCGGATCCTCGACCCCGTCGCCGCGAAGACGCCGCCCCCGCCCCCCCCGCCGCCGGCGCCGCGCGTGACGGAGGTCTACGTGACGTTCGACGGACGCAGCGGGCACGCCCTGACGGCTCGCGCCGCGCTGCTGGGCGGGGAGCAGATCCTCACCGACACGACGCTCGCGGCGCGCTGGGAACGAGCGCGCCGGTACGCGGTGCAGGCGGATTCGGCCCTGGCCGCGGGAGACCTGGAGCTGTTTGGGCGCTTGTGGCGGTCGCTGATCGGTGAGCTTGCTACGGTCAAGCGCCCCCACTAGGTTGCGCCGCCGTGTCAGCCGCGCCAGGAACGATCGTCATCGCCCTCGGAGGAAACGCCGTCGCGCCCCCCAACGAGCGCCCGACGATCAGCAATCAGTTCCGCCACACGCGCGCGAGCCTCGCGCCGATCGTCGATCTCGCCGCGGCCGGTTGGAATATCGTGCTCGTCCATGGGAATGGTCCGCAGGTCGGCGACGAGCTCGCGCGCAACGAGATCGCGGGCGACCAAGTTGAGCCGCTGCCGCTCGGCGTGCTGGTGGCCGGGACCGCGGGCTGGATGGGCTACATGATTCAACAGTCGCTCCAGAACGCGTTGGAGCGGGCGGGTGTGCAGCGATCGGTCGTCACCATGATCACCCAGACGCTGTGCCGGGCGGATGATCCTGATCTGCGCACACCCTCGAAGCCGGTGGGACACACACTTGATTCGACTCGAGCAGCGCGGCTCGCGGCCCGCGGGATTCCGGTTCGCGATGGCCGGCGGCTCGCGCCCAGCCCGCGGCCGGTGGGCATCGTCGAAAGCCAGATGGTGCACGATCTCTCGGTGGCCGGATACATCGTCATCGCGGGCGGGGGCGGGGGACCGCCGGTGTATCGCGATCCCAGGCTGGGGCTCGAGGGGATCGACGCCGTGGCCGATAAGGACCGGGTCGCCGCCATCCTCGGGCGGGAAATCCAGGCGGATGTGCTATTGATCCTCACGAACGTGAACGCGGTGTACCGCGCGTACGGGACGCCGCAGCAGGAAGCGATCCGCAAGCTGACGTTGGCGCAGGCGGACCACCTGCTGGCCGGCAAAGAGCTCGGCACCGGCAGCATGCGCCCCAAGGTCGAAGCGGCGGCCGACTTCGTGCGCGCCGGGGGCGAGCGCGCCATCATCGCCGAGCTGCCAGACGGACTCGCAGCGTTGCACGGCGACGCCGGAACGACGATCGCGAAGGAGCACGCGTGAATCTGCACGAGTATCAGGCACGGGACATTTTGCGAAAGCACGGCATCCCCGTGCCTCCGGGCGACGTCGCCACCACGCCGGCGGAGGCGCGCGCGATCGCCGAGCGCCTCGGCGGCAAGGTCGTCGTCAAGGCGCAGGTGCACGCCGGCGGCCGCGGCAAAGCGGGCGGGGTGAAGCTGGCGGACGGCGCCGACGCCGCCAAGGCGGCGGCGTCCGCCATCCTCGGCATGACGATCAAGGGGCTCACGGTTCATAAGGTTCTCGTCGCACCCGCGGCCGAGATCGCCTCCGAGAGCTACGTCGGCATCATCGTAGATCGGGCCTCGCAGCGGCCGGTGCTGATCGTGAGTCCCGCCGGCGGCATCGATATCGAGGAAGTCGCGGCCAGGACGCCCGACAAGCTTCATCGGCTGGCCGTCGATCCCCGCTATGGACTGCTCCCGCACCAGGCGCTGGCGCTCGGCTTTGCCCTGTACAGCGACGTGAAGCAGGCGCGCGTCGCCGCGGACATCATGCAGAAGCTCTACGGCGTGGTCTATGCGGTTGGCGCGTCGCTCGCGGAGATCAACCCGCTCGTCACCACGCCCGACGGCAGCGTCCAGGCGCTCGACGCCAAGATCGTGATCGACGACAACGAGCTCGAGCGCCGGCCCGATATCGCTGCACTGCGCGATCCCTCGTCCGAAGCATCAGAAGAGGTCGCGGCACGTGAGGCCGGTCTCACGTTCATCAAGCTCGAAGGTGATGTGGGCTGCTGTGTGAACGGCGCCGGGCTCGCGATGGCGACGATGGATCTCGTGAAGTACTACGGCGGCGAGCCGGCGAACTTTCTCGACATCGGCGGCAGCTCGAATCCCCAGAAAGTCGTCGCGGCGCTGCGGATCATGACGTCCGATCCACGCGTGAAGGTCATCCTGTTCAACATTTTCGGCGGCATCACCCGCGGCGACGACGTCGCGAATGGCATCGTGCAGGCCACGAAGGAGTTTCCGCTCAAGGTACCGATCGTGATCCGGCTGACGGGCACCAACGAAAAAGAAGGGATTGCGATTCTCGCGCGCGCGGGATTCAAGGCGCTGGCCGACATGGACGAAGCCGTGAAGCAGGCGGTTGGATGAGCGCCTTCATCGATAAATCCACACGCCTCCTGGTGCAGGGAATTACGGGCCGCGACGGATCGTTTCACGCCAAACAGATGATGGAGTACGGCACCAACGTCGTCGCCGGTGTGACGCCGGGGAAAGGCGGCCAGAAGTTCGAGGGCGCCGTGCCGGTGTTCAACACCGTCGCCGAGGCGGTCCACGCAACCGAGGCCAATACGTCGGTCATTTACGTTCCGGCCGCGGTCGCGGCGTCCGCCATTTTCGAGGCCGCCGACTCCGGCATCGGTTTGATCATCTGCATTACCGAAGGAATTCCGGTGTTGGACATGACGCGGGTCTTGCCGTTCGTCCACGAGCGGGGGGCGCGTCTGATCGGACCGAACTGTCCGGGACTGATCTCGCCGGGCAAGAGCAAGGTGGGAATCATCCCCGGCAACATCTGCAAGCCGGGGAAGATCGGCGTCGTGTCGCGCAGCGGCACGTTGACCTACGAGATCATCCACCAACTCTCGACGCATGGGATGGGGCAGTCCACGTGTATCGGGATCGGCGGCGACCCCCTCATCGGCACCAACTTCATTCACTGCCTCTCCGCCTTCGAGGCAGACCCGGAGACCGCAGCGATCGTGATGATCGGCGAGATCGGCGGCACGGACGAGCAAAAGGCGGCGGAATTTGTGAAAGAGAAAGTCAAGAAGCCGGTCGTCGGATTCATCGCCGGGCAGACCGCACCACCGGGTCGCCGCATGGGGCACGCCGGGGCGATCATTTCCGGTTCATCGGGAACGGCAGCCGAGAAGATGGCCGCGTTGGCGAAGGCGGGCATCAGCGTCATGAAACGTCCCGCCGACGTCGTACCCCTTCTGAAGGAGCGCCTGTAGGAGAATGCTGACCCTAGCCATCATCAAACCTGACGCCGTCGCCGCCAGACACACCGGCAAGATCATTGCGCACCTCGAGGCCGAAGGCTTTCACATTCGCGAGGCGCAGATGGTGCGCCTGAACGAGGAGCGGGCCCAATCGTTCTACGAAGTCCATCGGGAGCGGCCGTTCTTTCGGCCCCTCGTCTCGTTCATGACGTCCGGGCCGGCGTTGGCCTTGGTGCTCGAGCGTGACGAGGCGGTCACGCACCTGCGCAAAGTCATCGGGGCGACGGACCCCTCGCAGGCGGAGCCGGGCACGATCCGGCGCCTCTACGCCCAGTCGAAGGAAAAGAATGCGATTCACGCGTCCGATTCGCCGGAAAATGCGGCGCGCGAAGTCGCGTTTTTCTTCCCGGCGCGCGGCAATCGCTGACGCCGTTGACGCAAGTGCCACAACGGTTTAGCTTCGCTCACCATGTTGCGAGTCGATTTGCGGGAGTTGGCCCAGGGGAGGGCCGTCGAGACCCGAGGCGAGCTGAAGCAGGACGACCCAGTACTGGACGGGACCGAGCTCAGGCTGCTGCGGCCGGTAGCCGTGCAGGGACGCTTACAGGCCATCGGAGAGGACCGGTTTTATTGGCAGGGCAGGGCGCGCACCGTGGTCGCGGGGGAGTGCCGGCGCTGTCTGACCCCGGTCGAGACGCCGTTGCAGCTCGAAATCGGGGCGCTGTTTACGCAGGATCCGGACGCTCAGGACGACCCGGATTCGTATCCGATTGCATCGGACGCGACGGAAATCGACGTCACGCCGGCCGTGCGCGAGGAGCTGGTGCTCGCCGCGCCGCGGTTCGTCGAATGCCGTGAGGATTGCAAGGGCATTTGCCCACAATGCGGCAAGGATCTGAACGCCGGTCCGTGCAACTGTGCTCCGGTGACCGACGCCCGCTGGCAGCCGCTGCAAGCGCTCAAGGACAAGCTCCGTTCTAACTAACTAAAGGACGATCGTAATGGCCGTACCCAAGCGTAGAACCTCGAAGCGCAAGAAGCGCGCGCGTCGCACTCATTACAAGGCGGTGCGTCCGACGCTGCAGCCCTGTCCGCGCTGCGGTGACATGAAACAGCCCCATCGCGTTTGCCCGACGTGCGGGTATTACAACGGCGAACAGCGAGTGACCGTCGAGGACTGATGATCCGCATCGCGTTGGACGCGATGGGAAGTGACAACGCCCCTCAGGTCGAAGTGGAGGGCGTGGCGCAGGCGCTCACCGAGCTGCCCGCCGAATTCCGGATCCAGCTCGTCGGCCGCAAGGCGGACATCGAAGCCGCCCTGGGCCGCGTCGCCGGGGTGGATCGAGCGCGCATCGAGATCGTGGACGCGCCCGAAGTCGTAGGGATGGGCGACAAACCGTTGGCCGCGATCCGCGGCAAGCCCCGCTCGTCGATCGCCGTGGGACTTGGGCTCCAGCAAAAAGACAAGTCGGACGCGTTCATCTCGGCCGGGAACACCGGGGCGGTGCTGGCCGCGGCCACCCTGCTGCTGCGCTTGCATCCTGGCGTCCAGCGCGCCGCGATTGGGGCGTTGTTTCCCAGCGCGGGAGAGCCGGTACTCGTGGTCGACGGCGGCGCCAACGTGGACTGCGACGCCCGGGAGCTGGTGGGGTTCGCGCATCTGGGCTCGGTGTACGCGCGCGACGTGCTGGGCCGCACCAATCCTACCGTCGGCCTCCTGAACATCGGTGAAGAAGACGAGAAGGGAAACGCGGTCGTCAAGGAAGCGCATCAGCTCCTCAAGCAGACTCCCGGCATCCACTACATCGGCAACATCGAAGGCCGCGAGATCCCGGTCGGCGAGGCCCGCGGGCAGCGCCTGGACGTCGTGACCTGTGACGGCTTCGTCGGCAATGTCGTGCTCAAGTTCTACGAATCGGCGGGACGGGTCTTCGTGTCGCTCATCAAGCGGGAAGCCCCGGATGTCCTGCAGCGGCCCGAAATGGGAAACGTGCTGAAGGTGCTCGACTACGCGACCTACGGGGGCGCACCGCTGCTGGGCGTCCAGGGCGTCGTGATCATCTGCCACGGCGCATCGCCGGCAAAGGCGATCAAGAACGCGATTCGCGTCGCGATCCAGGCGGTGCAGAGCCACCTCTCCGACGACATCGCCGCCGAGTTCTCCGAGGGGAAGGTGCCCGCGTGAAGCGCCCGTTCGCCGAGCTGTGGGGGACCGGCAGCTACGCGCCGCCGCGCGTCATGACGAACGACGAGTTCTCGAAGTTCCTCGACACCTCCGACCAGTGGATTCAGGAGCGCACCGGCATCCGCGAGCGGCGCGTGTCGAGCAAGGACGAGACGAACGCGTGCATGGGCAAGGCCGCGGCGATGCAGGTGCTCGAGGAAACCGGACTCACGCCGCTCGATATCGACGCGATTATCTATGCGACTGCGTCGCCCGACCGGCTCCTCCCATCGCAGGCCTGCGATCTCCAGGCGATCCTGGGCGCCAAGAACGCCGCGGCATTCGACGTGGGCGCGGCGTGCTCCGGGTTCGTGTTCGCGCTGAGCACGGCCGAGGGCATCATCGCGGCCGAGCAAGCCGAGCATGTGTTGGTGATCGCGGCGGAGAAACTGACCAGCATCATGGACTGGAGCGACCGCACGACCGCCGTGTTGTTCGGTGACGGCGCGGGGGCGACGATCGTGCGAAAGAGCACGAACGGCCGGGGCATTCTCGGCGTGTACTTGAAAACCGACGGCACGCTGGCCGAGCTGCTGTACCGGCCCGGCGGCGGCGCGTCGCATCCGCCCAGTGAAGAGCTGCTCAAGGATCACAGCTACTACATCAAGATGGCCGGCCGCGAAGTCTTCAAGGCGGCCGTGCTCTCGATGGCGGACGCCTGCGATCACGCGCTGGAGCGTGCCGGCCTGTCCGCCGGCGACATCGATCTGCTCATCCCGCACCAGGCCAACATCCGCATCATCGAAGCGACCGCGAAACACGCCGGCCTCCCCATGGACAAGGTCTACGTCAACGTCGACCGCTTCGGCAACACCTCCGCGGCGTCCATCGCGATCGCACTCGACGAAGCGGTGAAGTGCGGCCGGCTGAAACCAGGCATGAAGGTGATGTTCTGCGCGTTCGGGGCCGGCTTCACGTGGGGTAGCATGGTCGTACGGTGGTAGGGGCGCAGCATGCTGCGCCCACCATCTGGCTCTGCCCGGGGCAGGGCGCGCAAAAAGTCGGCATGGGCAAAGATCTCGCGGAGCGATTTCCGGCGGCGCGCGAGGTGTTCGGCGCAATCGACGAAGCGCTCGGCGCCCAGTTGTCGAAGCTGATGTTCGAGGGACCGGAAGAGGAGCTCACCGCGACGCAGAACACCCAGCCGGCGATTCTCGCGCACAGCGCGGCGGTGTTCGCCATCGTCGGGACAAAGGCGGGCGCGGCGGTGGCCGCGGCCGGCCATTCGCTCGGCGAGTACTCGGCGTACGTCACCGCGGCGACGCTGGCCCCACCCGAAGCGGCCAAGCTGGTCCGCCGGCGTGGCGAGCTGATGCAAAAAGCGGGGGAGGAACGGCCCGGCACGATGGCTGCCGTACTCGGACTCCCGACCAAAGAAGTCGAGGCGGCCTGTGAGGAGGCGTCGCAGCAGGCGAGCCTCGTGGTCGCCGCAAATATCAACGCGCCCGATCAGACGGTGATCTCGGGCGATCCCGACGCGGTCGCGCGCGCGGGTGAAGCGTGCAGGAAGCGGGGCGCCAAGCGCGTCATCGCCCTCAAGGTGAGCGGCGCGTTTCACTCGCCGTTGATGGCTCCCGCGCGCAATCACCTCCAGCTCGCGCTCGAGCGTGCCCAGTTCTCGGATCCAGCGTTCCCCGTGGTCGCCAACGCGACCGCGGAAGCGGTCAGAGATGCCGGCCGGGCGCGGCGCCTCCTCTCGGACCAACTCACGGCGGCGGTTCGTTGGGTAGAATGCATGCAGCACGCCGCACGGCTCGGAGGCGAAGGCGCGCGGTTCATCGAAATCGGCCCGGGCACCGTGCTCGCGGGCCTCTTGAAGCGAATCGTACCAGAGGCGAACGTGGTCAGCCTTGGAACTGCCGATGAGGTGACCAGGTTCATGGAAGCAGCCTGACCATATGACCACGGCTCGACGGTCGGAAATAGACCCCGCGGTGCAGAGCGGGAATCGGATGCAGCTCGATCTGACAGGGAAGATTGCACTCGTGACCGGCGGAACGCGCGGGATTGGACACGACATCTGCCGCGCCTTCATCGACGCGGGAGCCAAAGTCGCGCTCTGCTCCCGCGACGGCGCGGTGGCGGAGCAGACGGCGAGTGAGTTCGGCGAGGGCACGCGTGGCTACGCCTGCGACGTGGGCGTGAGCGCGCAGGTGGAAGCGTTCGCCAAGGCGGTGGAGAGGGACTTCGGCCAGATCGACGTCCTCGTGAACAATGCCGGTTTCACCAAGGACAACCTCCTGTTTCTGCTGACGGAATCGGATTGGGACGCGGTCGTGGATACGAACCTGAAGGGCACGTTTCTGATGACCAAATACGCGGCCCGTGGCATGATCAAACGGCGCTGGGGACGGGTCATCAATATCACCAGCGTCGTCGGACTGAACGGCAATAAGGGGCAATCCAACTACTCCGCCTCCAAGGCGGGGATTATCGGCTTCACCAAGTCCGTCGCGAAGGAGCTGGCCTCGCGCAATGTGCTGGTGAATGCCGTCGCTCCTGGCTTTGTCGTGACGGAGCTTACCCAGAGCGTCACTCCAGAAGCCCGGAAGTACTTCCTGGACAACATTCCGCTGGGACGGCTGGGGCAAAGCTCCGAAATCGCGTCCGCCGTCCTCTTTCTCGCCTCCGACTTAGCCAGCTACATTACGGGTCAGGTTATAGTCGTCGACGGCGGGATGGTGATGTGAGCTCCCTTACCTTCGCTGAGGGTTACCCATGGCAATGGACATGAAGCAGCTCGAGGAGAAGGTCAAAGACATTATCGTCGAAGAGCTTGGGGTCGAGCGGGACAAGCTCACCAACGACGCGAGCTTCATGGAAGACCTCGGGGCCGACAGCCTCGACACGGTCGAGCTGGTCATGGCCTTCGAGAAGGAATTCGACATCGACATCCCGGACGAAGAGGCGGAGAAGCTGCGCACCGTCG
>WNFO01013180.1_pt1 | contig 10127 bp, 17 predicted proteins | sample 5400251 | NCBI WGS metagenome assembly WNFO01 (sample SAMN13153354, study PRJNA577476) | soil metagenome | isolation source: 100 cm saprolite under Madrone tree | place: USA:California | collected 2016-06-14
AAAGTTGAGTTGATGGTGCGTCTGACCGTTTGCTACTGCAAGATCGACGGCCAGTGGACGGTCATGCATGAGCATCACTCGGAGCCAAGCACTAGCCCTTGAACTCTTCCAAAGAATCTCTTAAATAGCAATGCAGAACGGGCGACTGCAGGCGACCGCTAAAAGCGACACCTGACCTTCAACGTTTGAGGGTGTAGAAAAAGTCAGATTCGGGTTATAGTTCCGAGCATCCAGTGCGTTGCAAGATCAATGCGCACCCCTCAACGGAGGTCATCACCGCTCGATGGCGCGTTACAAGACGCACGATTCTCGACAAGTGAAACTGATACCGGTTTCGTTTGCCGATCAGATCCTACCAGGGACTTTCGCATACGCCCTCTACGAAATAGTCGATCAGCACATCGACATGCGGCCCTTTGAAGCCCGCTACAAAAACGATGAGACAGGAAGACTCGCCTACGACCCAGCGATCCTGCTCAAGATCGTATTGTTTGGTTACTACAAAGGGATGACTTCCAGTCGGCGCTTGGCCGAAGCGTGCGAGCGCAATGTCCAGTTCATGGCGCTGACAGCCGATACCCAGCCCCACTTCACCACGATCGCCGACTTTGTGGCCAGTATGCATCAGGAAGTTGCGGGAGTGTTTCGCGATGTGTTGATCTATGCGGACGCCTTGGGATTGATCGGCAAAGACACCTTTGCCATTGACGGGTGTAAGCTAGCTTCTAACGCCTCCAAGGAGTGGAGTGGAGCGGGTCCCATGACGAGCTAAAGAAAAAGCAACAGAAGTATGAAGCAGCGGCCAAGAAGATCGTGGCCCGACACCGGCAGAGGGATAGCAAAGAAATATTAAGCCCCATGGCCGAACAGGACGACAAGAAACTGGCCACGTACAAGCGCAAGATTGATAAGATTTAGACCTTTTTAAAATCCAGCTCCAGGAACATCGGTCCCAGCGGCAACGAGCGCAAGAGCAACATCACCGATCCCCAGAGCGCCAAGATGTCGACCAACCACGGGGTAATTCAGGGCTACAATTGAGTGGCAATTGGTGGATGAGAAGCATCAGATCATAGTCAACGCCGAAGCCCACGGCGAAGGGCAAGAGGCGCACTTACTGGCGCCGAAATGAGGGTGCTGCAGAGTACGGAATCGTTGACATGAATACAAAGGATCCAACTTTCAAAAGCCAGGTCGCCGAGTGGTGCGAAAAGGTAAAGGCTCGGCCTAGAGTATTTCTAGGTTATTGCGGCAAGGCACAAGAGACGGCCGAGAAGCTCATCGGATTCTTACAGCAGCATGAGGTCTCGGTTCGAGAATACAAAATGGATTTTGTACTTGGCAGCACTATACTCGATCAAATCGATAGAGCCGCGAGAGGACTCCGTCCTGTGTTTGAACGTCGAGTATTTCTTTTTGCTACACGCACGGTGTCCCCACACACGCATGGTAGTAGCCTTATAACTCTAGGGGGATTTGCCAGATCACGGGTATTTGAGTCGGCGTCTTGACAACATAGACCTTACGGGTCTATCTTTATTTCATCCTAGCAGAAGAGGCTGAGATGGTGAAACGTGGGAACGGAAAGAAGCTCTCTGATGAATGTGGGCCGCCGGGTTGACTATGCGGTCCGTGCCCTCACTTATCTGGCCGGTCAGCCTGCTGGCAAGGTTATCAGCAGGCCGGAAATTGAAAAGAAGCAAGATATACCCTCGCATTATCTCTCGAAGATCATGAAGGATCTTGTCGCTGGCGGACTGGTTCACTCTCACATCGGCTCCAAAGGAGGGTTTAGTCTTGCTAGACCGGCAGAGACGATCAACATCAAGGAGGTCTATGAGACCGTGGAAAGACCCATCGTCCTCATGGAGTGTCTTGAGAAAGGCGGTGAGTATTGTCCTTATTGGTATGCACTCAGATATCGGTTTGGGATGCAGCGCAGAGTCTTTTGGCCAATTACTTGGCTGGCGTAACTATCAGCAATATCGCAGACCAAACCGGTTTAAGAGAGCGGCTTATTAGCCTACCCGGCTAAATTTTTTTCGCCAGATTGTGGACCTAATAGGTCTTCTTTTCTAGAGGCACACAAATGATCGACTTAAGCTCAGAGGGAATGAAATGCCGTGCCGTCCGAGATATCCAAAGCTACCAAGGGACGGTTAGCGCTTCCATGGAAGGGACCATCCAGTACGAAATCGAAAACCTTGGTCGTCACATCATAAATGTTCGTTGGGATAACGGTCTCACGCTGAATGTATTTCCCAATGAGATTGAGATCATCGATGGAGATCTTTCGTGGCAATGAGATCTTATAAAGCACCTTCTGGGCGTGAGCCTCGAGGGCAGTGTCGGCTAAGACGATCAAGATGCGGAGAGGACTAAGATGCTGAAAATTAAAAACTTGTATACGAGGGCTGCGAATGGGAATGGGGCAGCAGTCTCGACAGAGTGAATCGTCTAGGAAGAAGCGAAGTCTGAACAAAGAGAGGAGAACAAACAGATGAAAACTAACGAACCGATAATACTTAGCCGCGATTGCGAAGCAATCCAGATTCCCAGCGGCGAGAAAGTCATGCTGCCGGCGGGTAGCCGGGTGACGGTAACACAGTCGCTCGGAGGCAGTTACACCGTGACCACAGACCAGGGGTATCTGGTGCGCATCGCAAACAAGGACGCCGATGCCATCGGCGAGGAGGCCGAGGCGTCTCAAGCTGAAAGGTTAACCGCGGCGGCGGGGCCTGCGGACCTCGAGAAATTGGTCTGGGATCAGTTGAAGACATGCTTCGATCCGGAGATTCCGGTCAACATTGTTGACCTTGGCCTCGTTTATCATTGTCAGGTCACGCCGTTGCCCGAGGGCGACAACAAAGTTGATGTCAAATTCACGCTAACGGCACCAGGTTGCGGCATGGGCCAGGTGCTCAAAGCCGACATGGAAAGTAAAATTCTCAGCCTCTCAGGCGTTAAGGACGTCGACGTCGAAGTGGTTTTTGATCCGCCCTGGGATCCGAGCAAGATGTCCGAAGCGGCAAAGGTTCAGCTGGGATTTATGTGACGGCACTAACGACCAAGAGGAGTTCGCGTGGAAACCATTAACACCCTTGTTATCGAGGCAGAGGTCATCGAGGCCCTGCGTACCTGTTTTGATCCGGAGATCCCGGTTGGCAACTTAAAATTCCAAGGCAGGAAGGACTTTAGAGAGGACTAAGGCAAAAGGCTCTTCTATATTCAGAGACGCGGTGATTTCAAAAACCAGGAAGGAGATTCAAACATGGCAGATAATGTGTCGGTCAACATCGATGAGCAGGTGAAGGGAAACAAGGTAATTGTTTACATGAAGGGAAAGAAGAATTTCCCTCAATGTGGATTCTCGGGTCACACAGTGGAGATATTGCAGTCTTATGGCTATCCGTTTGAGACCGTGGATGTGCTGGAAGATCAGGCCATCAGAGAGGGAATCAAGCAATATTCGAACTGGCCCACTATTCCGCAGATTTTCATAAACGGCAAATTTATCGGCGGCTGCGATATCGTCCACGAGATGCACGAGCGGGGTGAACTTGCTCCTCTGCTCAAAGTTGCCTTTTCGGAGCCCTAATGCAGCAGCTCTTTTGCCTTCGCAGCTAAATTTTTTTGGTGTCACTGTGGACCTAAAAGGTCCATCTTTCACCGTTGAGGAGGTTTTTCATGGAGAAGATTAAAAGAATTTTAGTACCGGTGGATTTTTTGAAAAGGTCCCGTGAGCGGCTTGGGCTCAGAGCCTCTCTGGCAAAGCCTGAAATTGCGTGAGGCATAATTCGATGTCCCTTTATCGAGAGATAGAAAAAACGATTCTATTGCTTAAAGGGCTGCAAGACGGATTAGAGAAGCTGCTGACACGCTAAGGAGCTAAAGGGGGGAGATTTTTATGGCTTATGATGCGTCGCTTGGCGCGGAAGAGAAAATGGGTTCTCTGTTTCAGCCAGATACACTCGTTCCTACCCAGTATCTCGAGAACTTTCGCGGAAAGGCTCATTTGGAGCCCGAAAAGAGTTTCATGTTGGCGATTTTGGAATATGCCGTTGCCTCGTTCCAGAAGTATATCTTTGCCCGCGATAGCAAGGGGAAAGCCGAATTCCACGAGACGGAGGATTGGATCTTGGAGAAGAACAGTGACTGGATCTTTTCCTTCGAGAATATCTGTGAGGTCCTGGGATTTAACCCAAGCTATGTTCGTCAGGGATTACTGCGCCGGAAGGAAATGAAGCTAGCCGAGCGTTCCAAGTCGAAAAATGGGCGCGGGTAAGGCGGTTTTAGCAGTGGACACAGAGAGACAAGGAGATAAGTGCTGCCCGGTTGAGATCACTCATCTCAAGGAATTCGAATTTCTGCGCATCGTCTGGGATGACGGTCATCTGAGCGACTATCCCTTGGCCTATTTGAGGAGCTATTGTGCTTGTTCAGTCTGTGGTGGGCGAGGCGATCATAGTCGCTTTGAGAGAAAAGATTTCCTGATGCCCATGATCAGCGCTGTCAGCGACGCCGCTTTGAGGATTGCTTGGGCCAACGGACATCACAGCAGCGACTATAGTTTTACGTTTTTGCGGTCTCTGTGCTCCTGTCATGTGTGCTAGGCAAAGAAGATGTTCGGCGGATAGATTGCAGGTTTAGGCGTTCAAGCAAAAATTTAATAGGAGGTGAATCATGGCAGATTTTGTGAAGGTAGCGAAGAAGACGGATGAGATTGTTCCTGGTCAGGGGAAGATGATCGAGGTTGGTGGCAAGAAGATCGCGCTCTTTAATGTGGAGGGTTCTTTCCATGCTATCGATGATACTTGTACCCATCGCGGTGGGCCGCTTTCGGAAGGGTCCCTTGATGGCAAAGAAGTCACCTGTCCCTTCCATGGCGCAAGGTTCGATGTAACGACTGGCGGGGTCTTAGGACCCCCGGCTCCCCAAGGAGTTGCCCGTTACAATGTCCGCGTCGCTGGTACTGATATCGAAGTAGAGGTGTAGAGGTTGCAAGATACCTATAGAAAGTCCGTCGAGTCTTACAGGAATTATTTACGGTTTGCATAGGTTTGCATAAACTTTCAACGTTCTACGAATTGGCCAAAGCCGGATCTTAGGACCAAGGAGCTACTAAGGATTCAGATCGGGGTTCACTACTTTTAGTCATGTGGGAGGTATGGAGCAATGGCAACAGGAGTTAGCATTACTGATTGTGCTGTAGAGAAAATCAAGCAGCAGCTTGCGGCGGAAAAAAGAGAGGGGCAGGGGTTGCGCGTTAAGGTTGTCGGAGGCGGTTGTTCAGGCCTCCAGAACAAACTGGATTTTGATACGTCACGTGCCGGAGATAAAGTTTTTGAGAAGGACGGGGCTAAGGTCTTGGTGGATATGAAGAGCCTCCTTTATCTGAACGGCACGGAGCTCGACTATAAAGAGGGGCTAATGCAGTCAGGTTTCGTCCTTCAGAACCCCAATGTAAAGCGGTCCTGTGGATGTGGCGTCTCCTTTACGGTTTAGCCCGAGCCAAGGGTGCTTGGTTTCAAAAAGTCGTACCCCGTTACAATGTCCGTATAGAGGATTAGATGGTGCGAGATACTTATAGTAGGCAGATGAAGGACCTGAGGATATCCGTTACGGACAGGTGTAACTTCCGCTGCACTTACTGTATGCCTTTTGATGAGTACGAGTGGGTTGACAAAAAGGAGATCCTTACTTTTGAAGAGATTACCAGACTCGCAAACCTCTTTGTCCAATTAGGGGTGGATAAGATCAGGCTCACCGGTGGGGAGCCGCTCTTGCGGAGCGGTCTGGAAAAATTAATCAGTAAACTTTCATCCTTAAACGGCTTAGAAGATTTGTGCCTGACGACCAATGGCTCGCTGCTCGCGGAAAAGGTTTCTGCCCTTAAATCCGCCGGACTGAGGCGGATCAATGTGAGTCTCGATACGCTCAATCCTGAGAAGTTTGCGCAGATACGAAGGCGGGGCGATCTGGCAAAGGTGCTGGAGGGCCTCTTTGCTGCCAAGCGCTACGGCCTGCACCCGATCAAGATTAACGCGGTGATCGAGCGGGGCGTCAACGATGATGACATCCTTGATCTCGTGGAGTTCTCCAGGAAGAACGGATTTGCTCTCCGCTTTATCGAGTACATGGATGTAGGCAACTCGAACAACTGGACTTCGGAGAAGCTGGTTTCCAAAAAAGAAATCCTCGAGACCATTAACGCTCGCTACCCCCTAAGAGAAGTGGGCAGAGACAAGGGGAGTGCGTCATCGGTGGATTACGAATTTATTGATGGTGGTGGAGAGCTAGGGGTGATCGCGTCGGTCACCGAGCCCTTCTGCTCGACCTGCACGCGGGCGAGACTCACGGCTGACGGAAAATTGGTGACCTGTCTATTCTCTGCAACCGGGCATGACCTCAAGAAACTGCTGAGAAACGGAGCCACTGACGAAGAAATAATCGAGGTTATTAGTGCTATTTGGGGAAAAAGGACAGATAGATACTCCGACGAAAGACTTGAGGCATTGAATTCGGCCGGCGGTTATAAGGCAAAAGATCATAGAAAGATAGAGATGATCAGCTTAGGTGGATGAGCCGGTGATGCCGGTGGGGTTACCAGTTATAAGGCAATGACATTCTGGTCCGCATTTAGAAAGGTAGGAACGATGATGCAAAACAGTCAGCTAACAGTCACACAGGAAGAAATTCTTGGTGCGCTTGCACAAATTAAAGACCCGGACTTGGGGCGGGACATCGTCACGCTTGGCTTCGTCAAAGATCTCCAGATCAGCGGTGAAAATGTTTCTTTCACCATCGAGCTCACCACGCCGGCTTGTCCTGTCCGCGAGCAAATGAGGGAGAATGCGCACCGCGCGGTGCTCTCGTTACCTGGCGTCAAGAACGTCGAGGTTCAGATGACCTCACAGGTGCGCGCTCTTAAGTCGGAGGAAAAAGATAAGCTCCTGCCACTTGTTAAGAACATTGTTCCCGTCGCCAGCGGAAAGGGTGGAGTAGGAAAGTCTACTGTAAGCGCAAATCTCGCGGTTGCCCTGGCCAAGATGGGCGCTCGGGTGGGCCTGATGGACGCAGATGTATACGGGCCGAGCATTCCGACCATAATGGGGGCCGACACCCCACCCACATCCGAGAATGGAAGGATCATTCCTCCCATTCGTTACGGCGTCAAGATTGTTTCGATGGGCTTCTTTATGCCTAAGGGTGAGGCGACTATCTGGCGGGGTCCTATGCTCGCCAAAGTGGTGGACCAGTTTCTCGGCAGCGTTGAGTGGGGCGAGCTTGACTATCTGATCGTCGATCTGCCGCCGGGCACCGGGGATGTCCAGTTAAGCCTCTGCCAGAAGATTCCTCTTACAGGCGCGGTAATCGTGTCGACGCCGCAAGATCTCGCATTCAATATTGCCGAAAAGGCCATCCTCATGTTCAACAAGCTTCGGACGCCGGTCCTGGGACTAGTAGAGAACATGAGTGGGTTCGAGTGTAGACATTGCGGCCATAGGGAAGAGATCTTTGGCAGCGGCGGGGCCCGGCGATACGGCATGACAAACAACCTACCCTTTCTTGGCGAAGGACGGGCATGAAGGCGTCTATACCAGCTATGCCCTGCGCGTGGCCTGTAGCTGTGCGATGTGCATCGATGAGATTTCGGGCAAGAAGCGGCTCCGGGATGAATCGATAAGAAAAGATGTCTATCCGCTCTCAATTGACCCGGTGGGCAGGTATGCGGTCTGTTTCCAGTGGAGTGACGGGCACTCAACCGGCATCTATACCTTCGAGCACCTGCGCGAGCTATGCCCATGCCCGACATGCGCCGGGAAGTCAAACGAGGAGAGAGGCAATGTGGCCCAGAACTTCTGAGTTGGAAAAAATAGCGAAGGATAACGGTCGTACCTGGACTGGCCCTAGTTCTCAAAATCTGATGAAGCATGAGATTATCCCCTTCATCTCGCGGCTGCCCGACCGGTACCGGCCATTTCTGGAGAAGTACCCGTCCCTTGCTCTCATCGGGGGGACGCCGCTCTTGCGCGTCCGTGTCCCTGAACTTCCTGAAAATGGCGCCGAGATCTTCGCCAAGGCGGAGTGGACAAACCCCGGTGGCTCCGTTAAGGACCGCCCTGTTCTAAGGATGCTCCTAGAAGCTGTGCTCTCCGGAGAGCTCACACGCGAGCGAACGATCCTCGATTCCTCCAGTGGGAACGCCGGGATCGCCTGCAAGTGACTAAGGGTCTTAACACTAAATAGAATTCAGCGATAAGGGAGCGTATCGTAAAAAATGATTAGAGGGTGAAAGATGCAGGGGACGCTTTATGATCAATTGGGGGGTGAGGCCAAGCTGCGGCAGATTATAGACACGTTCATCGATCGGGTGTTTGAAGATAGGATGATTGGTTTTTTCTTCCGCAATGCGGATAGGAAGCGGATTAAGGAGATGGAGTTGCAACTCACGGCCCGTTTCTTAGGTGCGGATGTGGAGTATCAAGGCAGGCCGCTGGATGAGGTCCATGCCAAACATCCGATCATGGGCGGACAATTTGCCCGCAGACTTCAGATCCTCAGCGAGACGCTGGAGGATTACGGGGTGCCGAGGCATATCCGAGATGCATGGCTCGAACACAGCGAAAGTCTGCGGCCCCTGATTACCAAGGATGCGGGATCCGATTGCGATGCGGTCCGGGCTCGGGAAAAAGTCCAGCGGGCATCCAAAGGATCGTAGGGTGTTTTTGTCGCCAAAAAAGACACAACACTACACTGCGCTTACCTTGACACCCAGTCTTTTCTCCAATCGAAAAATCAATTCAGTCTCCTGACGACGTCACTGGATCTTCTTCCCATGCCTCTCGCTTGGGGGGCATGGTTTTTTTAAGTGACTTTTTTGTGGCTCATCCCTATTTTCTTGTGCTAATGCTCTTCCTCATCTTCGATATTGAGGTTGCTCAAAGAGGACCCCAAATTGGACTTTAACTTTCTAACAGATATCACTGCTGTAGATTATCTGGGGAAAAAGGAGCCGCGGTTTGAGGTTGTGTATCATTTCTACTCCTTCCGGGCTAAGCATCGCCTGCGGGTTAAAGTAGGAGTGCCGGAAGAAGATCCAATAGTGGACCGAGTGCGACAGATAAAATGGCCTTAGAGTTTTCGCAAGAGACACGCAAGAAATTCGCACGATAAGTACCACCAATTATATTACTTATATTACGGCCTGACGCCGATAAGGGAGGTAGAAAGATGTACGTGTCACGTTTCTGTTTCCATAGCATCCCCGGTAAGACCGATGCCGTGGAACAAGAGCTCAAAAGGGTGGCCAACATGGTCGCCAGGGCTGGAGGAAAGAATATCAGGATACATCGCACCCACTTCGCCTCGCTGGGTAGCCCCGATGTGGTATTCGAACAGGAGGCTGAGAACCTACAAGACCTGGAAAATCAGATTCAGAAGGTGACGGGGAGCACGGATTTTCAGAGGTCCACGAAAAGGATGTCCCGTCTTTTGTGGCAATCGCCAAAAAGGGAAATCTATATCGTAGAGACTCGATAGCGATCTAGATTGGAAGACGATTGGGCGTTATATAGCTTCAGGTGGCCAAATAACTACCTTCTCACCCCTCTGCCACTGGACGAGGAGGGTCTGGTGGCCGATCTGGCAGCCGCTCTTTGGATCAATCCGGAACGCCCCGTAGAAGGTATGGATATCGAGATTGGATACTGTCTTACGCAATCGCTCATCCTCTAGTCCGCCTGCTCGCCGAATTGCTTCTTGAATCACTACTCCTGTGGCAAACCCCTGCGCGCAGTGTAGTCGGGAGGCATGCCGAACTTTTTTTTGAAATGGGCCGAGAACCATTCCGGGCCGGGCCCATTGAGGTGCGAGCAGCGAAGCCCAGCTTCCCACTGGGACGGGCCAATAACCCCTTCTGCCTTAACGCCGAGGCTGCGGCCAAAGGCCGTGGAACCTGCTGCTACAGTTATAATTGGCCTTGTCCGGCTCAAGTGCCTGACAATCTCTATATCGTCTTCAAAACTTCCTATTCCAACCAGGAGATCCTGGCTCTGGCTCAGGGTCATTTTAATAATTTCCCTGGCATCCTCTATGGGCGACGTAAAGGGAACGCGAACAACAGT
>WNFO01009089.1_pt1 | contig 10125 bp, 8 predicted proteins | sample 5400251 | NCBI WGS metagenome assembly WNFO01 (sample SAMN13153354, study PRJNA577476) | soil metagenome | isolation source: 100 cm saprolite under Madrone tree | place: USA:California | collected 2016-06-14
CAAGGCCCGTGTAGTCCTCGGGCCGCAGAGCCTTCAACCGGGACTTCTCCGCGGCGGCGAGCGGCAGGGTGTCGATGAAATCCGCCAGCGCCTGCGCGTCTATCACCCGACCGCGTGTGAACTCCTTGAGCCGCTCGTAGCCGCCGGGCACGCCGGCGCAGCGCATGACTGTCTGCACCGCTTCGCCGAGCACCTCCCAGGCGCCCTCGACGTCGGCGGCAATGCGGGTCGGATCCGCGGCGACTTTCCCCAGACCGCGCCCGAGGGAGTCCCAGGCGATGAGGCTGTGCCCGAGCGCGACGCCGACATTGCGCAGCACGGTCGAATCGGTGAGGTCGCGCTGCCAGCGGGACAACGGCAGCTTGTCGGCGAAATGCCGCAGCAGCGCGTTGGCAACGCCGAGATTGCCCTCGGCGTTCTCGAAGTCGATCGGGTTCACCTTGTGCGGCATGGTCGAGGAGCCGACCTCGGCGGCGACCGCATGCTGGCGCAGATAGCCGAGCGAGATGTAGCCCCAGAAGTCGCGGCACAGATCGATCAGCACGACGTTGGCGGCGGCGAGCGCATCACAGTACTCCGCGATCCAGTCGTGCGGCTCGATCTGCGTCGTGTACGGGTTGCACTCGAGGCCGAGCGACTCGATGAACGTGCGGCTTACCGTGGGCCAGTCCACCGCTGGCAGCGCTGCGACCTGCGCGTTGAAGTTGCCCACGGCGCCGTTCCACTTGCCGAGGATGCTTACGGCGGCCCAGCGTCGCTGCGCGCGCCGCAAGCGTGCCGCGAAGTTGGCGATCTCCTTTCCTAGTGTGGTGGGGCTGGCCGCCTGCCCGTGGGTACGCGCGAGCATCGCGGTATCCGCGTACCGCAGTGCAAGCGCAGTCAGCTCACCAATACGGGCTTCGAGACGCTCGAGAAGGCGCTGACGCGCGACCTGGAGGATCCGCGCGTAGCTGAGGTTGTTGATGTCCTCCGACGTGCATCCGAAGTGCACGAGCTCGAGAGCAGCCGCGGTCGCACCGGCGGCCGCGAGCTGTTGGCGGACATAGTATTCGACAGCTTTGACGTCATGATTGATGCGCGCCTCGATCATCTTAACCGTTTCCGCAGCGTCGGCATCCGGCTCGTGCGCCAGCTGTTGCGCGCGGGCGAGTACGGCGGGATCTAAGGCTGCGCCGGCAAGCTGCGGGACCGACGCCGACAGATGCAGCAGCCATCTGCTCTCGATCCGAACGCGCTCACGGATGAGACCGGCTTCGGACATGAGATCGCGCAGCGGCCCGGTGGCTGCGCGGTAGCGTCCATCGACAGGCGACAGAGCCTCGAGGGACGAGAAGGCATCGCGGGTGCTCGCGGGCATGCGTTACGGGACGGCTCGAAGTGCTAGGATCTGCATGATAACGCATGCGGTCGTCCGGGTAAGGCGTGAAACCGGTGAACGGTGCGCCGGCTGCGGGAGTGCATTCATGACCAGTTCCTTTCGGATCGAGCGCGACAGCATGGGCGAGCTGCAGGTGCCCGCCGATGCGCTGTGGGGCGCACAGACGCAACGCGCCGTGCAGAATTTCCCGATCAGCGGCCTCACGATGCCGCGCGCCTTCATCGCAGCACTCGGCCTGGTGAAACAGGCCGCGGCGCGCGCCAACACCCGCCTCAAGCTGCTCGAGGCGGACATCGCGCGCGCGATCGATGCAGCCGCGGCGGAGGTGGCTGCCGGCCGGCACGACTCGCAATTCCCGATCGACGTGTTCCAGACCGGTTCGGGCACGAGCACGAACATGAACGCCAACGAGGTCATCGCCTCGCTTGCCAGCCGCAGCCTCGGCCGTGCGGTGCATCCGAACGACCACGTCAACATGAGTCAGAGCAGCAATGACGTGATCCCGACCACCATTCACGTGAGCGCGACGCTCAGCGTGCGCCGCGAGCTCGTGCCGGCACTCGAGCAGCTGTGCAACGTGCTGCGAGCGAAGGAGCGCGCAGTCGGAGCCGTCGTGAAGACGGGCCGCACGCACCTGATGGATGCGATGCCGGTTACGTTGGGGCAGGAGCTGTCGGCATGGCGCACGCAGATCGAGAGCGGCCTCGAGCGCCTCGCCGCCGTGGAGCCGCGTCTCCTCGCTCTTGCACAAGGCGGCACCGCGGTCGGCACGGGGATCAACGCGCACCCGGACTTCGGTGCGCTCTTCTGCGAAGAGCTCGCGGCGCTGACGGATGTGCCTTTCACACCCAGCCGCAATTATTTCGAGGCACTGTCCTCCCAGGACACGGCAGTGGAGCTGTCCGGTCAGGTCAAGGTGATCGCTGTCGGCCTCATGAAGATCGCGAATGACCTGCGTTGGATGAACAGCGGCCCGCTCGCGGGCCTCGGCGAGATCTCGCTCCCCGCGCTGCAGCCCGGCAGCAGCATCATGCCCGGCAAGGTCAATCCGGTGATCCCGGAAGCCGCGGCCATGGTCGCCGCGCAGGTGATTGGCAACGATACGACGCTCACGATCGCCGGGCAGTCCGGCAACTTCCAGTTGAACGTGATGCTGCCGTTGATCGCCCACAACCTGCTGCAGAGCATCCGGCTGCTCGCGAACGTCTCCCGGGCGCTCGCGGACCGCGCGATCGCGGGCTTCAAGGTCAATGAAGCGCGGCTCGCACAGGCGCTCGATCTCAATCCCATCCTGGTGACGGCCCTGAATCCGGTGATCGGTTACGAGAAGGGCGCCGCCATTGCGAAGCGGGCGTACGCCGAAGGGCGTCCTATCCGCGAGGTGGCGGAGAAGATGACCGACCTGTCGCGCGAGGAGCTCGCCAAGCTGCTTGCTCCGGCGGAGCTGACGCGCGGCGGGATCAAGGGCGGCACGCGCGGCGGCGGCTGAAGCTGCAGCCGACGGCGGAACGATGCAGGACGCACGCCACGACGACAAGCAGACCGTCTCGCGTCGCATCGACTGGGGGGCGCGCATTCGGGCAAGGCTCGCGAACACGCAGCCGCGCCACGGGATCGAGGACTGGATCGTGCCCGGGCTGTCAGCACAGGAGAGTCAGCGGTACCGGGCGTTCTTTCCCGCCGCAGCGATACCGGCCGCGGTGCTCATGCCTCTGGTGGAGCACGAGGAGCCCACCGTGCTGCTCACTCAGCGCGCGACGCAGCTGCGCAATCACGCGGGGCAGATCAGCTTCCCCGGCGGCCGCATGGAAGCGAACGACTCCAGCCCGCAGGCGGCCGCCCTGCGCGAGGCCGGCGAGGAGATCGGCCTGGAAGAGCGTTTTGTGTCTGTCGCAGGTTATCTTGCGGATCACGTGCTGCTCAGCGGTTTTCGGGTCACGCCGGTCGTCGGCTTCGTGCGGCCCGGATTCGAGCTGCGGCTCGATGCGACGGAGGTGCAGGACACCTTCGAAGTGCCGCTGAGCTATGTCTTCGAGCCGGCCAATCACCGCCCGCGGCGCCGGCGCTTCGGATTCGGAGAGGCGGAAGTCGAGTTATGTGACATTCCTTATGGAGAGCGCTACATCTGGGGCGCCACGGCGGGCATGCTGCTCACGCTTTACCGTCTCGTGTCGGGAGACCCCTAGCCGATGAGTGATGCGGAACGCGCCATCACCGCGTTGCTGGAGCTCATGGCCCGTCTGCGAGACCCGCAGCGCGGTTGCCCATGGGACCGGGAGCAGACCTTCGCCACGATCGCCCCGTATACGATCGAGGAGGCTTATGAGGTCGCGGACGCGATCGAGCGCGCAGATCCGGCCCAGTTGCGCGATGAGCTCGGCGATCTGCTGTTCCAGGTGGTGTTTCACGCTCGCATGGCGCAGGAGCGCGGCTGGTTTGATTTTGCGGCCGTCGCGAGCGCTATCCACGACAAGCTCGTGCGCCGCCATCCGCACGTGTTTGGCGCAGCCTCCCTTGCCGGGGCAGCCGCGGGGGCTGACTCACCGGCCAAAGCAACTTTCGGTGAAGTAGTCAGCAATTGGGAGGAGCTCAAGGCACGCGAGCGCGCGGCAGCGGCCGGGCGCGCAGTCAAGGGTGAGGCGAGCGCGCTGGCGGATGTTCCGAAGGCGCTGCCGGCCCTCGTCAGGGCAGCCAAGCTCGGCAAGCGCGCGGCGCGTGTTGGTTTCGACTGGCCCGACGCACCCGCGGTGCGCGACAAAGTGTTGGAGGAGCTGCGCGAAGTGGATGCGGCGGTGGCCGCCGGCAGTTCGAGAACGGGCCATGTCGCTGAAGAGCTGGGCGATCTGCTGTTCGCGCTCGTCAACTGGAGCGGGCATCTGCAGGTCGACCCCGAGGAGGCGCTGCGCGCGGCGAACGCGAAGTTCGAGCGGCGCTTTCACCAGATGGAGGCGCTTGCCCGTGACCGCGGCTTGGCGCTCGACGCGCTCTCGGCAGCCGACTGGGACGCGCTGTGGCGCGAGGTGAAGGACACCCGAAGGGAGCCTTTCTGAGCGCCATCGGCAGGTGCATCCTGCGGCGCGCGGCGCGTGCAGAGGACCTGAACGGTGCCTGAAGAGCGTGGCGTGCCGGGCCGCGGCACATTCAGTCGTCATTCATGCGTCCCTGCTTATCGTGATGCCCAAGAATCCCATTCTAAAGAGGCGACGTATGTGGAGCAGGACCGTTCTCGTTACTTGCGGCTTGCTTGCCATGACGCAGACGGCGTTTGCCGACCCACATGGCCGATATCGGTGGGACGATGACGACCGGCCATATCCAGGTCCGCAGTACGAGTACGCACGCGTCGTGAACGTCGAGCCGCTCGTGCGCGAGGTGCGCGTGACCACGCCTCGCCAGGAATGCTGGACGGAAACCCGATACGAGCAGGTCGAGTACGGCGGGCGGACGGTGCACCCGGCGGCCGGCTCAATGATTCTCGGTGGCATCATCGGCGCCGCTCTCGGGAATCAGATCGGCGGTGGCGACGGGCGGCGCGCGGCCACCGTAGCGGGCGCTATCATCGGCTCTGCGATCGGTCATGACGTCGCCGAGCGTCGCAACGGCGGCAGGTACTCGGATACCGAGTACAGTGAAACACGACCGTACGATGTGCAGCGGTGCCAAGTGCGCTACGACGAAAGCCATGAACGGCGCATTGATGGCTATCGCGTCACGTACGTCTACAACGGCCGGGAGTTCACGACCCGGACGCCGTACGATCCGGGCGACCGCATCCGGGTGAGAGTGAACGTGGAGCCGGAGCACTGGGATTGACGGGGTTCGGCCGCCGCTGGAGGTCCAGCTATCGCAGTGACTCGGGCCGGCGGGGTCGTTACCATACGCAGATAACTCCGATGGTTGCGCCGCGACTTCCGCTGCTTGCAGTCCTGCTTCCGGCGCTGGGCGCCGGGAGCCTCGCCGTGCGCGCGCACGCGACCATACCCTTACCTGAGGCACGGGTTATCCAGCTCGCCGAGGCCGGCGTCTCGATGGATCAGGCGGTGAAGATGGTCGAGCAGCGGTTCAAGGCACGAGTCGTGCGCGCAGAGACGCAGCACGAGGACGGTCGCACGATCTACGTTCTGAGACTCCTCAACGATTCCGGACACGTCTGGACGGTGCGTGTCGATGCGGCGAGCGGCGTGATTCTGTAGATCGGGATCTGCGGAGGCAAGCGGCATGCGGGCACTGGTTGTCGAGGACGAGGCGGCGTTGCGCGACACGCTCAAGACGCGACTGATCGATGCCGGCTTTACGGTCGACGTTGCGCAGGATGGCGAGGAAGGCCTGTTCGCCGGCCTCGAGTACCCGCTGGACGTTGCGATCATCGATCTGGGATTACCCAAGCTGGCGGGCCTCGAGGTCATCCGCCGCCTGCGGGCCGCGCGCAAAAGCTACCCGATTCTGATCCTTACCGCGCGCGACAACTGGCAGGACAAAGTCGAGGGGTTGCAGGCCGGCGCGGACGACTATGTCGCCAAGCCGTTTCATTTCGAGGAAGTGCTGGCGCGACTGCAGGCGCTGTTGCGGCGCGCCGGCGGCTGGGCGACACCGGAGCTCAAGTGCGGTCCGGTGATGCTCGATACGCGCGCGCAGACTGTCAAGGTCAACGGCGAGCCGGTGGAGCTCACGACCTTCGAGTATCGCATTCTCGAGCACCTCATGCTGCGGGCCGGCGATGTGATCTCGAAGGCGGAGCTGACCGAGCGACTCTACGACCAGGATTTCGAGCGCGACAGCAACGTGATTGAAGTACTCGTCGGACGGCTGCGCCGCAAGCTCGATCCGCACGACCAACTGCGGCCGATTGAGACGCTGCGCGGCCGCGGCTATCGCTTCGCGCTGGCGCGCAACCAGGCGCCACCTGCCGCCGCCCCGTAAATAAGGCCACCGTGCATTCGCTCAGTCGGCGGCTGCTTGCCTCGGTTTCCGTTCCGCTGGCGCTCTTCTTCAGTGTGATGATGGTGGTGCTCGACACCGGCTTTCGGGCGTTGTCCGAGCGCTCGCTGCAGGAGCTGCTCGATTCCGAGATGGTGGCATTGGTGGCGGCGGCCGAGCCACAGCCGGCCGGCGGTTACGCGCCTCCGCTGCTCGGGCTCGACTCGCGACTGGCGACGCCGCGCTCGGGCCTGTATGCGCAGATCCGATCCAGGAAGCACCAGTGGCGCTCACCCTCCACCGCCGGCTCCGCCATTGACTTCGGTGCGCTGCTCGAAGAGGGGCAAAAGAGTGTCGCCTATGCCACCTTCGGGCACGACCGGATAGCGATCGAGAGCCGCGGGCTCCACTTCACCGACGACCCACACGATACCCGCTCGCTCACCTTCAGTGTGGCGGTGAGCCTGAGCCCGTACGAGGAGCAGCTGTGGGGGTTTCGACGGCGGCTGTTCGGCTGGTTCAGCGGCCTGATGCTGTCGTTGCTCGTGACACTCGCGGCGCTGCTGCGCTGGGTGTTGGCTCCGGTGCGGCGGCTCGAGCGGGAGATTCATGAAGTGGAGGAGGCGCGTAGTGAGCGGCTCGGCGGTGGCTACCCGCGCGAGCTGAGCGGCGTGGCGGCGAATCTCAATGCGCTGCTGGTCGGTGAGCGCAAGCGTGTGGCGCGCTACCGCGATACGCTCGGGAATCTCGCGCACAGCCTGAAGACGCCGCTCGCCGTGATGCGCTCGACCCTCTCGGCGGAGTCGGCGTCCGCGAGCAGCACCCTGGGGACGGAAATCGATCGGATGACCGCCATCATCGAACACCAGCTCAAGCGCGCGGCCGCTTCCGGCGGCGCGCTGTTGGGGCAAGCTCCCGTCGAGGTGGCGCAGGTGGCGGGCGAGTTGCGCGCGGCGCTGGTGAGGGTGTATGCCGGCAAGGACCTCGCAATCGAGCTGCTGATCGCGCCAGGAAGTCAGTTCGTCGGCGACCGGGGCGATCTCCTGGAGCTGCTCGGCAATCTCCTCGATAACGCCTGCAAATGGTGCCGTAGTCACGTGCGAGTGACCGTGACAGTCGATGAGCGTGCCGGCACGCGGGAACGCTTATGGGTCATTGTGGAAGATGACGGACCGGGTATCTCAGAAGAGAACAGAGCGCGCGTATTACAACGCGGCGTGCGCGCGGATCAGAGCGTGCCCGGGCACGGTCTCGGGCTCGCGATGGTTCACGACACCGTGGATCTGTACGGCGGCTCGCTAGCCATCGACTCCTCGCCCCTGGGCGGAGCGCGCTTCTCGCTACGATTGCCCGGGCGGTGAGCCCCGTGGCGCGGCGGTCTACGGCGCGACTTTGAACTCGATTCCTTGAGCCAGCGGCAGCTCGCGGCTCCAGTTGATCGTGTTGGTCTGGCGGCGCATGTAGGCCTTCCAGGCGTCCGAGCCGGACTCACGGCCGCCGCCGGTGTCCTTCTCGCCGCCGAATGCGCCGCCGATCTCGGCGCCGGACGTGCCGATATTGACATTGGCGATGCCGCAATCGCTGCCCGCCGCCGAGAGAAACAGCTCCGCGTGCCGCAGACGGTCCGTGAACAGGGCTGAGGACAGGCCGTGCGCGGAAGCGTTCTGCTGGGCGATCGCCTCCGCGAGCGAGTCCACATGGATCACATACAGAATCGGGGCGAACGTTTCCGTCTGCACGATCGGCCACTCGTTACGCGCGCGGATGATCGCCGGCTCGACGAAGTTGCCAGGTCTCGACACGACGTTGCCGCCGCACAGCAGCTCTCCACCTGCGGAGCGTGCGGTCGCGAGGGCGGATTTGTAGCGTTCCACCGCTTGGCTGTCGATCAGCGGCCCCATGAGGGTCCCCGGCTCGAGGGGGTCGCCAATCCTCACCTGTGTGTAGGCGTCGACGAGCCGGCGTTCGAGCTCGGCAGCGCGCGAGGAGTGCACGAAGACCCGCCGCGTCGTCGTGCAGCGCTGACCTGCGGTGCCGACCGCGCCGAACACGATCGCGGGGACCGCCAGATCGAGGTTCGCGGTTTCATCGACGATGATCGCGTTGTTGCCGCCGAGCTCGAGGAGACTCCTGCCCAATCGGGTCGCCACGCGCTCGCCGACCTTGCGGCCGACGGCGGTCGAGCCGGTAAATGAGACGAGCGCGACACGCCGGTCGTCGACGAAGCGGGTGGCGAGATCGGTGCCGAAGTCGATGAACAGCTGGAAGATGGGAGGCAACCCGTGTGCCTGCATCACCCGGTTGCACAACTGCTGCACCGCCAGCGCCGCGAGCGGCGTTTTGGGCGAGGGCTTCCAGACCGAGACATTGCCGCAGATCGCCGCGAGCAATGCATTCCAGGACCAGACGGCGACCGGGAAGTTGAATGCCGTGATGATTCCGACGACGCCCAGCGGATGCCACTGCTCGTACATGCGGTGCTGGGGTCGCTCCGAGTGCATCGTGTTGCCGTAGAGCATGCGCGACTGCCCGACGGCGAAGTCGGCGATGTCGATCATTTCCTGCACTTCGCCCAGGCCCTCGGCCAGGATCTTGCCGTTCTCGAGCGAGACGAGCGTCCGCGAGGATCTTGCCGTTCTCGAGCGACACCAGGGTGCCAAGATCGTGCTTGCAGCGGCGCAGCTCATCGCCCAGCAGTCGAACGGTCTCACCACGCTTGGGTGCCGGGACCTCGCGCCACAGGGGTGCTGTCTGGACTGCGGAGGCAATGACGTGCTCGTAGTCCTCCTCGCTCGCCGGCCTGACCTGCGCGATCAGGGTGCCGTCTGCGGGATTGCGCACGTTGATGAGCGCAGCTTCACGCGCGCTCGACCAACCGTGCGATCCCGACCACGCACCGGGGCTGGCGGTCTGCAGACCCAGCCTGCCCAGCAATGAGGTGATGTCCAACGTGCTCGAGCTCATCGTGAGGCAACCTTCTGCCTGCGCTGGTGGCCGGCCTTGCCGGACGCCACGACTTCAGCGGAGACCTCCTTCGTGCCGCCCGCTGCGTAGTAACGACCGAAACGGTTGGCCACGATCTCGGTCAGGCGGAACTGCTCCTGGGCCACAAAACCGCTGTACTGCCCCGGGTGCTCGAGCACCAGATCCACGACCGCCGCGATGCCCGAGGCGGTCGTCACCTGAATGGCCGACCACAGCCGCCCGGCGATCATCTGCGGATAGATCTTGTTGACGTAGTTCTCCTCGCGCAGCTCCCCGTCCTGCTTGCCCGTCACGGCGGCGTAGACGATCACGACATCCTGCAGCGTCTGGGGCACGGCGTTCTCGAGGATGCGTTTGAGCGTACCGCGGTCGTGATTGAGCTTCAGGTCATTCATCAAGAGCCGCATCTGCTCGCAATGGCCGGGATAGCGGATGGTCTTGTAGTTCATCGACTCGGCGTGCGTGCCGTGCGTCTCGGCGAGAGAGCCGAGGCCGCCCGAAGTGTTGAAAGCCTCGTACAGCGTGCCGTCGATCTCGATCTCCTCGAGTCCCTCCAGCGGCGCCACCTCGAGCAGGCGGCCGTCGGTGACGGCCTGACAAGGGTTGCCGTACTCGTTGATGAGTCCTTCGGTCGACCAGGTGAGCGAGTACTTGAGCACGTTATTGGGATGCTGGGGGAGGGCGCCAACCCGCAGCTTCACCGCGCGCAGCTCGTCGAAATGGGTGATGAGCTCGGCGGCCGCGATGCTGATGAACCCGGGAGCGAGGCCGCATTGGGGCACGAACGCGTGGGATGCACCCCGCGCGATTGCGCGCACAGCGTGTGTGACCTGCACGTCTTCGGT
>WNFO01007431.1_pt1 | contig 10124 bp, 9 predicted proteins | sample 5400251 | NCBI WGS metagenome assembly WNFO01 (sample SAMN13153354, study PRJNA577476) | soil metagenome | isolation source: 100 cm saprolite under Madrone tree | place: USA:California | collected 2016-06-14
GGCGTCAATTCCGGCGACATGCTTGTCGGCAATATCGGATCGGAATTCCGGCTCAATTACACGGTGATCGGTGATGCCGTAAATGTCGCAAGCCGGCTTGAAGGCGCCAACAAGGAATATGGCACCGAAATCATCATCGGGGAGGAGACGCGCCGCCTTGCCGGCGAGCGCATTCAGGTGCGCGAACTCGACCGGCTGATGGTCTACGGACGTGCGGGCGGAATCGCAATCTACGAACTGCTTGATATGGCCGAACACGGAGCCATGCTTCCAGCCTGGGTGGCGCTGTATGATTCCGGGCTTGCGGCCTATCGCACCCGCAATTTCAGGGCTGCCACCAGCTTCTTCCAACAGGTTTTGAATGCAAGGGCATCGGACCAACCGGCGCGCGTGATGCTGGAACGATGCAGCCAATATCTTAGGTCGCCGCCGGGAGACGATTGGGAAGCGACGAACGCAATGAAGGCGAAGTAGGCCGCAAGTCAGTCGTCCGAATTAGCGTTCTCAGCAATGCAAGATCATGTTGGTCCAAGTATTTGAATCCAGTGGTTTTTGCAGAGTCTATCCCCATCACGGTATTGTGACGACGGGGCCAGTAATCTAACGGCGTGCCGCTCGTAACGTCTTTTACTGGGTTGCTTTGAACCCGGCTGTCGCCGGATTCTCCGGCGGACCGATGGTTAAAGCTGTGTTCATGCCGCCGGTCCCCGCAACGCCCGGTATTCCGGGGAAAGGATACCTCTCCCATGAATTCAAAAAACGTCTTCGCCAACGCCACAATCGCCGGCTCCTTCGCCGCCGCCCTCACCATGATCGCTACCCCGCTCTTCGCAGCGCCGAAACCACCGCAGCCCACCATGGACAAATGCTACGGCATCGCACTGAAGGGTGACAACGACTGCGCGGCCGGCGCCGGCACCACCTGTGCGGGCACCGCGAGTGCCGACTATCAAGGCAACGCGTGGAAGTACGTGGCAAAAGGAACTTGCCAGACCATAAAGACCCCGAAGGGCACCGGCTCGCTCGAACCGATCAAGTCCTGATCTGGAATGAGGCGCGCGCCGCCCCGCGCGCCTCATATTTCTCGGCAACACGCCAAGCTGGAGCCTGCATATGTCCAGAGCTTCGAATCTGCCCGCGTGCACCGGCGTCGGCTTCAAGCCAGCGCATTTCCGCGACATCCTCGCCGCGGCGCAGCCGATCGGATTCTTCGAGGTCCACGCGGAGAATTACATGGGCGCCGGCGGACCGCCGCACGCGCAGCTCGGCGCGTTGCGCGAACGCTATGCGTTGTCGGTACACGGCGTCGGGCTGTCAATTGGCTCGATGCGACCGCTCAATCGCGACCATCTCGTACGCCTTAAAATGCTGTGCGATCGCTATGCACCGGAGAGTTTCTCGGAGCATCTCGCCTGGTCGTCGCACGACGACGTATACTTAAACGACCTGCTGCCGCTGCCCTATACACAGCAGACGCTGCGGCGGGTCGCCGAGCACATCGATGAAGTGCAGACGGCGCTCGGACGCCAGATGTTGCTGGAAAATCCGTCTACGTACATCCGCTTTGACGACAGCACGATCCCGGAGGTCGACTTCCTCACCGAAGTGTCGAAGCGAACCGGATGCGGGTTGCTGCTCGACGTCAACAACGTTTTTGTGTCGGCAAAGAACCACGGTACGCAACCTCTGTCATATCTGGACTCGTTTCCGCTCGATCGGGTGAAGGAAGTCCACCTCGGCGGGCATGATGAGGAAACCGACGATATCGGCGCCCCGCTGCTGATCGACACCCATGGATCGCCGATTGCGGAAGCAGTCTGGACGCTCTATGCGCACGTCATCGCCCGCACTGGGCCGATTCCGACCTTGATCGAATGGGACAACAACGTTCCCGATTGGCATACGCTGCGGGCGGAAGCGGTCGCGGCACAGGATATTCTTTCCGGCGCGTCGCGCGCGTCGGCAGCATGAGAGAGACCATGCTCGCACCGTTCGAGACGTCGTTTGCGGATGCGCTGCTGAACGCCGATCAGCCGATTCCTAGCGGCATCACTGCTCACAATGCGGCAGTTCCTACACAGCGCTTCGCCATCTACCGCAACAATGTGGTGATGGGCCTGGGGAAAGCGCTCAAAAGCCGTTTCCCTGTGGTCGAGAAAATCGTAGGCGAAGAATTCTTCGCCGCGATGGCGCGGGTCTTCGTGTTGAAGCAGCCACCGCGCTCGCCTCTGCTCGCCATCTATGGCGACGAATTTGCCGCCTTCATCGCCACATTCGAACCGGCGCGTGAACTTCCTTATCTTGCAGACGTGGCGCGGCTCGAGGCGGCGCGCACACATTCCTATCATGCCGCCGACGCCGCGCCCATCGACGCCAGCCAGCTTGCGACGCTTGATACCTGCGATGTCGGGAGTATCCGCATCGATATGCATCCCTCGGTCGGAATTGTTCGCTCACCATATCCGATCGTCGCGATCTGGGCGATGAACAGCGGCGAACAGGAGCTCGCGACCATTCAGAATTGGCGAGGCGAGGACGCGCTCGTCGCTCGCCCGTATCTCGAAGTGGAAGTACGCGCGCTGCCGCCGGGTGGCGCGGCATTCCTGCTCGCGCTCGCCGGAGGCCGGATTCTTAGCGACGCGGCAGAGGCTGCGCTTGCCGACGATTCCAATTTCGACCTCACCGGCAACATTGCGGGGCTCATCGGCTCGGGCCTCGTGCGGGACATCGTTCTTCCGGAGCCGAAGAGCTGCCAGAAACCATGACTAATGTGTCCCCTGCGGCTGCGCACTTCGGATCCGTTCCGGGACGGATCATTCAACGGATGATCGCCGCGATGGATTGCATCCCCTATTGGTTCATCGCGCTTGCGGCTCGTGTTTTTCCGGCCGCGGTGTTCTGGCAATCCGGCCAGACAAAGGTCGCGGGCTGGCATCTCAAGCCCAGCGCTATCGCGCTCTTCCAGAACGAGTATCAGCTTCCGTTGATCGATCCTACGATCGTTGCTTACGCGTCGGCCTTTTCCGAGCATTTCTTTCCGATCCTGCTTGTTATCGGGCTCGCGACGCGGTTTTCGGCTCTGGCACTCCTGTTCATGACGGCGGTGGTCGAGATTTTCGTCTATCCCGGCGCCTGGCCTACCCATGGAGTGTGGGCGACCTGCTTTCTTGTGGTGATCGCGCGGGGCCCCGGTTTGCTATCAGTCGACCATTTGATCGCACGCAAATACCGATAAAATCCGGATGGCGGAAGGTTCACCAAGCGACCGGAAAGATTGAGCTCACCTTTTAAGCCAAGCCTCCGGGGCGCCCGCCAAAAAGCCGAGATGTCGTCAGTTCGCGCATTACGGCGAGACCCGAGTCCAGTCAAAATTACGTAGAAATTCGCTGATACCTGAAAAAGATTCGCTGTTCCCCAAAATATTTTCGCTGTTAATTTGCGTAGGGAATTGCTCGAAAAGTGGCTGCAGCGCAGCGGTTTCTTGGTGCTAAATCGTGTCTCTAAGCCCCAGAATCGCAAAATTCCCTGTAAAATTCCCTGATACCAGGGAATTTGCTTGGAGACGGGTGCGATCAGCACTGCGTCGCCAGCCAGGCAGTCACTCAGCTAGAGATTGTTGGCCCTAGAATCCGATAAGTGCCCGCCAATTGCGGCTTTTTGTGAATTGGCTGTCCGTCTCTATACTCCCAATTTGCACAACTTGGGAGCGAAATCGGCGATAGTCTCTGGCCGACATTTAAAATATTCCCGTTTTTTGGAGACGCGAGCCAGAGACCGGGCGCGATCAGCACTGCGTGGTGTAGGACGCAGTCCCAATCAAGTTTTTTTGAGGAAGAATCGCCGGATGATCCTAACCGGACACCGCAGGGCGGAAGTCTTCCAGGCAGAAAAATCTACCGAATGCCGAATTGAGTCCCACCGCGACTTGGCCGAAGAGGCCGGGCGAACGTTGCGATGTCCGTTTCGCCAGAACGCAGGAAATCGAGAAAATCAACACCTCGGTACTTGCAGCTTTCTGCCACCCTTACACCCCCTCGTGTGAAGAAACTTAGCAAGCGATCGCGATTTCTGAGCAGGCGGTTCTGCAAGGCTTTCGATGCATCGGACGCGTAGACGTAGTCCCTGAGTGCTTCGAAGAATGTGGCCACTGCTCTGTAATGGCGTTTCCAAATGCCGGCGCTTCAATCCATGCTCGTCAAGGTCACAACGTTTGACCGCAAGAGCGCGCCAAAAGGCGTTGTAATCGACCTGTCGCAGGCGGCGCGTCATCATCTCACCAGGGCGCCCGTCGCTCACCAACTGACCGTCAATCGCGATGATCGGCCGCACGAACTCTCGGCGCCCGTAAGACGCTTCCGCTGCGTCGTGCGCTTCTTCGACCGTAAACAGGCACTCCTCGATGATAAGAGCGCACTCTTCGGCCAATCTCCGCATTCGACCTTGTTGTCTCGAAAATCGTGTGATGTAACAAGCTGATTGCTGCTGATCCGACTGACGTAGATCGCAACCGTCGAGAGAAGCCAAAAGAGGGTGCTGCGTTGTCATTCCCGATACCTGCTAACGAGACCAGACGGCTCGCCGCTGTGCGTGAGCTCGATATCCTCGATACCGTGCCGGACATTGGCTATGACGAAATTGGCGAACTGGCTGCGCAAATTTGCCAGTGCCCCGTGGCTTATATCAGCTTCATGGACGACGATCGGCTCTGGCTAAAAGCCAAGTACGGCCTTCCGCCGGACTTTAACCAGTGTCCGCGTGAAATCGCCTTCTGCGCGACGACGGTTTGCGGTGCTGTGATGGTCGTAGCACCTGATCTGCGCGAGGATTCTCGGTTCAACCAGATCCCCTTTGTCACGGGCGAACCGCACTTCCAGTTTTATTGTGGCCTTCCGCTTGTAACCGAAGCTGGTTATGCGCTGGGGACACTTTGTGTCATGGATTTTGAGCCGCGTCAGTTGACTTTCGAACAGGCAGAGTCGCTGCGCCGCCTGTCGCGTCAGATTATGAGCCAATTGGAGCTGCGCCGAAAGCTCATCGAGTGCGACCAGACGATCAAGGAGCTGGGTCAGGCGCGGAGCGACGCCGCCGCCGATAGGGCGCGCACCGAAGAGCTCCTCATTAACATCTTGCCCGTATCGATCGCCGACGAGCTCAAGATGAACGGCAAAGTTCAGCCGAAATATACAGCCTCCGCAACAGTTCTGTTCACGGATTTCAAGGGCTTCACCCTTTTGACCGAACGCGCGGAACCCGTCGCGCTCATCGGCCTCCTCGACCAATATTTCACGGCGTTCGACGGCATCGTGGCGCGCCATGGACTTGAAAAGCTCAAGACAGTCGGTGACGCCTATATGGCTGTTGCTGGCGTGCCGGCGGCTAATCGCCGACATCCGATCGATACCTGCCTCGCGGCCCTCGAAATGCAGGCAACCGTGGCCCGCATGAAGGCGCTACGCGAGAAAATGCGGCTGCCGGTGCTGGAGCTACGTGTCGGGATCCACGCCGGGCCGGTTATTTCCGGCGTTGTCGGCAAGCACAAATTCACCTTCGATATCTGGGGAGACACAGTGAACACGGCGGCGCTCATGGAGGCGAACGGCCTGCCTGGCCGGATCAATGTCTCGGAAACCGTGGCGGGACACGTCAGGACACTATTCGAACTGGAGCCGCGCGGCTCCATCGTGGCAAAACACGAACGCGCACACGAGATGTTCTTTCTCAATCGGCTGAAACCAGAATTTTCGCGCGACCCCGAAGGCCGCATTCCGAACGAGAACTTCGTCGCCGAATGCAACCGCCTGCTCACCGGATTCTCCGGCTAGATTCCGTTCGCCTTCTTTGTCGCGGCTCCAATTATCAATGTCTGCTGTTCGCGGTAGAGCAGATACTAGCTCGCGCGTCCTGCTTGCCGCCACCACTGCATCTTTCTGTGGGTCACGTGCGACCTGCGCAAGTTCCGTCACGCTTCTTTAGTTTGGGGCGGCCTGCTCGCTGCTGCCAACCTTGGGCTCAAGTCTATCATCTGTTAGACTGCTCCGCGAAGTAAGGGGAGAGATAGGCGTGCCCGGACCAGAGCGTAGGCTCGCAGCGGTCGTCGCAGCTGATATGGTGGGTTACAGTCGGCTGATGGAGGTCGACGAGACAGGCACGCTCGCGCGCCTCAAAACCCATCGGATCGAGCTTATCGATCCGGCCATCGCCAAAAACCGCGGCCGCATCATCAAGACCACCGGCGACGGCATGCTGCTCGAGTTCCACAGCGTCGCCGACGCGGTGCTGTGCGCTGCCGAGATCCAGCGGCGAATGGCGCGACGCAACGCCGACGTCCCGCCAGCGCGGTGGATGCAGTTCCGCATCGGCATCAATCTGGGTGACGTGATCGTTGAGGAAAACGATATCTTTGGCGATGGCGTCAATGTGGCGGCGCGCCTCGAAATGCTCGCCGACCCGGGCGGCATCTGCGTCTCGGGCGCGGTGCGCGATCAGGTCGGCGACCGCCTGGACGACATCGCATTTGAGGACCTCGGCGACCAGACCGTCAAGAACATCGCCCGTCCAATCCGAGTCTTCCGGGTCCGGCTTGAGCCGAACGCAACCACCACGCCGGACGGCGCGAAGGACGCCGCGACGGCGACAACAAATGCCAAGAAGCCATCCATCGCCGTGCTACCGCTCGTCAACATGAGCGGCGACCCGGAGCAGGAGTTCTTCGCGGACGGCCTGACCGAGGACATCATTACCGAGCTGTCACGCTTCCGCGACCTGCTCGTCATCTCGCGCAACTCGACCTTCGTGTACAAGGGCAAGGCAGTGAAGGTGCAAGAGGTCGCGCGCGAATTCGGCGTCGAATACGTCCTCGAGGGGAGCGTGCGGAAGGCGGGTGATCGCATCCGCGTTACCGTGCAGCTGATCGACTCCGAAACGGACCGGCACGTTTGGGCCGAACGTTACGACCGCAAGCTTGAGGATATCTTCGCCATCCAGGACGAGATGACCTGCGCGATCGTCGCGACGCTGCCGGGCCGCGTCGAGGCCGCCACGCACGACCGAGCGAAGCGCAAGCCGACCGACAATATGGCGGCTTATGAGTGCGTGCTGGCCGCCAAGGTGTTGCACCACCGCTCGATCCGGGAAGACAACGCAGAGGCGCAGCGCCTGCTTGACCGCGCCCTCGCGCTAGACCCGAACTATGCTCACGCGCACGCCTGGAAGGGATGCGTGCTGGGCCAGGAGTGGACTTATGGCTGGTGTGCGGATCGCGACGCCACCTTCCAAAAGGTCGCCGCGGAGCTGGAGATCGCATTAGCGCTCGATGACAACGACAGCGACGTGCATCGAATCCTCGCGGCACTGAACTTGAACCGCGACGAGCACGACAAGGCCGTGTACCATCAGGAACGGGCGCTAGCGCTCAATCCCAACTACGACCTTGTTGTGGTACAGCAGGGCGAGCTTTTAACCTGGTTGGGGCGCCCGGAGGAGGGCATCGACTGGATCAAGAAGGCGATGCGCCTTAACCCGTACCACCCAGAGCGCTTCTGGAGCCACCTCGGGCGCGCCTGCTATTGCGCCGAGAAATATGCCGAAGCCGCCGAGGCTTTTTCGCGGATCACACGGCCTGACCACACCCATCATGCCTTCCTCGCCGCTACGTTCGCACGCATGGACAACGCGGTCGCGGCTGCAGCGCACGCGGCAGAGGTTCTAAAGCGCGAGCCGAAATTTTCGGTGGCGGTCTACCTCACCACCCAGCACTACAAGCGCGAAGTCGACCGCCGGCGGCACGAAGCTGGGCTCCTCTCGGCAGGCCTGCCGGCCTGACTTCCCTGCGTCACACTGACGGGCGCTGATCATGCCGCTGCCAAACGACAAAAGGACGTCTGACCGTCGATAAGATCCGTGCTTACAAGGAACGTAGAGATGGGCAAAACATACCAAGCAATCATCGTCGGAGCGCGCTGCGCCGGATCACCAGCGTCATCGGCTCCCGAGAGGATGGCGTTCACCTGGTCTCACCCCTTTGCGATAAAGGCGACTGCGTCGATCTCGATGCGTGCCCCAAGCAGAAGGCCGGCGACCTGGACTGCGCTCGATGTGGGCGGATTATGCGGGAAGACCTCGCCGCGGACCTTGGAGAATTCGGCATAGGGTGCAAGGTCCGTGAGGTAGACCTTGATGCTCACGATCTTATCCATGTCGGCGTCGAGCTTGCGCAGGGACTGGCGGATGCGATCGAAGGTGACGCGCACTTCCTGCTCGAAGCTGATGGGCTTGTTGTCCAGTGGGATCGCCACGCCCACTTGACCCGAGACGAAGATCCAGCTGCCGGCTTCGGTATCGATACGCAGCGCCTCGCTGAAGCTCTTCGCGATCGGGCTGGCGAGATGTCGCATTGTGCTCATGATGGGACCCTTTCCTGTATGAGCGGTCTCGATGATGGTGGCGGCCCTTCCTGCGAGACGTCGAGCCCGAGGCCCGCTGTCCCGCAGTCGATATCCGGTCCTTTTGGCATGCGGCATGGCGGCGTGGCCATGACGATCTCCTCGTTGGCGATCTCATTCAAGATCGATCTTGGCGAGATGGCCAAGGCCCGTCGGGTCGTAATCTTCCGGCTTCTTCGTATCGCCCATTCTTCCCTCTCAAGATTCTTGCCTTTTGAGGGAGGAGATCACCCATCAGCGCTCCTCGCATATTGCGCCATATCAAGAGGCCAAAACCGCAGACACTAACCTTTGTTAGCCGGCGATCAAACATGTGAAGAACAGAGCGAGGGCATTTGTGAACAGCCACATTCAAACTGGCCCACTACCAAACGGCTGTAACCGGCGACGTCTGCCGCTAGTACTGCTACAAGTCGCCGTTCCACTCGCTCGTCCGCCAAAGACGACCCCCGTGTGGCCCAACTGCCCGACCCATAAAAGCATGGCGGGCTGGTCGCGGGCTAGGGCCAATGTCCGAGTCGGGTCAAAACCGGAAAAGCTCGATGCGAGCATATGTTTTCCGCTTTGCCCCTGAGAGCGGACATCGCGAAATGCAGTCGGCATGTCCGTTTCGTGCCAAACTCGGAAGTCGTCGATTCATTCGATCACCTCGTCGGCCTGCGCAAGCAGAGATGCCGGCACGGTCAGACTGATCGCTTGTCGGCTTTGAGATTGACTACAAGCTCGAACTTGGTCGGCTGCTGGACCGGAAGGTCGTCCGGCCGTCCCTTCAGTACAGCCCGCTATCTTCGCGCACTGGCGATCCGATACTCCGCCTCCGCCTCGATAGGCCCGCCCCTGTCGGCGAGGTCGCGCCGCACTTCCTCCCGTACGGCGCGGCGTATCTCCTCCGGCAGCGCTGCGAGTGCCTGGCCAGTGGAAGCCCCACCGCGTTCAAAGGGGCCGTAATAGACATCGAATGACGACAGCACGAAGGTGTGTCTCACAGTATCGGTCTCGATGTCCGTTAAGCCGGCCTCATTGAAGAGAGACCGGAGTCGTGACGCCTCGCCGAGCGCGAAAGTGCGAGTGACGGCCTCGGCCAAACTTGGCATATATCGTGCAATGATTACGTTGATCTGATGGTTGTAAGAGCGCTCGACGACGGTATTTACCGAGACGGCCACGCGACCGCCGGGGCGAAGCACGCGACGAAACTCGGAGAGGCCCCGCACCGGGTCGGGGAAGAACATCAGCCCGAGATTGCACAGTACTACGTCGAAACTGCAATCCGCGAACGAAAGCGCCTGCCTGTCAAGGACGTGCATACCCGGTGCAACGTGGGCGGCCCGCAACAGGAATGGCATGAAATGCGCGGTGACGTGCGCGAAGGCGCGGTCATACTCCGCCGCTGCCTCGTCCTTGAAGGCTAGCTCCCCCGCCATCCCGAGATACCCTAGGTTTGTAAATTCAGCCCTACGCATCAAAGCATATCGGGCCGCTGCCGGACTAGAGTCGATTTCCGAAATGGGTCATTCGCGTCACTTTGACGGTGTCCCCGTCAATTCCGCTCATCCGCCGATAACGGACATGTTCGGCAGGAATCGGCGCAAAACGCTATGAGGGGGACCAACATCACCGGGCGGATCAAGTTTTGACCTGAGCCACGCTAGTGGGAGACAACGCGACCGTCTCCGCGTCTGC
>WNFO01006788.1_pt1 | contig 10123 bp, 9 predicted proteins | sample 5400251 | NCBI WGS metagenome assembly WNFO01 (sample SAMN13153354, study PRJNA577476) | soil metagenome | isolation source: 100 cm saprolite under Madrone tree | place: USA:California | collected 2016-06-14
GCGGAATGGCTGGTGCGGGGCCTTCTGCCCCCACAGGGAGGAACGTCTTGAAGATTCTGGTCACGGTCAAACGAGTCGAGGACTACGAGTCCAAGATCAAGGTGAAGCCGGACAATTCCTGGATCGTCACCGAGGGCGTGAACTATCGCGCCAATCCCTTCGACGAGATCGCGGTGGAGGAAGGGCTCCGGCTGCGGGACTCGAACGCCCCCTCCGAAGTGGTGGCGGTCAGCATCGGCAGCGGCGCCGCGCAAGCGGAGATCCGCTCCGCGCTGGCGATGGGCGCGGACCGGGGGATTCTAATCAAGCACGACGGATTCCTGGACAGCGACGCCGTGGCCCGCCTGCTCCAGAAGGTGATCGAGAAGGAGAAGCCCGACCTGGTGCTGATGGGCAAGCAGGCGGTGGACGTGGACGACAACGTCACCGGACAGCTGCTCGCCGAGTACCTCGGGTGGGGCCAGGCGACGTTCGCTTCGAAGAAGGAGTCGCTCGAGTCGCCGGAGGAGAAGGCCAAGAAGCCCGGCCTGAAGCTGGGCGCGGACAAGAAGAGCCTGCAGGTGGCGCGGGAGGTGGACGGCGGCCTCGAGGTCCTGGAGGTGCAGCTTCCCGCGATCGTGACGGTGGATCTGCGCCTCAACGTCCCCCGGTACGCGAGCCTGCCCAACATCATGAAGGCCAAGAAGAAGCCCATCGAGGAGCTCGCCCCCGCGGGGCTGGGCGTCGACGTGGCCCCCAAGGTGAAGGTCGTCCGGGTGGAGGCGCCGCCGGCGCGGGCGGCGGGCGTGAAGGTCCCGGACGTGGCCACGCTGGTGAAGAAGCTCCATGAAGAAGCGAAGGTGGTTTGATCATGGCGACGATCCTGGTGATTGGCGAGCAGGCCCACGGGCATCTGAAGAAGGCCACGCTCTCGGCGCTCACCGCCGCGCAGCAGCTGGCCGAGAAGAACGGCGGACAGATCCAGGGCCTGTTGATCGGCGCGGGAGCGGCGCAGGCGGCGCAGGAGCTTTCGGGCTACCTGGGCACCGTCCATTCGGTCGAGGGCAAAGGGCTCGAGCACGCCCTGGCCGAGACCCATTCCGCGGCGGCGGCGGAGGCGGCGAAGAAGCTGGGCGCCACGGAGGTGGTGATCGCGGCGACGGCCTACGGGAAGGACATCGCGCCGCGGATCGCAGCGAGGCTCGGCGCCGGGATCGCCTCGGACATCCTGAGCGTGGTGAGCGCGAACCAGTTCAAGCGGGCCATGTGGGCGGGCAACGCCATCGCGACGGTCGAGGTGACCACGCCCGTGAAGGTGGTCAGCGTGCGCGCCACCGAGTTCGCTGCCGCGCAGAAGGCCGGTTCCGCGGGCGCCGTCCAGCAGCTCAGCGTCCAGGCCGCGTCGCCGAAGACGAAGTTCGTCGAGTTCAACGAAGTGAAGAGCGCGCGGCCGGAGCTGACGGAAGCGTCGGTCGTGGTCTCCGGCGGGCGCGGGACCAAGGGCGACTTCAAGCCGATCGAAGCGCTCGCGGACGTGCTCGGCGCCGCGGTGGGCGCCTCCCGCGCAGTGGTCGACGCGGGCTGGCAACCCAACGATCTTCAAGTCGGACAGACCGGCAAGGTGGTCGCCCCCAAGCTCTACGTCGCCGCAGGCATCTCCGGCGCCATCCAGCACCTGGCGGGAATGAAGGGGAGCAAGACCATCGTGGCCATCAACAAGGACCCGGAGGCGCCCATCTTCCAGGTGGCCGACTACGGTCTGGTGGGCGATCTGTTCAAGGCGCTGCCCGAGCTCGCCGAAGAGGTGAAGAAGCTCAAGCAATGACGGCGGCCCTGACCCGCCTCGGCGTACACCGGATCCCGGTTCCGGTTCCGTTCCCCGAGGCGGGAGGGCCGGCGAACGTGTACGTGATCGAGGAGGAGGGTGGCGGAGTCGCCCTGTTCGACGCCGGCATCGGAACGAAGGATGGCCGCGCCGCGCTGCACGCCGGCTTCGACCAGCTGGCGATCTCGCTGGGGGACGTGCGGCGCATCTTCGTCAGCCACGGGCACGTCGATCACTACGGCTACGCCCGCGCCGCGCAGGAGGCCTCCGGCGCTCCGGTCCATGCGCACGTCCGCGACCACGACAAGCTCACCGGCCGGGACCGCACCCACAAGCGCGCCGAGCGGTATGCGGCGTACTTGACCCGGCTGGGCGCGCCGGCCCACTTGCTCGATCACGTCCGCGTCCACTGGCAGGATGCGCTCCGCATGGCGCGGCCCCTCGAGCAGGTCGAACCGCTTCCCGCCGGCTCGGTCCTGCGGTTCAAGCGCTTTTCCGCCGAGGTGCTCCACCTGCCAGGGCATACGCCGGGGCTGGTGTGCCTCTGGGCCGCGCAGCCGCGGGTGCTCTTCTCGGACGATCACCTGCTCGAGCGTGTCTCGCCCAATCCGCTGCTCGATCTGGAGGGGGAGGCCGAACCGACGCACAAGGCGCTGCTGGCGTATCTGGAATCCGCGCGAAGGGCGCGGGCCTTGCCGGCCGAGGTGATCGCGCCGGGGCATGCAGAGCCGTTCTCCGGCCACGCCGCGATCATCGACCGTCTGCTGGCCTTCTACGACAAGCGCCAGCAGCGGATCCTCGAGCTCCTGGGGGAGGGTCCTCGCACGCCGGCCGCGCTGGCGCCGCTGGTGTTCCCACACGCGCGCGAGCACCAGCTCTATCTCACGCTCTCGGAAGTGTTGGGGAACCTGGAGGTGCTGGAAGTGCAGCGCCGCGTCGCGCGCAGCGAACGTGAAGGCTGCATCCGCTTCGAAGCCGTGTAATCTGCGCCCGTGATCTCGCGATGGGTCTGGCGGGCGGGCTGGCTTCTGCTCCCCGTTGCGTGGCTCCTCCACCGGTTCGTCCATGACGACGCGATTGTTTTCTTCGTCGCCTGCGCCTCCCTGATCCCGCTGGCCAAGGCGATGGGCGACGCCACCGAAGGCCTTGCCGAGCGCATGGGCCCCGCGGTCGGGAGCCTGCTGAACGCCACTTTCGGGAACGCCGCCGAGCTCATTCTCGGCGTCGCCGCCCTGCGCCACGGCCACGTCGATCTGGTCAAGGGCAGCATCACCGGATCGATCCTGGCCAACCTCCTGCTCGTCGGCGGCGGCAGCATCGTCACCGGCGGAATCCGCTTCAGCCAGCTCCGCTTCAACCGCCTCGCCGCTTCCTCCAACATCTCGACGCTGTACCTCGCGGTGGTGGCGATGGCGGTGCCCACGCTGCTTTCGCTCGGCCGCAACCCGCGCTACGACCCGGCGCTGCTGTCCGAGGAGATCTCCGCCGTCCTGATCGCCATGTACGCGCTCTCGCTCTGGTTCGGGCTGCGCACGCACCGCGAGCACATGGCCGCCGTCGACGACGGGCCGCCCGCGCCGGCGAAACGGGCCCAGACGGGGCATCAACGCCCGGTCTGGACCCACCTGGGAGGACTGCTGGTGGCCGCCGCCGCGACCGCCGTCGCCAGCGAGCTGTTGGTCGACGCGCTCAACGGCGCCGTCGCCACCCTCCACCTGCCGGAGACGTTCGTGGGCGTGGTGATCGTCGCCATCGTCGGGAACGCGGCCGAGCATTCCACCGCTCTCCTCTTCGCGCAGCGGGGCGACATGGACGTGGCGCTGGGGATCGCCTGGGAATCGTCGAAGCAGATCGCGCTCCTGGTCGCGCCCGTGCTGGTGTTCGTGGGCATCCTGCTGGGCGTGCCGATGGATCTCGCTTTCACGCGCTTCGAGGTGGTCGCGCTCGGGATCTCGGTGATCGCGCTCGCTCTGATCGCGCTGGATGGGGAGACGAACTGGCTGGAAGGTGCGTTCCTGCTCGCGGTCTACGCGGTGCTCGGCCTGGGGTTCTTCTTCGTTGGCTGACCTCGCGCTCACGCTGATCATGGCGGTCTGGGGGAGCAGCTTCGCCATCCTCCGCTCGCTGCTCGGGGACGGGGCCGCCTCGCCGCTGGCGCTGGTCGCGGTCCGGATGACGATCGCCTCCGGGCTGCTCCTCGGCATCATGGCCGCCTCCTCCAGGGGCCGCGGGCAGCTCCGGAGCTTGCGGGGCGATCTCTTGCGCGACGGCGTCTTCGTCGGCGTCCTGCTGGGAATCGGCTTCTTGCTCCAGACCGAGGGTCTGCAGCGGACCACCGCGTCGCGAAGCGGCTTTCTCACCGGCACCCTGGTGGTGCTCGTGCCGCTGATCGAGCTCGCCGTGTTTCGCAAGCGCCCGGCGTTGCCGGCCACCATCGGTGTGCTGCTGGCATTCGTGGGGATGACGGTGCTCTCCGCGCCCTGGTCGAACGCCTCGAACGCCACGTCGCTGGGAGACGCGCTCACCCTGGCTTGTGCGCTGGTCTTCGCGGCGCAGATCGTCGCGCTCGGGCGGATCGCGCCGAGACACCCGGTGCTGCCGCTGTTGCTCTTGCAGCTCGCGACCATCGGGGTCCTGGCCGCTCTCGCCGGGCCGGTGGTCGAGGCGCAGCAGTTCTCCGGCAGCCCCCGCCTCTGGCTGGCGCTGCTCTACCTGGCCGTGTTCGCGACCCTCCTGGCGTTCGGAATCCAGACCTGGGCCCAGAAGATCCTGCCGCCCGTCCGCGTCGCCCTCATCTCGGCTCTCGAGCCCGTCTTCGCGGCGCTCTGGGCTGCCCTGCTCATCGGGGAGCGGCTGACGCTTCGCGAGCTGATGGGGGGCGCGCTGATCGTGCTCGGGGTTGCCGTCGGCGAAGCCGGAGCGGCCCTGCAGGCCAGGGTGCGCGCCGCCGATTGAAACGAGCTTCCCCGACGTGCGTGGCGCTGTTACATGCAGCAGGTGACGCCGAACGTCGAGACGCCCGAGGTGGAGCGCGCGGCCAACGGGCTCCGCGTGCGCGGGCACGCCCTGTATCTGCAGCATCGAGGCAGGCCGCCGGTGGGTATCCTGTGCCATGCGCGCGGCGCGCCGCCGGTGCTGCCGGAACGCATGGTGGCCACCGCGCCGACCATCAAGCTGCTGGAGGCCGCGCAGCCCCGCGCGTTGCGCCGCACCGCCGCCCTGCCGGCGGCATACGGCCAGACGTTCTCGCTCGGGTCGCTGGGGCTCACCTTCCATCCCGCCGGGCACGTCCTGGGCAGCGCGCAGGTCCGCTGCGAAGCCGACGGGCTCGACCTGGTGTACGCGGGCGACATCGGCGGCATGGGCCGGCGCGCCTCGCTGACCGCCGAACCACTCGAGCAGCTCACCTGCGAGACCCTGGCGCTGCGGGCCGTCTACGGCCATCCGCGCTACGTCTTCCCGCCCCGGGAGGAGGTGCTGCAGGGGGTGAAGGATTTCGCCGAGCAATCCCTGCGGGCCGGCAAGATGCCGGTCTTCGTCGCCGCCGCGCTGGGCGTGACGCAGGAGGTGGTGCACCTCCTCGGGCCCCGCCGGACGTTGCGCCTGCACCCGACGGCGTTCCGCGCCTGCGAGGTGTACGCCGCGCAGGGCGTTCCCTTGAAGGGGTTCGTGCGAATCGAGGAAGAGGGCGACGTGGTCGTGGTTCCCCCCACGTTCCGCCTCGCGCGGCTCAAGCTGGGCGCCCATCGGGTGTGCGCTCTCTCCGGGCGCGCGGTGGAGGCGATCGCCGGCGCCGACCAGGCGCTGCCGCTCGCCGATCACGCCGGCTTCGACGAGCTGATGGCCTATGCGCGCGCTTCCTCGGCCCGGCGCGTGCTCGCCACCGACGGACACGCCGAGGACCTGGCCCAGGCGCTGCGGCGACAGGGGATCGACGCAGTCGCGGTCCGCGAGCACCACCAGCTGCGGCTGCCCGGCCTCTGAGCTTCACCGGCCGGTTGCGCTGAAACGGCCGTCGCGCTCCAGGGCGCGGCCCTCGCGCACCAGCTTGTACAGGTGCGCGAGAAGGCTGCGCTCGGCCAGCCCGTACAGATCCGGCTTCACGTCAGGGTAGGCCAACGGGACCAGCTCCGCAGGCGCAGCCGGCCCGGCCGCCTTCCTCAGCGAGCCCAGGACCAGCTGCTCGCGCTCCTGCCGGTGCGACCGATACTCCTCGAGCTTCGCGACGCCCCCGGGCACCACCGGGCCGTGCGCGGGATAGATGGAACCGGGCTTCTCGCCGATCAGCCGATCCAGCGAGGCCAGATAGTCCTGCATGTCGCCCTCGGGAGGGTCGATGATCACCGTGCCCACTCCCGCGACCAGGTCGCCGGCGACCACGGCGCCGCTCCCTTCTTCCACCAGGCAGAGGTGGCCGCGCGTGTGCCCCGGCAGGTGCAGCGCCCGCCAGCCGCGGGGGCCCACTTCGAACCGTTCGCCGTCCTTCACGGCGCGATCGATGGGGAAGTCGAGGTTCGCGGCTGTTTCGCGCGTCGCAGCGATGGGAAGCCCGAGCACGCGTGCGCCGCCCGTGTGGTCTTGATGGTGGTGCGTGAGCAGGACTCCGACTGCCTTGCGCCCCTCCTGGGCCAGCTTGTCCAGGGTCTCGCGAAGGATCGCCTGCTCTTCAGGCCACGGGGAGCCCGGATCCACCACCCAGAGCTCCTCGTCACCGAGGAGGAGGCAGTTCGTGTGCGTCGCGGGCGGCAAGGTCGGCGTGCGCAGCGGAACCATGATCAGCCCGCGCTGGAACTCGATCCGCTCCACCACGTGCTCGCGGATCGGCAGCTTCCAGGGCGCCTTTTCCGGATGCGTCAGCAGGGGCAGCGCCTCCCGGGAGCGTCCGCCCGCCCAGGCCAGCGCCTTGAGCGTATGCCACGCGGGCGGATGGAGCAGCGCCGACCCCCCTTCCCACCGCCGCAATGCCTCCTGCGGCTGGATCCATTCGCCGTCGGCCAGCTCGCCGGGCCAGACCTCGGCAACTTCGCCCGGTGGCAGGTCCACCAGATAGAAGCGCGCGTCGAAGCGGATGGGCATCGACGGGGGCGTGACCCAGCGGCCCGCCGGGGCGAACCAGCGCGCGTCGAGCCGGAGCCGGTGCCTGGCAAGAAACTCGCCGAACGAGACCGCGCGTTCGCCGGGCTGCGGCCGCCGGAGCAGGGCCTCGCGCATGGCCTTGCGTTCTTGGCTGGATACGTCGCGAGCACCCGGGACCGCCAGGACCCCGGTTTCCTCGAACAGCTCGCGGGCCGCCGCGACGACGCAGGGCGCCTCCGCCGCCCCGAGCGCCTCGCCGCCCTCCAGGGTCACCGCCGAGTCCTCGACGTCGACCCGCCCGCCGGGAAAGGCGTAGAACCCGCCGGCGAACTTCAGCTGATCGCCTCTCCGGACCCAGAGGACCGCCCCGTCTTCGCGGACCAGGACCACGGAGGCGGCCGGTCTTACGCTCGTCACGTCGATCGTCTCCCTTGCACGAATCTGCATGATCCCTTACATCGGGGCCGATGTTCTACCTCGCCCCGCACCCGAAGCTCGACCGCCCTCGCCGCGGCAGCCCGCTGATGTTCAGGGTCCCGTGGATCGAGAAATACCTGTCGCGGGTGCGGCCGTGGCACGTGGTCGCCATCTGGGGCCCGTTCACCCTCTACATGCTCTACCGCGCATCCGAGCACCTGGGGGCCCTGGCCATCGCCAGCTGGGCGGCGCTGGGCGTGCTGTCCTGGACGCTGCTCGAGTACCTCCTGCACCGCTGGGTCTTCCACTTCGAGCCGGATCCGGCTTCCGGCATCCAGCGGGACGCATCGTTCCTGATCCACGGGATCCATCACGACTATCCCTGGGACCGCGATCGCCTGGTCATGCCGCCGACGGTCACCGCCGTGATCGCCGTCCTGGTCTGGGTCGCCTTCCGCTGGATGGGGGCCGTCGAGTATGCCTGGTTTGCCGGCACGGTCGCCGGGTACATCTGGTACGACCTGACGCACTACTACCTGCACCACGCGGCGCCCACGACCGCGGCGGGCAAGTGGCTGCGCAAGTACCACCTGGTGCACCACTTCCAGACGCCGGATCGCCGCTACGGAATCACCACGCCGCTCTGGGATTTCGTGTTCCAAACGTACCCGCGCGACAGGTACCAGGGCCTGCCGGACGATGAAGCACGGATCGAAGCCGGGGCTTGAGAGCCCCAGGCCATGCACATCCGCGACCCCATCCACGGAGCGATCGAGCTGACGCCGGACGAGCGGGCGCTGGTCGACAGCCCGCAATACCAGCGGCTCCGGAACGTGAAGCAGCTCGGGTTCGCGGACCTGGCGTTCCCCGGAGCCACGCACACCCGTTACGCCCATGGCCTCGGCGCCATGGCCATGGCCACCAAGGTGTTCGACGCGGTGGCGCCGCAGCTCGCGCTGGACGCCGACGACCGGGCGCGCTTCCGCCAGACGCTGCGCCTCGCGGTCCTGTTTCACGACCTGGGCCACGCGCCCCTCTCGCACGCGACCGAGGCGATCATGCCACCCGTCGCCGGCCTCCGGGTGCCGGAGTGGGCGCGCGAGCCGGGGACCCGCCGCGCCGGCCATGAGGACTACACGCTGAAGCTGGTGCTGGACTCCGCACTGGCCGCGGAGATCCGGCGGCGATTCTCCTCCGGAGGGATCGAGCCCGAGCACATCGCCGGGCTGATCTGCGGCAGGCCGCCGCCCGGCGCATATCCGTACCGCAGCGGCGGACGGGACCTCCTTCCCGTCCTTCGCCAGGTGGTCTCCGGCGAGTTGGACGCGGACCGGATGGACTACCTGCAGCGGGACTCGTTCTTCACGGGCGTGAACTACGGGAAGTTCGACGCGGACTGGATCGTGCAAAACCTCGCCGCCGTGCAGCGCGACGACCGCGTCTATCTCGGCTTGCAGCACCGGGCCGTGTTCGCGTTCGAGGACTTCCTCCTCTCCCGCTACCACATGTTCCTCTCCGTCTACTTCCACTCCACCTCGGTCGGTTACGAGGTGCTGCTCCAGAGGTGGTGCGAGAGCGGCGAGTACGCGCTCCCTGCGGACGTGGACGAGTACCTGCAGCACGACGACGTCGCCCTGCTTGGAGCGCTGCGCGCCTCCAGCAATCCGTGGGCGCGCCGCATCGTGCGCAGGCAGGGGTACCGCGTGCTGATGGAGAACGCTCCCGGCGAAGGAGCGCAGCTCTTGCACCGGATGCAGCGCCAGCTCGAGCCGGCCGGCGTCGACGCGTTCGTCACCGTCAGCCGCGGCGTGCTCTCGCACTACGGGAAGGAAGCGACGCTCTGGGTGAAGTCGCCGCGAGGCGAAGTGCCGATCGGCGAGTACACGCCGCTCTACGAGCGCTACGCCGAAGCGGCGACGCTAGCGCGCTTGTACGTCGAGCCGGAGAGGTGGGACGAAGCACGCCGGCTTCTCACTTTGGAGTGAGCGGTCGCACATACCCCGCCAACGGAGCGGATGCTATGCTCCGCGCGTGAACCGGCTGCAGCAACGCGTCGAAAAGCTCGGCGGCATTCTCGAAGTCGCCAAAGCCCTCGTCGCCGAGCGGGACCTCGACCGGCTGCTCAAGCTGATCGTCCACGCCAGTGCGCGCGTCGTCGAAGCCGACCGCTGCTCCCTGTTCCTGGTGGACCGCGAGCGCGGCGAGCTGTGGACCAAGGTTGCGCAAGGCCTGGGCGGGATGAAGGAGATCCGCATCCCCATGGACCGTGGCATCGCGGGCGCCGTCGCCACCACCAACTCGTCGATCAACATTCCCGATGCGTACAAGGATCCGCGCTTCAACCAGAACGTCGACAAGCAGACCGGGTACAAGACCAAGACCATCCTCTGCGTGCCCATGCGCTCCGTCGAGGGCGACGTGGTGGGCGTGGTGCAGGCGCTGAACAAGCAAGACGGAAAGGCCTTCACCGCCGAGGACGAGGAGCTGCTCTCGGCGCTGGGCGGCCAGGCCGCGGCCGCGGTGAACAACGCGCTGCTGCACCACGAGATCGAGCAGCTCTTCGAGGGCTTCGTGCGCGCCAGCGTGGTGGCGATCGAGGCGCGGGACCCGACCACCGCCGGCCATTCGGGCCGGGTGGCGCGCCTCTCGGTCGGACTCGGCGACGTGCTGCCGCGCGCGGGCGCGGCCGCCGGCCGCTGGAAGGGTGCCTCGCTCTCGGCGCAGGAGCGGCAAGAGCTGCGCTACGCGGCGATGCTCCACGACTTCGGCAAGGTCGGCGTGCGCGAGAACGTGCTGGTCAAGGCGAACAAGCTGGAGCCGCTCGAG
>WNFO01008193.1_pt1 | contig 10122 bp, 7 predicted proteins | sample 5400251 | NCBI WGS metagenome assembly WNFO01 (sample SAMN13153354, study PRJNA577476) | soil metagenome | isolation source: 100 cm saprolite under Madrone tree | place: USA:California | collected 2016-06-14
CTTCTCCGCCGCCCCGAAAGCTTTCGGGGTAGCCGCGCACGCCAGCCAGAGGGCGAGGCACGTCAATGTAGTTTTCATCCCGATCTTTGATGCAAACTATCACTTCCGCGAGCGATCTCTACTTTCCAGAGGCAGAGGTCAGAAGTCAGAGGACGGAGATCGGAAATCCGTTACCCAGATTCGCGACAGTGAGGCCGCTCCCACATTTGCTATGCGTGCGAAGCTCGCGCCGCGCGAAAAATCCTGAGCTGGCCGTAGTTCACTTTGTCGCCGAGCAGTTCCTTAATTTCTTTTAGTCCGCCAAATGTCACCTGCGCGAAGGCCGCCGCGATGAAGCGTTCTTGTTCGGACGTTATCACTTTGTCTAACTCAAGTTTTTCACCCGCCTCGACCGCTTCGGCGAGGTGACCGTAAATGGTGTTCGCGACGAAACCGCGTGTGCGCGCGATTTGCTCGACGGTTGCGCCAGCCCGGAAGCGTCGCAGCGTTTCGCGCACGGAAGCGCCGAGAGTGCGTTTCGCGGGCGGCGGCGCGGTGAAGGAGTCAGCGAAAACTTGTCGCGGGTTTGCGCGGAGATGATCGACGATCTCCGCGAGAAAAGCCTGCGCGAACTCCCGGAGCTTCTGCTTGCCGACGCCGGAAATGCGGCCGAACTCGGCCTCGGTTGCCGGATATTTGTTCGCCATCTCGCGCAGGGCGACATCGGAGAAAATAATGTAGGCGGGCACGTCGCGCGCGTCCGCGAGCGTGCGGCGCAGTATGCGTAGCCGCTCAAACAGCGCTTCGTCGCACGGAATTTCGCCCACGCGATGTTTCATCTGCTCCGGCACAACCGCGGGTTTCGTGAGCGTGATCTTTTTTCTTTGTGCGAGCGTCCGATGGCCTGCCACTCCGCGCGTTTCATTTCCTTGCCGACACCGTAGGTCGAAATTTCGTGGTGGTGCCATTTGCGCACGTTTTCCGTGTCCGCGCCCATCAACACATCGACGATGTGATTGAGGCCGAAGCCGAACCCGTTTTTTTCGCGGACTCGATAGACGCACGACAAAAACTTCTGCGCGGCGAGCGTGCCGTCGAATGTTTCACGCGGCGCCAAACAATTGTCGCACCCGCCGCAATTCTGCTCCGGCCATTTCTCGCCGAAATAACGCAGCAGCGTGACGCGCCGGCACTCCGACGACTCGGCGTAATGCACCATCTGCTGCAACTGCGCGCGCGCGATCTTTTGCTCCTGTGCGCTCGCCTTTTCGTCGATGAATTGCGTCTGCTTGATCACGTCGCCCGCGCTGAACAGCAGCACGCAATCGCTCGGCAATCCATCGCGTCCGGCGCGTCCGGTTTCCTGGTAGTAGCCCTCGATGTTTTTCGGCAGATCGTAGTGGATGACGTAGCGGACGTTCGGTTTGTTGATGCCCATGCCGAATGCGATCGTCGCGCAGATGACGCGCACTTCATCACGCAGAAAAAGCTCCTGGTTCGTCGTGCGCTCAGCACTCGTAAGTCCGGCGTGATAAGGCCTGGCCTTGATGCCGTCTTCGTTCAAACGCCCCGCTACGCTCTCCGATGATTTGCGGCTCTGGCAATAAACGATGCCACTCTCATTCGGCCTCGTGCGCACGAACTCGAGCACTTGATCGTACGGTCGCGCTTTCGGCACCACGCGATACGTGAGGTTTGGCCGATTGAAACTTGCGATGTAGCAACTTGGTCCGCGCAATTTCAAGCGGTCGATGATGTCGCCGCGCACGCGCTCGGTCGCGGTCGCCGTCAGCGCCATGATCGGAACGTTCGGAAATTTTTCTCGCAGCTCCGCGAGCTGCCGGTACTCCGGGCGGAAGTCGTGTCCCCACTCGCTGATGCAATGGGCCTCATCCACAGCGATGAGATTGACGTTCCATTTCCCCAAATCACCCAGGAATCCCGAAAGCATGAGCCGCTCCGGCGCGACGTAGAGCAAACGAAATTTTCGTGTGTGCAATCCGCGCAACCGCTCGCGAGCTTCGCTCGCCGCCAGCGTCGAATTTAGAAACGTCGCCGCAACACCGCTCGCCTGCATCGCATCGACCTGGTCTTTCATCAGCGAAATCAGCGGCGACACAACGACCGTTAATCCGGGCCGGACCAAGGCGGGAATTTGAAAGCAAAGCGATTTACCGCCACCCGTCGGCAGCACGGCAAACACATCCTTGCCCGCGAGCGCATCGCGAACGATCTGCTCTTGCAACGGCCGAAATGATTCGAACCCGAAGTATTGTTTGAGCGCAGCGCGCAAATCCATTTGCGCGCAGTTTAAACATTTCGAGCCGGATTTGGAAGAAGCAGATAAGGCAGTGCTGGCCAGCAGCCCGGCTACTTCGATCGCGCGCATTCGCTTGCAAAGCGCGTCCGCGACGGAATGGTTGCCGGCAATGTCGGTTGGGAGTGAAAAGTTGGAAAAAGCAATCGAGCGAGCGGTAGGAGGCGGCCAATTGCTCGACTCAGCGGCGAAGAATATTCGCGCCCTGCTCGTCGGAGCACCTTCGGATCTTTCCTCGCGAGTCATCGATGAGCTGCTTGCGGCCGAGGAATGGGCGGAGCTCAACGACCGTTTTTACAAGACACTGGAGTTCGGAACCGGCGGACTACGGGGTCGCACGATCGGAAAAATTGTGACCGCTGCAGAGCGCGGCGACGCGGCGCACAGCTCCGAAAGCTTTCGCGAGGAGACCGCCGCGGCTACAGGGCGGCCTGAGTTTCCCTGCGTCGGGACGAACGCGATGAATTTTTACAACATCAGTCGCGCCACGCGCGGGCTCGTCGCTTATCTGCACGAGTGGAACGGGAGAGGAGTCGTCGGCTCGACGGAGTCTTGCCCTACCGGCAAAAAACCGAAAGTGGTGATCGCGCACGACACGCGCTTTTTCTCGAATGAATTTGCTGCGCTTACTGCGCAAATTGCATCGGAAAACGGTTGTGATGCGTTCGTTTTCGACGGGCCGCGTTCCACGCCTGAGCTTTCATTTGCCGTGCGATATTTGCGCGCCAGCGCTGGTGTCGTTATCACGGCGAGCCATAACCCACCGCACGACAACGGCTACAAAGTTTACTTTGCCGATGGCGCGCAGGTGATCGAGCCGCACGCCAGCAGCATCATCGCAAAGGTGAACGCGATCACGAGCGAAACGTTCGCGCCGCTGTCTAAAGATCGACAAGGAACTGTGACCACGCTCGCCGACGATGTCGATGAAGCGTACATGCAGCGGCTCGAGACGCTGATTGTCGATCCAAGCGTCATTCCCGCGGCAAAATCTCTGCACACTATTTACACGCCGATTCACGGAACCGGCGGTGTGATCATTAAGCCAGCGCTTAAGCGCCTCGGTTTCAATTTTCAAGTCGTCGAAGAGCAGGACCGTTTCGATGGCGCTTTTCCAACCGTGAAATCCCCTAACCCAGAAAACGCGGACGCGTTGCAAATGGGAATCGAACTGGCGAAAAAGAAAAATGCCGATCTCGTCATCGCGACCGATCCGGATTGTGACCGCGTCGGCGTCGCGGTCCGGACGAAATCGAACAAAATGCAATTGCTGACCGGCAATCAAATCGGATCGCTCCTTGCCTGGTATCGCGTGAAGACGCTATTTGATCGCGGCGTCTTAAACAAAGAGACGGCGGCGCGCGGCGTGATCATCAAAACATTTGTCACTACCGATCTGCTAAAGGCAATCGCGGAGCATTACGGTTTGCGCTGCGTGGAAACGCTCACCGGCTTCAAATACATCGCCGCGAAGCTGGGCAAATATGAGGCCGCATTGCCCGAAGCTTCGCGAAAGAATTATGTCGATCTGAGCGAAGAGGAAACCAGAGAACTCCGGTTGGCGCACTCGTCGTTTTACATTTTCGGCGGCGAAGAAAGTTATGGCTACAGCGCCGGCGATTTCGTGCGTGACAAGGATGGCAATGGCTCCGCGATTATGTTTTGCGAAGTTGCCGCCTACGCAAAATCACGCGGGCTGACGATCGATCAACTGCTCGACGAAATCTTTGCCAGTTTCGGTTATTTCGAGGAGAAAAACGGCTCGCTCCTTTTCGAAGGAGCCGAAGGCGCAAAGAAAATCGCGCGTTTGGTTGAATCGTACGCGAGCGCGCCGCCAAAGGGAATACTTGGATCGAAAGTCACGCGGGTGAGAAATTTCGCCACCGAAACAATCCGCGACGTCGAGGGCGACGAGATTCCGAAGGAGAAGATGTCGGCCTTTGAGTTGGAAGACCGGACAAGGATTGCGGTGCGCGGGTCAGGAACTGAACCAAAGATCAAGTATTATCTTTTCGCGCAGGAGCGCCCGGCGAAAGGAAAATTCGAGATTGCACAGCTTGAAAAAATCAAAGCGAAAGTGATCGAGCGGCTCGAAAGACTTTGGGATTGGTCGCAAGAGGACGCGCAAGGGCGTCTCGCGCGATAAGCGATGATAACATCAAGTGGTGGATCGGCCGCTCCGTCGGGCGATGTTAAACACTCAGCGGCTTCGCCGCCATTTTTAGCATCGAGCAAGGGACTGCTCGATCCACCTTTGCTCTCGACACAGCCCGCATTCGCTGCGCAAAATTAGCCATGGGTCGTGAAATCAATTTGAGCGGCGGCGAGATCACGCTTCTGAAAACGATGGGACTCTCAGGCACGCCCACTCCCGGAAAAGAATTAGTGAAACGCATCGGGGAAATGGAGACCGCCGAATTTCTCGACGCGTTGAACGGGCTGATCTCGGTCGGCTACGTGCTCTCGAACAAAGTCACCATCGGATCGATGGAAGACGTGGAGCGCACCTTTTTTCGCGTCAACGCTTCCTACGCGCGCGATTTGCGCGATGCAATTACTCCAGGCCGGCGTCGCGAGCATGACCGGTCGCGCCGCCGCCGCCGCCGCAGTTGAGTTTCGCGAAGTGAACGGCTGGCGAAAAGCGCTGCGGGTTTGGCCGTGGCTTGCAGCAATCTCAAGCGGGCTGCTTTGCACCGGATGCTTCCCGCCATTCAATCAAGCCTGGCTCTGCTGGTTCGCGCTCACGCCGCTCATCGCGGCAATTTGGTTCTCGGGCGAAAATTCAAGAAAACGCTGGCTGCGCGATCTGTTGCTCGGCTACGTCACGGGACTTGTTTTTTTTGCGGAAGCATTTAGGTGGCTCGGCTCGCTTGGGACTTTATTTGAAAATTTTTGGCTGCATGGGTTACCGCTGCTGCTCTCGTTTTATCTCGGAATTAGTTTTGCATTTTGGAGTTGGTTTGTTGGACTCATCCGCCCTTCCGTAGTGGCCCCGAAAGCTTTCGGGGCAGGCGCGAACGATTTCCACGCAGATAAATGGAGCGCGATGCTGGCGCGCGGCCGCAAGTCGATCGTCGCAGCGCCGAGTTCGCCGTGGCAAAGATCGACAAACAATTTGCGGCTTGCCTTTCTGCTTGCTTCCGCCTGGGTCGCGCATGAGTGGATGCGCGGATGGCTCTTCGGCGGGTTCGGTTGGAACGGTCTTGGTGTCGCCTTACACGCGAATTGGCCGATCATTCAAGTCGCGGAATTCACCGGTGTGACCGGACTGTCTTTCGTAATTGCCTTCGCCAATGTCATCGCGGTCACGACTCCGTTCCGTTTGTTTCTCGAGGCACGAACGCATCGAATGCGACCGCATTGGGACCTGAACTTCACGATGTTGGGAATTGTCGGCCTGCTTCTATTCGGCTGGCAGACCGCTCGAAACCCTTCGCAAACAAAATCGCTTCGCGTCGCAGCGGTTCAGGCAAACGTTCCGCAGAACCAAAAATTCGATCCACAATTCACTCGCAAAATCTTCGATCAATTCGCGCGCTTAAGCGCGATCGCGCTGCGCGCAAATCCGGCGCCCGATCTGCTGCTTTGGCCGGAGAGTTCCATGCCCGACCCTGTGCCCGACGAGAACACAGAGAGTTATCGGTTCGTCACGGATTTTTCTCGATCAACAAAAACGGACTTGTTGCTGGGTACGCTCGATGTGGAAGATGGACATGATTACAATGCGGCGCTGCTCGTCTCGGATGCCGGCCAACGGATGCAAATTTATCGCAAACTTCATCTCGTGCCGTTCGGCGAATACGTTCCGCTCCGGCATTCCTTCCCGCTTTTTGCCGCCGTCGCGGGCAAGTGGGTTCCGGGCGATTTCAATGCCGGCAAGGATTACACGCTGTTTCGCCTAACAAGTGGCGATGCGCAGATCGCGCCGTTGATTTGTTTCGAAGACACCATCGGCGACTTGACCCGGCAGTTCGTTTTGCACGGAGCGAATCTGCTCGCCAACGTGACAAATGACGGATGGTTTTTGCATTCGGCCGGCTCAGAGCAGCATCTCGCCAACTCAGTCTTCCGTTGCGTCGAGACGCGGCGTCCGATGGTGCGCGCGGCCAACACGGGCGTGACTTGTTTCGTCAACGAATTCGGCCGCGTCACTCAAGTGTTGCAGGACGAAACGGGAAGCACATTCACCGAAGGCGTGCTGACTGGCGATGTGGATATACCGATTGCGCGCGAACTTACTTTCTATTCGCGTCACGGCGAACTCTTCGCGCAATTGTGCGCATGCGTCACGCTGGTCGCAATCGCAGTCAGGATTGCACTGCGCCAATCAGGTGGATCGGCCGCTCCGTCGGGCGATGCTAATAAAGTCTCGGCTTTGCCGACAATTTTTTAACATCGAGCGCGGAGCGCTCGATCCACCTTGCGACGTGTGATAAGACTCGCATCGATGCGCGTCGAACTTCCACTCGACAATCTTAAAGAGCTTTGGCCAGAAAAACTTCGCGGCGCGCGAATTGCGGCCCTGCTCCATCCGGCGTCGGTTTCGGCGAAGCTCGAGCATGCGTCGCATATTCTCGAGCGATACAACGGCAATCTTTTCCAAATCGCCGCGTTCTTCGGTCCGCAGCATGGGTTTCTCGGCCAGACGCAAGACAATATGGTCGAATGGAAAAACTATGAGCATCCGCGCCTTGGCATTCCGGTTTACAGCCTTTACGGCGAACATCGCGAACCGACAGCAAGAATGCTGGAAGATGTCGATGTTTTGCTTGTTGATCTTCAAGACATCGGCGCGCGCTACTACACGTTTATCTGGACGCTCTACCTGTGCATGCGCGCCTGTGAAAAACATAATGTGGCAATCGTCGCTCTTGACCGGCCAAATCCGATCAACGGCCTAACGACTGAAGGCCCGGTGCTCGATCCGGCTTACAAATCGTTCGTCGGGATGCACCCTATTCCAGTTCGACACGGCCGCACGATTGGCGAATTGGCCACTCAGTTTCGCGATGAAGCTTTCCCCAAATGTCGACTGTCGATCTTGCCCATGAAAAATTGGGATCGTGCGATGTGGTTCGATCAAACCGGTTTGCCCTGGGTAATGCCGTCGCCGAACATGCCCACGCTCGACACAGCCACAGTTTATCCCGGGATGTGCTTACTCGAAGGCACCAATATTTCCGAAGGCCGCGGCACGACGCGCCCCTTTGAGATGTTCGGCGCGCCGTTCATCGACGCGGCAAATCTTTGTCGCGAACTCAACGAACTGCGATTGCCCGGCGTTTATTTTCGTGAAAATTGTTTTCAGCCGACCTTTCACAAGTTCGTCGGCCAACCTTGCCGCGGCGCACAACTGCACGTTATCGATCGAAACAGTTTCCGCCCGTTTGAAACGGGCATTCAAATCATTCGCTACCTTCGAAAAATTTACGGAGAGTCATTCGAGTGGAAAAAGCCCCCATACGAGTACGAGTTCGAAAAACTGCCGATCGAAATTTTGCTCGGCGGGCCCATCGACAAATTCTTTGGCGATTAAGTGCAAGCGTCACCGCGGTCTTATGTTCGTTGTCGATCTTGGCGCGAGCCCGCGGCGATATTCCATGGCCGGAGGTCGTGCAGCGCGTCGCGTACGAAAATGAAAAACTGGCGCACCGTCCGCAAGGGCACAGCGGCGAATACTTTGTCGTCTGCACCCTTTACTACACGCCAATGGAATCCGGTTTCACCTTCGAGCGCGGCTTTGATGCGACGCCGGTGACGAAACCTGGATTACATGGCAACGCGTATCCCCGGGATTTCTTGCGCTCCGTTAAGAAAGAAGGTTTCGGCCGGATAATTACACCGGTGAACGGGCGCAATTACATTCGCTACAACGGCGGAGATTCGTTTGCTTTTGCGTCGAGGCCAACAGGCGGCGGTGGCAGTCTCGTGGCGCGTTTTTCCGCGGCAACAAAACCGGGCCAAAGCGGCTTGCGTCACGGCGTAATCATTGAAACGCCATCTTCTACCGTGCGCGAAATTTTTGGCAGCACACGATGGAAGATTGTTGATACGGGCGGTGGACTTCGTCGATGGCAAATCGATCTTTATTATGGGGAGGATGAGCCACTGGGTCCTGGCCGGTTCATGGCCCGGCCGCGCGGGACCACGTTTGAATATGCGTATTCGGAAGGGAGAATCAGTAAGTGAGGTGAGTTCTTTCACCGTTCGGCTCAATTTTCACGGCGATCTCGCCTTTTTTCTAAAATCGAAAGCGGGTAATAAAATAGTCGAACGCCGCCTAGGCGAGAAAACCTCGGTCAAAGATGTGATCGAGTCGTGCGGAGTGCCGCATCCCGAGATTGATTTGATCTTGGTGAACAGGCAGCCCGTTGGCTTCTCTCACATTTTGGAGCGCAAACAGGACATTGACGTTTATCCCATCCAATCGCCGCCTGTGCTTTTTCCTGAAAATCGATTGCAAGCCAAAGGAATCGATAGATTTATCGCTGATGGCCATCTCGGAAAACTGGCGCGCGACCTGCGCCTGCTCGGTTTCGATGTCGTTTACGATCGGGACGCGCAAGATCGACAATTGCTCGCCGTCATGAAGGTCGATAACCGCGCCCTGCTCACGCGTGATCGCTGGCTGCTCATGCACAAGGTCGTACAACATGGCTATTATCCGCGCTCCCAAGACGCGACTGAACAAACCATCGAAGTAATGCGGCGCTTTGATCTCTTCTCTTTGATCGCTCCATTTACGCGTTGCCTGCGTTGTAATGGGCTCCTCGAAAAAGTAGAGAAAGCCGAAGTGATTGAGAAGCTCGAGCCGCTAACGCGAATCCATTATGAGCAGTTCCGGCGTTGCACGGGCTGCGGCCAAATTTACTGGCCAGGATCGCATTTTGACAAGTTGCGCGCGCGCATTGAAGGAATCCGCGCAATGCTGGCGACCGAATCTCGATCTGAGAACCAAATATGAAGAAATCGATTCTCGTTTCGTTAGGCGCAATCGTTCTGTTCGTTTGCAGTTCGCTGGCTTATGGGCCGACCGGGCATGAAATCGTCGGCGGAATTGCCGACAAGTTGCTTGCGAACACGCCAACGGCCGCCAGGGTCAATGCGCTGATCGACGGGATGACGCTGGAAAAAGCCGCCGTCATTCCAGACGAAATTAAAAGCTGGGACAAAAACGGCGCCGATGATCCGAGCGGCTTTCCCCATTATTCAGACCATCCAAAGATCGACAATCAACTGCGCGATTTCTGGCGGGCGAATCAGCCGACGCACGATTTGAATTCAGCGGTTCCATCGCATCATTGGTTTCACTACACCGATGTGCCGGTGCTGAACGCGGCGAAATATTCCGACGGCAAGACTGGACGCAGCAAATGGGACATCGTGCATATGATCAATTACTGCATCGCGGTGTTGCTGGGTGAAACGCTAGAAAACAATCCGCGCAAGATCACGAAATCGGTCGCGGTGATTTTGCTCGCCCATTACGTGGGCGACATTCATCAGCCGTTGCATGTCGGCGCCGAATATTTTGATAAAGCCGGGCGCGTGGTCGATCCGGACAAAGGCACAGCGGGTCTTGGGGACGAAGGGGGAAACACATTCGCGCTTCACCTCACGACCGGAACGCCGGAAGAAATGACGCATCGCGCGTTGAAGCTGCATCCGTTTTGGGACAATGAAGCCGTCATGGCGAATTTACCATCGCTGCCGTTCACGATGTCGAAGGAAGAAAGATACGAGAAGACTGAGCGCGCCAAGCGCCGATTAATCGATCGGTTCACGCGTGAAGAACCCACCAACTGGCGATTGCCGCGCAACGTCGC
>WNFO01006799.1_pt1 | contig 10116 bp, 9 predicted proteins | sample 5400251 | NCBI WGS metagenome assembly WNFO01 (sample SAMN13153354, study PRJNA577476) | soil metagenome | isolation source: 100 cm saprolite under Madrone tree | place: USA:California | collected 2016-06-14
CCCCAACCTGGCACGGAAAGCGGCCGTGAAAGAGGTTTACGCTGCACGTGTTCATCTTAGGAAACTGCGGGAAAGCTATGGTGCAACGGCAATCGATTACATCAATAGACGCACATCCACAGACTCTGGTTTTGCCATTGCGGAAGAGAAAATTCGCATGGAGATTGACAAGGCTATGAAACGCATCAAGAAACTCCAGGCTCGGCGTGACTCTCTTCCTGCTCGCGTGACAGTTGCGGATGTCCAAAAGGGCCAGGAGATGGTGAAACTTTCTACCGAACGCAAACACTTAACCAACGTTTTGAAAATGGTTGCGTACCAGACGGAGAGCGATCTGGTTGAGCTAATTCGCCCCCACTACAGCCGCGTTGAAGATGAAGGGCGTACGTTCATTCAGCTGGCGCTGCAGGATACGGCAGACATCGAGCCTACCGATGACCAACTTCGGATAAGGCTAGCCCCGCTCAGTTCGCCACATCGGTCCCGTGTCCTCGAATCCCTTTGTGACGCACTCAACAAAACAAACACGCTGTTCCCGGGGACCCAGCTCCAAATGTATTATGCGGTCGCACCCCCCTGTCTTGAAGTAAAAAGCGGACAGGTTTCGGGCAAACCATGTCAGGAGGTCTGAAGTTATTGATTCTACGAAACAGCAAAACGGAGAAAAACCACAAAAACGCGGAAGTGAGGTACACCGTGCGTACACGGAATGATCGGAGAACTTGGAAAGAACGGTAGGATCGATTGCAGTAATGTCGATCCCGAGATCGTCTCCCGAAAATATCTTGAGCTCAGCCACGCTTTCCAGAAACGCCGAGATAAATGGCATGAGTTTTCTGACGCGTTCGCAATTGATCGCCGTCATCACCGAAGGCAAAGGATTCACGCATCGGTGTGAAGCATACGGAACGCCACTGACGGCGGCCGTGGTCAGCAAACTAGCCAGAAATTCCAGGGCAGTACATTCGATCCTCGAACGCGTAACACGCTATTAAATAGCCTCTCATATAGGAATACTCCTGGAAACAATTCTAAGTCTAATGCGGTCAGGCGTTGCACACGTACTCTCCGTTGGTCGAGAGGCCGGGACTTGTCTATGGGCATTCCTGTGGCTACAAATGCGACCAGAATGAAGGTTTTTAACTTTCGAACGGAATATGAGTCAAGATTCCGCTGATAATTTATTGGAATTCTGTTAGAGCTTGGGGCATCCAGCCCAGACCCTCGCGCCCTGTCACTTTGCATTCGTTTCGTGGAGGACGAACTTGAACACAAATCAATTAGCGACGTGGAGAATTTCCCCGGAGGTTCGGGCGACATACTCCGAAGATGGGGCGGTCTTGCTCGATATCAGCAAGGGTCTCTGCTACAGCTTGAATCCGGTTGCTGCTCGTATATGGGTAACGATCGAAACGAGCCGGACGGGCATAACTCTCGATGGCATCGTGGGCGCCCTTGAGACCCACTTCGAAGTGCCTCGACACAAGTTGGGAGACGACATCGCTACGTATTTATCCAAACTTGAACAGATAGGGCTTGTTCATCGGAACGGTCTAATTCACAGGTCCAGGGCCGTCAGTACGCGGGGTTGACATGCTTCGGAATTCATGGTGTGCCTCCGTGAGAACCGAGCTGTCGAACACATTGGCGGCCTGGACCTCTGATTCGAGGGACGACCATTCAGGACATCGTTTGGCTTTGCCGGGAGAAGTCTTGAGTGCGCCTCCGTCATTAGGTCGAAACTATCTTCTGCAGGGTCGGCTGAAGATATTCGGCGGCAAATTCTTGCGCGACACAATCCCAAAGTGGTCGCGTTCAAGAATAAAAAAAGCTTCGAGAGATGGTCGGGAGTACAAGGAACGCAAACTGTATTGCCATTGAAATTCCTGAACTTTGGTGACACAAAGTGTTTGCTGAAAGCAGGTGGACTTCAAGCTTCGTCTCACCTGATGCCGGAATTTGAAAGCGTAGCCCTAGGAAGAATGGAAAACGGGGAGGACTATCTATGATTTATGGACGACCTGTTATTCAAGTGTTGAAATCTCTCGACGTGTTTTTTAAGCAGCCTGCCCCAAGAACAGTCCAGCCTCCAGCCGATTTGGACTGGCGCGCAAAGAAGCTTAAAGAGTTCATCGACCAGGGCCGGGTTAGAGTTCGTTGGAGAGTTGGGGACACTTGTAAGGAGCTCGGGATTCCGATCTCTGATCGCCAAGCGCGCCGCTTATTCAAGATCTCCGTCGGCGTCGGAATCAAAGAATACTCACGGAATAGGCATCTTGCCTACGCGGCAGAACAATTGCGAGCGACGAGCGTGCCCATCAAAGTAATCGCCGCGGACGCCGGGTACCGATGGGCTAGTCACTTTGCAAGGAGCTTCAAGGATCTGTTTGGTGTAAACCCAATGGAGTTCAGGAGAGCGTGGCGACAAAGGTCCGCCGCCGCTTGAAGTAATCCGGTGTGGTTTCACGCAACCACAGCGGGACAAGAACTCGTCCTCGTGCGGAAACGCGGATTTGTTTGGAGAGTGCTCCTTGACTTCGTAAAGATGGGTCAGCTAGCGCGACATGGATGCGCCGTATGCCGTGTTCAAGCCAGTCTTGTAAACAGCAGGCTGCGGCGGTCTTGGATAGATCGGACCGGACGTGATGATGTTGTTTGAAGGTCTTGATGGTTTGTGGGGAAAGGGTAAACCGTGGCGGTGCATCACTCGAGGAAGCACGAGGTGACGGTGACGCTCAAGTGCCAGGGGTACAATGACCCTGTCGCAAAGCCGTTCTTAGGTTTGAAGACACTGCCAATGGCGCTTTGGGGGATTTCTGGCTCGCCATGATCGGAGAGGCACTTAAGGTCAGACTAGGCGCTTGGCTGATTTGTATAGATGCCTCAGCGCAAGAGCAGAGGAAGTGACTGAAAGCAGTTTACCTGGATGGGCTTACAACTGCTAGTTTCGGTGTCCTTCTGTTCGAGGAGAAATCTGGCCTAGAACCGCCCATAGTAAATGGTCTGAAGAATTTTTTTGGTAGAACCGCTCGAAAGGTCTAGGACGCACCGTTGAGTCCCATACTCAGCACGAACTTCGGATGGTTTATTAAGCATTTGCGTCCCTTCTTGCGTGCGCACCTCCTCAGTGTTTCTTTGATCGTACTCAGCAGCTTGATGTTCCTCTTAGACCCTCTCCTAATTAAGTGGCTCATTGACAGCGTTCTTCCGAAGAATGATTTGCACTTGCTGCTCTTTGCCGCAGCGGGTCTCTTCGGACTGTACATCTGTCGTCTGGGCTTTTCCACACTTGCAGGGCTCATTAGTTTCAGTACCGTGCAGGAACTCGTGTTCCGCATGCGGCTGAACATTCTGGAACAGATGAATCGTCTTTCGGCGGATTACCACGAAACGACGCCTGTTGGAGAAAAACTCTACCGGGTGGAGCAAGATGTCGATCAGGTGGCAGAGCTGGGTTCGAATCTTGTACCTTCCGTTCTCCAGACTGCGTTCAACACCATTTTTGTGATCGGAACAATGTTCGTGCTCGATTTCAGACTCACGTGCGTCCTTCTTCCGCTCATGCCTGTTTTCTTGGTTTTCAGGAGATATTTCGAAAATCGGCTACGGCGCGCATGCGACCTGGCGCAGCAGCAATCCAGCAGAGAGAGCAGTTTTCTTCAGGAACACTTGGGCTCCGTTGTACAAGTTCAGCTCCTGCACCAGGAGAGAAGTCAAATGGACGTCTTCGTGCAACGAGCCACTACAAGACTGAAGGCGCTTACTGATCGGAACGTGGTCGAGTCATTGTTTAGGACTTGCTACATGGCGGTCATCTCTTTGGGGACGATTGCCATCCTCGGTTATGGTGGTTACCGGGTGTTTGTGGGAGCCCTGACAGTCGGCGGACTTGTCGCCTTTTACAGCTACTTGGGAAGACTATTTGATCCGCTCAACGCTGCAGTAGATATCTATTCGCGGTTCAACCGGCTGAGCACGAGCATCCGGCGAATCACAGAAGTCATTGAAACGATCCCTAGTGTATCGGAAAGGCCGTCCGCAGTGCAGTTCGAATCGCGGGTCCGAGGATACGTCGAATTAAACGGCGTTTCCTTCTCCTATGGGAATGGTTCAACTGTGCTAGAGAGCCTCAATCTCAAGCTGGAAGCAGGTGAGAAGGTCGCCCTGGTCGGGGTTAGTGGCAGCGGAAAAAGCACAATAGCAAAACTGATCGCAAGATTGTATGACGTTGACCATGGAGACGTGCGCATTGATGGAATCGACGTTCGAGATTTGTGTCTTGAAAGCCTACGAACAAGAATTTGCTACGTCATGCAGGAGGCTGTGCTTTTTGATCGAACGTTAAAAGAGAACCTGATGTTTGGCAAGGCTTCCGCAACCACCGATGAACTCAGTCGCGCGATCGAACTCGCCGGTCTGGGAGGATTGCTCCGCCGGTTGCCCAAGGGGTGGGACGAGCGCATTGGGCCGCGAGGCAATGCGCTTTCGGGGGGTGAACGCCAGCGTCTGGCGTTGGCTCGTGCTGTGCTCCAAGACCCTTCTATGCTTTTGCTGGATGAATCGACATCAGCTCTCGATGCACCGTCCGAACGAAAAGTTTTTGCGAATCTGGCCCGGCACTTTTCTCATCAGACGATCGTGTTTATTTCTCATCGGATCTCCGCGCTCAAGTGGGTTGATCGCATCGTTGTGCTGAATCGGGGTGTCATCGAGGAACAAGGCACGCATGCGTATCTGATAAGGAACGGCGGCCTATACGCTTACCTGCATAACACGCTCGCTGTCACAACTGATGGTCAAGAGTTTTCCTCCTGTCTCCATGAGCCGTCGTGAACACAACATCCGTTCTTTGAACCCGATAGACGATAGATGGCCGGATATGGCTCCAAATGGCCGGAAACGGTTCCTATTCGTGATTGACTCGATAGCTTATGTCAAGCACTGTCGCTGAGTCCTCCAGCCGCTCGTGCCCTCCACTGGGAAGCGGTCGATTAAAGAATTGAGCGAGATTTGTGACTGTCAATGCTTGGGGACGGCTTCGATGCCTCAGTTCAAGCTATGGTATGAGATTCATAACTATCAGAGTCACCGGCGGGTCGCATCAGTTTATAAGCAAATGCTGGGTCGGCACTACTCTTTTGCCTCACAGATCGACGACGCCGACGTTGTGATTCTTCATCTAGAGCCGCATGATTACGAAACCATTTATGCCGCCTGGCCAAAGCTTCGCACGAAGTATGTAGTTAGCTATTGCGTTTGGGAAGCGTCTGAACTCCCGGCCTCGTATCGGCGCTCTTTAGCACTCGTGCAAGAAGTGTGGACCTGTTCGGGGTATTGCGTAAACATTATTAAGAAGCATCATCCGCGTGTTTATCGCATTTCGCATACCATCGAAAGGGAGAAGGCCAGTCATGACGTCGATGATGCGATCATCCGCCGTCTAATATCATTCGATCCTGACAATTACTATTTCCTTTGCATAGGGCGAACACTCGGGGCTCGGAAGAATCTCAATGAGCTGGTGCGTGTTTTCGAAGCCACTGCTTCTTCGATGCCGAATGCGCGCTTGATTATTAAGGGATTGCCTGGGGATCCTATTCTTCGCTCTCCAGACTCCCGTGTTTTCTATCTTCCTATAGGACTCAGCGAGTCCCAAATCAACGCGTTGTATAAGGTCACCGACGCTTATGTGAGTGCCCATCACTCCGAAGGTTGGGGTCTCACTCTGTCGGATGCTATCCTATTCGGGAAACCCGTTGTTGCTACTGGGTATTCGGGTAACTTGGAATTCATGAATGAAAATAATTCATTCCTTATCCGATGCACCGAGAATTACATTCGCGAAGAGGACCTGTTCGGTGCATTTACAACCCAAATGAAATGGGCTGATCCTGACCCAAATCATCTTGAGGAGATATTGAAATCCTTGTATAACGGCGCTCTTCGCGCGGACGCTGTTCAGAAGTCGCACCGCGCACTCGTAGATAGCCAATCATTTTCTAACGAATCTATCGAAAGCATGCTGCGCGACAGAATTGACAATATCCAGATGGGTCTAAGCGTGTGAGACGCGTTGTCACACGGGTCCGAGATCGGCACTTGCTCCAGCGGATGCCTCTTAGGATGGTAACTTTCCCTTCGGCGTGTAGTGCTTCCGTTGCTTCTTCATGCGTTCGCTCCACTATCTTAACGGGGAAACGCTTCTCCATTTCCTGCTGAACGGGAACATGGACTGCTTGGGTTATCTTTGGTGGTCGTCAGGAGTATCGCATATTCAAGTTGGCGACGGGGATGGGACTGCGAGTACACGCCAAGGAGAAAAATCCTTCTCTTTGCCTGTTGATGGCCTGATATGGCTCCAAATGTCCAAATATGCTCCCTGTTTTTAATTGATTCGATCTCAAAGATTGCACATCATCACAGTGATGGCCCGGTCGCCTGCTAAGCAACGGTCCAGAGTGTACGGCGGAGTTGATTGGAGGAACGAAGCACTCCCGGGTAGTTTAGCGGTAGTCCTTATGAAGAGGGCCCGAATCCTAAGCACATTGAGAGTCGGCAGGAATCGGCGCCTTGTCTCAGCCCTACAGGGTTCGAAATCCAAGGCTTCTATTCACATCAGGCCTTTAGACCAGGACACTCGGGAGAGCCGAATAGATGAGAGCTTTGTACCTTCATGGTTTGCCTAGGAATCCCGAACGTCGTCGGGAAGAGCAGGACCAAACGACAGTCATGGGAGCCACGGTGTTTGGCTGGAGTGCACTTTGCGCGTTACTTGAGAACGGAACCTACGACGCTTACTTTGCACCAGGGCTTACCGATCAAAAGAAGGAGGAATTGATTGCAGATGGCCTGAGCGCCGACAGCGTCAAAAGACTAGTTGGTATTCCTATAGGAAGCAAGCTGCCGATTAAGAGGTCTGATCAGGTCGTGCTGGCGACGTTCGACCCACACTTACGAACGCTAGCGACGACACGTCGAAAACTCCAACGATATGATGCACCTGTGTGTGGTTTGATCCACTCAATCAATTCGGAGCGCGTTGTTTTTGCGATCTTACAGCAATACTTTGCGGGACTCTCCGAAGCCGATCTCCTGTTTTGTTCCAGTCGGGCCGGAATGAGAACGATCGAGATATACATCGAAGAAGTCGGGCGGTTGTTGGCACGGGAGACTGCATATCAGCCGCGTCGAATTCTCGTGCCCCTTGGGGTGACGATTCCGCCCCTCGAACCAGGGCATCGGGTTAACTTGCGGCGGCGGCTAAACATAGGAGCAGAGAAAACCATAACTCTTTTTTTTGGGCGTCTATCGCAGATGAGCAAGGGTGATTTGGGACCGTTGCTCATTGCTTTGTCGGTATTGTCACAGAGAGAGATTAACACTCATTTGGTAATCGCAGGTGACGATACGCAAACAAGTGAATCGCGTCGCTTGACAGCTCTGGCAAACGAGTTGGGTTGCACGAAAGACCTAACGATATGGCCAAATCCATCTGCAAGCGACAAGCACGTACTGTACTCCGGCGCCGATATTTTCGTATCGCCTAGCGACAATATACAGGAAACCTTTGGGTTGACCACTGCAGAAGCTCTTTCTTATGGCCTTCCCGCTGTTGTCTCGGACTGGGACGGATATCGTGACATAGTGACCGACGGCGAGACCGGATTCTTGATTCCAACCTTGTTTCCCTCAAACGTTGAAAAGCTGGAGCTACACGACTGTAGGATATCAATGGTAGAAGAAGACTCCTTGGCACAATCTACATCCGTGGACATCCCCGCTTTAGTTGACAGCGTTCACAAACTTGTGCACGATCCCGCCCTTCGGCTGCAAATGGGACGAGCAGCAAGGCAATATGCCAAAGAGCGTTACAGTTGGCCGGTGATTGTAAAGCGCTATGAAGAATTGTGGGAAGAATCCATACAGATCGCGAAGACTTCTCCGTGCGAGGAGTCTCTTAGAAATGCAGTATTCCGCATTTCCTTAGAGAGGAGTTTCGGGCACTTTGCAACCGGAAAGCGAAATTCGGATTGCAAGTGCTTCATAACGGTCGAGGGACGAGAATGGCTAAAACGGCCATCTCGATTCTATTTTCTGTGCCGCTTGTACGATCCCCCGTCTCCTCAAGGCTTCCGTCAGATGTTGAATGCAATTGCCGATCATCCCGGTATCACTGCTACGAAGATGGTTGAAATATTTGCCAGTGAGGGCGATCAAAGAGCGGCTGCTGACGCGCATTGGCGTCTTGGACGACTATTCAAGTACGGCCTGACGGCGAGCATTGAGGAGTGTTTCGCTAGCGGCGACCACGGCGGCGCTGTGGAAGGTGTGGCGCACGATTTCAGAAGCGGGACGATACACTCAGGGGTGTCAAGGGGGGCTGAGGCGAATCTTTGAATCTAGGCTCGCTGGCGAAATTGCTCAAGGCCGCGGGGTAAGCATGAAAGTAGCCGGAGTAGCACTTCTGGTTTCAAAAGCAGGGGGTAAGGCCATTTTAGAAGTCGCTGGACGGCCTATGTTCGAACTGAATCCCGCGGCAGCCATCATCTGGGAAAATCTTGCAGTTGGCCTTCCAACTCAGGAGATTATATACAACCTCGTTGCGCAATTTAACATTCCCGAGGAACTAGCCGCGAATGATGTTAGGAACTTTATCGAAGTACTCGGGCGAAATTTGCTCCTTTTCGACGATTGTCAGCTCACACTGGGTTGAGCGACCAGAGATTGTGGATCAGTTTCAATGGGGGCTCAAGGGGAAATGATGTCAATAGGCGGCCAGGTGAGGGGTACTCGAAACGGCAACGATTCTCTTGGTGGTTTCAAGTGGTCGCGTTCTCGAACTGAAAGTGAATAAGAAAGTTGAACAGCAAAAATTCGTCTAGGACACACTTGGGCTAAGGGAGCGGCAATGACATATGTGTTAAGAGTGGCGGTTCCTCGCTCAAATTCGTGGAACTAGGCTCCCCTTCTCGGCAAGCGCGCCCCCTCATGGTTGCGATCAGGTCAAGTTGTTTTGTGTTGAAGGACTATGCAATCAGCCAATGCCGTGAGCGACTTCTTCCAGTATCTGCCAATCTGGTAAATCCGTTGCTCATCATACATGATCGCTCTTTGAACGGAAGATGGCCGGATATGGCTCCAAATGTCCAAATAGTCCTCCCGTTTGTAATTGACTCGATAGCTCTCATCGCCCACCATCGCTGAGTGGCCCAGCCCCGTGCGAAGCAGCAATCCGATATCCAGGATTTCTGAGAGAACCCAAAACCCGAGATGCAAATGGCGCTAATAAATGTAGCTACGGCATCGGCCATTACCTCTGAGACTGGCAAAAAGTCTTCGACGTTAGATCTTGGTTTGGACTCTATCGGTCCCCTGAAAGGAAAAGAAGAATTCTCCGTGAAGCACATTGTTTTGCGTTCTAGCTTCCGTGGATGGCTGAAAAGCACATCAAGAAGGGCGAACGATGGTTTCGAAGCGCTGTTCATGACGGCGAGTTGTACGCTGGGGGTTTGCTATGTCATCAGTTGCGATTGTCGATGTGAGAGGAGGTCTTTTTGCCATGTTGCTTCTTATCTTGCAAGCTTATTTTAACTTGATTCACTTCGATATGTATCTGGCGCGAAAAGACTTCGCCGCACTTTATAACAAAGTCCGGCACTATCCGATCGCCAGAAAGGTTCCTTCTTCCGATGCCGTCGAACGGATCTGCTCTGCGCTAGACATGGCTTGCATCTGGTATTGGAAGGAGGCCCTCTGTCTGCAGCGATCGGCTGCCACAGCGTGTCTTCTGAGGCGGCACGGCGTAGCGGCTCAGATGGTCATCGGCGCGCAGCAAATGCCCTTCAAGGCCCACGCCTGGGTGGAAGTCAATGGCCGCGTGGTCAACGACAAAACTTATACACCAGAAATGTATGGAGTGCTCGACAGGTGCTGAGAGCCAACGAAGATCAACGGCAAGGAAAAGAATCATGAGCGTTCAGTTTGGAAGATGGAGTTTCGAAGACCAACCGCCTGCGCCCGACTATATTGAAAAGGTTGGTGCGACGCTCGCTCCCTACGGACCTGATAGCAGTGAATTGTATTCCAAGGGCGGCCTAACAATCCTCTATCGCGCCT
>WNFO01017206.1_pt1 | contig 10116 bp, 9 predicted proteins | sample 5400251 | NCBI WGS metagenome assembly WNFO01 (sample SAMN13153354, study PRJNA577476) | soil metagenome | isolation source: 100 cm saprolite under Madrone tree | place: USA:California | collected 2016-06-14
CGGCGCCTGCCCCTGACGGCGGAGCCGACCACGCTGACCAGCGTGGTCGGATGGAACGGACGTTCAATGAAAGTGACATTGCCGAGGGCTTGTCCAAGCCGCACGGCATCCGGATTACGTTCCGGACCGCCGCCCTGATGTGTCAACAGCACGATCGGAAAATCCGACCATGACGGCTGATCGTTCAACCAGCGCACCAGCCCGCGTAGATCCGCCGTCTTGATTGCCTCATCGGCGATCACTGCAAGGCCCGCGCCACCTTCGATCTCGTACAACAGCGCGGCGAGATCGCCGCAGACATTGGCGCAGTAACCCGCCTCCTTGATCAGCGCCGCGGCAACAGCAGCGTCCCGCCCCGTCGGCGCGAGAATGACGGCACGCTCTGAAGATGCGCTAGTTCTCACTGGACCTGCTCTTCGAGCAAGGGCTTGCCTTCGCCGATGTAAACCGGAACCCCGCGCAATACGCCCTGGAATCCATCGAGCGGGTCGCCGATGGTAAGCCCGCGGCCGTCGATGCGATATTCGCGAATCGTGGATTCATGCGCGCCGGTGCGCTTCTTGATGATCGACATCGCGCGCCGCACTGTACCAAGCGCCTCGAAATAGCGCAGCAGGATCACGGTGTCAGCCAGATACGTTACGTCTACCGGTGCTTTCATATCGCCCACCAGTCCGTGCTGCGCCACCGTCATGAATGTCGCCGCACCTTGGCGATTCAGATATTGCAGCAGTTCGTGCATGTGCAGGATCAACGAATTTTCCTCGGGCATCGCGGCCTGGTAGCCGTTGAGACTGTCGATCACCACGGTCTTGATGTGGTCTTCATCGACCCGTTTGCGGACGCGATGGGCGAATTCGCCAGGCGACAACTCCGCGGCGTCCACCTGGTCGACGAAGAGGTTGCCGCCGCGCTGCATCCCTTCGAGATCGATGCCGAGCCCTTTCATCCGCGCGAACAACAGGCCGAGCTCTTCGTCGAACACGAACAGCGCCGCCTTTTCGCCGCGCGCGATCGCGGCGACGACGAAGACGATCGCCAGAAGCGATTTCCCGGTCCCCGCGGGCCCCAGAATCAGCGTGCTCGATCCCGCTTCGACACCGCCGCCGAGAAGCTGGTCCAGTTCGGCAACGCCGCTGGACCTCCGGGTTCGCACGAAGCCGCTGCGGTATTCGGACGCCACCAGCCGCGGAAACATGTTCAGTCCCCCGGTGGTGATGGTCACGTCATGAAAACCGCCGCGAAACTTCATGCCACGATACTTCACGATGCGGGCGCGGCGCCGCTCCGCGCCGTAAGCCGGTGCCAATTCCTCAAGCCGCAACACGCCATGCGCAACGCTGTGCACGGTTTTGTCGGCGAGCTCAGCGGTCAGATCGTCGAGCAGCATCACCGTGGTGCCGAACTTTGCGAAATAGTGCTTGATCGCCAGAATCTGCCGCCGGTATCGGAGCGAGCTTTGCGCCAGCAGCCTGATCTCGGAGAGGCTGTCCAGCACCACCCGGCTCGGCCGCGCGCGTTCCACGGCTTCGAAAATCTGCTTGGTGGTCTCGCCAAGTTCAAGATCTGAAGAATAGAGCAGGCTCTGCTGCTGCTCGGAATCGAGCAGACTCTCGGGCGGCAATAATTCAAAAATTTGAATTCGATCGTCCAGGTTCCAGCCATGCGAGGCCGCACCGTCGCGCAACTCGCGCTCGGTTTCGGACAGGGTGATGTAGAGACATTTCTCGCCGGCTTGCGCACCTTCCATCAGGAACTGCAGCGCGATGGTGGTTTTGCCTGTTCCGGGCGCGCCCTCCACCAGAAACACGTGTCCACGCGAAAACCCGCCCGACAGGATGTCGTCCAGCCCCCAAATCCCGGTTTTCGCCTTGCCGGCGATCGGCTCAATCAAGTTCATAAATCCCCCTAACCGGGGCTAAACTTGCCCGACATCATACAGTTCCGTGAAAATGGAACTATTTTTGCGGGAAAAATTCAGGCCACATCGCGCGCCACGCTTGGGCCAACGGCCTGAAATCGTCGGGGCCGGTCTCGTGGCATTCGGCGCCGCGCGCGGGCAAGACCCATGGCTGCGCGCTTCTGACGTACATATGCGCGATCGGAACCAGCCATGTCGTATCGTCAAGCGTTCCCGCGCGAAGGGTCATTGAGTGCGGACGTCCGGCGCGTTCACCGTAGATTCGGCCGCCGCAGTCGCCGCAGAACCATGACGTGACGTCCGCTCCACTCGAGGATCGACGGCGCCATCCCTTCGGCTTGCCTTGCAGAATACGAAAATCCTTTGCCGCGACCGGCATGTTCAATGCGAACGCGCTGCCGGACGTCCTTTGGCAATTGGTGCAATTGCAGCTGTAGAGCAGCAGCGGAAACGAATCGATCTGGTAGCGGACCGCACCACACGGGCAGCCGCCGGTCATGGGAAGTGCTGGTCGCGTCGAGCTCATGATCAACCCGGATCGAAGATACGATCGGAAGATTAGCCGGAAATTATCACGCTGCGACGACTATCTCCGCAACAGCGCGCGACGCTCGTGCTCATGTGCCTGATCGTCAGCCGGCCGCCGCGATCAATCGCGCGCATCCGCTGGGCAATTCGATATCGACCTCCAGCGTCGACACGGTTTCGCCCCGCTCCATCTTGACGACAACCTTATCCGGATCGAGTTCGACATGCCGCGACACCGCGGCAAGAATTTCTTCCCGCAGCAGTTCCAATAAGTCAGGCTGCCCACGCAAGCTGCGTTCATGCGCCAGCAGAATCTGCAACCGTTCCCGTGCAACAGGCGCGGAAGCAGTGCGGCCAGTGAAGAACCGCAGCAGGCTGGCGCTCATGCGGCCCTCCGTCCCAGCAATCGGTCCATCAGGCCTTTGCGCTCGGTCGGCACCAGCATTTTGACGGTCTCCCCCATCAGGCGGCGGGCTGCGTCGTTGTAGGCGCGGGCCGGCGCGCTGGCGGCGTTGTTCAGGGTGACGGGAGATCCAACGTTCGACGCCCGCAGCACGTCCTGGCTTTCAGGGATGATGCCGAGAAGCGGGGTCGCAAGGATTTCAAGAATGTCCTCGATGGTCAGCATTTCGCCGCGTGCCGCGCGCGCCGTATCATATCGGGTGATCAGCACATGCTTCTTCACCTGCTCGCCCTTTTCGGCCTTCACGGTCTTTGAATCGAGCATCCCGATGATCCGGTCGGAATCCCGCACCGACGAAACTTCGGGGTTGGTGACGATGACAGCCTCGTCCGCATAGCGCATCGCCAGCGTCGCTCCCCGCTCGATACCCGCCGGGCTGTCGCAGATGATCCAATCGAACCTGGTTCGCAGGTCGGCGATGATGCTTCCGACACCCTCGTCCGTCAAAGCATCCTTGTCCCTGGTTTGGGATGCCGGCAGCAGCCACAAATTCTCCAGACGCTTGTCGCGAATGAGCGCTTGCGAAAGCTTTGCGACGCCCTGCACCACATTGATGAGGTCGAACACGACCCGCCGTTCTGCTCCCATCACAAGGTCAAGGTTGCGCAGGCCGACGTCGAAGTCGACGACCACGACCTTTTGTCCGCCTTGCGCGAGCGACGCACCGAGCGCGGCCGTGGAGGTGGTCTTGCCAACCCCGCCCTTGCCGGACGTCACGACCAGAACTTTGGCCATTCTTACCTCCTCCTCACTCGGTTAATTCTACTGGTTAACTCAACGGTGTAATTTTCATGACGTCGCCTTCGAGCCAGGCTTGAGCCGGCCGATCGCGCACGCTGGCGGCAAAAATAATCGATTGACCGGAACGGACCGGGCTTTCGAGCAGCAGCGACGTTGGCTTCGGCTTGGCTTCCGGCTTTTGCGGTTTGTTCGGCTGGACCACGCAGTTGCGGCCGCCCGTCAGCAAAGGCGGCATGCTGGTGGTGACGTGGGCTGCGTCCACGCCCTCGATCCCCAGGATGCGAATATTCCGAGTTTCAAGGCTTGTGACGAGGTGCGCGATAGCGGATTGGCTAAGGTCCAGGGCGGACAGGTCGAGCACCACGGGCTTACCGACAAAAAAGCCGGGCGAGCGAGCCAGCGTCGCGTCTATTTCCTCAAGCCAACCCACAATTGGCACGACGGGACAAAACACAAACGCCACGTAGGATCGACCCCGAAGGCGCACCAGTTGGCGTGTTGGTTCCGCCCGTGCCTCCATGATGGTCAACTCACCTTTTCTTACTGAATGGTTAATAGTGGACGTACTTAGTTAACGATTGATTAATGCCACTTTTCGCGAACCCCTATGCTTCGAATCACGAATCAGCGGCTCAATCAGCTCAATCACTGCGAAAATTGTGGCACATTTGCGCTGAGGTCGGATTTCCGATCCACTCAAACGTTGCACCTGTTCGCAGGTACAACCGCAAAAACAACTACCAAAAAATTAACATCATCTTAGGATTGCGGACGGAGCAAAATCTTATCTCAGTTTTGTCCACTTTCGGACCTATTAATGTCCGGTCACCGTTACATCACACACCGGTGACTTTCCTAGGTCGAAAGTAGTAGAAGCTGAAGGTCATTTCCGCCGCCGGTCGAGGCGGACATTTGCCGGGGGATTGAGGCAATGGAAGCGGCGTGGGCAACACGGTCTCGAGATCTATCTCGCGGGCTGACGCGGGTTACAACGACCGGTGCGGACCCTGCATCACGCACATTGATTCCGACTATCGCACCTAACTTTGCATCTCGTCTTGACCAGTCGCGGGTTTTTCCGCGCGACGGACTTCATTGCTTGGAACATTTGTCAATTAACCAGAACAACGTCGAACAGGCCAACTACCGCAGCGCCGAGCGAGTGACCGCGGTACGATAACCAAATGTAACCAAGGGTAATGAGGGAGTGTGGAGTTATGAGTAGTTTGAGTGACCAGGACCATCTCAATCCGAACGATCAATTGTACTATGCACCACGCTGGTTGCGTGAACGAGCCGAGCCACTGCCCGCGTCGCCCGCTCCCCCTGAAAAAAGATCCCAGAGCGTCGCGCGCCCTAATACACCTCCGCATTCTTTCGACGCGTTGCTTGAGGAAGCGGTCGCCGAGTCTCTACGGCATCCGCTTGACCCGGAGGTGATGCACGAGCCGCCGGGCTTCGTGCGTGAACTAGATCGGAGAATGGCGATACTGAGCGTCGCCGGCCGCTTCGCTGCAGCGATCGGCGTTTCAGCCATCGTGGCACTGTTCTTCGTCATCATGGTTCCTGCTTCGCGAGACTATGCAAAACAACCGGACGGCGACGCTTCATCGGTCACGGGGATATTGCAATCGGTGAGAACCGCGCTGTCGCAGCCACGTCAACGAGACGATGAGTTGAAGCCCGCTCTTTCCGAGTTTCAGGCGATCCTTGCGTCACCGTCACCCCAGGCGGCCCCGGCTCCCCAGCCTGTGGCGCGCGAGGAGTCTGAATCGTCGCTGCTTCAGTCATTCGTGCAATGGCAGCAAAAACCTCCGTCGCCCTCGGCACCCTGATCCTGATCACGCCATCGATAGCCTAGGGGCGGGGAGAGAAGCGTGATGCCTATTGAGGCCGGGATCTCGCGGAGCCTGCGATGAACCTTCGCTCGATGATGGTTGTATCGGGTGCTTTGCTCGCTGGCGTCGGGGGCGCAGCGGCTGGCGACAAGGAAGTTGTACGCAATCTCGCAGGCCGCGTCGGACCGATTATCGGTTCGGCGTTGGCCTGCCGAGACATTGCGCGGCCCCGTATTCAGATCATCGTCGATAAGTTTACAGCGGTGATCACGGAAGCTTCCACCAACGAGGCCGAGCGCTCCGACCTTACGCAGCTGCTCGATCGCAGTGTCGCGGACGGCCGTGGCGCGGTGACGTCGGGACGGGTCGATTGCGGACTGGCGGACCGCCAACTGGCTGATCTGGAGCGGGCGATTACCCGGCCGGCGCCAAGTTTGCCCGCTGTTGTCGCACCATCCTTCTCCGCCGCTGCCGCCACAGCCGTCGCCGCTACGGCGCCAACCGCACCGGTCCCCGTTGGCCCCGCGGTTCGCGGCGTAACCGATCGGGAAATCCGGTTCGGCATGTCGGCAAACTTGTCCGGCGCGGCAAAGGAAAATGGCCGCCAGATGCGGCTCGGGATCGATCTTGCTTTCAACCGGGTCAATGACGCCGGTGGCGTGAACGGCCGGATGCTTAAGCTCATCGTGGCCGATGACGGTTATGAGCCGGCGCGAACCGCCGAGAACATGAAACAGCTCTACGACAAAGATCAGGTATTCGGTTTTATCGGAAATACCGGAACACCTAACGCGGCCGTTTCGGTGCCGTATGCGCTCGAGCGGCGGATGCTGTTCTTCGGCGCTTTCACGGGCGCCAGCGTCGTGCGCCACGATCCTCCCGACCGCTACGTATTCAACTATCGTCCGAGCTACGCCGAGGAAACCGACGCCGCCGTGCGCTACCTGGTGAAAATCCGCCGGATACCCCCCAGGCAGATCGCCGTTTTCGCCCAGTCGGACCCCTTTGGCGATGCGGGATTCTCGGGTGTCGCAAAGGCATTTCGTGCGCTCGGCCTCGGCGACAACGCCGTTCTGCGACTCAACTACCAGCGCAACACCATCGACGTCGACGACGCCGTCAATCAGTTGAAGGCGCAGAGGGTACCGATCAAAGCCGTGGTCATGGTGGCAACCTATCGGGCCGCCGCGAAGTTCGTCGAGAAGACGCGCGATTTCTTTCCCGGCATGATTTACACCAACGTGTCGGCCGTGGGCGCCACCACGCTTGCCGAGGAATTGACGCTGTTGGGACCACGCTACGCCAACGGCGTCATTGTCACGCAGGTCGTGCCGGCCGTTTCCGGTTATTCGAGCATTGTTCTCGAATACAAGAATGCCCTCGCCAAGTATTTCCCGGGCGAGGCACCCGACTACAGCTCGCTGGAGGGTTACATTTCGGCAAACGTCCTGATCCAGGCGCTTAAGCGGGCTGGGCCGCAGTTCGATACCGAGAAGCTCGTCGACGTTCTGGAGAACACCAGCAATCTCGACTTGGGCCTTGGAACCGCGCTCAACTTCGGCCGCGGCGAACACCAGGCTTCGCACAAGGTATGGGGCACGGCGCTTGATGAAGGCGGGAAGTACCAGGCAGTCGAGTTCGAATAACATCGGCCACCGTCCCGGAACGGGCAATCGCGGCACCGAGGACGTGCTTCCATCCAACAAGAAAACACAACCGCGGATCGACGGCTATGAATACTCGTTGGGCTATCCTCCTCTTCTCTTGTGCTTTGCTCGCTGGCGAGGGCGCAGCGGCCAGCGACAAGGCCAACATTGTCCGCGATCTTGCAGGCCGCGTCGGACCGATTCTTGGTTCGGCGTTGGCCTGCCAGGACATCGCGCGCCCCCGTATTCAGCTCGTCGTCGATAAGTTCACGGCGGTAATCGCGGAAGCCGCGACCAACGACACTGAGCGCTCCGATCTTACGCAGCTACTCGATCGCAATGTCGCGAACGGCCGTGGCGCCGTGACGTCGGGACAGACGGATTGCAGACAGGCGGACCGCCAACTTGCCGATCTCGAACGATCGATCGCCGCGCCGGCTTTGCCCGCCGTGATCGCACCACCTGCGCCTGCCGCCGCGCCGTCAGTCGCATCGTCTTTCTCCGCCGCCACGGCCGCCACGGCGCCAACCGCACCGGTCCCCGTCGGTCCCGCGGTCCGCGGCGTAACCGATCGCGAAATCCGGTTCGGAATCGCGGCACCGTTTTCCGGCTCTTCAAAAGAGCTTGGGCGCCAGATGAAGCTTGGGATCGATACTGCTTTCAACCGGGTCAATGACGCCGGCGGCATCGAAGGCCGGATGCTCAAGCTGATCGCGGCCGACGACGGTTTTGAGCCGACGCGCACCGCCGATGCCATGAAGCAGCTCTACGAGAAGGACCAGGTATTCGGCATGATTGGGAACGTCGGAACGGCGACCGCAGCGGTCGCGTTACCGTACGCGCTCGATCGGCGGATGCTGTTCTTCGGCGCCTTCACAGGCGCGAACGTTATCCGCCATGATCCACCGGATCGATATGTATTCAACTATCGGGCGAGCTACGCGGAGGAGACCGACGCCGCGGTGCGCTATTTTGTCAAGATGCGCCGGATACCACCCAGGCAGATCGCGGTTTTCGCCCAGCAGGATGCGGGCGGCGATGCGGGGTTCGCAGGTGTAGCAAAGTCGTTTCGTTCGCTCGGCGCGAGCGACAGCGGCATTCTGCGGCTCAACTACCAGCGCAACACCGTCGATGTCGACGATGCGGTCAATCAGTTGAAGGCGCAGAAGGTGCCCATCAAAGCCGTGGTCATGATTTCAGCCTATCGACCCGCCGCGAAATTCATCGAGAAGACTCGCGACCTCTTTCCCGGATTGCTCTACAGCAACATATCATTCGTCGGCAGCACCGTGCTCGCGGATGAATTGATGCTGTTGGGACCGCGCTACGCCGCCGGCGCTATCGTGACGCAAGTCGTGCCGGCGGTTTCCGGCTACTCGTCCATTGTTCTCGAATACAAGAATGCCCTGGCCAAATATTTTCCCGGCGAGGCGGCGGATTACGTGTCGCTGGAGGGCTATGTTGCGGCAAACGTGCTGATCGAGGCGCTTAAACGTACTGGACCGCAACTCGATACCGAAAAGCTCATCGACGTCCTGGAGAACATGCGCGATCTCGATCTCGGCCTTGGCGCCCAACTCAGTTTTGGCCGCGCCGAGCACCAGGCCTCGCACAAGATCTGGGGAACGGCGCTTGATGAAACCGGGAAGTACCAGGCAATCGAACTCGAATAATCACGAATAATATTTGCGCCATCGCCCAGAACGGGCCGTCGCGGTGCTGACAAAGCGTGTTTGACAAAACAGGGGCCGATCGACACAAGAACACGTCGGCCTCGGGAAGCTTGGCGATGACCATTCGCTGGATGGCGCCGTATGTTTCTTTGCTGGCCGACGCTGCGGCTGACGACAGGACCGCGCTTGAGCGACAGACGCTGTTCTTCGGCGTCAACGGTACAGTAGTACGCTTGATCCACCATATTGCGCTGTATTTAACTATCTTGTGAGTTATGAGTTGGAAACCGACGCCGTCGTGCGCTACCCGATGAAACTGCAGCGAATACCAGTCAGGCAGATCGCCGCCGTCGCCCAGCAGGATCCCTGCGGCGATGCGGGGTTCGCAGGGGTCCCAAAGGCAGTGCGCGCACTCAGCGCCGGTGAAAGCGCGATTGTGCGGTTCAACGACAAGCGAAACACCTTGGATCTCGATGATGCCGTCAAACAATTGAAGGCGCAGGCGGCGCCCATCGAAGCGGTGCTTACGGTTCCAAACCATAGGGCCGCCGCCAAGTTCATCGAAAAGAAACGCGACCTGTTTGCTGGAATGATATACACTGAGGTGCCGGCGGGCGTTCAGGGCACTGCCCTTGGACCGCAACTCGATACCGAGAAGCTCATCGACGTCCCGGCGAACATGCGCAATCCTGACCTGGGCGCTGGGACCACGCTCAATTTCGGCCGCGCTGAACTGCAGATTTCGCCCGCGATCTGGGGAAGCGCCGCTTGATGGATCCAAGCGATAAAACTTCAACAATATAGGCGCCTTGCCCAAAAGGGTAGTCACCGTTCGGACGATAGATGCGTTTTGATAGAAATGTCATATGGACTGATCGACACAACTGATCGACACAGTAGAACTTTTGTACCCTGGCCTCGCGGAGGTTTGCGATGACCACTCGTTTCTCTCTCTTTTTGTTTAGTGCGTTGCTCGCAGGCACTGCGGGCGCGACGGCTGGTGACAAGACTGACGTTGTCCGCGATCTTGCCGGTCGTGTCGGACCGATCGTTGGTTCGGCATCGGCGTGCCGGGACATCGCGCGGCCTCGCATTCAGGTCATCACCGACAAGTTCGCAGCTGTGATCAAGGAAGCCGCGACCAACGAGGCTGAGCGCTCCGACCTGACGCAGTCGTTCGATCGCAGTGTCGCGGAGGGCCGTAGCGCCGTGACGACCGGAAGAATTGATTGCAGGTCGGCAGACCGCCAGCTCGCGGATCTTGAACGGTCGATCGGCGGAACCGGGCCTAGTTTGTCTGCTGTTA
>WNFO01010264.1_pt1 | contig 10115 bp, 7 predicted proteins | sample 5400251 | NCBI WGS metagenome assembly WNFO01 (sample SAMN13153354, study PRJNA577476) | soil metagenome | isolation source: 100 cm saprolite under Madrone tree | place: USA:California | collected 2016-06-14
GGCCAATAATCACGTTGCCTGGAAGCAGGGAGTGGCTCGCTGAATAATTCCCTTCCGGCAAGTGGAGCATCATGGTGTACCTGTCGACGGAGAGGTTTCCTGGGCCCGTATTTTATGCGGCTCGGGGATTGATGATCGGCATAGACCCTTAGGAAACCGCGACGATGAGTAGGGTGGCGTCATCGTGCCAGTTGGAGCGATTGAAATCTGTCAAAGCGCTAAGGATTTTATCCTTGATTTCAGCGGGGGTTGAAGTGCGATTGGCTTCCAAGAGTTCAAGGAGGCGCTGCTCGCCGAATTGTTCTTCGCCAGTGTTGCTTGCATCAGTTACGCCGTCGGTGAAAAGAACCAGGCGATCGCCAGGTTGCAAATGAATGATGCCTGAGGTGAACGTTTGATCGCTGAAGACGCCGAGGACGCCGCCGCCTTCCCTTAAGCGGTGGTGCGATCCATCGCGATGCACAACAATCGGCGGATTGTGGCCCGCGTTTACGTAACTTAGCCGTCGGGCGGGGCTGTCCAGCTGGGCGTAGAAAAACGTAACGAACCGATCCCCCTCCATATTCCGGTGAAGCAGGGCATTCAGGCGGACGCAGAGCTCGTTGGGCGCTAAAGACGGCGCGGCTAATCCGCGGACGGCGGCCTGAAGGTTGGACATCAAGAGCGCGGCCGAGAATCCTTTACCTGCAACATCGGCAATGCAAAGTCCCAGTTCATTGGCGTCAAAAGGAAGGACATCGAAATAGTCGCCGCCGACAACACGGGCGGATCGCCACGCGCTGGCAATCTCGTACCCGGGGAGCTCGGGGATTGCTTTGGGGAGAAATCCCTTTTGGATCGAACGCGCCTCGGAAATCTCCTGCTCCTGCTCGTGCAGTTGGAGTGCGATCTCCTCGTAATCTAGGAATTGCACACCCACTCCTGACATCCCGTTTGCAAACCCATTCAGGTGCACGTGGGCGACCCGGCCTGTAAAGCGCCTCTCGTTCGCTGCGTTCCCGCTGATCTCGTGTGGTATTTGAAGACGGACTTGAACGAGCTCTCCCTGGCGCAGCGGAAGATCTGTTGCAAAGTAGACGCCGCGGGTCGAGATGTTCACGGCGTTTACCGCCCGCGCGACCGGAGACGGTGTCTTAACGCGTTGAAGCTGCAATGGTACCTTCATAACGAACCGGCGCGCGGTTCGACGCTCGGATACCGACATGTCTTTGTTCCCTTCAGACTTGTGAGGGGCAAGCCAGCGTGAAAATCAGGAGGGCTGGGTTGAGTTTCGTCGAATGGCTCGAAGAAGGTCAAGTCCCTTTTTCATCGGAGATGGGTTGGTATGCTCTCGTCGATATCATCAAGGTCAAGCGAGTCGATTGCTCCCGGTTAGTAATGCCGCCCCCCGAGCTAAATCCGCGCCGGGTGGCCAAGTAAATTTCGCTGGGTTTTTTCTTGACTGCGTCGCAACAAGGAGAGGGCATGGTTTTGCGGTTTGCCGTGGGCCGAAGGCGCTCACTATGCGAGGGCTATACGTGCCACTTGAATGAGGGTCCTTCGAATCTTATGCCCACACAATAGCCGCCCTTCGGTTGCGGATCACAATAGACGACTCGCGCGTGCTTCGGAAAATCGCCAATCAAGGGGGTAAGCAGCGGTACTTCGCCAGGCCGCCAGTATCGTTTGGTGAGCACTCGAGCACCGTGGGGACTGACGTCTTCCGTGACCGTGCGTTCGCGAGCCTGCGGCTCTTCCAAGTTGGCGAGGTAGAGCTGAACTGGCATAGGCTCGCGCTTCTCAATTCTCGCATCGGAACTCTTCAGACGAGGAGTCTTCCGCTGGGCTCCGGCATAACCATCTTGCTTGCTTAAATTCTCGACGGGCTCGATTCTTTTTGGACATGGCATAGTCTGCCTCGGCACAGGTTCTGAAAGCGGCGCATAAATGGATAGAGCCAAGAAGCCAGAGTTTCCCTCTCTGGAATACCCGATAGCTTCGCTCTGCCGCACCTTTCTGGGAAACGGGGGGACAAACAATTAACATTGACAGCGCTGGCTGACAAGCAGTGAAAGACTGTAATTGCAGTGCGGGTGTTCCCTTCATGTCATTCCCACTGAAATTGTGTGCGTTAATTACCGACTCAGTTCCTCGGAGAAGACATATCAGACGCGCGCGCTGTTTGAGGTGTTTAGGCGTGGACCGAACTAGATCTTTCAATGTGGCCGCCGATGAAAAGGCAAGAGAGATTTTTATGATCCGGGAGCGCTTCGGGGATTTGGCCTACTAGTATTCCCCCGATAGCTAACACGAATACGTAAATTAGGACACTACCAAAATCGTTTCACACATTGCTAGCAGGCGGAATAGGCGTACAATCGTTCTTGGCGTACCAACGGGTTCCATCTTCAGGAAGCCACGTTACTGACGAAGCTAGTTCTTCTCCCTGGTGCCTCCCAGCAGCAACTTGGTGTGTAAGGACACTGACGCAAGACAAGGCTATTTCATGCATCGAGGATGGAACTTACGTGTTCTACATTGAGAAACGTGGGGGTCATCGGGTTGACGTGATCGTCGCAACCAATGCATACGGCAACTACCTTAAAACGGACGCCGATAGAGAGCAACCGAACAAGCTTTTGTCTTTGCAGACCTGTCCCTAGATTGAGGCGCAACGACCGAGGCTCACTTGAAAATTACTGATTCAGCGCGGCCCAGAAAACACAGCACCGTGACACGTCGGGCTGCCACTTCAGGCTAGGATCTTGCCGCAAAGAAGAGCCTCCAAGGTCCTAGGGCGCACTACGCAGTTCACCTGCTGGGGAATTACAGTCTCCACCCACTGGGCAGCCATTCTGGCTAATGCTATTCAAGTTTTGGGATGCCCAGATAGGGGGCGCTCTTACGTCTGGCCCTACCGGGAGCTAATTCTTCGTTCCGAGGCTACAAGAGGCGCCCCTTTCATTCGCGGAAGTGCTGGCGCATGCAGATCACGCCATGTACGCGCAAAAATGTGGCCATCCGAAACTGGAGACGAACTGTCGGTGAACATGACGCCCAGCGGCATGAAAGAGAAGAATGTTTGTTCTGGGGCAGTCGGGGGAGACTATGCCGGTGCCGACTGGCCGATTCGAAAAGCGCATTGCGAGGACGGTGAGCGTAGAGGTTCGTCCTGATGACGAAGCTATGCCTGAAGAGAGGGTGCTGACCGAAAACGTGAGTCCTCACGGTGTGCGCGTTCTTATGGGTCGGCAGTGGCGGCCGGGGCAGCACGTGCTGGTGATCTCTTCAAGCGAGGGCGTAAGGTCGCCAGCGCATGTCGCTTACTGTGAGCGATTGGCAGAGCAGAGGTTTGCCGTCGGGTTGGAACTGTCCGTCCGCGTGGACCTGTGGGCAAAATCTTACTAGCGGTCTCCCATCTATTTTAGCCGAAAGATAAATTTAGATTCGCGCGCTCAGCCGAAAGGATTCTGTCACAAGACCTGGCCGAAAAAGCTGGAACAGCATTAGCCGGAAAAGGCTGCCGTTCTTGAAATCTCCCCATTAGTGCGGATCGCGTCACATTCCGGGCATTTCCATAGGCGGAAGCTCTTTCTTTCGGGCCGCACCTCCGCGAGATACATAACGCGCCCATCTTTCGGACAATGGACGCCAGGCTTGATTTCCGGCTCGCCCCTGTCCCCGTCTTGGGGCTCGATGAAGTAGCCTTGTGAGCTGTAGTAGTGGATGAAACAACCGGGCTCCCGGCAGGCATATAGAAACGTCTTTGCACGGTCGCTCCGGGACTCTAGGAGCATCTCAGTGTGATGCTCATAGCAAAGTACGTGCAGGTCTTCTTTCGTACTAGTACCCCGCCTTCCCTTCTTGGTTGCCGTTTCCGATTGGACTTTGGCCCTTCCACCCCAAGCCTATGGGAGCAGTTTTTGGTCCACTGGCACGCCCACAATATGTTAGTAGACGTATCTTACGCATGAAAAACGCCTTAGGTGTCCTAGCCTACTCCCACGGGAACAACGCCTTACTTGGCTAATGTATCTCGGGTTTGGAAAAAGTTTGGACATTCTGTCCAGTCCTCGGCAACCGTTTCCCACGCCTACCGCATATGGGCAAAGAAACAGTAAAAAAATATACCGCCGGAAATGTGGGCTCCCAAAAGAGGTTTCCGCCAAACTTGCGCCAGCCGGGTAGCTTGAGTAACGAGAGTAAAATTCGCACCGTGCGACCGGTCTCAGTGCTTCGCGTCGCATCCGATGTGGCGATCGGGTCCGGAAATCGGAGGGAAGCAGGCCACGAAAACGTCGGCTCGAGGGCACAAATTCAGCGGCACGGATGGCAAGCCAACGTTCGCAAATAAGAACCGAACTGGCTACCTACAGGACAGCCCTATCTCTCACCAAGACAGGTGACTGGTCCGGAGATATCAGAGAAAGAAATCATTTCCTAGATCTCGGCGAATTCCCTGTGAGGCCAAGGGGGCAGGCATTCGTCGCGCCAACTTCGGCAATTGCTGCCGGTCCGTCCGAGCGACTTGCTCGATAAAGCGCCAATTTGACCTCCGCCGACGAAAATGCAGCGAGGTCGTCAAGACGAGGCTTACAAAATTTAGAAGACGAACCTCAAAGAGAGTTGCAAGCGGCGCGCGGGATCAGCGGAATTATCGGGCCGACCGAAAAATGGAGAGGTCGCGATGCCTACGAAATTCTTGAAGTTGACATGGTTGAGAACGTTGAAAGCATCAGCAGCCAATTCGAATTGCTTCGGGTTGTGGTCGCGACCCTTCAGGCGGAACGTTTTCCCGAAGCGCAAGTCAACATTGGCATAGCCTGGCCCATGACCCGTATTCCGAGTGACGCCCGGCGGACGGTCATTGAATACGGTGTCCCCGTTGTTGTCTAGCCCCGTCGTAATATTGAACGGGATTCCTGAGGCTACTCTCGCAACGGTCCCCACTCGAAAGCCCCAGGGCAAATCATACATGCCAACTAAGTTGAATTGGTGGCGGCGGTCATAGTCCGATCGACCCCACTCGGGGCGCAGGTCATAATTATTAGCAGGCAGGAAAAACATTCCGATGGTATCGTCCATCGCACGCGACAGAATGTATTGAGAGTAGAGACTAAAATTCTTGCGGGGGTGCAAGCGCAGCGCAAAGGTCACGCTGTTGCTGTGCGATAATCCGCTTGCCTCGAATTGATCCAGATTGAGGATGGAGGGATCCGGCCGCACCGTTGTCCCCGGGAGGGGTGCGTTGATGTTTCTCATGCGGTAGAGATGGACGCCGCGCACAGTCGTTAAATCCACGCTAAAGTAGTTTTCTCCCTTTCCAAGCTTCCGTTCGACCACGAAATTACCCTGAAGAAGGTATGGAAAAGTCATGTCTGGAGAAATCCTGACCAAGCTCGAAGGGACACTGGCGGGTGTTGTGCCTGGAGGAAAGGGATTCGGGAAGGAAGGACTGGGGATTACGATTTGTTGGATCTGGATACCATTGTAAAGCAACGCCTGTTGCTCCATAACCTCAGGTTGCCGGTCGTAGAAAATTCCAAAGCCTGCGCGAATGACAGTACGCGCGCTTCCCGGGGCATAGGCAATGGCCAGCCGCGGCGCTATGTTGTCGAAGCGATTTCCGTTCGATTGCCCCTCATAGCGCAGTCCAAGCATGAGGGAGAGCTTTGGCCGCAACCGAATTTCGTCTCGCACGAAGGAGTAGAACTCGTGCTGCGCGAAGGAAACCTGAGGGTTACCAATATCTTGGGTGAATTGTGCTGGACTGTTTTGAGAGAAGGCAAAGGGGCAGGTTGGAGTGGGAAATAGGCACGAGAAAATGAACGTGCCGCCGAAGTTGGAGGCGTCCATTGCGCGAATCCATCTGGGTCGGGCTCCGCCTCCGAATCGCAAAGTGTGCATTCCGTGAGACCACGTGACGAGGTCTTCGGCATCAGCCAAAAAGTCCCGCTGGTGGACGGAAACCTGCGCTCCCCCGCTTTGAAACGCCCCGGGAACGAGAATGGCAGGTTGATCAGTAATACTCGATGTGTCCTGACGCCGCTCCCGGTAAGACAAACGGAATTCGTTGAGGAGGGCCGGGGATGGAGTGGCCGTCTCAAAGAGGTTGAATTCGTTCCCATGGTCAAAGTAGTTTGTGGCGCGCTCTGGCAAATCGAACGCCCCGACGTTCTGGTTCTTGCGAAACTTGTCCTTGAATTTATAAGTGAGGCTGAGTTTGTGATTCGTGCTGAGCTTGAAATTCAGGCGCCCAAAGAGATGAGTGTTCCGCTGTGGAGCGCCAAAATTCTGAACGAGCGGGCCAGACAATGTCTCTGCGTCGACAACGGCGGTTTCGTTGTTGAGGTCATATCGCGCCGAAACGAGGAATGAGACCGCTTTGCTGATTGGACCCTCCAGCTCGGCCTCGGAGATAGCGCGTTGGTGAAGCGGAACCGACGAAGCAAAGGTGTTGCGGGCATCGAAGGCGGAATTCAGGAAGTCTGTGAACACGGTTCCGTGGAATTGATGAATCCGGTGCTTTGTTTTCACTTCGATCCGCCCTTTTCCCGGACGCCCAAATTCCGCGGAGTAGGGATTCTGATTCACGGTGATGTTCTTGATGCTGGAGAGCGGCAAATCCAGGCTGTCAGTGGGAACACCATCCACAATAAGCTGGGGACCCATGGCTCCCGCTACGCCGGGGTCGGTGAACATGGAAACGACCGCGAGCGGATCGCCATTCAGCATAGGCAGGCCGCTTAAGAAATTGTCATCGACATGAAACCTGTCGGCATTCTGCTCCGGGGAGACGGGAATGGCTTCGGCAGACACAGTTATTTTCTCCGCGACCTGCAAAACCTCCAAGCGGACCTGTACAGGAGGCACGGGGGATGTGGCGACTATCAATTTGCGCTCGGCGCGCTTGAATCCCGGTGCAATGACCGTAAGGATGTAATCCCCGGCGGGCTGGTTCTCGAAAGAAAAAGCGCCCATTTCATCCGTTGTGACTTCCGTTTCGTGCCCGCTCGGTTGCTCGGTTAGTTTGACCTTGGCACCTGGTATGGGCAACGCCTTCGCATCGACGATAGTGCCCGTCAGGGCGCCGACTTCCTGAGCGCCTGCCACTGCGGAGAAGACCGAGCAAAGAATGGCAGGAAGAACGATCAAGACGAGTCGAAGCGCGATGTTCTTTTTCCGAAAAGCGATCTGCCCAGGGATAAACGGACGTCCATTTCTGAGACCCCGAGGCCTCTCCCGGGATTGACAAGCTCCGTGAATAAGCATCTGTGTCATAGGCACCCCCTTCGGCAAGTTTCTCCGGGGCAAGGAGCAAGCGAGAGCAACAAGCTAGGCCATGGCCGGATGGGTTTTCACGATTCTTCCTAATTCCTTCACCCACTTGCCAAAGTTGTGAGAGACACTGCGATTGCGCCACCAGGCGAGCCATTCCAGCCCCTGGTAGAGTTCCATTTCTCGTAGCTCCAGACAGAAAGAATCCCAATCCAGCGCAAGGCGCGTCTCGGCCTGGTACTGGTCAAAATAAGCTCTCCACATGGACTCTCTTTCCCGTGCGGTCCACCGCCCCGAGCTGACGCTTACCAGGTCGAATGAGCTTGGGCCGAGCGCGGCGGTCTCCCAATCGATCACGGCAATGTGGTGCTTGTGACTTTTCGGGCGGAGCATGATGTTCTTTCCAAAAAACTGGCCGTGGATGACGCTGCGTGACAATCCGTTCAGCCAATCGATCCGGCTCTTAAAGTGTCGGTAGGCACGCTCGATCAATTGGCGATCCTTCGACTCCAGGTCCGGGAGTATTTTCTGAATGTTTGCCGCACAACGCCGGAAATGAACCGCATCATAGGAAGGAAGAAAATTTGTCTGCGAGGCAGGTAGATTACGCGTGGCTGCGTGAAAGCGGGCCGCCCATTGCGCCGCCGGCACCCAACGAATAAAGTTCCGGCAATCGCGAAGCCGGGAAGACCCTGTGTCTTCCAAAAACATCCAGTAGATTCCGCGCTCTCGGTCCCAACGAGAGGCGTAGAGTTCAGGAGTTCCAAGGGCAAGCCTCGAGAGGATAGTCTCGTAAACGCGCAATTCCTGGTTGCTGGCGGGAGCGTCCGACCGACGCACCTTTCGCGCTTGTTCTATCTGATGCTGCGGGCTCAAATCCTTGAGGAATACGCGCAAAGATTCTCCGTCCTCAAGACGCGCGAAAAGGTGTTCACCATGAAAGGTCGACTCGTGCTGGCACGCGGCCCGGTCAAGCTGAAGAATCCGAACAGGACAACCTCGCGACCGCGTCAAAGCCCCTTCGAGGGTCTCGAGCATCACGGTATTCAAGTGATCCGCGCTGATCGCCTGCGGACTGGTTACCGATTCGGCAGCGGATTCCGCGAGACTCGTTCGCCCAATCATCTCCTTACGCCTCCCATCCGGCCATTCCGATGGCCTCGGTCACGCGGTCCTGATAAATGCGCAATTTGATGGTGGAAAATTCCCATCCCATCGCGGATCGAACTTCTGGCTTTCCCAATTCAATTCTGCGATCCCTCTGAAGATTTTCCCGACAATTGCCATCGTGCGAATGTCCTGAACGTTCAGAGCGGGCCAGATATCTCCCACTAAGGAGTGATAAACCGAGGTATCAATGAAAGCGAGATCCGCGGCAGGAACACCCCAACCACTGGCTTCCCAATCGAAAGGCAGAAACGCAACTCCTCCATCGCCACGGCGAATCACCGCATTTCTGGGTTTGAAATCACCATGAATCAGCGTCCGGGGCATTCGCTCGCACCAACGTTCGATCTGGTTCCAACGCGACTCCAGGAAGGCACATTGGGAAACGACAGTTACAAAAACGGCGAAATCGGCGGGAGTCAAATTGAGAGTTGACAGACTGTGCGAAAGTCTCTGGTGCGCTATTTTTAATTGGCCGAGAAAATACCCTGGGCCACGGTCCGGCAGAATCTGGGAAGCCTCCAGGTTGGCCGCTGAGGCGTGTAGGAGGCCCAGCCAGCGTGCCGCCAAGACGGAGTGCGCCTCGTTTTTGCGTGAATAACGCTCGCCCCGCACATCTTCCAGGAAGAGCCAGTCGTAATCAGTTTCCCCCGCGAGGAACCCATAGAATCGCGGGGCGGTAACCGGCAGTTTTGGCAGAATCTCTTCATAGATAATGCGTTCATGACGGGCGGTTTGGCGCTGGCAGTATTTTGCGACAACCGAGAAGCATGTCGGGGACGCACCAACCAGGCGGTAAATCGAGGATTTTATGCGCTTACTCAAAACAAAGATTTCACTTGGATCGGAGCCTCCTTGTCGCAGTTGGCTCCATGCCTGAGATGCCGGATGCTCCGACAGATTCGACCGCACGAGTTCGACGGCAGGCTCAGGCATTGTTCTGTCTCCCGAAAGTTGTCGCACCGACACCAACGGATTTTTCTTCGTGGTCAATTAAGAATTTTGGAGAAGTCGCGCGAACGAGTTTTCCCTGATCGATGTGCAGGATGGTGTCGCAGTCTTTTAGCGGACTAAGGCGATGAGAAATCAAGAAACAGGTGCGGCCTTGCATCAGGTTTCGCATCGCTTCCATAATTACAGCCTCGGTTTCCAAATCCACGGAGCTGGTAGGCTCATCGAGGATCAAGATGGGAGCATCTTTGAGGAAGGCGCGGGCAAGCGCGATGCGCTGACGCTCACCGCCGGAGAGGCGAATACCGCGCTCGCCCACTTGCGTCTCGTAACCGGCCGGCAGATTTGTGATGAACTCGTGAATGTTCGCTGCCTTTGTGGCGGCAATAATCTCCTGCATGCTGGCGTCGGGCCGAGCATAGGCGATGTTTTCCGCGATGCTGCAGGAGAAGAGAACGGGATCCTGCGTAACGATTGCGGACTGGTTGCGCAGATCCGGCAGCTTGTAGTCGCGAAGATCAACTCCATCGAGAAAAATACGCCCTTCGGCGGGATCGTAGAAACGCAGCAGCAGGTTGACGAGCGTCGACTTCCCTGCCCCAGTAACGCCGGCAATGCCGACTCGCGTGCCAGGCTCGATCTCGAATGAAATGTGTTTCAGAGCGTGGCGCCCAGAAGTGTAATCGAAAGACACATTCTGGCAGATAACGCCGCCCGTTGCCCGAAGAATGGAGCGGGCG
>WNFO01051711.1_pt1 | contig 10115 bp, 11 predicted proteins | sample 5400251 | NCBI WGS metagenome assembly WNFO01 (sample SAMN13153354, study PRJNA577476) | soil metagenome | isolation source: 100 cm saprolite under Madrone tree | place: USA:California | collected 2016-06-14
GATGTGGCCGCTTTCCGTACGCTGTACCAGTGAAGGCGCGGAACTGTCCCAGGGTGAAGTAGCCCGAGTGGACCGCAACGATGTAGAGAAAACGGGCCTCCGATTCGGTGTAGCCGAATTCCTTGATCCGTTCGATGTGGTCCGTGGGAAAGTTCATAGCGACAAGATCTCCGCCGTCAATTCCCGCTGATCCAGCACGCGCGCCGGAGTTTCGGAGCATCTTCCGCGTGGGCGTAGATGGAGAATCCAGCGCGGACTTTTTCCGCCAGATTTCTTCCCCGGTAGTGACTCGTGGCAAGTTCGAGGTCCACACGAGCCCTTTCGGCGTCGTGTGCTTCGTATTAGATCCGAATGTCGGGAACTGGAATCTTTCCTGGATAATGACCGAAGTGCTCTGTTGATTCGTCTGGTTTATGCCATATGCTTCTCCCTGCAGGACACCGGTGTTTCAGGTGCCGGGAAAAAGCCAAGACAGGAAGTTCACTGCCGCGATGGCCATTCCGACGCCGAAAAGCGCCCCGGCAACACCGGAGGCGAAGGTGAGGCGGCCACGACAATCGCAACCAGGGACAGCCCCCGTGCAATCGTGCTCGAAAACGCCTGTTGCAGGACGCTCAGGGCGTTTTCCCAAGGGGACTGGCCACTCACTGCACAAATGCCGCTGATGCAAGATCAGAGACGGATTTCTTTCGGAAGGCTTTCTTCATTGCCGGCGAGTTCCTTTCAGATGATGCGAGCCGGGCACCGCATCGGGATTCAAAGGCCATGGGGCAGCTCGGCGGCGGCTCGCCGCAACTTCAACTTTCGGCCCCTACGCTCACCGTCCCGCTCAACCAAGTCCGGCGAGAGGTTACCTGAGCCACACGAGTACGCCCAATCGCCGGTGGCAGAATCTCGAATGTTGTCAGCAAGTTCCGATCAGCCCTGCTGTCATTTTCCGTCACTGCTGGTCGGCGAGGAATCCAGCGAGAGTCGCCTTCTAATCTTACTAATGGGCAAGAAACCGGCAAAATCTTTCAAAGAAAAATGTTTCACGTTCTGACTGATTTTTTTCGCCTCGTTCGGCGTTTCCTGCTCGACCCCGTCATTACGGCAATTGGTTTTAGTGTCAGCGCTACGTTCTGAAGTCGCTGCATTGATGGCGCGTTCGGATAGCACGGTATGGCGATCCTGAATCTCCTTGGCGCCAAAGCACACTTGAATGCAAGTCCCGCTGGGGTGCATGACCGGTGTTCTCCTCGAACCCCGTTGCTGGCCCGTGACGGGCACTTTTCCGAGTACCCCACTAACCAGAAGTTGTGGGTATCGGCTGGGCCCAAAGGCGAGCTGGAGGTTGCCACCTAAAAAGAAGACTTTCTCGGCACGGCTGAAAGCCGTGCCCTAACACGAAGCGGGCGCTAATCGGCGCCTAAATGCGATTTCACCGATTGTTTACTTGACAGCGTGTCGCGGCAGGTCTAGCTTCAATTCCCAGTGTTGGTCCCCATCTGCGGTCCGTCAGGCCCAAAATGTGAATCTCGAAAGGAGAGAGCATATGGAACATCCAGGTATGCGGCAGCAGGGAATGTGTGCGCGTTTTGCGTTGGCGGCGGTTTCGTTTTTGATCTTGGCTGGGTTGGTGTCTCGTACGGGCGCGCAGGAAATACTGCGGCCGCCCATGAACCCGTTGCAGGTAGCCACGTTGCACTGGTATGCAGCGAACCAAACCACTCAATTTACGCTGGGAGGCTTTCCCGCTGGAGTTGTTTTTGATGGCGAATCCATCTGGATCGGCAACTTCAACAATACGGTGACAAAACTGCGGCCGAGTGACGGGACGGTGCTCGCGAGTTATCCCGTACCGGATCCCTATGTTCTGGCGTACGACGGAGCGAACCTTTGGGCCACGGACTGCAACGGGCAAGCTGTCACGAAGATTCGCGCTAGCGACGGAACCATTCTTGGGCATTTCCCCGTGGGAAGCTGCAACGCCGCTCTCGTTTTTGACGGAGCCAACGTCTGGGTGGGCGCTCACAACATTGTGAAACTGCGGGCGAGTGATGGCGCAAACCTGGGCAGCTTTGATATCGGCAACACGGCTCAAAATCCGTCCCAAGGCATTGCTTTTGACGGAACCAATATCTGGGCGGCGAACTCCGGTACAAACGGCGCGCCGGGCCACACAGTAACAAAGCTGCGGGCGAGCGATGGTGCAATCCTCGGAGTATTTACTGTGGGAAGCGCGCCCGAGGCCATGACCTTCGATGGAAGCAGTATTTGGGTCAGCAACAACAACAGCGGCACCGTTTCGCAGTTACGCGCCAGCGAGGGCGAAACGCTGGGTACGTTCACGGTGGGCACCTTGCCCAATGGCATAGGCTTTGACGGAACGAACGTTTGGGTGGCGAATTCGGGAAGTAATTCCGTGACGCGGATACGCGTTAGCCTGCTCGGGACGGGGCCGCGCTTACAAACCTTCCCTGTCGGGAATTCTCCGGTCAACGGCGTGGCGTTTGATGGGGCCAACGTCTGGGTGACAAACTTGGGTAGCGGCACAGTATCGAAACTTTAGTCAAGGACTGCGCCAGCGAGGGCATGGTGCTGGTCGAGGAACAAACGCAGAGGGGTCCTTCGCTTCGCAGAAGACGCGGGCTCCGGATAGTGTGGACGGAAACCTCGCTCGGGCCGAGCTTTTGCTCATGTCCGCGCCGGGTAGGGTCATCCGGCAGAATGGCGAATATCGAATTGTCGGCGCAGTTTGGGGTGCACCCATTCAGTGCGTCGAAGTGCAAATAGATGGCGGAGCTTGGGTGCCAGCGACGATTGATCGGAGCCAGGACGCAGAATTCACTTGGAAATTCTGGGTCTTTGGCGTGGGAACACTCAGTGCCGGACGAGCGCACCATGGGCTGCCGAGCTATCGATACGGCAGGGAACATCCAACCAGCGATGAACGATCCTCATATCGCCAAGAAGCGCACCTATTGGGAGAGCAACGGCCAAGTTACGCGACGAATTCGTATCGCCTGACGTACCGCATTGCGCTGGGGCGTCAGTTTCATCTACTGCACGCGCCTTCCTCTGGGGGTCTTCGGGCCAGAGGGTTGCCGGGACTTCTCCTTCTCGTACCTTTTGGACTCGTGCCGCCGTTAATCCAGATAAACGCTAGTGTCACTGAGGGCCTGGGGCCCGCGAAAGCTCATGAAAATCATGCTGAGTTAAGATTGCACTGGCTCGGAGCGGTGAGGTCGAATAAAGAGTGGAGGAAGTTGAGGCCGTGCTAGTGTCTGATCCGGAGCGTGCGTGGTCTGATCCGGAGCGTGCGTGTTTGAGCGAATAATTGGGCGTCGTTGTCTTCCCTTGGAGGGAGCGGCGATAGCCCGCGACCCTGGTTAAGGTAACTGCAGCACGCTCTCCGCTCCAGCCAGGAGGAGCTTATGTCTTACAGGATAGCGGGACTCGATGTCCACAAGAGGATGCTGGCTGTAGTTGTGTCCGACGTGGAAGTCGACGGTGAGTACCAGTTTGAGCGGCGGATGTTTGGCAGCAGCCCCGACCAATTACGATCGCTCGCCGAATGGCTGCTCGAGCAAGAGGTCGAGGAAGCCGTTATGGAATCGACAGCCCAGTATTGGAAACCAGTTTGGGAAGCATTGGAACGGTACTGGAAACCGCTACGCCAGAAGCGGGAAGGCGCAAGGCGGAAGTCGGGAACGTTGCATCTGGCGCAGGCGCAATCGAACCGCGGGCCGCGGGGGCGCAAGAAGGACTTCCGCGATGCCGAACGTCTGGTCAAGCGGCTCGTGGCTCGGGAATTGACTCTGAGCTTTGTGCCCGATGCCGAACAGCGTCTGTGGCGGACGGTGACACGGAGAAAGTACCAGCTGAAACGCGATCGGGTGAGGCTGCAGAACCAATTGGAGTCTCTTTTGGAAGAAGCCCACATTAAGTTGTCCAGCCTAGTCTCGGATCTGCTGGGCGCCAGTGCCCGGCGCATGCTGAAGGCGCTGGCTGAGGGGGAAACTAACCCGGGAGCTCTGGCTGCTTTGGCCGATTGGAAGTTACGCGCCACGCCGGAACAATTGTGTGATGCGCTCGGCGCGTGTACGGACCTCAAGCCCATCTACCGGCGGCTCCTGAAGATGGCGCTGGAGCAGTTGCAATTCCTCGAGGAGCAGATCGATCGACTGGACCAAGAACTGGCCAGTCTGCTCCATCCGCACCAAGACGCCGTCCAGCGGCTGGCAGAGGTGCCGGGTCTGGGTGTGGAGTCGGCGCAGCAAATCATCGCCGAAGTCGGCCCCACCGCCGCAACCTTTCCTTCTGCGAAATGTCTGTCCTCCTGGGTTGGTGCATGCCCCGGCGACGAAGAGAGTGCGGGCGTGAACTACAGCCACCGGTCGCCGAAGGGCAACCGCCACATGCGGCGCGTTCTCAACCAGTGTGCCAACGCCGCAGCCAGAACCAAAGGAAGCATCTTCGAAATCGTGTATCGACGCTCGGTCCCGCGTCTGGGACACAATCAAACCATCGGGGCCATTGCGCATCGACACTGTCGACTGATCTGGCTCATCCTACATCAGGCAGTTCGTTACGAAGAACGGGGGCCAGCTGTGACCAAACAATCGAACCAAAGGCGCACGGCCAGAATCATCCGGCAACTCCGGAGCCTCGGCTATCGGATCGACCCACCGACTCCCCAACATGCGAACCCCGCACAAGGGCAGTGATTTTCGACCCTGCTAAATCGGACGCGCGTTTTCGGGAATACGTGAGGGTAGGCAGGGTGCTCTGCGCGCGTTCGATTTAGCTGTTTGGAACGTGGCCGCCCGGTTTGCGGCGGACGCGGGCCCTAAAACGGACTTACCACTATTCTAGCCGTCGCCTGGCAGTAACTCATGAATGTGGCACCGCGCCAGTTGTGTTGGGTGCCCGATTCCTCTCCCTTGATGGCCGGTTCGGCCGTAAGCGAGCGGTATTCTTCTGGTGTCAGATTGGTTAGGTCCTCATCGACGATCACCCAAGGATAATTCAGATCCTTTTGATAATAACCACCCTTTCTTGCTGGCACTTCCTTGGCGAAAAGCCCGTGCCGATTTCTACCGACAGCGTACTCGCGACCTGCGAGTACGTCGATCCGGACGGGACGGTCTTTTTGATCGTCGATGCTAAACCAATAGGAACCGGGGTTCAGCTGGAGCCGCAGGTGCATCTGAAACCAATAGAAACCGGGACTCAGGTGCAGTGACGAAGAATCCGATACGATTCTCTCACCGCAAAATAGTTTCGGAAAGCTAAGATCCCGGCTGCGGACCATAAGTGACTCGGTAACATAGACATTGGCATAGCCTGAACCGGGGGTAGGCTGAAGCGCCATCACCGCCTTTCGGCTAAGGCGCAACGGCCCGTTAAGATAAACGACCTCGACCGCTCCCTCCGGGACCACCTGTTCATCTCCCTTTTCAAAAAGTACAAGGAGCGGGACGCCAGCAGTAATGAACAACTCAGAAGCTGTTGCTGCTGCATCGGCTGCTGCCTCCGCTGCCTTTGCGCTCTTATGCCGAGGTTTTAAGATGGGACGTACGGTAGCCGTTTCACCTGTGGGCAAGGTAAGTGGATTAAAGGCTACTTTCACCTGGCCGTTCCTGGCTCCCCGGTGAGGGCGACTCACGGATACATCCTTTCCAGCAAAGCCTGTCCGTTGGGGAATTACAACTACTCCACCCTCCCGAACTTCGAACGCTACAGCAAACTGAATTACATCGCCCACTTTTGCGTCCGCAGATGAGAACCCATTTACAACCTTGATGGGAATTGGAGTGCCGTCCGGCAGCGCGAGGGAATCTGGGTCATCGGAAAATGGACTGACTGTTGCACCCGGCATGCCCTGTGGGGAAGCCGTCTGTTGAGGTAACGTCGATTCAGTGGGCACCAGAGCCAGCACAGTGAAGAGCGTAGAAAGGCCGAACTTAAGAAGCACCCTCATCGTCAGCTATCCCATGGAGCCCACAGTACCAGAATGCTACACCTTCACACTATATCCTCGCAAAATTGGTATCGGCGGTCTGCTGCGAAAATGAAAAGTGCCGTAACCGGACATCAAGTCCCGATCATCGATTTCACATGTCCGATAATCCGACTTAACCGGGCACTAGGCATCTGTGCGCTCCGGGGATACCATCCTAGTATCTTGAGTCGCGCCTGGAAAATCCAAGCTTCGCGCGATGTCTTACGGTCCTGAGGTGAGTGCTGTAATGATTCCCCATCGTCCGTGGATTGCGCTAGTCACGTGTGCTGCAATCGCAATTAGCCTTCTTGGGCGGCTTTATCTGTCAAAATCCCGCCCGGACCAGAAGGCATTATCGGCCGCTGAGGATGAAGTTTATGAAGCGGTAGTCCGTGACATGGTTACGCCAACCCATGGGCAAGCCAATATAAGCCAACTGGTTTTTGACGATACCGTGCTAACCGGCCTTATGATCGGAGCAGATGTAAACGCCTGCAAAGAAAGCGTTCGCACCACGCAACTGCCATTGGAGGGCGACACACCTCCGTTTAATTCTCTTGCTGACAAATTCTATCGCTTCCTTACTCGCCTCTGGAGTGATGGCTCGTCACGGGCGGAGACCATCCCCTGGAGTGACGGCTCGTTACGGGCCGAGACCATTCAGGACTTCCTCAAAAAGTCATGCACCGAGGGTCCCCTCTCCAGAACATTCCACACCGACTTCCCACGGGTTTTCGTTAAGCGCGATTCTGTTCTCTCCGACATCGTACCTAATCAAAAAGACGGCCGAAAAGATTTTCGACAGACATTCCCGGGGGCCAGCGGAATCATTTCGTTGTCTCACGTAGGCTTCGACTCTACTCTGCGCGAGGCTATCGTTTCCACTTTGTTTATTTCTGGCGACCTATACGGCACGGATTGGCGCTGCATTCTCAGAAAGAAACGGGGCAGGTGGGAAGTTGCGCGTAAATCTGTGGTTTTCAAGGGTCCGATTATCTTTGGCATCGGGCTGAAAAACCAAAATAGCCCATTTACCACGTCATGAACAATTGGTTTGGCTGCTTCCCAAAATAGATTGGGTGTGCGCTGTTAATTGGTTGCGCAGAAGCTGGGTGGGGGCTTCCTCGAAACCAATACAAGAACCTGCCATTCTCGCGGCGCTCAATAACTTCGAGCGAAGCAAATGTCTACGGCGTCGGTAGGAATAGGGCGTCAAAATCCCCGTGATCGGTCTTGAATACTGCCGCACCCGTTTGGCCCTCGAAAGTGTCAACCATCTTTGATTGGAGTACACATTTCACGATAAAGCCACGATCAAGCAGCATGTTCGCCAAGTTTATTGAATCCGCGTAAGTCGGATCATCCGGCTTCATGCTTGCGAGTAATTCATTGGAACTACATTCTTGCAAAACCCAAACAACGTAGCTTAGTTCTTCGCCCTTGTAACGTCCCGTGATCCTCCAGCAGCCGAGTGTGGGGATAAAGATTCCGGTGACCATGAACGGATGCTCTCGGTCATTGGTCCATCCGGCGTTTGCATGCTCATCGGCTGTGATATGCGGAGCCGGGCCATCCAAACGCTCTCCTGTAACAGTGAGTTCTGGCGGGTTCTCTGAACGCCAATCGTAACCCTCACTCCACCAGAAAAGCTTCTGACGGAATCTGGAATCATCGGCTGTGTAATGCGGCAAGCCGTTCCAAATTCCATCTGCGGTTACGTTGGTCCACAACTTTTCGCTGCCGATCCAAGAGGAGCCAACCGATGGATACGGTGCTGGCGGCGTGAATGGATGATCTGACGGCTTTGTAACTGGACAGGTATCAGGCACCTCGGATGCTTGGGAACCAACCGGCATTAAGACCGCACAGGCTGTTGTAAGCACCGCTTGTGTGAGCAGGCGCATTTGTGACCCCCACTCAACAAAGACGCACCAGAGGTGCCGAATGTTAACAAATAATTTGTTGGAGGGTTTTTGCGGCTATCTACAAACCTGGCTTCTGGTACTCTGGTGCGGCTTCCTCCGTTACGGGCGAAACTCTTCCATGTATTCCGGCTCGCCGAGCAATTCCAATTCAACACCACTGCCCGTGAAAGTGACGACTTCCTTTTCTCGCCGCCAAGCCTCTAGACGCAACTCAAATGCGCCTTGGCGGTACAGAGGCACTGGAATTTCATTGCCCAAAATGTTTTGTCCCATTTGAATCTGGCCGTCACTTAAATCCACTGGAAACTCCGAAAATGCACCTTCCACCTTTGCATCGCGTATGCGAAGTATCGCCTTCTGAACCCAGCCGCTCCCAGCATCACGGAGCGGTACACCTTCGCTCTGGTGTATATACGCCGATTAGAAATGGAGTTGCGCTTCACTTTGGAAAAATGAAACTTCTGCAAGCACTGAATCGTGAATTTCGATGGCGCGATTTGGCATGACGGCAATCACTGTGAAGGCATTGCCTTGCGGTTGTCAACGGGATTGACCTACATGCCTGATTAACGGTAATCGGAAAAGTGGATAGGGGAACTATATCCGCCGCATAATAAACATGAACAGTGTGGTGCGGTGACAGTGATGGGCAGCCAACCTGCCGGTGTCTATGTCTTCGCGGTCTTGCTCTATATCTTCCCCGTCCGCTTTTCTGTGGGCAGCGTGGAGGCGCGAAGCGAGAGCAGGATTTGCTGATGCACGCCCTTGTGGCGTGACTCCTGCCTCAAAGTTGCATTCTTTGCCGCAGCGGGCGGGACAGTCTTGAGCCTGATGTTTCTTCTCTCCTATTTGCACAACGGAGGTGGCATCCACGGCTCGCGTACGTCTCCCGGATTGTGGAAGGCACAGGGACCGATTTCTGCGGGAGTATCTGTATTAAGTTTTTTGCTATCGGCTGCTGTGCGGAGCAGAGGGTTGCTGCTCCTAGTCGGATGGCTGTTAGGAATTCTTGCAGCAAACTACGCCGTCTTTCAAGTCGCTTTGGATTAATTTTGCTGACAGGTCCTGATTAACGCGCTTACCGGAAAAGTGGGTCCCGGTACCCAAGTTACCGGTAATGCGACTTACCAGATGGGATGAGAAGGCCGGTCTCCACGGGATGCGATACGCTCCCAATGAATGACGCGCTTTTAGCGCAATGGAAAGGAGACCGGCTGTGAAAAAGATTAGCACTGTGCAGGCATTTGGGAACGAAATTTTCAAGGAGCAAAAGCTAACGATCGGTGTAGATCTGGGTGATCGCTGGTCGTTCTACTGTGTTTTGGATGAAGTAGGCAAAATCATTCTGGAACAGAAAGTGCCGACGACACAGGAAGCGATGAAGCAGACATTTTCGAGGATACCGCAAAGTCGCATCGCACTGGAGACAGGAACACATTCGCCATGGGCAAGCCGGCTGTTAACGGAGCTGGAACACGAAGTGATCGTGGCACACGCACAAAAGGTGCAATTGATCACCAAGAGCAATCGAAAAGATGATCGACACGATGCGCGAACACTGGCACGACTGGCGCGAATCGATCCCGAGCTATTAGGGCCGGTGCGGCATCGCAGTGTGCAAGCGCAAATCCATTTGACGGTGATCCGAGCGCGAGCTGAACTGGTGAGTGCTCGAACGGCCTTGGTGAACGCCGCACGCGGGTTGGTGAAGTCTTAGGGTCAACGGCTACCCAAGTGTGGCACGCAGCAGGTGAGCCGGGAGCTAGCCGCTGCATTGAACACCGAGTTGCGGGATGTTCTGGAGCCGTTGCTCAAAGAAATCGAATCGCTGAACGAGCGCATCAAGGAATACGACGAGCGGATGGAAAAAATCGCCAAGGAAGTGTACCCGGAAGTGTCCTTGCTCAAGCAAGTGAAGGGTGTAGGAACGCAGATCGCGCTGACGTATGTCCTGACGATAGAAGACCCACACCGGTTTCTGAAGAGTCGCGAGGTAGGTTGTTTTCTGGGGTTGCGACCTGGCCGGAGGAACTCCGGGGAGAGCGAGCCAGAGAAGAGAATCAGCAAAGAAGGAGACCGGTATCTGCGAACGATGATGGTGCAGGGAGCGCATTACATTCTGGGACCTTTTGGAGAAGACAGTGATCTGCGGAGATGGGGACGGAAGCTTGCGGAGCGAGGAGGAAAAAATGCCAAGAAACGAG
>WNFO01029079.1_pt1 | contig 10114 bp, 11 predicted proteins | sample 5400251 | NCBI WGS metagenome assembly WNFO01 (sample SAMN13153354, study PRJNA577476) | soil metagenome | isolation source: 100 cm saprolite under Madrone tree | place: USA:California | collected 2016-06-14
TCTCGCCCCAGCCCCCGCCAGACCCACAGGAGCCACATCTCACAACAGGCCAAGTCTGGCTCGGAAAGAATGCATCCTTTGAAATCGTACAAGACCAGCTGCAGCTCGACGGCTTTCAACTCTTTGCCGTAGAGAAGTGGTCCGTTCTCCTCTCCGCATCCCTCTCTTGCACCTGTGAGCCTAACATATGCCAGGGTCACAGAGAGGACAAGGCCCATCGTAACTTTGACTGTCTACACCGGAAATCCCCTTGACAAGGTCACTTGAACACTCTCGGCCCCTCCAAGTCTGATGTCACCCCTCTACATAGATCACCGTCACCGCTCTCAGTCCCTCGTCTGCGCTCAGGCCAGAGGCCGCCAGGGCCGAGTGGGATAGAGTTATCCATGATCTACGCCAGGTCGGCGCTCGGCCTCGAGACGTGAGTCTCGCGCGCTACGCTCCTCGCATATACTCTGACCGCTCCCCCCTTTAAAGACAGGATATGGCACCCTCATGGTTACCTCTCTTGCCAACTTTCGATCAGACTATACCATCGTTTCTATCCCTACTGGTTTCTTCCTTGAAGCTCGTGGTCAATTGTACACCAATATTAATATCCTCCGTATGGGCTGCAGCGGCAGAATGGCTGTGACTCTGGAAGAACCCAGGCAGGCACATCCCGACTCAGATCACTTGCAGAGGGAATGATGTCTTTCCCACAGGGACACTACCAAGGACCGCTTCATCGCCATGTATCACATGAATGACAAGATCCGATCCTCCGACCTCTTTGGCACCACCATTCTCGAACTCGTCAAAATAATTCAAGCTGCGCTCTCCCTCTTTGGCATGTTTAGCCTATGTCAGGATGACTGGAACGGCCTCTTATGCGATCTCACCGTTGACGGCATTCAGCGTTGGGTGACCGAAATCGGAGAACCGCACATGGGTGTCGAGGTATTCTCGTTTTTCTCGTTAATCCACCCCTTTTCTCATTCGTACAGCCAACGGAGAGAGTTGCGGATCCCATAGTGGTATGCGCTCTTCTCACCCAAGTCTCCAACGTCCGTAACAAGCTGCACGCGCTTGGGTTTGGCAATGTGTGTCCCCTTCCCCTCGTCCCACTTCGGTGTCTCATCCACCGCACAGCTTATCCCGAAGGAACCATTTCTGGATCCTCAGAGCTTCCTCAGAGCCGTTTCTGCCTTCCAGTACCCTCGTCTCTCTAGTTCTTCGTCTCCCACAACCCTCTTGACCGATAACGTCATCGACGCTATTGATACCGCTTATTCCAAGTCTCGTACAACAGAGCCGTACAAAGTTCACCGCAAGCTGTTGAATAAGCTGGATGATTTGACCACTGACCTGCGCACCTCCTCCGGTCCGAAACACATCAACCCGACCGATATTGACCAGTTCGTCTTTTTTGCAGAAGTCAAGGCTGTCAAGGACGGCGTGCCTAGTCTGAAATACTTGTGGAGTGGACGAGCTGACATACTTGCAGCCAAGAGGAAGGAACGGTCATGGAGCGATGGCGAAGAAGACGATGGACGTGATCGGGAAGGCAAAGAAAAGTCGGAGACGATCGAGGAGTTGTCAGTGGGGGATGAGGCTGACCTATCTAGGGCATGGAGTGGCAAGAGGGTGCAGCGGAAGATTGAATCTTGGGCTGGGTGGGCAATATCCTCTTCCTAACTCTCACTAAACGAGCGTGCTTGACACGTTGCCTAGGTTGAGTCGGCAAATGAAGCGGAGCACCGATGGCGGTCAGAGGAGTCACCGTTCAACCCTCGTCAATGATTCCCTGTTATGGAGTCCCACCATTCCAGAGGTTATCGTGTCCAGGTACGTCTCGCTGCTCTTTCCAGTTGTGTCATGCATATTGGAACTTCTTCTAGGGACGGCGAAGACGAAATACTCAGTAGTGGTCAGACATCACCCATCTGTAAGCCTCTCTTCTTGCCTTTCCTGTTACCGAGTCCTCGCTGATGACGCATAGCACAACATCAGGCCAATTTTCTTGGCATTGGCCCATCTGCCGCTGACACTTCTACGTTGAGTCTCTCTGATTACGAACGGCGCGTGTCAGAGTTCAATAAAATTTGGTCTGGGAGGCCATCTGCGGCTTTTCGTGTTACCAGTTGGTCTGATACAAGAAGTGCAAGAGGCGATGCAAATCCCAAACCAGGATATCAGGGCTGGGGCGGAAGTAAACATCATGCTCGCGATGGGGTAGCCGAAGAATTACCAGGAGAAGGAATCAGAGGAAAGAAGGGGACATATAGATGTGCAACCATACAAAGGTGAGGATTTGGGACTTTGGGACTTTCGGATGAGAAATATTCCCTCTTCATTATTATCTGAGAAGATAAATGCTTTCTAGACGCAGAAGCTTCGATGATGCTTCTGGCTTGCCCCGGTCTCATCTACTCCCTGTCCAACGCATGAAGATTGATGTCGAGCTCTGTGGTCAGCTGCTGGTTATGCGACGTCGTCAACAACATCTCGAAAGCGTGGTTGCGTGTCTGCGTATCCTCACTTCCCGGCTATCCCAAACCAACGCCTACCTCCGCGAAGACTATGAGACACATCAGCCGGAGCTCACCAGCGCCGAATCCCGCATCAAGATTATTGCGGAAATCGAGGGTGCACGCGATAAAGCATACACGATGTTGCAAGAGACACATGCACTCTCCTATGAAGCGGCACAGTTTCACGTGCCGAGTCTCTGGCACTCTGTTGCTTCCCAGCGACAAAAGGTATTCGAGATGCGCTCGCGTGTCTTTGATACCGGACGACGTGCATCCGGCTCGGGCAAGTTCAATAGAGTGCTCTGGACGCTCGACGGACAGGAAACGCATGTGGACTGGGCGGGACGTACAGAAGAGGAAGTGATTGAGGAGCACGGACTACACGACATGCAATTGCTGGAGGAGGAAGAGGAAGAAGAGCGTGAGGAGCGTGAACGAGAGGCAGCGCCTAAGCCTCCACCTTCGTGGCTGCTCAAGCTGATCGCTAGCTGGGGCAACCGTTGGGGTAGTCGGAAGAAGGCCGACGATACGGGGACAAAGTCGCCTCCGATCGTAGACGGGGACAGGGGCACGCTCTCTTCCCCGTCGGAGAGTGGCGCGACATCGCCCGTGCCTAAGTCACCTACCCAGGACCCCGATGAATCAGTCGAGCCCACACACGCACACGACCAATGAGAGTCTGGGTCTCTCTTTCTTGTTCTCGGGCAAACCGAAACCGACGGAATGGTATATCGTTTGTCTTAGATAGGCGACATAACTGAAAAAAAAAAACACAAAATGATGCCATGCCCTACTTTTTGACTACCTTCCCCTGTGTCTTGCGCAGATTACGCTTGCGATCCCGCTCCAAAAGCTGTGTTCAGATCGCGTCAGGAGACAAGAACGAGAGCCAAAATATAAATATAAAGAGTGTGGTGAATCACCTTTTGTTGCTCCGCCGCACTCAAACGGGCAATGCGCTCCTCCTCCGCTCGGCGCTTCGCCGTGAGTTTAGCATCAGCTGCCTCCTCCCGGGCTTCTCGCTCACCCTCATCCTTGAGGGTCTTGGCAAAGTTTTCACGCGTTTTCTTTATCTTGCCTTTAGTCTCCGGGCGGATGTTGATTTTTTCGAGAGCGTCAATAAGGCCAAAGACGGCGGATACGAGGGGCGTGGAGATGTCGACATGGGATGTTGGGGGTACAGCCAGAGAAAGAATAACGTGCTTTGCTCTGTTTGCGGAAATGACGCTAGGGCGGACACGGGGCTGGTCGGTGATCTGCGAGGTGTGATCAATTAAAGAAACGGATCCGGGTAAAGAAGTGCGAAGTGCATACGAACCGAAAGCGAGCGGAAATATGGCTGGATCATGGGGTCTTTGAGTGTTTCTAGGACAGGCCCTGCGATCTTGAGCAAATTTTCTGTGAGATCGGCGTATTCTGCGGCGCCGTTTCGCCAATGATTGCGAGGACAAAATGATGACTTTTCAGCTGTTGAAGACACCAACGCCTACTTACCGCTCATGATGACCACATTAGGAGGAAGTTGAGGATTCTCCGTGGTCTTTGTGAACGTCTGGATAATGGTTTTCGCGGCTTTTAGAAAAACGGGTAGAAATCGGCGGCGTAAAGAGGGAAAGGAGGACGACTGGCTTACAAGATCCCACCGTTCCTTCTTGATAGAACTCGCCTCGCCTTTTGCGACGAGGGCCCACACGAACTCAGGAACGGCCACGGTTGTGTGGAGCGTAAAGTCGAGCGTCATATCGTCTTTTGGAGTATAGAGAAGGTCGATGAGGCCCCATGCGGACTGGAAGGCGAGCTGGAATAAGTCGTGGCGCGGTCTTAGCGTGAAGATGGTGTGCAGAGAGGAGATGGTGCGTCTGCCCGTTGAGAATACGAAGAAGTCGCTGTAGCCGTCTGAGGTAAGGTCGATACCGTCGCCCCCGGCCACTGTTGGACGCGAGAACTGCTTCTTGAGGATGTCCAGGTGGGCGCTTAGCCTGTCGGATGCACGCATGTCAGCTTTTTTCACAAGACGTATGCACCAGCAGGTGAAGGCCTCATAGATATTGTCAAGCGGGACAAATGGACTGTAAAACAGACAAAGAAAAGAAACCGCAAGACGAACCATGAGTTTGCTCTGATGCGATTAATCTTGCTTCCGAACCAGAAGAACGCGCCGTAAAACATTACAGAGGCGAGCAAGAATGACTCATATTTGAAGACTAGATTGAATGATAGATATTAGATACTCAGTCGATAAATTGAGTTTAACAGAAATATATATTTGGGTGTGTATAATAATACGGTCACTCACGCGCCGGACGAAAAACAAACATTTTCCAGGAGTATTCCAAACCATCGTACTCGCCATCCAGAACAGGTAGCGCGGGTGTGAGGAACCGTGCCAAGTCTTTGAAGGCCTGCGATGCCACCAGCGATGCCATGATGACGATGATGGCCCTTACGAAGACAGAAGGAATCCACCGGCCCGAGTCCGGGATCCGCCGTCCACTTTCTCACCGCCAGCCAAACCTCCGACTGCCCACTCAACCTCGCATTATCCACTCAATTCACCCTGTTATTGACCATGTCCCTCGTGGCTCGTACTTCGGCGTTGCGCCGCCAAGTTATTCAATCGCGTGGCTTCGCGCCATCTCGTGGCGTGCATGACTACAAGGTGTGTTTCATTCAAGCTTTAAATGGGAACTTGTGATTAACGTCTTCCTTCTTGCCGGGTTCTCCATACCATTTGTCGCCTCTTATTACCAGCTGTATGCCAGAATATTTGGTTGTCGGTGTCATGTCGGACTTACAGCCGTGACTTTTTCAGTCGGAAAGCTGCTGCTGGAGGCGCATAAGTATGCGAGGGCTGCACCCTCGTAGACTTGGCATTTGCCTGGTGCTTAGAAATCATTTTCCAAAATGCATTTTGGGTGTGCATGAATAATAATATATTGTCTCGTGTTCAAACCTGAGGATCTCCACTGTCGCCTGCTTCCACTATCGCACCATCTTCATCACCACCTATGAGAATCAAGGCGCTCTCTACTGCCTCCTGATCATCACTCTGTTCCTGCAGACTCGCGAGCATCTGCTTGAGCGCCTTCTTGTGTGCCTTCTTTGCTTGGGTCCTCGCGCGGCAGTCACATGTCCGAGTAATAAACTCGGGGTCACCTTCAATAGCGTCCAAAGCATAAACTGCCGCACGTTTGGCCGCATTTGCAGCCGTCGGTCCCACCGCACTTGCTAGCGTGACCTCGTGGACGATTACTGAGAAAGATACTAAGCAAAAATGCTCTTGCAATTTAGAAAAAGACCCACCACTACATAACGTTCCGCGCGGAAATTCCTCCGTTGATTCATAGTCCCGTATGACTTCGAATTGTTGGCAACCATGGGCCTGCAACACCTCGAACAATGTCTTGGTCGGGTGATGAGATAGTGTGCGTAAAGTGATGTGCTTGTCATAGAACGGTTTGAGAATCTTGTCGAAGAAACTTTGCGCACCCTCGGGCGAGAAGTTGTCGGACAAGAAAATTGCACCAATTACCGACTCAACGACATCCGAGAGCGCCTGAAACAAAAGTCATCCTTCGTGAAGAGGTACGAAGCTTATCTGGGCGTGCCTTGGGAGGTGTAGTCTCGATCCAATACTGACCGGGTGCACGGTCTTCTTCTTTAGCCAGTTTGTATTCTGCATCTCGTTTTTGCTTCAGAATTTCGGAGTATGCGCGTATCTTGTTTGCCAGATCGAACGATTCGAACATGAGGTGTTCGTGTAAGCCAACTTCAACACAGATTGCTCCCAGTGCTTGGTTGGACACCATTGCGCCCTAAATAAGGGAGCGTCAGATGACCACCACAATGACTATGCATCAAATCATCTTACTTTCAATAAAGTCAGGGCACCGGGCGACAAGGTTGCGTCGCGATCGTAGATGTGACGTATTACCACTGAATCCACTCAGCGTCGAGAAGACACAAAATCGAAGCACGGGCTCACAAAAGTCTAGGATGGCATCACCTAGAAACTCCAGGCGTTGGTAGCAAGTCATCTCAAAACCTTGTATCGAAGCATGCGTCTACACAAATAGGATTTAGCCGTCCCTGTTCTAAAATAGGGAAAGTTTCGTCGTACCAAAGCTTGTGCCAGTATGTGTGGTCTGTGGATTTTGTGCCCCATTATCTCCTCGATCGCCTCCACGGTCCCAGGTCGCAGCCGAGCAGTCACGTCAGGGGGCGGAGCCAGCGCTTTGCGCGCGAAATCAGACCATTGATCAACGCTTGGTACAGCGATGCGAAGAGCCTTTGAGGCGTTAAGGGCCGTTTCGCTCCCTCCTGTAACATACGCCGCGCCGATGATTGCTTCTACGACGTCTGCTACCGCCTGGAGAACAATGAACAAGCCATCTCGCTGTAGAGATTTCGCGGACATTCACCTTCTCGCCTAACCATTGCACATTTTGGTCATCCTTCTTAGATTTCTTGGGGGGTGGATGTCCTACGGCGGGCTTAATAACCATATCCGGCGGAGTCCCTTCGTCAAGGATGCCGTCAAGGGAGGTTTTCTCGACAACCATGTCCTCGTGAAGGACAGAGACGCTCGATTTGACATCGACTGTTCCTGAGTGACTATCAAGGTCAGGGCCGACGCCGAGGTTTAGGCCTGGTGATGTACGGTCATGCCCTTGCTTCTCTCGCACGTCAGCACCCGTCTCTCTGCCTGTACCGTCGTCGTTCACAATAACGCTGCTTTCAGTTGTAGAGGCTTTGGGAGGGGGTGGCGGAATCACAGTGTAATTCAGCGGGATCCATTGTCTTAGTGCGAGTGGCTTCGCCTGGATGTATGGCGCCAAGCCTACGCCCTCGGCGTTAATGAATAACGCTTTATTGCTGATAATGCGCAACCGTGCAGAATGCAATGCACCCTCGTGTTGGGCAGGATTTGTCACGAACAGATAGATCGAAGAGAGGTATTTGAGATATGCATCGCCGAGTAGTTCCAGGCGCTCATAATCGAACTCTGCACAGGCGGAAGGGGCAGAGACGGCAGCGTGTAAATGATGTGCTTGGATCGAGTGGTCGAAGAGGGCCGCGTTCAGTTCTGTCACAAGGAGCATATCGTCTATCCGTCGCATGACGGAAGGTAAGAGCAACGCGGTCCGGAAAGTGCTAGTATATGCGTTGAAGACGTTGTGCTGCCAAAAACAATGAGACCTACCTCGCTGGGATGGTAAACCGAGCACATAACTCGGGTATAAGATCTACGGATATCAGCTCACAAAGTGTCAGAATTTAAAAAATTTACATTCACCTACATTTTGCAGGATGTTTTGTCAAAACGGGGGGGTTTTTAGCGGCGGGGCTCAGTCTATTCAGGACTGGCAAGACTCGATCAACTTCGATCAAGGGTTGATCACAGTTGCGTAGGCCTTCGAAACCTTTGCGACGGTCCTTGCAGTACTCGAGAAAATTCTCATACTCGGCTTCCCGCTGAGAAGGATAAGATGAAACGTTCCAGTATTGTCGATGTGAAACTTACGGGGCTATCTACCGGCTTGCTTAGTGGTGTCAAGTCTCGTCGGAGCTTCAGGGCGAAGAAGCGTCGCGTATATTCTATCCACCTATCTTGAACAATTGCATCCTCGATCGAAGCCTCCAGATTTTCCGATTGCAATTCAGTGACCCAATTGTCCGCGGCGAGTTTAACCAAGTCCCAGGGAATGTCATTGACTACCTCATCCATATGCCAATGATCAACCGAAGGACGACTAAACCCATGCCACGAGGTCTTTAATGGAGCCAGGAAGTATGGCATTTCTTGCAACTGACATATAAGGGGTTTGTTGACGATGGATCGATGCACCCGGATCGTGTAGCGGTACAGGTCGTGTAAGCGTTCGGCATCAACATCAAATCGGGCTCCTCGTTGCAACTCGACAGCAATTCGGAAACCCGAGTCGAACAATTTCAAGCTTGACATGCAGGGAAGAGGAGCCCGCGTCAACAAAACGAGGGGCCCGTACGTTTCTCGCCCCCGTACAGAAATGACGGCCGGATAGAGGCAGTCAGACTTCAAAGCCACCATATTTTCCCAGAACCCAGGCTTCTTGCGCGGATAACCGTGGACCCCAGTTTGTTTGCTCGCCGCGGTAAGTTGGGTTGAGATGGTGGCGATGAGGTCCTCCTCAGTACAATCTAGGGTACAAGAAATGTCAGGAATACGTCTTTGGCCGGTGCTTTTCAAGGAGGAACGAGGAAACATTTGGGGACCAAGTAGCCCACGCTGGAAAAGTTCATTGCACATTCGGTAGCAAGCCATTCTCCGGGCGTGGACCATAGACGTTGAAAGTAACCCAGATACCGGTGGAACGCCAGGTCCTGGAGGAAGCGTAACTGTACAAATAAACTGGGTTTGCGATTCTTGCGACTCAGGTACACTGTCAAAGTGGAAGAGCGCGGAAGAATGACCAGGCGCTCCGTCTGCAGAAGCATCCGCAGAAAAAAGGTGGATGATCCTGGTCGCATCTTGAACGCGGATGCGCCCACCAGTAGTTGGGTCCTTGATATAAGTTGCCTGGTCATCTTCATCCTCGCTGTCGGACAGGTAAGGATCATGACTATCCAGCATTGTGGCCGGAGGAATAGCACTCTCTGGATTCTGCACGTTATTCAACCAGGTCTGCGTAGCTTCGTCGAGCCGTGTGGTTTGTAGTAGCCTGCGGCGATGACTGTCACAACCCTTCTGTATCATGTGGACAAGGTGAGCATCCTGTCCGCGCGTCCGAGCACGGCAATTGGCGTAAGAGAGTTGACTGTCGAAAAGATCATACCTGGAAAGGATTCATAGGTGTCTAATTGAAACGTCGCTGACGTAACCCACCGAATGACTACGGATGCAGAGGGTATCTCCAAGTCTTCAGCCCATTTAGTGGCAATTATTAGGTTGTAGGTGCCCGTTTCAAACCCGGAAAAAATCTCGTTCTGATATACCTAACTCAGCTTCTACAGAAAGATATGAAGGAGTAACTACAACGTGCATACCTGAGAAGAGAAATCTGTGTGTATGTCTTTTCCAATAAGGACCTGAGGACGCAATCCTGTGATGTCTAGTAACCTAAGGAGCTCAGTCATTACCAAGGCGTTTGCACGCCTGCGAACTTCGCCAGTTATTGTCAAAACCTAGTTCTAATGATAAGAGAGATACTCACCGAAAACTATACCCCGAAACGAATCCTCATGTGGACGGCACGATTGTAGGATCTGCACCAGTTTCACAAACTTCGGGGTGACATTGAGGCCACGAGATGAAGGGTCAAGATTGGGCATCGTATACTCCCAGTTCTTGATGATTTCTCTGGTTTCGAACAACGCTACATACCCCTTCGCATGCTCCTCATCTTCGTTGTATGCCAGAGATACGCTGATATCGAGGTCGGAAAGAGCGCGACGCCAAACCAGATCTGAAGCACAGGAGCCCATGTCCAAAAGAACCTGATGCGCAGCCGAGAAGTGGCGGCGCGAGTATTTCTCTTCCTTGTCCACCTCACGCAGATGTTTGTACAGAGGTGTGAAAGTGAGCTTTGAGGGGGGTTCATAGAGAACCACGACCTCAGAAG
>WNFO01012418.1_pt1 | contig 10113 bp, 8 predicted proteins | sample 5400251 | NCBI WGS metagenome assembly WNFO01 (sample SAMN13153354, study PRJNA577476) | soil metagenome | isolation source: 100 cm saprolite under Madrone tree | place: USA:California | collected 2016-06-14
GTGAGCACGCCGATCTCGAGCGCATTCAAACATTTACGCGCATCGCCGTCGCTTAGCTTCGCGAGATGCTGGCGGGCATCCTCGTCGATCTTAACGTGGTAATTTCCGAGGCCGCGTTTCTTGTCGGTAAGCGCGCGATCGATCAATTCCTCCAATTGCTCGACGCGGAGAGGTTCGAGTTGAAAAACTTGGGAGCGCGAAACGAGCGGACTGTTTACATAAAAGAACGGATTGTAAGTGGTCGCTCCGATCAGCCGGAGATTTCCGCTTTCGACATCGGGGAGGAGAATATCCTGCTGCGCTTTGTTGAAGTGATGGATCTCGTCGATGAACAGGATCGTCTTTTGACCCGATGTGCGAAGCCGATTCGCCGCAGCAGCGATGACGCGCCGCATTTCGGCGACATTGCTTTCCACGCCGCTGAGCCGCACGAACTTCGCATGCGTCATGTCCGCAATTATGTGCGCGAGCGTGGTTTTTCCGGTGCCGGGCGGACCAGAAAAGATTAAGGAAGGTAAACGATCGGCTTCAATCGCTCGGCGCAAAAGTTTTCCTGGCGCGAGAATATGCTCCTGACCGACGAATTCCTCGAGGGAACGTGGGCGCATACGCGTAGCAAGCGGCGCCGCGCTGTTTGCGCTCACAAGATCGACTTCCTCCTGTTCGTCGAAAAGATCGGGCACGAGAAAAAATACGGTGCACAACCGCCCTTCGCATCTCATTTCGGTTTAAGCAGGCGGCGGATTTACTCTCGCCAGCGTATCGGGTGATTGATAACTTCGATTACGAACATGAAACGCATTCTTGTTCCGATTGATTTCTCGGATGCGACACTGCGAGTCATCAATCTCGCGCAACAACTCGCAAAAGCGCTCGATGCGGAAATTCATCTCGTTAACGTCAAAGAACTCACGGCGGCGGCGGCGCCCGGTACGCTTGGCTACGGCTTGGCGGGCATGCCGGAGCTCGCGCCAATGTCGGGCGTGCCAGTCCCGGTATTTGACCCGATGCCGGAGACGGTGCCGGTCGACGAAGACGAGCAATCAAAGCTGACTCACTGGCAAGAAAAAATCGCTCAATGCGGTGTCAAGGTGACCTTGCATGAGCCGACCGGAGCAGTGGTTGAAGAAATTTTGAATGAGGCAGATGTCGTCAATGCCGATTTAATTGTGGTCGGCACGCATGGACACGGCGCGATGTATAACTTGCTGGTGGGAAGCGTGACCAAAGGTGTCCTCAGACGCAGCACCCGTCCGGTGTTACTTGTGCCCGGTCCTCGACGTTAGCTTCGCGCTCGCGGGATTGTTCGAAGGGCTTGCGTTGTCACCGCGAAATCAACAAAAAGCGGGACGATGAAATTGTCGAGCGCACCGCGCCAGCCATTCGTCGGGTTGGCGTTACTGGCCGCGACGGGAGTTATTTTCGCGGATTTCTTTCCCTTCTCTCCTTCGACTCTCCTCGCAATTTCGATGGTCGTCGCAATCTGCGCTTTCCTCGTCTTGCGTTGGCCAAGCTTGATCGCGACGTATGCAATCGTCGGAGCGGGTTTTTTTCTGCTCCATAATTTACGAAGCAGCAATACCGAAGGTCAGCAGCTTGCTGCTCAAATTGGTAACCGGCCACGAGTTCTCACAGCAACAGGATTCGTGATCAGCGAGCCGAAGATCGCGCCGAACGGATTTGCGACATTCTCGCTAAAGCTTGAGTCGATCGAACTCGAAGGCAGGAAGCAGCGAACGCACGCGAGCTGGCTCGTCCGCTGGCGCGGTACTCCGGAATATGGCGATGAGTTGAGGCTTTTCGGAATCGCCGAGGTGAATGCACCGCCGCGAAATCCTGGTGAATTCGACATGGGCTCGTATCTCGCGCGCCGCGACGTCCGCCGAACTTTCTTTGTTCGCTACCCGGAAGACGGCGCGCTGATTCAACATGGTGCCGGAAATCCGATTTTACGCGCAGCGCAAAAATCGCGCGGATGGATGCAAAACACGCTTTGTCGCGGACTGGAGGGCTCACCGGACGTGCAGAATTTCCTAAGTGGAATCGTGCTTGGCCTCAGACACCAAACACCCGAAGACATTGAAGAGCCGTTTCAGCAAACTGGCACGCTTCACCTCTTCGCTGTCGCTGGTCTGCACGTAGGAATCGTCGCGGCACTTTTATGGATGCTGGCAACGGTCGCGCGACTATCGCGCAAATGGGCGACAGCGCTCATCATTCCTTCGATCCTTTTTTATGCGGCAGTGACGGGATTGCACGTTTCGAGTGTACGCGCCGCGGTAATGACTTCGATCCTGCTCGGCGGTTTCTTTTTCGAACGAAAAGTCTTTGTTCTCAACAGCCTCGCCGCCGCGGCTTTTTTTCTTCTCTGCTGGAATACGAACGAACTCTTTTCCACCGGTTTTCAACTCTCCTTCTCGGTGGTGGGCGCAATCATTCTGTTTGCCGATCCGCTGTTTCGGGTTTTGCGACGCTGGGGCGCTCCCGACCCTTTTTTGCCGCGGAGTTTGCTACGTGGCCCGCGTCATCTCGTGCAAACTGGTTTCGAATGGTTATGCCGTGGCGGCTCCGTTTCGCTCGCGGCCTGGCTCGGTTCGCTGCCATTCGTGCTCTGGTACTTTCATATCGTCACGCCGATTTCCTTGTTGGCGAACTTGGTAGTTGTTCCTATTGCCTTCTTCATTCTGGCAATCGCGCTGCTCTCGCTTCTGTTGACGCCACTACTGCTGTGGGCGGCTGTCATTTTCAATAATGCCAACTGGTTTCTGGCACAGCTTGTTCTCGGGATCGTCCACTTATTTGCGCAAGTTCCAGGCGGCCATTTTTATGTCGAACGCCCGCATTGGCCCCAAAACGACATTGCGAAAATCACGGTGCTGGACCTCGGCGCAGGGGCGGCTGTTCATTTGCGGACGCGAGGCGCAGATTGGCTGTTCGATTGCGGCAGCGATCGAACCTACAAGCGGGTAGTTCGCGAATACTTGCACGCCGCGGGCGTGAACCGGCTCGATGGCTTGCTGCTCACTCATGGCGATTCACTCCATATCGGCGGCGCGGCGGAATTGTTGCACGATTTTCCAGGCGCTCGATTGATCGACAATCCGGCGCCCGATCGCTCCGCCATTCATCAACGATTGCAGCGCTTATTTCAACAACGCGAAATAAAACCGGATAATCTGACCGTCGGAGACAATTTCCGTTTGTCGCGCGACGTCACCGGGCATGTTCTTTTTCCTCCACGCGTAGTTCCCGCATCCATGGCGGACGACCAGACGTATGTCGTCCAACTGTTCATTCCACCGTCGACCTCGATTTTGTTCATGTCCGACAGTGGCCTTGAAACCGAACGCGCGCTCTTGGCGTACGGCTTGGATTTGCACAGCGACATTGTCGTTAAGGGGCAACACCATTCCGGGCAGTCCGGCTCCGACACGTTTCTCGACGCTGTCCGGCCGCGGTTGATTATTGCCAGTTCGCGCGATTTTCCTGAGTACGAGCGAATCAGCGACGAATGGGCCGAACGTGTACGAGCGCGCGGCATCAAGCTCTTTCACCAGGATGAAACTGGCGCGGTGACGCTGCGCTTTGACCGCGACGGCTGGGAAGCGCGAAACTATCTCACCAGCGAAACATTTCGCAGTTCGAGCCAGTGAATCGCAGCCCCTTGTTGCTGGAAAACACGCGCGAATCTACTTTGCGGAAGATCGACACTCGCCGGATCGACAGCCGCAAGATCGAGATTTGCCTGCGCGATCTCTTTGATCTTTTCAAAGTAACTAAGGTGATCGGTTGCGATGAGAAGGTTCCCGCCATGAACCAGCGCCTGACTGACCGCCTTTAACAGGTCCGGGGTAACAATTCGTCGGCGCCAATGGCGCCGTTTCGGCCAGGGATCGGGGAACAAGAGATAAAATGTTTCCACGGATCGGGGCGGCAATAAATACCGGACCACATAGGAACTCTCCATCCGCAGCACGCGCACGTTGCGAATCTTGGCTGCCTTGACCGCGGCGCTACGAAATCGACCGAGCAAACGCTCGATCCCGAGAAAACTTTTTTCAGGCAGCCGCTGTCCAAGCGCGCAAAGAAATGAGCCATCGCCGCAGCCAAGATCGACATGCAACGGCGCATCGCGTCCGAAGATTTTCTTGGCGTCGAGCCGGTTAACCAGCGACTCCGGCTCGAATAGCGAAGAACCCCGAAAGCTTTCGGGGCGGTGAGCTGATTGAATCTCGCCCGCGGCCACGCTGAGTAGAAAACTAAGCAGTGGCCGTCTCAACAAGCCCAAAAATCGGAACGAACGGCGAGCAGTATTGTCTAAAATCGACAACTATGAAAAGAATCCCAGCTCTTGCTTTGCTCTTGAGCGCCCTCGTTGCGCTTCCGGTCGATTCTAGTCGCGCCCAAACTTCGTCCCCTTCGCCGACGAAGACTGCGATCTTTGCCGGCGGCTGCTTTTGGTGCATCCAACCGGCATTCGACAAAGCAAAAGGCGTGATCAAAACCGTTGTCGGCTATTCTGGCGGAACGGAACCGAATCCCACTTACGAACTGGTTTCCTCGGAAAAGACCGGCTACCGCGAATCAATCGAAATCACATACGATCCTGCTAAAATCTCATTCGGTCAGTTGCTCGATATTTATTGGCGACAAATCGATCCCACACAGGCCGATGGCCAGTTCACCGACATCGGGTCGAGTTATCGCGCCGCGATCTTTTACAGCAATAACGAGGAAAAAGGGATCGCGGAAGCCTCAAAAGAGAAGCTTGCGCGATCAGGAAAATTCGACAAACCGATCGTAACCGAAATTCTGCCGGCAATGAAGTTCTATCCAGCCGAGGGGTATCACCAGAAATATTACCGGCAGAACCCGGAGCACTTCGAGGCATTCGAGAAAGGATCGGGTCGCGTTTCCTTCGAAAAGAAAACGTGGGGAGAAAATTGGTAAGGTCATACGCCTTGAACCTCTGCGAAAGACAGGCGTGTCTCGACTGCGATCACTCCTCTTGATGAGGGGAAATGTTCGAGAGTAAAACGGTTCCCGTTAGTTGCGGTGGTTAAAGAAAAACGAGAACAGGCAAGCAGGTCATCAGATGGCCGAGAGGGATTCTTCATTTGCTGCTGATGTTTTTTGTGGTCCAAGCGGTCTTCGCCGGGAGAGCACGATCGTCAGGGGCAGCAGTCACGATTACTGAGTTCTCTGACTTTGAGTGTCCCTCCCGTGGCGGATAATTAAAGAGAATGCAGATTTGCCTCTGCGTTTCGATTTCCATAATCTTGCACGAGAAATTGTGCCAAAGTTGTCTCGATCCCGGTGCCAGGGGCTGTTGATTCTCACAGCTATAGCAGGCGCAAGCGGCCTGACGTTGATTTCGCTTCATAATTTTCGCCGGGAAACGCAGCCGCCGGAGAATCGTCCCATCAAATCGCAGATCGCTGGTTATGTCAGCTCGAACGCGTGCCGCTCGTGTCACTCCGGAAATTACGAGACCTGGCACGCGTCGTATCACCGGACGATGACCCAGGTGGCAACGCCCGACAGTTTGCCGCAGGACATGGATCAACTCCAAGTCGCGTTGAATGGGATCGAATACAAAGTCGAACGCCGCGGCGACGCGTTCTTCGTCCACAAGCGGCGAGGAAGCGGCGGCTATGGCGACGGGCAACAGATCGTGCTCGTGACCGGCTCGCATACTTTACAAGTCCCGTGGCTCGAGACCGGCCAGGGCCGCACGCTCGAGCAATTTCCTTTCGCTTACATCATCGCCGAAAAAATGTGGGCGCCAGTCAGTCAGACATTCCTGATGCCGCCGGACCTGAAGGAATATTATTCGATCGGGGCGTGGAACGGTGCGTGCATGGACTGCCATGTGACACAAGGCCAATCGCGTTTTGTGGAAGGCAATCGGTGGGACTCCCGGGTCGCGGAGTTCGGGATTGCGTGTGAGGCGTGCCACAGTGAAGGGGCCGAGCACATCGCGCTCAATCGAGATCCCATCCGGCGTTACAAGATTCATCTCACGACGAAATCTGACTCAACCGTGACGAACCCTTCGCGCCTGAAGGCGCCGGACTCAGCGCTCGATTGCGGCCAATGCCACAGCGTTTGGGCTTTCAACAACATAACGGACAAAATCGATTTCAATCGGCAAGGCTCCGGCTTCCGTCCCGGCCAACACGATCTGGCCCAGCGTTTCGTTGTTCAACCGAACGCGCAAGATCACGGCGAGCAGAAGGATTTCATCCGCCGGACCGAGTCCAATTTTTTCAGCAATCGGTTTTGGGGCGATGGAATGGTTCGGGTCACGGGCCGGGAATTCAACGGCGTGCAAGCTTCCCCTTGTTTTCGCGGTGGCCAATTTTCCTGCATTAGTTGTCATGAAATGCATCTCTATCCAAGCGACAGCGGCGCGTTGAAAACCTGGGCGCGGAACGGACAACTAAAACCGCGAATGGAATCTGATCAGGCGTGTTTGCAATGCCACACCGACATGACGGCAAGACTCATCGCGCACACGCATCACGCCGCTGATTCCTCCGGCAGCCGCTGTTACAACTGTCACATGCCAAACACGACATTCGGCTTACTCCACGCCATGCGCAGCCATCAGGTTTCGTCGCCTATGGTGCACGAAAGCATCGCCTACGGACGTCCGAATGCCTGCAATCTTTGCCATCTCGACCGGACCCTTGCCTGGACTGCCGAGAAACTTCACGAGTGGTATAACCAGCCTGTGCCGAACTTGTCGCAAGATGACCAAACCATCGCTGCGGCGGTGCAATGGCTCGTGAAGGGCGATGCCGGCCAGCGCGCGCTTCTTGCCTGGGGCCTCGGCTGGGAGCCTGCGCAAAAAATCGCCGGACGCGATTGGCTTTATCCCTATCTCATTTACACCCTGACCGATCCGTATGCCGCGGTTCGCTTCGATGCGTGGAAATCGCTGCAAACATTGCCTGGCTTCGCGAATTTTTCTTTTACCTACACTGCGGCCGATAATGTTCTCAGCGAAGCGACCGCACGCGCTTATGAAAAATGGTTGCGCGAAGTGCGTTCCCCGGGCGCAACTTACCGGCCGGAGACGCTGCTCGATTCGGATGGACGTTTACAAAAAGATATTTTTCAACGACTTCAGAATGAGCGCGACGACAAGCGGATCATCCTGTCGGAATAATGCAAGCTCCTGCCCGCGCCCAAACTACGAAGAAGGCCGACCGAAATTTGCGGTTCGGCTGGTGGTCGCTTCTTATTTTCCTGTTGTTCGGCGGTGCGCTCGAAACATTGCACGGCTTCAAGATTGGTTGGTATCTCGATGTCGGCAACGAGGTGCGGCGATTGCTGTTCACGCTTGCGCACGCGCATGGAACGCTCCTCGCGCTGGTCAACATCGCCGCCGGACTGACTGCGCGAAGTGTTGTCCGCTTCGACCTCCGACCGTCGGTCTCGTTTGCATTGATCTGGGCGGCTATCCTTCTTCCCGCCGGATTTTTTCTCGGAGGAATCGTTATTTACGGCGGCGACCCGGGATTGGGCGTATGGCTCGTGCCCGTGGGTGCAATTCTACTCTTCTACAGTGTCGCCCGCATTGCGCTAGACCTCTCGAAGCTTAAGTAGGGAAGTGGCAATCGATATGAAATATTTTCTCTGTGCGGTCATCTGGCTTTGCACCTTTACGATTTACGCCGAACTTCCCGCGCTCATTCCACGCGAAATCCTTTTTGGCAATCCAGAGCGTGCGGATCCGAAAATCTCTCCCGATGGCGCGCAGCTGGTACGTTTGGAGCGCGGATGGAAAACAGATCCTCTATCTTCATGATAACGCTGGCGACGAGGTTCCACACCTCTTTTCGGTTGACCTAACGACTGACAATGTGCGCGATCTCACGCCGTTTCGTGGCGTGCGTGCGCAGAACGTGCTGATTGATTCACGACATCCGGGATCTGCCTTCGTGGCGATGAACCTGCGCGATCGAAATGTTTTCGACATGTATCGGGTGGATCTTCAGACGGGCGCCATCACCCTCGAGGCCACAAATCCTGGTGACGTCCTCACCTGGAAGGCGGACAGCAACTTCATCATCCGTGCCGCCACCGCGTTCGATGGGAAAACCGGCCGAACAACCATTCGTGTTGGCGACGCGGCCGACAAGCCTTGGCGTGACCTTGTGGTAATGCCTTTTGAGCGAGCGCTCTTTGCCGGACAGGTCGTGAATGGCTCGCTCATCGTCGGTTTCGACCCTGACGGTAAAAGCTTGTTGATCGATTCGGCGCTGCATTCAGATAAAGGCCGATTGGTGCGTGTCGATTTGCAAGACGGTCACGAGATCGGCGTCGTGGCCGAAGATCCACAATGTGATGTCGCATTTGCGGATGTTGGCCGCTTGGGAATGGAGCCGAGCGTAATTTCGAATCCGATCACTGACGCCCCGCAGGCTGTTGAGTTCAATTACGAAGCTCCCCACTGGTTTTTTGTCGATCCAAAATTGAAAGCCGACTTCGCGGAGATTAGCCACCAAGTGCCAGGCTTTGTTGATCTCATTAGCCGCGACAACGCCGATCGAATTTGGATTGTAGCGATCCGGCGGAGCGATGCGCCCGGCAAGCATTACACCTTCGACCGAAATAAAAAAAAGCTGACGTTGCTCTTCGATGAGAATCCCGATCTGGGCAAATTTAAGCTCGGCACAAAACAGCCGGTCGTGATCAAGGCGCGCGATGGACTGGAGATGGTGAGTTACCTAACGACTCCTGCGGGATTAGAGCCGAAAAAATTGCCTTTGGTTCTGCTTATTCATGGTGGCCCCTGGGACCGGGATTCTGACATCTACGATCCCGAAGTGCAGTTTCTCGCCAACCGCGGCTATGCCGTTCTGCAAGCGAACTATCGCGGCTCGACCGGTTTTGGCATCAAGTTTTTCAATACTGGCAATCTTCAGGTTGGGCTAGGGATGGTGGAAGACCTTTTTGATGCAGCTCGTTGGGCCATAGACCAAGGGATCGCTGATCCGAAGCGGATCGCGGCGATGGGTGGCTCAGGCGGAGGTTTCGCCACCTTGCGCGCGCTGGAAATGCGGCCGGATCTCTTTGCGTGTGGCGTTGATGAATTTGGGCCCGCCGACGAGGCGATGGGCTTGCGTTCGTTTCCTAAATACTGGTCAAACATCGTAGCACGTTGGCGTCGGCGTGAGGGAGATGTTGATCATGATGAGAGCTGGAACCGAAAAATCTCGCCTCTTTATCATGTCGATGCGATCCGAGCTCCGCTTCTCATCGGACCGGGCAAGAACGATCCTCGAGTCACATTGGCTGATGCGGACGCGATGGTCGCAGCATTGCGCAAAGCAAAACGGGAAGTGACGTACGTGGTCTATTCGGACGAAGGACACGGTTTCGCTCGGCCCGAAAACCAGTTCGATTTCTATGGCCGCGTTGAAGAGTTCCTCGCCAAGCACCTCGGCGGTCGGGCGGAACCGTGGAAGAAGATCACCGGTGCGACTGCGGAACTAAGGTAGGGTGCGACCCCCGGGCGCGCCGCAAACCTTCGGATAGCCGAAAAGTGTCGGCTCCGTCGAGGTTTCTCTCGGAATTACTCTTACTTCTTCTCGGGCCCTTTTTCTCCCTTCGTCTCCGCCATCTCCTGCGCCAGACCCGCGGCGAATTTTTCGTACTGAATATTGTCGATGGTAAACGCGCCGAGCATGTAATTTGAGTCGCTCCATGACCAATTTTGGTCCGCGTCGTTGTAAGTCATCTTTGTGGTGCGTCCCTGCGCGTACTCGCGATGGATCGGATCAGCGCCAGGCGGGTTAACAATTTTCGGCGCACCGCCCATGCCGCCTTCGACCAGGTGACCATGGAAGGTGCCGTATTGTCCAATGGTGATCTGATGCTCCTTGCCGTCGATCTTTCGAGTGATCGGCACGTAACGCATCTCCGTTTTCTTCGAGACACCCGGCGTTAACACTGCGCCAACGATGGCTTCGAGCGCCTTGCGCTGCTCCGGGTTGGCTTTTTCGTCGATGTAATAATAGGCAAAATTCCAGTTGCCGTATGATTCCATCATCGTCTGGCCTTCTGGACTCTGGCCCATTGTGGCAACGGCAAGGCCGTCGA